>Ga0310345_10005847_pt1 | contig 10837 bp, 10 predicted proteins | sample HC15DNA20500_MG_FD_204667 | JGI IMG/M metagenome (GOLD analysis project Ga0310345, IMG submission 204667) | Marine microbial communities from station ALOHA, North Pacific Subtropical Gyre - HC15-DNA-20-500_MG | ecosystem: Environmental > Aquatic > Marine > Oceanic | place: Pacific Ocean: North...
TGCTTTGCCCGCTCTCTGGGCTGGTGATTGCGCTGCCGCTCATGTGGCTGCTGCCGCTGAATCCGTTGCAAACAGCCACCTTGTTAGTATTTGCCGCGTTGCCGCCAGCGGTATTGAATTACTTGGTGGCCGAGCAGTACAAGCTCGCCCCTCATAAGGTGGCGTCGTTGGTGTTGATCGGTAACTTGGGAAGTTTGATCGTCATGCCGCTAACGCTGGCGGCGGCCTTCGCCTGGATCCAGCCGCCGCCCTAACGGCGAGGCTCGTCTTTTACTTCGTAGCTACCTTCCAGAGCATCGTGCTGCCTAGATGGCTGATCGCCAGCGTAGCCGCCGCCAATGTCTTGAGCGTGATCGGCACGCATCTGCTCCATACGCTTTTTCATCTTATGGCGCACAAACGGCATCATCGCCCAGCCAATCAGCAGGAAAAATAGCCCCAGCACAACGCCAACAATCATCAGTGCGCCAAACGCTAGCCACGTCAACAGCAGTTTCAAGCTGCCCATTAGCCCATTTGGCTGCGTTTGTGCAGCACGGGCGCGCCACTGGTTAGCAGCTTGCCAAGCGGCATTGCGTTGGTCGCGATTCATCTGTGGCATGAAAGCCTCCATCGTTCGTTTGCCACTATTGGAACATAGCGGAGCGAGCAAGTTCACTGCTTCTTTTTGAGAGTTGAAACTAATATATCAGTTGGTGCTAATTTTTCTGTATTAAGCGCTTAACATGCGATTGCTAGCCTCGGATGTTAGGATTTAATTGAGCGCACTAAAATGAAGAGCCGTGTTTTTATAAATCCACGCATTTATTAACCAGTATTTTCATTAACCAGGGTGGTGCTATGACAAATCATGGAGGGAAGTCGGTGTTTATCGCATCGGCAGTGATTATTTTCGGCTTAGTGATTGTGGGGGCCGCGTTTCCTGTCGCGTTTGGTAATGCTGCTGAGGCCGCCCTCACATCAATTACCGAGCTATTTGGCTGGTTCTATCTCTTCTCTGTATTTGGCTTTGTGGTGTTCCTGATTGGCCTGGCGCTCAGTAAATACGGCAAAGTACGTCTGGGACCCCAGGACAGTACGCCCAGCTACAGCTTTTTCTCATGGATCAGCATGCTATTGGCCGCAGGCTTTGGGGTAGGGCTGGTGTTTTACGGCATGGCAGAGCCCATGACGCACTACATTAACCCGCCTTACGGCGATGTCCCGGCAGAGAGCGAAGCGGCTGCACGCTACGCCATCCAGTACAGCTATTTTAATTGGGGAATTCACCAGTGGGCGGCATTCTCCGTGGTGGGTTTGATTATTGCTTACTTTCAGTTCCGTAAGGGGCAGGCGGGTTTGGTGTCTTCAGTGCTCTCGTCGGTCACGGCCAAGCACCCCCATGTGCGCCCCTACGCTTCCTGGTTAGATGTTTTTGCGGTGGTGGCTACCGTGATGGGGGTGGCGACATCACTAGGGCTTGGCGTATTACAAATGAATGGCGGTCTTAACGCGGTATTTGGCTTGCCGGAGAATGGGTTTTGGCAATTTGTCATTCTATTTGTGATGTTCTGCGCCTACATGGCATCTACTTGGTCTGGTTTGGATAAAGGCATTAAGCGCCTGTCTAACTTAAATATGGCGCTGTGTATCGGTTTGATGCTCTACGTGCTGTTCACCGGCCCGACCATTGCTATTTTGGAAACGATTACGCTAGGCATTGGCGACTATCTGCAGAATTTTATTGGCATGAGCCTGCGCATTTCACCCTATAGCGACAACCAGTGGGCTAGTAGCTGGACCATCTTCTACTGGGCTTGGGTGATTGCCTGGTCGCCCTTTGTGGGCACCTTTGTGGCACGTGTGTCTCGCGGGCGCACTATTAAAGAGTACGTATTTGGGGTGCTCTTTGTGCCGCCGCTTTTGGCGTGCTTGTGGATCGGCGTATTTGGTGGTGCAGCGCTTAACCTGGAGCTGAACGGCACCGATGTAGGCCTGGCTGCGGCCACCGAAGCAAACATCACCGTCGCCCTGTTTGAGATGTTTGATTTGATGCCGTTCTCGGGCGTGCTCTCCGTGTTGGCCATGCTGCTAATTTTTATTTTCCTGGTGACCTCAGCAGACTCCGCTTCGTATATTGTGGCGCAGATGACGGATAATGGTTCTATCAATCCACCACTCTATAAACGCGTGGTATGGGGCGTGCTGATCGCGGCGATTTGCCTTACGCTTATCGTGGCGGGTGGCCTTTCTGGCCTGCAGTCAGCGGCCGTGCTGTCAGCGCTGCCGTTTACCTTTATTCTGTATATGATGGTGATTGTGCTGGTACGCGAGCTGCGTGCGGATCGTAAAGCGATGCTGACCCAGCTCTACCGTCGCCACGGTGAGACCCCCGTGGGTGCTGATGCCTTTGAGGCGGAGCAGTTAGGGGAAGAGGAGCGTCTGCGCCGTGCGCCCAGCGTGGTCAATCGGCGTATTAATAGCTAAACAACGGCTTCGATAGAGGAAGCACCTATGGAAACTGCGTGCTAATGGCTCGACAGGGACGTCACGGGGCAACGCGAAGGCAGCCAAAAGGGGCTGCCTTCGACCGTTGGTTAGATCGGGTGGTCACCGTTGCGGTAGTCACTGCGATGGTGGTCGGCTTGTCAGCGGTCATTGCCCACTGGTTGCTGTGACGCTGTGACGTAGAGCCGATGGATGCCTACAACGCCCGATTACGCCGGGCGTTCGTGTATCTCAATGCGGTTCCTGCCGCGTCGTTTGGCATGGTAGAGCTGTTGATCTGCTTTGTTGAGCAGGTCATCAGGGCTAAGCGGCTGCTCAGGTGTTGTGGTGGCAATGCCCATGCTAGCCGTTAGGTGCGAATGAGTGCTGGAGTAGGAATGGGGAATAGCCAGTGACAGAATGGCTTGGCGCAGGCAGTTGGCAATATTCATCGCCTCATTGGCATCTTTGCCAGGCAGTACACAGATAAAGCGGTGCGTAATAAAAGGTGAATAAGTGCTCAATGGCGAGCTCCAGCTCCTTGGCAAGATACTCCCCTGTGGCCCTCCCCGTCACAATCACATCAAGCAAGCCTGCGGATAAACGTGCCATGTTTTCCCGCTCAGTGGGCGCTCGCAACACGTTAATGCCTTTGCTCGCAACGTAATCTCCCACGGCATCCTCGCGGAAACTACCGACTTTCCATTCGTGTAACTCGCTAAGCTGCGTCAGCTCAAGCTGCCGTTCGGCGAGGCCAAAAGCAGACCATTCGTTAATTACAAGTGGCCCTACCCAGTGAAACTGCCGTTCTCTTTCAGCCGTACGGGTAGTGGAGTAGACGCAGTGATAGTCACGTAGCCTTGCTTCGGTGTAGGAACGTGCCCAGGGAAGTATCCGGAAGTTAGGTTTTGTACGCAAAGCCTTATCTGCTAATTTTACCTAGCAAAGTTAGAGTAACTTTGTATTTCTGTCACCTCTATTCTGTTAACGCTGTCTATAGCCGTGCGATGCGGCTAACTGATAGTCTTAGAACTCTTTTTAAGCGAGTGCTGATATGCCGTCTGCAACTGCTACGCCTGCCTCGTCCCCCTACGCTACGCGGCGCGAAATTTTCGGCTGGGCAATGTTTGATTTTGCCAATCAAGCCTACACGCTCCTCATTATTACCGTGGTATTTGGTGAGCTATTTACCACGGTGATTGTCGGTGAGCGGAACGATGGCTACCGCTTAGCGAACTTTTTATGGAGCTTGGCCTTAGCCATCAGTTATTTACTGGTGGTGATCAGCGCTCCCCTGTGTGGCGCCATCATGGATTACCGTGCTGAAAAAAAGCGCTTTCTTCTGTTTAGCTACATGGCTACGGTGGCAACCACGGCCATGCTCTACTTCGTTGAGCCCGGCTACGTGGTGTTAGGCCTTCTGTTAATCGTACTCTCAAACTACGCCTACTCCATGGGAGAGTCATTTATTGCCGCTTTTCTGCCAGAGTTAGGGCCGCCGGATGCGCTGGGTAAAATTTCCGGCTTTGGTTGGGCATTGGGCTATATTGGCGGCCTATTGGCCGCAGGGTTTACGCTGATTGTGCTAGGAGAGGCAACGGCTGACAATTTTGAGCGTATTCGCTGGGTAGGACCTTTTGCAGCAGGGTTCTTTTTAGTGGCGGCGATTCCCACTTTTTTATGGCTGAAAGAGCGCGGCGTACCTAAACCCCATGGCGTTTCTTATCGGCAAATTGCCCAGCAGAGGATTTTGGGTACTTTTCATGAGCTGCGCTACTTCAAAGACTTAAGCGTTTTCTTAGTGTCACTTCTATTTTCGATGGCAGGCGTTTACATCATTATCGCTTTTGCTTTTATCTACGGGGCCCAGGTGATTGGCTGGGATGAGAGCGTGCGCAATATCATGTTTATTATTGTGCAGGTCACCGCTGCTGCGGGAGCCATCGGATTTGGGTTTTTACAAGATAAACTGGGCGCTAAACACACTTATCAAATGACACTTGCTCTCTGGGTTGCGGCTATTGTCGCGATCTGGGCAACTCCGGCGTTAACCGAGTGGCTCAATCAGCAGTTTGGGTGGCAGTGGCAGGCACAGCACTTGTTTTTAGTGGTCGGCTGCTTAGCCGGGTTGAGTTTAGGCTCTAGCCAGTCGGCCAGCCGCGCGCTGGTGGGTGTCTTTTCACCGCTGGAAAAATCAGCGGAGTTTTTTGGCTTCTGGGGCTTGGCAAACAAACTGGCGGGGGTGCTGGGCATCGTCATGTTAGGGGTGTTGCAAACGCTGATTGGCCTTCAAGCGTCTATTCTTTTATGTGTTGGGCTATTTATTGCAGCGATGCTAATTTGCGTAGGCGTCAATGAGCGCCGTGGCCGTGAGGCGGCAGTGGCCTGGAAAAGTTCTTGATGCCGTGAGGTGAATAATGGCAAGACACAGGCCACAGCAGGGCGGCATTGTGATGATGCTGCTATTTTGGGTGCTGTTAATGGCGGTAGGAACGTGGTGGATTCAGGGCGGTCTTGACGACATGCTGCACCCTAACGTGAACATCATGAATACCTCCCCAGACAATGGCCCGGTAACACTAAAGCGTAACCGAGCAGGCCATTTTGAAGCACCGGGTCAGATCAACGGTGAGCCTGTGACGTTTTTGTTGGATACAGGCGCCACTTATGTAGCGGTGCCTAGTGAGCTAGCTAAAAGGCTAAGCTTAGCGCCAGGGCGTCGTGCTTGGTTTAACACCGCCAATGGCCGTGTCGAGGGTAATCTGACTCAGCTAGATGAAGTAGTGCTGGGCGGTATTCAGATGAACAACGTGCAGGGCTCTATCAGCCCCGGCATGGAGCGCGATACGGTGCTGCTTGGGATGAGCTTTTTAAACCAGCTAGCGATTGAGATTCGCGGCGGGGAGATGGTGCTGCGCTTGCCAGAGCCTTAGGGCGACTTGTGCGCACTGCAGTCATGTGCTTAGCTGAAGACTCATGGATGCCAACACGCTAAGGAGTTGCTATGGGTATTGAAGTCGGTGGTTTGCTCGGTCTTATTTGGCTCATCATTGTGGTATGGGCCATCGTTAAAGTGGCAAAAAGCTCGGCTAGCGGGCTTGCCAAATTGCTATGGATTATCGCGCTACTGGTGTTTCCCCTGGTGGGGTTGATTGCTTGGTTCCTGTTCGGCCCCAAGGGATAGCCATCTTAACCATGAAGGCGTACATGAAGGCGTATTAAAAAGGCAGGCCTCGACAGGCCTGCCTTTTCTTTATATGCGCATCGTTAATCGAGCGAATCGTTGCTTTCGCTGGGCGGCGCTTTGTAGTGCCCGGGAATTTTTAACTTCTCTCCGTTGGGCAGGTCGCGCACTTGCGTTGGTACATAGACACGCTTAATGACACTTTTGGCTTTGCCATCTCCCATGGCGATCTCCTCCTGTCCGATTGTCGACAGTTCGCCACCTCACATTAGCGCTTGGTGGTGGAAGAATCAAGTTGCTCAAGACGCCCTCTAACTAGGATGCATACGCAACGCTAATCAAGGGGCAGGCGTTTGCAAGGTTTTAAGGTATCCTGGAAGCTATCCACAACCTGCTTTTGCACAGGGTGAGCGGGTGATAACACAAACTGCCTAAGCGGAGTGAAGAAAAAGGATGGTAGATCATTTGGAACAGCAGTTTCAAGCACTTGGGGCGCAGGAATCGGTAACTCCCGACTACCCTGACCAGGATCATGTGCTGATTATTGAAGATGATCAGCGCTTGGCCGAGCTCACCCGCGATTATCTGGAAGCAAACGGCTTTCAAGTGACGCTAGAAGCGGATGGTGCCAAAGGCGTAGATCGTATTTTAACGCTGCAGCCGGATCTAGTGATTTTGGATCTGATGCTACCCGGTGAAGATGGTTTGGCCATTTGCCGCCGCGTGCGGCCCAACTTTGCTGGCCCCATTATGATGCTGACTGCCCGCACTGATGACCTTGATCAAGTGCTCGGGCTAGAAATGGGCGCGGATGACTATGTGCCCAAACCGGTGCAGCCCCGCGTGCTGCTAGCCCGTATGCGTGCGCTTCTGCGTCGCGCGGACGCGCCAGCCCCCGATGGTGAAATGCGCCTTAAGTTTGAGAACCTGGAGATTGATAACGCCACGCGGGAAGCCTGGCTCTCCGGTGAGCGTATCGACCTGACCAGCGCAGAATTCGACCTGCTGTGGCTGCTAGCGCGTAATGCTGGCCGTGTGCTGACCCGCGAAGAGATTTTCAGCGACTTGCGAGGCATTAAATACGACGGCCAAGACCGCTCTATTGATGTGCGCGTATCGCGTATTCGCCCAAAAATTGGCGACGACCCTAACCAGCCGCACCGCATTAAAACCGTGCGCAGTAAAGGCTATCTGTTTGTTAAAGACAGTTAAACAAGAGAGGTCGCCTAATGCGGCGAGTGCTTAGCCACGGCTCGTTTTTACGCTTCTACCTACTGCTGGGCCTAGCGCTGTGCGTGGTGTTTTTTATTGCGCTAGGGGGGCGTTCTTTTATAGAGCAGGTGCGCCGGGAAGATTATCGCGAACAGCTCGCCGCGCTGCCTATGTCATTAATGACACAGCAGCTTGCCAGCGTGCCCATAGATGAGCGTGAAACACTGTTAGGCGATTTTTCCGAGCAGCTAGGCATGCAGCTGGTGCTGCGCGACATGAACGACGCCCAGTTAGGCTATTTCGAGCGGTCGCGAATTGAGCGGGGCGCGGTGTTAGTGGCAGAAGAGCCTTGGCAACTGCGCCAGCGGCTGCCCACGGCTAACACCAGCGGGGAGCTATGGGTGCTGGAAGCCACGTTTGACGCTTGGAGCGAACGCCAGTGGCAGGGCAGCATGGTTTTACTGGGGGAGTGGCTCTCTGCGATGCCCAGTGAAGAGAGGCTTGATGCTCTCGCTCAGCTTCGCCCCGGCAGTTGGCCGCTAAGCCTGTTGAATGCACTACCCGATGACTTAACCACCGAACAGCAGTTTCAGCTAGCGCTCGGGGGTGTGATAACCCGGCTAGTGACAGACAAGCTATCGATTACGCTACTTTATCAATTGCCTAATGCCTCGGGAGAGGCCGACCAGTGGCTTCAGGCTGGGCCTATCTCCCGAGGCGATACGCTGCCGCGCAATTTGCACTTGCCGCTGCTCGTGGCGCTGATGGTCGTGCTAAGCCTGATCATTTATCTAATTATGCGCAGCATCGAGTCGCGCATGGCGCGGCTAGAGCTGGCGGCAACCCGTATTGCCAGTGGCCGGTTGGAAACCCGCGTCAAAGTGGAAAGCGGCGACTTTCTGGGGCGCTTGGGGATGGCCTTTAATGGCATGGCGAACCAAGTGCAGAGCCTACTGCGTGGTCAGCAAGAGATGATTCGCGCTGTCTCCCACGAGCTACGCACTCCGGTGGCACGCATCCGCTTTGCGGTGCAGATGGTCGAGGACATGACCGATCAACCCGCCATTCAGCGTCAGCTCCAGGGTATTGATGCAGATATTGCTGAACTGGATGAGTTAGTGGACGAAATTTTGACCTATGCGCGCCTAGGTGGCGAAACGGTCAATGGCGCAGAGCTGGAAATGGCGTTGGTGGAGTGCCGGTCTATGGCGGAGCGGGTGATTGATACGCTAGCACCGCTGCACAGCGGGCAGACCTTAACCCTGGTGCCGGGGCCTGATATTGAGCTGTTGGCAGAGCCGCGCTACCTGCAGCGGGCACTACAAAACCTAGTGGGCAATGCTTGCCGCTACGGCAAATCTCAAGTGGTGATTCGCCTGTGGGATGAGCCGCGCTTAGTGCGTATAGATGTAGAAGATGACGGCCCAGGCATTCCCTTCGATGCCCGAGCCGATATCTTCAAACCCTTTGCGCGCCTGGACGATAGCCGCGCCCGCAGTTCTGGTGGCTACGGCCTTGGTCTCTCGATTGTGCAAAAAATCATGGCAGGCCACGGTGGTAGCGTCACCGTAGATAGCAGCCCTGCGCTGGGCGGCGCACGCTTTACGCTGCTGATTCCTCGTCGCGATTCGCCGGTTTAATTCCTGACAGCACCGCAAAGGAGGTCTCCTTGGCGGTACGCAAAAAGTCCTGCATCCACGGCGCTTCCGCCGACTCCTCACGAATAGCGGCATAGAGCGTGCTCCAGATGCCGTGCTCGCCTAGCTTCACCGCGCTGACGTAGTCGCGCTCTAAATACTCCGTGAGCGCCCAGTTGGGCAGCGCACATACGCCGCGGCCACTGGCCACCAGCTGCATCATCATAATCGTCAGCTCTGCGGTGCGAATCTCTTTAGGGCGCACGTTGGCTGGGGCCAAAAATTGGGTGAAGACATCCAGGCGCGACTGCTCCACTGGGTAGGTGATCAGTGTCTCCTCGGCCAGCGCGCTAGGCTCAATATAGGGTTGGCCCGCAAAGCTGTGTTGCCGGGCAACCGCTAGCAGCCCCTCATAGCGAAACAGCGGCACGTAGTGAACGCCTTCCAGCGGCTGAGGGTCGGCGGTAATGACTAAATCCAGCTGCTCACGGGCCAAGGCAGGCAGCGGGTCGAAATGGTGCCCGCTGGGAATATCGATCTCCACTTCCGGCCAGTGGTCGCGGAAGTAATCCACCGTGGGCATGAGCCACTGAAAGCAGCTATGGCACTCGATGGCCATGTGGAGCCGCCCCTGCTCGGTGCCCGCTAATCGGGCCAGGTCCCGCTCCGCTTTGCGAACTTCCGGCAAAATCTCATCGGCCAGCGCCAGTAGCCGAAGCCCTGCCCGCGTGAATTCTACCGGACGGGTCTTGCGCACAAACAGCGCGCTATCCACGCGACTTTCTAGATCTTTCAATTGGTGTGAGAGGGCCGACTGCGTTAAGTGCACCCGCTCAGCGGCTTCTACCAGCGAGCCAGTTTCGCGTAGGGCCAGCAGCGTGCGCAAATGGCGTAATTCAATCATTGTGAGTGTTTTTCATGTTTGATATTAAAATCTTTAGTTTGATTCACGTTTATGCGGCACTCAAACTGTGTGAAATCATTCACGTTGGAAGGAATCATCATGACAGTTTCTCATATTCTCGGCTATCCCCGCATTGGCGCTCAGCGCGAACTGAAAAAAGTCACTGAAGCTTACTGGAAGGGCGACGTTAGCCGTGACGAACTAGAAGCCGCTGGCCAAGCGCTACGGCTTGCCCACTGGCAAACCCAGCAAGCCGCGGGCTTGGATATGGTCAGCGTGGGTGATTTCGCATTTTATGACCAAGTGCTAAACGTTTCCGTAATGCTGGGCGCGGTGCCTAGCCGCTTTCAAGCCCAAGACGAGGTAAACGCAGGCCACGTCGACCTGGACACCGCCTTTCGCATGGCCCGTGGCCGCGCGCCAAGCGGTACCCCGGCGGCCGCCTGCGAGATGACTAAATATTTTGATACCAATTACCACTACCTAGTGCCTGAGCTTCATCCAGGGCAGACATTTACCTTAGCCTCTACGCGGCTGTTTGACGAGGTAGATGAAGCTCTAAAAGCGGGCTTTACGCCTAAAGTAACGCTGACCGGGCCGCTGACATGGCTATGGCTAGGCAAAACCAAGGGCAGTGAGTTTGACCGTCTTGAGCTTCTTGATAGCGTACTGGATGTTTACAGCGAGACGCTTTCCCGCCTAGCGACTCAGGGTATTGAGTGGGTGCAGCTAGACGAGCCTGCGCTGGTACAGGATTTGCCACTGGCCTGGCAGCAGGCCTACGAGCGTGCTTACCATCGCCTGCAGTCGGCCCCGCTGAAGCTGCTGGTGGCCACTTACTTCGGCGCGCTGGGCGACAATCTTTCGCTCACCACGCGGCTACCGGTAGAGGGCCTACATATTGATGCCGTGCGTGCCCCCGAGCAGGTGGAGAGCGTGATCGATCGGTTAAGCCTGCATCAGGTGCTCTCGGTAGGTTTAGTGGATGGCCGAAATATCTGGCGGGCCGATTTGGCAGCACTGCGTGAGCGCCTGCTGCCGCTGAAAGTGCGGTTGGGCCAGCGGCTGTGGCTCGCGCCTAGCTGCTCGCTGCTTCACGTGCCGGTCGACCTGCGTCAAGAGACCGAGCTGGACGCTGAGCTGGTGAACTGGCTGGCGTTTGCTCGCCAGAAGCTGGATGAAGTGGTCACGCTGGCGCGACTGATTGATAACCGTGCTACGCCGGAAGACGAGCAGCGTTTGAGCGAGGCAACCCGCGCCTTGGATACGCGCCGGGAGTCGACGCGTATTCACCAGCCTGCGGTGAGCGAGCGGCTAGCCGCTATCACGTCTCAGGATAGTCAGCGTCAATCGCCCTATGCCCAGCGTGTGCAGGCCCAGCGCAGGCTGCTGGCACTGCCGCTGTTCCCCACCACCACGATTGGCTCGTTCCCA
>Ga0310345_10005848_pt1 | contig 10835 bp, 11 predicted proteins | sample HC15DNA20500_MG_FD_204667 | JGI IMG/M metagenome (GOLD analysis project Ga0310345, IMG submission 204667) | Marine microbial communities from station ALOHA, North Pacific Subtropical Gyre - HC15-DNA-20-500_MG | ecosystem: Environmental > Aquatic > Marine > Oceanic | place: Pacific Ocean: North...
AAGGTCATTGCATCGGTTGCTCGATGACCAAGGCCCAGAAGAAGATGTTTAAGACGCTGAAGAAGCCCGAGCACCGTGAGGCTTTTGTAACCATGCTGGTGCATCAGCAGAGCGACCTCGGCCGATTTCGACACTGGGCCCCGGCCTATCTGAAAAAATGCGGGAAGAAGGGCGTAACGCCGCCCCTTGTGACCTGATCGCGATGTCCTGAAGCGGGGGCGGCGGCGTGAGCCGAGTGCCTCCGAATGCCAGACAAGCCTGCTGCGGTCCTGGTTATTCTGAAACAGAAAGCGGCGCCCCTCGGGCGCCGCTTAATTGTCTCTTCCGCCGTTTTCAGGCGATATGGGCACGCAGCATCCAAGCGAATTTCTCGTGGGTTCGCCCGCGCTCGATAGCAAGATCCTCGGTCAGTGTATCACCGTGATTGGCTGCGAGTTCGCCAAGGCCCCCCAGCGTAGCAGCAATGGTCTCCTGCGCTTTCATCAGGATTTCGACCATCTCGCGATCACTCTGATGACCGTCGTGCTCTTCGACCTTTGATCGCTCGAGCATGCCGGCAAGTTTGCCCTCGGCATGCTCATTCAGGGCACGGATACGCTCGGCAAGATCGTCCTGCGCCTGAAAGTGATCCTCGTAGATTTCCTGGAACAGGCGATGCAATTCGCCGAAAGCCATACCGGTGACGTTCCAGTGGAAGTTCTGGGCGAGCATGGTGGTGACCGCGGTCTCCGCCACGCTCTGGTTCAGCGCCTCGGCGATCTCCTTCCGAGCATCGGGGCTTAACTCGATGGCAGGCTGTGTCATGACGCAATCCTTTCCAGCTTCGGGGATGCCGGATCATCTGTCCCGTCCGCCAAGCGTGTCAACGTGTCACTATCGGACGCAACGCGAGCGACCAGATGAACCAGAGACCGCCGGACCTGCGCTGGCACGCGGCTGTGCAACAGGAACGTGGCACTGATCAGGTCGTCGTCGCGCAGAGCGGCGATCAGGCGCAGCAGCCAGCTTTCGTCGAAGGACAGTGCCCGGGCGGTCGGTCGATAGAAGCGGGGAGAGCGGCCAAGCGCTTCACCCAGCGTCCGGATCAAAGCATCGAGCACGGTTTCCGGCGGAATGTCTCGCCGAGTGCCAACCATGGCGCAGGCCTGCGCCAACTCGATCCGGCTCCGGGACCGGCAACGTAGGGCGGACAGGCGCATCTGGGCCAGCAGCCGCCGGTCCTTGGGCTCCAATGAAGCTCGCTGGTCGCTGTCAGAGACGACGCGGAGGTCGGAGGCGGCGAGGAACATAGTTTTATCCAGGTTCAGAGTCGGTCGAGCATCTTGTTTCCCGACGATGTCCATCGGGCATCACGTCGAAAAAGGGGACGGATAGACATCGGCCTCCGCCGCTCCTTCATCCGGCTTCCTCATACCCGACAAATACTGTCAGTCAACTTGTTTAATCCGACAGATTTGCTTAGGCATGAGTCGCAACAGGGGCAGAGCATGACCGGATACAACAATTCAGATGCTCCGGAAGAGAGCGCTGCATCTTGCCTTCGCGTGGCGGGTGTCGCGGTTGGCTATGGCGACGCGCCGATCGTCCGTGATGTTTCCCTCGATGTGCTGGATGGCGCATTGACGGTTCTCGTCGGTCCCAACGGCTCCGGAAAATCCACCCTCATGAAGGCAATGGCCCGCGTCCTGCCCGTCCGCAGCGGGGAAATCCGTCTTGATGGCCGTCCCATCGGGGCTATGCCGACGCGCGAGGTCGCCAAGCGACTTGCCCTGCTGCCACAGGGGCCGATCGCCCCCGAAGGGCTGCGCGTGCGCGAGCTGGTGGCGCAAGGGCGCTATCCGCACCAGTCGCTGTTGCGGCAATGGTCGCGGCGGGACGCCGAGGCCGTCGAGGCCGCAATGCAGGCGGCGGATGTGATCGGGTTCGCCGACCGACCGGTGTCGGAGCTCTCCGGCGGGCAGCGGCAACGCTGCTGGATCGCCATGGTGCTCGCGCAGGAGACAGACATCCTGCTCCTCGATGAGCCGACCACCTTTCTCGATCTAAAGGTTCAGGTCGACCTGATGCGTCTGTTGCGGCGGATCGCGAAGGAAGACGGGCGCACGCTGGTCGTCGTCCTGCACGAGCTCAACGTCGCGGCCGCCTTCGCCGATCACCTCGTCATGATGAAGGAGGGCCGCATTCTCGCCGAGGGCCACGTGGAGCGCGTCTTCACTGCCGCGAACCTGCGGGAGGTCTTCGGCCTCGAGGCGAACGTGCTGCGCGACCCCGCGAGCGGCCGGCCGGTCTGCATGCCGGTCGTCACCTCGGACGCGGACGTCATGTCCCGGATCGCCGCGCAATGACGGCGTCTTCGTTCCGCCCGGCGCGCCGCCCCGGCTTTGCGCCCCTGCTGGCGCTGGTCGTGCTCGCGCTTGCCTTTGCGTGGCATGTCTCGGTCGGGGCCAGGACCATTCCGCTCCCGGTCGTGGCTGAGGCGCTGCTCTCCTACGACGCGTCGGTCTTCGAGCACGTGGTGATTGTCGACCTGCGCCTGCCACGCGCGCTTCTTGCGGCGATGGTCGGCGCCGCGCTCGCCGTATCCGGTGCGCTCATGCAGGGCGTGACGCGCAACCCGCTGGCCGATCCAGGCATCCTCGGGCTGCTGATCGGCGCCTCATTCGCGGTGGTGCTTGTTGTGGGCGTGTTCGACCTTGCCGCGCCGGCGCTGATCCCCTTGGTCGCGGCCCTCGGTGCGGTCATCGCGGCCATGGCCGTCTGGGGGATCGCCGCGGCCGCGCCAGGCGGGGCTATGCCGCTCACGCTCGTTTTGTCCGGCGCGGCGGTCACGGCCTTTCTCGCCGCGCTCGTAACCATTGCGAACCTGCTCGACGAGCAGAGCTTCGAGCAGCTGCGGGTCTGGATGACCGGATCGCTCGCCGGTGCGCAGGGCGGCGTCATGCTCTGGGCCCTGCCCTGGCTCTGTTGCGGCCTCGTCGTTGCGCTCGCCATCGCGCGGCAGGTCACGGCGCTCGCCATGGGGGAAGAGACAGCCACGGGGCTGGGACTGAACGTCGGGCGGGTGAAGGCGCTCGCGCTCTTCGCCGTGGTGGCGCTGACCGCGGCCACCGTGGCCATGGCCGGACCGATGGGCTTCGTCGGCCTCGTGGTGCCGCATGTCGTGCGCCTCTTCGCCGGGCAGGATTACCGGCAGATCGTGCCATGGTCGGCACTCGCGGGCGCGGGCTATCTCCTCGTCGTCGACGTGGCCGCGCGCATGGTGCTGGCCCCCGTCGAGATCTCGACCGGCCTCGTCACCGCCCTTCTTGGCGCGCCGATCTTCGTCTGGCTGGTGAGGGCACGGTTGTGAGCGCAGGACTGCTCATCCGGCTCGACGGGCCGGTCACATACGCCCTGCCGGTGCATGCCCTGACCGTGCTGGCTGTTCTGTTGGGCCTGACCTGCACCCTCGTGGTTGCCAGCCTGATGGCCGGCAGCTACCCGCTCGAGGCCACCGAGGTCGTCATGACCCTCGCCGGGCGGGCACCGTCGGATATGGCGCAGACGGTGGTCTGGCAGTTCCGCTTCCCGCGCGCCCTCGCCGCGCTTGCCGCCGGTGCACTGCTGGCGCTGTCGGGCGCGACGCTGCAGAACGTCACGCGCAACCCGCTGGCCGACCCGTCGCTGGTCGGGGTGAGCCAAGGCGCGGGCCTTGCCGTCGTCGCGGCGATGGTGGCCTGGCCCGAACTGCCCCAAGCAATGCGACCCGTGCTTGCCTTCGGGGGCGCCCTCGCAGTGGCCGCGCTGATCCAGGGCATCGCGATGCGCAGATCGGGCGGGGCGACGATGCGCTTCATCCTGACCGGCATCGGCGTCGCGGCCTTCGTCTCCGCGCTGACCTCGGCCTTCCTGACCTATGGGCAGATCGACCGCGCGCTCTCGGCGCTTGGCTGGCTGGCGGGCTCGGTCCATGCGGCGGGCTGGGGCGAGGTGGCGGTCCTGGGCGGCGCTTTACTTTGCCTCGCCCCGGCCCTCGTTATGGCCTCGCGGCCGATGGCGGCAATGCGCATGGGGCCGGAGATGGCGGTGGGGCTCGGGCTGCGGGTCGGCCGGACCCGCATGGCGCTAATCACCCTGTCCGTGGCGCTCGCCGCGGCGGCGGTGGCGATGGTCGGACCGATCGGTTTCGTCGGCCTCGTCGCGCCGCATCTGGCCCACCGGCTGGCGCGTTGCGGTGTGGGACTCCACCTCGCCCTCTCGGCGGCGACCGGCGCGCTTCTCGTGGGCGCGGCGGATCTGGCCGGCCGCCTTGCCTTCGCACCGGTCCAGATCCCGGCGGGACTGGTGACGGCACTTATCGGCGTGCCGCTCTTCGTATGGCTCCTTCTTCGCACTCAGGCGAGGGCCAGCCTGTGACGAGGATGATACGACAAAGCCGGGCACCGTTCCCGACCGACGGCGCCGCGTTACGGAATGATGCCGTCGGTGCCGATTTCGCGGCGGCCGCCGCGCAACTGCCTCGGCTGCGCGACGCCTTCTCGGCGCGGCTGCACGCGGGTCCTGCCCCCGAAGATGCGCTTCGCCTCAATACGCCAGGGGCCGAGCTGCTCGAAGCATGGCTTGGCGCGGAGGCACAGGCCCAGCCGGGCGCCGACGACAAGCTCGCCGCCGCCTACCTGCTGGGCCGGATCGCCTTCGCCGTCAGCGAGGTGCTCGCGGCCTTGGCGCTGAAAGGCCTGCAACCCCCGCATCTCGCGCCCGGTGACGTCGCGCTGACCGCACGCCGCGCCCTGTGGCACCTCGACGGGGAAAGCGGCGAGGGCCGCGCCTATGACATCGTGCTTTCTGAAGCGGACCTCGTGCCGTGCAGCGCGCCCGCCGCAATGCTAGGCGCCGCGCTACCCGAGCTGTTCGCGCCGCTCGTCAGCTCTCTCGTTGATCGCTCGGGCCTGTCAAAGGGCGCGCTGTGGCGGCTCGTCGGCGATGCCCTGTCAGGCGCGCTCCTGATGCAGGGCAAGCATGTGGGTCGAGAGGAGGAGGCCATGGAAATGGCCTACGCGGTTCTGCGCGATCGCGAGAGCCCACTCCATTCCCGCCAGACCGGCTTTTTCCGGATCGATCTGCCCGAGCGGCCGGACATCGCCGAATGGTTCCGTGCGCGGGGCGGCTGCTGCCGCTACTACACGACCGAGGGTGGCGCATATTGTTCGACCTGCGTCCTGCGCGACCCCGAGAGCCGCGGGGTGCTGCTGCGCGCCCATCTGCGCCGCAAGCATGGGCTGGAGGAGGCGTGACGAGTCCCCTCCCCGACCGAGCGCGTGGCCCTCGCGGTCCGCTCACCCGCCCGCACCTGCCATCGCAGCCGCCCCCGCGGGCTGCGACATCCCATTTCGCAAAACCGGAGAAGACCATGCTGCGCCTGACCACGGCCATCTCGACCATCATCATCGGCCTCACGGGGCCTGCATTCGCACAGGACTACCCCGTGACCTTCGAGCACAAGTTCGGGACCACGGTGATTGAAGAGGCGCCCGAGCGCGTTGCCTCGCTCGACTATGCCGGAGCCGACGATCTGCTAGCCCTCGGCGTGCAGCCCGTGACCATCCGTCACTGGTATGGCGATTACCCCCGCTCGGTCTGGCCCTGGGCCGAGCCCCTGCTCGAGGGAACCCCGACGATCCTGCGCGGCCAGATCGATTTCGAGGCGGTTGCCGCCGCTGAGCCAGAGGTGATCGTCGCCCTGTGGTCCGGCATCACCGCCGAAGAATACGAACGCCTGAGCTTGATCGCGCCGGTGGTGGCGGTCCCCGAGGGCGTCGGTGACTACGCCCTGCCCTGGGACGAGCGCGCGCGCCTGACCGGCCGGGCCGTCGGACGCGAGGCGGAAGCCGAAGAGCGGATAGAAGCGGTCGAGGCCGAGCTTCAGTCAGCGGCCGATGCCCATCCGGACTGGACCGGCAAGACCGCCGCCGTTGCCTATATGTGGAACGGCGACCTGGGCGCCTACACGTCGAACGATGTCCGCCCGCAGCTGCTTACAGAGCTGGGCTTCAAGACGCCGCAAGCGATCGACGATCTGATCGTCGGCAATGAATTCGCGGTCAACTTCTCGCCCGAGGATCTCTCGCCGATCGATACAGATCTTCTCGTCTGGCTCCCGGAGGAAGAGAACAGACAGCCGATCCTCGACCTACCCGCACGCAAGTTCCTCGATGTCGCCCAGGAAGGGAGCGAGATCTTTCTCGACGAGGAGCTGGTCGGCGCGTTCTCGCATGCCTCTCTCCTGTCGATCCCCTATGCGGTGGAGCGCCTCGTCCCGTTGATCGAGACCGCTCTCGACGGCGATCCCGCGACGACCGCTGATGCGAACTGAGCGAGAGAGGAGGAGAGGTCTCATGAAGCATCTCGCCACCATGGCCCTGATCGCGGTCGCCGCGCCCGCGGCCGGGCAGGAGGTCCGCACTGTCGTCGACGGCACCGGGGTCGAGGTCACCCTGCCCGCCAACCCGCAGCGGATCGTCTCGCTGCATGACACCTCGCTGACGGTCGCGCTTCTCGAACTGGGGATCGAGCCGGTCGGCTCGCACGGACGGACCCGGGCGGACGGCACGCCCTATATCCGCTCCTCCGCCACGGCCACGGGGATGGATTTCGCCAATTCCGACATCGCGTTCATGGGCAACTTGCCAGCCGATGTGGAGCGCGTCGCCGCGGTCGACCCCGATCTGATCGTGACGACGAACTGGCAGACGGCCGATCCGGACAAGCTGCGCCGGATCGCGCCGGCCTATGTCTTCGACATCGCGACGACGAGTGATTTCGACGTCTACGCCGAGCTCGCGGAGCTGACGGGACGCGGCGACCGCCTTGCGGCGCTCGAGGCGCGCTATGAGGCGCAACTCGATCTGATCCGCAGTCAGGTCGACACGGAGGAACTCCGCGTCTCGGTCATTCAAGGGCATGATGGCGAGCTGCTGGTCTGGAACACCTATGGCACGCTCGGCAAGGTGCTGCGCGACGCGGGCTTCGGATTCCCGGAGATCGTCGACGCCATCGAGGGCAACGAGCGTCAGACATTCTCGGCCGAGATGCTGCCGCGCTTCGACGCGGACATGATCTTCGTCACCTATCGCGCCGACCGCGGCGAAACGGTGGCCAATGCCAAGGCCGCCTTGGACGGCGTCCTGCCTTCCTGGTGCGACGCGCTGCATGCCTGCCGCGAGAACCAGGTCGTCTACCTGCCGCGTTCGCTGGCGTCGACCTCGACCTATGACGCGGCCGGCACCCTCGCCTATACCGTCCTGAGCCATGTGGACGGGCGCGAACTGGTGCAGATGCCGGATCAACTGCGGTAAGGAAGAAAGACGCCACTCGGGGAGCGGACGTCGCAGCATGAAGAAGCGGCGCCGCCTTGCTCGAGGGCGTCATTGAGGATCGAATACCCAACGTGACCTCGGCTTTGACTATGCTGGGCGTAACCCGCCCAGCATGGTCCTGTCCGCTCCAGTTCATGTCCGATAATCTTGGTTTATCGGACATGAGCGTGCTGCGCCCGTCGGCATGCCGGACATGCCCGAAATCCCCGCCCCGATCGCCCTGCCCAACCATGTCGCGGGCTCCAGCCGGCTCGACCGGCTGGTCGACACCGCCCGCGGCTACGCCGAGCACGCCGTCGCCGAGAACACCTGCAGGGCCTACGCGCGCGATTGGACCGCCTTCGCCCGCTGGTGCCGGATGAAGGGCGCCGACCCTCTGCCGCCGTCGCCGGAGTTGGTCGGGCTTTACATCACCGATCTCGCGGCGCCCGCGAGCAAGGCCCGCGCGCTGTCGGTCGCCTCGATCGAGCGGCGGCTGACCGGGCTGTCCTGGGGCTACGGGCAGCGCGGGATGCAGCTCGACCGCCGGGACCGGCATATCGCCTCCGTCCTCGCCGGCATTCGACGCCGTCATGCCCGGCCGCCGGTGCAGAAGGCCGCGATCGGGCCCGACGATCTGCGCGCCATGCTCGCCACCCTCGGCCACGACCTGCGCGGCCTGCGCGACCGGGCGATGCTGCTGGTCGGCTTCGCCGGGGCGCTGCGCCGCTCGGAGCTGGTCGGGCTCGATCGGGCCAAGGACGACACCATCGACGGCAGCGGCTGGGTCGAGATCCTCGAGGCCGGTGTGCTGGTCACGCTGCGCGGCAAGACCGGCTGGCGCGTGATCGAGATCGCACGGGGCTCCAGCGCCGCGACCTGCCCGGTGCAGGCGCTGGAGCGCTGGCTGGCCTTCGCGAAGATCGACTTCGGCCCGCTGTTCACGGCCGTCAGCCGGGACGGGAGCCGCGCGCTGGACCGTCGCCTGAACGACCGCCACGTCGCCCGGCTGGTGCAGCGCACGGCCCTCGCGACCGGGCTGCGGCCCGAGTTGCCGGAGGCCGAGCGCCGGGCGTTGTTCGCGGGGCATTCGCTACGCGCAGGCCTCGCGACATCGGCCGAGATCGATGAGCGCCACGTCCAGAAGCAGCTCGGCCATGCCTCGGCCGAAATGACCCGTCGATATCAGCGGAATCGGGATCGGTTCCGGGTGAACCTCACTAAGGCTGCGGGTTTATAGGATCCAGATGCCTTTAGGCGCCCTGTCTCCAGAAACCTTCAACAACTTCCATAGTTCTGAATGGGGTTACTGGAGGGCGCCGCTCCTGCCGACCTTCAAGCAATGCCACTCCTCCACAAACGGCCGTGTTGGTGTTGCGTCGTGGAGTGCACCGTCCATAGGAGATGGCCGTTTGGTCTGAGGCCACTTTTGCCCCCCGTCAGCGCCTCTGGGACATCTAGGCTGATTTTGTAACGGAGGGTTTCTGGCTCATCGTAACCACCGAGGAGTGGAGATGAGACAGAAACCCGGAACAGCCAGACCGAGGGCGGACTCGCTGGTGAAGGGCATCCGTCGGCGCACGCGGAAGCACCATTCAGCCGAGGAGAAGATCCGCATCGTCCTGGATGGGCTGCGTGGCGAGGACAGTATTGCCGAGCTCTGCCGGCGCGAGGGGATCGCCACGAGCCTCTATTACAGTTGGTCGAAGGGGTTTCTCGAGGCCGGCAAGAAGCGGCTCGCGGGCGACACGGCCCGCCAGGCCACCAGCCCCAAGGTCAGGGAGCTGCGGCCCGAGGCCTCGGCGCTGAAGGAGGCGGTGGCGACGGCAATTCCTCACGCTCAAGGGCCGGATACGAAAAACACCCGTTCAGCTTTCGGAATGCCTCTTAGCCACGGCCCGCATCGACATCGAGGCTGCGGCCGTTTTAACTCCTATTTTCGCATACAGTAGCGCGGAACGACCGCGAATTCAGCCGCGCCAAGTCCGGATCGGCCCCGAGTCGATATGGGTGAAGTCCGAGCCGTGGTAGCGCCCCACGCCACCGACCTGCAGCCATTCAGCGATGTTCGCCACCTCTTCCGTCGGAATGCCCGCGAACTGGATGTCTGCGGCCCGCCGCTTCATGTGATAGCTGTTGGAGGAGGCGCCGCCCCCCCGGCTTTGCAAAAGCCGCGTGGTCTGCGGCGTGCGGAAACCCGAGAGCAGGGTGATCTGGCCCGAATGCCCCTGCCGCCGCACCGCATCCGAGAGCGCCGCCAGGCCCCAGTAGATCCTCGGGTCGATGCTCGGGGCCTCCCCGTCGCGCCAGTCCCGGAACAGCCAGTCCAGCCGGCGCAGGGCGCGCCGATCGGTGCGGCCGTTCTTCATGAACCGCAGGGCCGTCCGCTCCCCGGTATGCGCGTTCGTGATGTCGAGGTAACTGTCCCCCTTGGGAAACACGAAATCCAGCCGGGAGCCGGAACGCGTGGGCGGGGGGAGCTTCTCGTAGCCGCGGGCGGCACAGCCTGACAGGAGCGGCGTGGCAAGGCCCGCCCCAAGAGCGCAGACAAGCTTGCGCCGTGTGACGCGGCCCGCGGGCGGGCTTACTGTGTGCATGGTTCCTCATCACTGCTCGGCCCCGTTTCCCGGGGTCTCGAAGGCGACGCTGTCGAGAGCGCCTCCCATATGCGAAGCATGCGACAGGCCATGACGCCGAGCAAGACCGATTTGGGGAAGTCGGGCCGAGACGATGCCGGATCGCAGCGGCGGCCGCGTCATCGGGGCGGGACATCGCCCGGACACTTCGTGGTTCGAGCGGGTGGCCCGTCCGGTCGGCGATTTTTTTTGCGGACCCGGCGCCGGGGAAACCGATCGTGACGGCGCTATCCCCCGGCCTTGAAGGCTCGGAAGCAAGGCCTCCGACAGGGTGACCCATTCAACTGATCCGCGAAATATCAGCCCGACCGGCCGTTTGTCCGATCATGTCATCCTGCGTTGTCAACGAAATTTACTATGCTTTAAACGGTGAGTAAATTCTTTGACTAAATCCTGCGACTTATCTCCAGGTTGTGTGACTTCTCTCGGGAAATCCGTAATCCAAAGATCGAGGAGATGTGCGCTGGGACGTTTTGGCCAATCAGCCAGCCGGTCTTGGAGGAGACCCGCAGCGCACCCGAACCGGAGGAAAAAGCTCGTGATGAATATCGAAGCCAAGCCCGGCACTGCGGCGCATGCGCCCGCGCAAGACATGGCGGCCCGCGCGCATATCGACGCCGAGACCTATGAGCGGATGTATCGCGAAAGCATCACGGATATCGATGGTTTCTGGGGCGAGCAGGGCAAGCGCCTTGACTGGATCAAGCCCTATGAAGCGGTCAAGAACACGGATTTCACCCTCGGCAAGGTCTCGATCGAGTGGTTCCGGGACGGGACCCTGAACGTCGCGCAGAACTGCATCGACCGGCACCTCGCGACCCGCGCCGACCAGACCGCGATCATCTGGGAGCCCGACGATCCGGCC
>Ga0310345_10005849_pt1 | contig 10829 bp, 8 predicted proteins | sample HC15DNA20500_MG_FD_204667 | JGI IMG/M metagenome (GOLD analysis project Ga0310345, IMG submission 204667) | Marine microbial communities from station ALOHA, North Pacific Subtropical Gyre - HC15-DNA-20-500_MG | ecosystem: Environmental > Aquatic > Marine > Oceanic | place: Pacific Ocean: North...
TCGATCATCAGGTGCCCGGTCATCCGCGCGCCGGTCATGCCGAAGGGGTGGCCGATCGAGATCGAGCCGCCCGAAACGTTGAGCTTGTCGTTGTCGATGCCCAAGCGATCGCGGCAGTAGAGGGCCTGGGAGGCGAAGGCCTCGTTCAGCTCCCACAGGTCGATGTCGTCGACGGTGAGACCCTGACGCTCCAAGAGACGCGGCACGGCGAAGACCGGGCCGATGCCCATCTCGTCGGGCTCGCAGCCCGCCACGGCAAAGCCGCGGAACGCGCCGAGGATGTCGAGACCGAGGCGCTCGGCCTCCTTGCGGTCCATCATCACCAGCGCCGCGGCGCCGTCCGAGAGCTGGCTGGCGTTGCCGGCGGTGATGAAGTTGCCTTCGCCGCGCACCGGCTGGAGTTTCTGCAGGCCTTCGAGGTTGGTCGAGGGGCGGTTGCACTCGTCCATCGAGATGGTCTCGGTGACGTGGGAAACCTCGCCGGTCTCCTTGTCCTTGACGGCCTTGGTCACTTCCATCGGCGCGATTTCCGCGTCATAGCGCCCGGCCTTCTGGGCTTCGGCGGTACGCATCTGGCTCTGCAGCGACAGTTCGTCCTGCGCCTCGCGCGAGATGCCGTAGCGCTTGGCCACGGTGTCGGCGGTCTCGATCATCGCTTGGTAGAGCTCGGGCTTATGCTCCTCGATCCAGGCGTTGCGCGAGTGGCGGACAGGGGGCTGCACCATCGAGATGCTCTCGACACCGCCGACGAGGACCGCCTTCGCGCCCTCCTGGCTGATCATGTGACCGCCCATGGCGATGGCTTGCAGGCCCGAGGCGCAGAAGCGGTTCACCGTGGTCGCGGCGATCGAGACCGGCATCCCGGCGCGGATCACCGCTTGCCGGGCGATGTTGCCGCCGGTGACGTACTCAGGATAGCCACAGCCGAAGATCGCGTCCTCGATCAGCGCCGGATCGATGCCGGCGCGCTCGACCGCGTGACGGGCGGCGTGGCCCGCCATGTCGGCGCCATGGGTGATGTTGAACGCACCCCTTGCGGCCTTGCCGATCGGGGTGCGGGCGGTGGATACGATGACGGCGTCGGTCATGTCGTCTCTCCCTCTCAGCCGTTCAGGCTGGCGAATGTGGAATTCTCGTTGGCGAGGCGGTCGAGCAGCGGCGCGACCTGCCAGAAGTGGTCGTCGGCGGCGGCGTATTGCCTGATCCGGCCGCGGATCGTGGCGAGGCCTTCCGTGTCGGCATAGTGCATCGGGCCGCCGCGATGGCGCGGGAAGCCGTAGCCGTAGAGCAGCGTCACATCGACATCGAGCGGGCGCTGCGCGATGCCCTCATCGACCACGCGGGCGCTCTCGTTGACCATGGCGGCCATGTAGCGCTCGACGATCTCTTCGTCGGTGAACTCGAGCGGGCTGACGCCCTGCTTCTCGCGCTCGGCCGCAATGATCTCCTCGACCTCCGGGTCGGGGCGACCGCGCGGGCTCTCCTCGTCGTAAATATAGTAGCCGCGACCGGTCTTCTGGCCCAGCCGCCCCATCTCGTAGAGCGTGTCGGCCCAGCCGGGATAGCGGTCGCGCTCATGGCGCTGATCGGCTTTCCGCTGCCGCGTCATGTAGCCGATGTCGAGCCCGGCGAGGTCGCCGACCTGATAAGGGCCCATCGGGAAGCCGAAATCGCGCAGGGCCTTGTCAATCTGGTAGGGGCTGGCGCCATCGAGGATCATGTGGTCGGCAGCGGTCCGGTAATGCGACAGGATGCGGTTGCCGATGAAGCCGTCGCAGACACCGGCGCGAACCGAGACCTTGCCGAGCTTCTTGCCGAGCGCGAAAGCGGTGGCGGTGACCTCGGGGGCGGTCTTATCGGCGACCACGACCTCCAGCAGCTTCATCACATGGGCAGGCGAGAAGAAGTGCAGCCCGATCACGTCCTCGGGACGCTTGGTCGCCTGCGCGATCTCGTTGATGTCGAGATAGGAGGTGTTGGTCGCCAGCACCGCGCCGGGCTTCGCGACCCGGTCGAGCTCGGTGAAGACCGCCTTCTTGACGTCCATGCTCTCGAACACGGCCTCGATGATCACGTCGGCTTGTCCCAGCGCGTCGTAGCCGGTGACGCAGGAGAGCGCGCCCGAGAGGATCGCGTCGCGCTTGTCCTCTTTCAGCTTGCCACGCTTCACGGCTGCCGCGAGGTTCTTCTCGATGGTGGCGCGGGCGCGGGTTGCGGCCTCGTCGTCGCGCTCGACCAGCGTCACGGTCAGGCCACGCAGCAGCGCCGCGGTGGCGATGCCCGCCCCCATGGTGCCGCCGCCGATCACGCCGATGGCGGCGACGTCGCGCGGCGTGACGCCTTCGATCTCGGGCAGCTTGGCGACCTTGCGCTCGATGAAGAAGGCATGGATCAGCCCTGCGCGCTGCGGCGTCTCCATCATCTTCATGAACTGGCGGCGCTCCTCGGCAAGGCCTTCGTCGAAGCCCAGCTTGGTCGCGGCCTCGATCGCGTCGAGCGCGGCCAGCGGGGCCACCTCGCCGCGCAGCTTCTTTTGCAGCGCGGCGCGGCGGGCCTCGAACATCGCGGCGTCATGCGCGGGCGCAGCCATGTCGCGCACCGGGCGCGGGGCCGCGCCTTGCGCCAGCAGCTCCTCGGCATAGGCCAGACCGGCCTCGAGCGCCTCGCCTTCGCCGAGACGGTCCACCAGCCCCAGCTCGACGGCCTTCTGGGCCGAAACCGGGGTACCGGTGGTGGCCATCTCGATCGCGGCCTCTGCCCCGACGAGGCGCGGCGCGCGCTGGGTGCCTCCGGCGCCGGGGATCACGCCGAGCTTCGTTTCCGGCAGCCCCAGCTGCGCGCCCGGGACGGCGACGCGGTAATGCGCGCCGAGCGCGATCTCGAGCCCGCCACCCAAGGCCGCCCCGTGGATCGCGGCGACGACCGGCTTGGTGCAGGCCTCGATCCGGTTCACCACCTCGGGCAGCGACGGCTCCTGCGGCGGCTTGCCGAATTCGGAGATGTCGGCGCCGCCGATGAAGAGCCGTCCGGCCCCGTGGATCACCGCAATCTCGGCGGCGTCCGCCTCGAACCGCTCGATCGCCTGCACCAGCCCGGCCCGCACGTCGCGGCCCAGGGCGTTCACCGGCGCATGATCCACCGTGATGACCGCGATCCGGCCCCGGCTTTCGTAATGCACTGTACCTGCCATCTGGTCCTCCCTCTCCGGCCTCAACCTAACGGTCGCGCCAATCTATTTCAACATGCAAATCTTAATTCCGCATTGCGGAACTACTGCGGCATTCAGATCTCGTGCCGCGTCAGGAACGGCCCCTGCCCCATGATCCGCTCCAGCTCGCGCACCCCGGCCTGCAGCTTCGGCCCGACCTCGTCGCGCATCCGCTCCATACTCAGATCCTTGGGCATGGCGCCGCAGGTGAAGACCACCGGCTCGCTCAGGTCGCGCGACTGGAACGGCACCGAAACGGCGTGGATATTGGAGGCGAAATAGACCGCCGGGTTCGCGATCACGAAGCCCTCGGTGACGAGCTGCGTATAGGCCTCGCGCCTTGCCTCGCGCGCCGTCTCCTCGTCGAGCCCGCGATGCCCCTCGGCATCGGCGACGGCCTCGACGAAGCCTTCCTCCGACAGGGCGGCCAGCATCGCGTGGCCCGAGCTCGATCCCTTGAAGGGCAGCCGGTGCCCCACCTCGAGCCAGATCGACGAGACGTTCTGCGGCCGCCAGGTCTTGGTGATCAGCACTCGGCCCCGATCCCGCACCGACAAGAGCGCCAGCGTGCCTGTCTCGTCGGCCACGCGCTGCATGATCGGCCCGGACAGCTCAACGAAGGAAATGGACGCGCTCGCCACGTTGCCCAAGGCCAGCAGCGCCGGTCCGGGGCGGTAGCGGTCGTGGCGCCGCGCATGGGTGAGATAGCCCAGCGACTGCAGCGTGAAGGTCAGCCGCGAGACGGTCGATTTCGGCAGGCCGGTCCGCTCGGAGATCTCGGCATTGCCCAACCCATCATCCGAGGGACGGAAGGCGCGCAGCACCGACAGGCCCCGCGCCAGCGTGGTGGCGAAGCGGCGGTCCTGGCTTTCGTCGGTGATCTTCATGGGCGCCTCACATCGAATAGGGGATGACCAGCGACAGCGCCGGCACCGCCATGATCAGGATCAGCACCAGAACGTCCACCGACAAAAACCGCGCGATGCCGGCGAAGATGCGGTCGATCGGCACGTCGCGCCCCACCACGCCGGCGATGACGAAGACGTTGAGGCCCACGGGCGGCGTGATCAGGCCGATCTCCAGGAGCTTGATGACGACGACGCCGAACCAGATCAGGTCGAAGCCATAGGTTTCGATCAGCGGGATCATCAGCGGCAGCGTCAGCACCATGATGCCGATCGGGTCGAGGAACATGCCCAGCGCGAGGTAGATCAGCGCGATCGCGGCCATCAGCAACACCGGCGACAATTCGGCCGCGGTGACAGCCTCGACGATGTCGGGCGCGACGCCGGTGAGCGCGATGAAGGCCACGAAGATCTTGGCCCCCGCCGCGATCAGGAAGATCGAGGTGGTCTGGATGCAGGTCTCGCGCAAGCTCTCCCAGATCGCGCGCAGTGTCAGCTTGCGCTGCACCAGCCCGATCAGCACCGCGGCCGAGACGCAGACCGCCGCCGCTTCGGTGGCGGTGAAGATGCCGCCATATATGCCGCCGACGATGATCACGAAAAGCAGCACGGCGGGCCAACTCTCGAGCGCGGCACGGCCCCGGTCGGCCATGGTGATGGTGCCGGTATAGGCCGGCGCGGCGTCGGGGTCGCGTTTTACCCAAATGAAGATGACGAGCAGAAAGCCCAGGAGCGACACGATCCCCGGCAGGATACCGGCGAGGAACAGCTGGCTGATCGAGGTCTCGGTGAAGATGCCGTAGATGATGAACAGCACGGATGGCGGGATGAGCGAGCCCAGCGTGCCGCCGGCGGCGACGCTCGCCGTGGCGAGGCGCTTGTCATAGCCCACCGAGAGCATCTCAGGCGTGCAGATGCGGCCCATGGTCGAGGCACAGGCGATCGAGGATCCGGTGATGGCCGAGAAGCCGCCGCAGCCCACGACCGAGGCCATCGCCACACCGCCGGGCACCTTGGCGAGCCAGACGCGGGCGGCATGGTAGATCTTGGTGGTGATGTCGGCGCGGTAGGCGATATGCCCCAGCGCCACGAAGAGCGGGATCATCGACAGGTCGTAGCTGTGGATGAGATCGAAGCTGTTGGAAAAGACCAGCGAGGTGGTCGGCCGGATCGCCCGTTCGGGCGCAAAGGCGCCGGTGCGGAAGGCGAAGATCACGAAGGTGCCGATGGTGGCGATCGCCGCGAGCGCGAAGGCAATCGGCACGCGCAGCGCCAAGAGGAACAGGACCGCGCCGAAGGCCACGAGACCGATGAGAGTGCCGTCCATGGTCTCAGACCTCTTCGTGGGGAGAGTGCTTGGAAGGATCGAAAAGGACCCGGCCGCCCGAGCGGATGGTGCGGATGTCGCCCACCATCTGGATCGCGAGGCGCAGCCAGCAGAACGAGACGCCGAACAGGAAGATCACGCGCCCCGGCCATTTCGGCAAAGACAGCTGGCCGAAAAAGTAGCTTCCCGATTGCAGCGTGTGCACCGCCTCGTTCCAGCCGGCCCAGATCAGCGGCGCCAGCGCCAAAAGGCCGACCAGTGAGCCCAGCACCACCAGCCAATCCTGCGTGCGCGGCGGCAGCCGCTCGGACAGCACCTCGACCACGATGTTGCCGCGCGCCGCCGCCGTGGCCGCGAGCGGCAGCACGATGGCGGCGACCATCAGTTCGCGCACCATGTTGATCGTGTCGGGGATGCCCGAGTTCAGCGTCGCGCGCAGCACCACGCTGGTGGTGATCAGCAGCCCAAGCCCGATCACCGCCGCGGCGGCGAGGTTGAGCAGGAAGCTTTCGATACGGCTCAGCATGCGCACTCCCTTGGCGCCGGGGCCGGGCCCCGGCGGTCATCAGCGGATATCGTCAGGTGAAAGACGGGCGACGCGGGTGAGGCGCGCCGCCCGGAGCTCCCATGGGGCGTGGTTCAGCCACGCTCCCAGGGGTAACCCTTCTCTTCGACCTCGGCCTGATACTTGGCGATCAGGCTGCGGTACTCCTCGAGCAGGGCTGCGCCGTCGAGACCTGCGGCATCGGCCTGGGCCGCCCACTCCTCGAGATAGGTGTTGCCCTTTTCCACGAGCTTGGCGCGTTCGGCTTCGGGCAGCTCGATGATCTCGACGCCCGCTTCCTTCATCTTCTCGATGGCGGCGTCGTTGTCGGCGTTCACGAGACGGCCGAACTCGTCCGACAGGCCCTTGCCCGCTTCCATCAGCGCCTGCTGCTGGTCTTCGGGCAGCGCGTCGAAGGCGTCCTTGTTCATGAAGATGCCGAGTGCGCCGACCTGGCCCCAGTTGAGCATGGTGTAGCTGTCCATGACCTCTTGCTGGTTCAGCGCGCCGACCGCGTAGGAATAGCCCTGGGAGCAGTCGAGCAGGCCTGAATCGAGGCCCTGATAAGCGTCGTAGATCGACATGTTGACGAGGTTGGCGCCGAAATCCGCGAAGGTCTTGCCATAGGCGCCGACGCCGCGGACCTTGAGCCCGTCGATGTCCTCGACCGTGCGGATCGCCGCACCTTTGCAGCCGATATGCACCGCCGAGGTGGTGTAGGTGCCGAGATAGACGAGGTTCTGATCGGCGAGGTTCGCCTGGATCGCCTCGGAGCCGCGCATCAGCTCGTCGGTGGCCTTCATGCCGACCCAAGGGTCGGGGTTCTGCACCGGCAGGTCGGCGATGCCATAGGCAAGCATCTCCTGCGGGAAGTAGACACCGATGATGGTGCCAGCATCGGCCACGCCATCGGCTACGGCCTGGGCTGCGGCATCGGCCTTGAACAGGGCGCCGCCCCACTGCACGTCGAAGTTCAGCTCGCCATCGGTGCGGGTCTTCACGTCTTCCACGAACCAGTTCAGCGCCTCGGCGCGGGCGCCGCGGTTGGGACCGGCCTCGCCGAAGAACAGCGTGGTTTCGGCATGGGCGACGGAGCCGAGCGTGGCACCGGCGAGAATCGTCGAGGCGAGGGCCGCCTTCAGAAATCGCGTCATTTCAGTCTCCTCCCTGAATTTCGCATAGTAGAATTGTATTCTGCTAAACGAAACCTACGAGAGCGGCATCGTTCTGGCAACCCGTTGCATACGCCGCAGCGCGGCAACGCGCCTCAATCGAGGAGGGGCACCAGATCGGCCATGGGTCCATCCGACCCTGGCCTCAGAATGGCCAGCGTGATCGGCAGCTTGAACCGCCGCGGTCCGGCGGCGCCGGGGTTGAGGTAGAGCACGCCGCCCCATCTCTCGATCAGCGGCTTGTGCGAATGTCCGCTGATCACCACGTCGAAGCCACGCGCGGCGGGATCGAAATCGAGCGTCTTGCGGTCATGCCGCATGTGGAGCCGCAGCCCGCCCAGTTCGAGATCGCGCGTTTCGGGAAATCGTCGGCACCACGACGCGGTATCGACATTGCCCCTGATCGCCGTGACCGGCGCGATCTCATCCAGCGCCGTCACGATCTCCTCGCGACCGATATCGCCGCCATGCAGGATGCGGTCCACCCCGGCCAGCGCCCTGAGCGCCTCGGGCCGCAAGAGCCCGTGCGTGTCCGAGATGACGCCGATCCGCATCAGGCCGTGGCGCGACGCAGCTCGGGCGCGACGCGGGTACCGAAGAGCTCAATTGCCTTCATCAGATGCGCGTGGTCATAGACCCCGATCGCCATCTGGATCAGCAACCTGTCGAAGCCGAAGATCTCGTGCGTGGCGAGGATCTTGTCGACCATCTCGGCGGGACTGCCGACGAACTGCGCGCCGCCCGGCCCGCGCGCCGCGTCGAACTGGGCGCGGCTCGTGGGACCCCAGCCCCGCTCGCGGCCGATCCGGTTCATCACCTCGGCCTGCGCCGGATAGATGATGTCGGCGGCCTGCTGACTGGTCTCGGCCACGAAGCCATGCACATTGAGGGAGGTCTTCAGCGCGCTGGCCTCCTGCCCCGCCTGCGCCGCGCTCTTGCGGTAGAGGTCGAACAGGGGTGCGAAACGCGCCGGCTCGCCACCGATGATCGCGAGCGCCATCGGCAGGCCCAGCGCACCGGCACGGGCCACCGATTGCGGCGAGCCGCCCACGGCCCGCCAGATCGGCAGCCGTTCCTGCACGGGCCGTGGATAGACGCCGCGCCCGGGGATCGCATGGGTATGGGTGCTGCCGGGCCAGCGGATCACCTCGCCCTCGTTCAACGCCATCAAAAGCTGCAGCTTTTCCTCGAACAGGTCCTCGTAGTCCTCGAGGTCGTGGCCGAAGAGCGGAAAGCTCTCGATGAAGGAGCCGCGTCCGGCGATGATCTCGGCCCGGCCATTCGTCAGGTTGTCGAGCGTCGCGAATTGCTGAAACACCCGGATCGGATCGTCCGAGGACAGCACGGTGACGGCGCTGCTGAGCCTGATCCGCCGCGTGCGCCCGGCCGCCGCCGCCAGCACCACCGCCGGGGCCGACACCGCGTAGTCCGGGCGGTGATGCTCGCCCAGTCCGAACACGTCGAGCCCAACCTCGTCGGCGAGCGCGATCTCCTCGACGAGCTGCGACAGCCTGAGCGCCGGGTCGACCCGGGCTCCGGTGACCGGGTCCGTGCCGACATCGCCGAAGGTGTAGAGGCCAAGCTCCATGGTATTCTCCCGATCCTGACGAGACTGAGCTAGCGGCCCGGCCCGCCCGGTCCAACTGTCGCTTTCGCGCATGATCTGTGCATCGATGTCCGGCGGCGCGGAACCCCGTTGCGCAAGGGCGGCGTTTCCCCCACATCTTGATGGAGCATAAGGATTCCGGGCGCTTGTTCACCTACGACACGTTCCTCTTCACATTGCTCGGGATCGGCCTTGCGCTGCTCGCCACGGTGATGCTGCTGCAGCAGCGGCGCACCCCGCAATCGGCCGCGGCTTGGATACTCGCGATCATCCTGCTGCCCTGGGCCGCGATCCCGTTGTTCTTCGCGCTGGGGTTTCGCAAGACCCGGACCCGCCACCCCTTCATCCGGTTCTCCTCTTCCGCCGGCCGCGACCGGCCAGACCCTGCCGGCGGCCCCTCGGAGGCGTTTCGCGCCTATGGCGTGCCGCCCGCCAGCGCCGGCAACAAGATCGAGCTGCATCGCGACGCGGCCCATGCGCGCGAGGCGATGCGGGACCTCGTGGCGAGCGCCCGGCACGAGCTCGACATCACCTTCTACCTGATCCACGACGACGAGATCGGCCGCGATTTCGTCGACCGGCTCACCGCCAAGGTCGAGGATGGCGTGCAGGTGCGGCTGATCATCGACCGGCTGGGCGGCTTCTGGTGCCCGCGCGCGGCGCTGGCGCGCTTCGAGGCGGCGGGGGGCGAACTGCGCTGGCACCAGCCCTTCCTGAACTGGCCTTTGAAGGGCCACATGAACCTGCGCAACCACCGCAAGATGATCATCGCCGACCGCGCGCGCGCCTGGACCGGCGGTCGCAATGTCGGCTGCGAATACATGGGGACACCGCTTCAGACCGGCCGCGGACCGCGCGACCCCGAGCTTTGGCGCGACCTGTCCTTCACGCTTCAGGGTCCCTCGGTCGAGGTGCTATGGGACCTGTTTCGCGCCGATTGGGGTGTTGTCGAGGACAACCCCGACGCGCTGCCGGAGCTGCATGTCGAAGAGCGTCCCGGCGATGCGGTGGTGCAGGTCGTCCCCTCGGGACCCGATACCCATCTCGATCCGCTGCACGATGTTCTGGTGCAGATGATCCACGCAGCCACCCGCCGGATCTGGATCGCCACGCCCTACTACCTGCCGACCGAGCCGCTCAACGCGGCGCTGTGCACCGCGGCGCGGCGTGGCGTCGACGTGCGCGTCATGGTCCCTGCCCGCTCGAACCAGCGGATCGCCGATTTCGCGCGCGGCGCCTATCTGCGCAGCCTCGACGAGGCCGGCGGCCGGGTGCTGCAGCTGCCGCGGCAGATGACCCATGCCAAGGCGGGGGTGATCGACGACGCGGCCTGGGCCGGTTCGGCCAATTTCGACGTGCGCTCGATGTTGCTCAATTTCGAAGTGGCGGTCTTCGTCTATGATGCGGGATCGGTCGCGCTTCTGGCCGACTGGTTCTCGGCCGAGACGGCGCTGTGCCGCGAGGGCGTGCGCCGCCCCGGCCTCGGGCGCAGGCTGGCCGAGGGGGTGTTCCGCCTCGGGGCGCCGATGCTGTGAGGATGCCATGACCCAGCCCCATCTCCGTCCCGGCCGTCTCAGGCTGGTGAGCTACAACATCCGCAAGGCGCTGGGCACCGATCGGCGCCGCAACCCGGCCCGGATCTGCAACGTCATCGCGGCGATGGAGGCCGATATCGTGGTGCTGCAGGAGGCCGATCTGCGGCTCGGGGCACGGCCCACCGCGATCCCGCTGACCGAGCTTTCGCAGCTCGGCGGCCTGCATGTCGTGAATTTCGGTCAATCGGCCAAGAGCCTCGGATGGCACGGCAACGCGATGCTGGTGCGCGAGGGCATCGCTGTGCGGGACCTGCACCGGATGGTTCTCCCGGGCTTCGAGCCGCGCGGCGCGATCGCCGCCGATCTCGACACGCCGGCGGGACCTTTGCGGGTGGGCGGGCTGCATCTGGGGTTGCTGCGCGGCTCGCGCCGGTTGCAGCTCACCCATATCATGGACGAGCTGAACCGGATGCCCGAACGCCCGACGGTGCTGGCGGGCGACATGAACGAGTGGTCGGAACGTGTCGGGCTG
>Ga0310345_10005850_pt1 | contig 10829 bp, 8 predicted proteins | sample HC15DNA20500_MG_FD_204667 | JGI IMG/M metagenome (GOLD analysis project Ga0310345, IMG submission 204667) | Marine microbial communities from station ALOHA, North Pacific Subtropical Gyre - HC15-DNA-20-500_MG | ecosystem: Environmental > Aquatic > Marine > Oceanic | place: Pacific Ocean: North...
AAATCACTTAGAGAAGATTATAGGCGTCGGGAGTGCTTTGAATTTCCTGGACCAAAACAATTTCGAGATTATCGATCAATGAGATACCAATTCCTGAGGGGACTCAAGGGAGTCGGCCCGGCAATTATTGTGGCTACGGTAGTCTTGGGCCCAGGAAGTATTTTGACGAGTTCCAAGGTCGGATCAGAGTTCGGACTTACAGCTCTCTTCTTCGTGCTGTTGGCCTCGATATTGATGATTGGCATGGTGGTGCTTTCGACGCACCTCGGACTGGTGTATGAGAACAGTTTGTGTGAAGAATTGACTGAGCATATCGGGCGTGGGGCGTCTGTTTTTATAGGCGCAGTACTTTTTTTGGTTGTCGCTCTCTTCCAATCGAGCAATAACATCACGGTAATTGCGGGGATCGAGCCCTTGTTTGAGAGCGAATGCGACGACTCTGTTTTGGGTCCCACTGTGCTACGTGCTTTGATCCTGATATCGGTAAACGGTTTTGTGATCGTATGTCTTTACCCTATGGGGCATGTGTATTCGCTGATTGAGAGGGCCATGAAGGTACTGATGTTGGTAATGGTGCTAGCATTTGTCTTTAATTTTCTGATCGTCCTTCTAAAACCTCGTGGCTATGTCCCTATGGCTGGTTCTAACAATCAAGATTTAATTCCTCTGCTCGCCATGATTGGAACCACCTTTTCCATTGGAGGAGCCTTTTAGGTGTACTTAGTACGTGAAAAGGGATGAAGCCTAGCCGATTGGCAGAAGGGAATAACTGATTCCGTATTTGGGATTTCAGTTCTAGGCGTTGTGACCTCAGTCATTCTCATGACTTCAGTTATGGTATTTTATGGAAGACAGGAGCCGGTAGTTCTGAACAACGTGGGTGATGTAGCGTGTCAACTGGAGTCCCTTTTTGGCAGAGCTGCCAAAATTATTTTTTGCCTTGGTATTTTTGCGGGGGCTCTTAGTTCTTTCCTGGTCAATGCTATTATTGGAGGAACTGTGTTTTCGGATAGCTTGGGTAAAGGATGTCGTCTTGAGTCCATTTAGCCTCGGCATTTAACGGGTCTGGCGCTTCTGATCGGCATGACGCTAGCAATTCTCTCCCTAACCGGAGCCAGCGGAACCGTGACTCTGATCACGTTGGCGCAGGCCTTGACGGTGTTGGGATTACCAGCTCTAGGATTGACGTTGCTTTATTTGGGGACCCGACCAGAACTGACAGGTGATCGCCAAGTCCCTCGTGGCATTCTAGGCACCTGTTTTCTCGGGTTCCTTGTTAGTTGCGTACTTGCTGTTCGGACGGTGTTCATTGTCTATGGCAAGATCATGGAGTGAGGGAAGAGATAGGTAGACCCTCTGTGTCTACGTACTTTATTGTTGTAGGCAACTCATGGCAGGCCGTAAACTTAACATAATAAAATACACTGGAGGAGGGAGTCATGACCGTGTCACGACGGAGATTCATACAGGCGGCTGCTGGGGGTGCTGGTACGCTTGGCCTGTCACAGGCGTCAGAGAACAGGGCAGGAGAAGACGCAGTCAAGCGCAAGCAGCGTACGCTCTACTACAATGATGCGAGGCACTATTATCTGTATGTGTTCGAGCCGCCAATAAAGCTTAAGGAAGCTCGATGGCCGATTGACGAGCTAGTTGGTACGACTATAGATACATTTGTCTACGGCGTAGAGAGAGGGGACGGCCTTTTCTATCCATCAAAAACGGGCATGCTCTTTGGAGCAGACAAGAGGCCATTTACGCAGTCTCCTTACTGGCGAGCTTGGGAAAATATGCAAAGTCTCATTGCTCGTGGACTTGATCCGCTCCAAGTACTCATTGATCACGCTCACGAAAAAGAGATGGATTTTTTCGCTAGTGTGAGGATGGGTAGTTACGGAGGTATGAATCCTCAATTTAAGATCGAATCCGGTGGCCGTGCGATGGCCCATCAGGAAGTTCGCGACCACCAGTTTGTCATCTTTGAGGAATTGTCTCACCAGTACAACGTCGAGGGAGTAGAGTTGGATTTTGCAGCAACTCCAGGGGGCATGGCACCCTATTTGCGTCCAGAAGACGCCGAAGAGTACACACCGGTACTCACGGACTATCTTAGGAAGATCTCGGCGATGGTCCGTAGTCGCCCTGGTATCCCAGGTAAAGTCGGTGTGAGGGTTTATCCTACAGAAGCGATGTGTCTTCGTGGTGGTCTGGACGTACGGCGTTGGTTGCAGGAGGGCCTCGTCGACTTTCTCGTTCCGATGTTCTATGTCGACTTCACGCTTGATTGTCAAATGCCCATTGACTGGTTGATCGAGGCGGCGCAGGGAACAGATACAGCAGTTTACGCGATGCTCCAGCCATTCTTGAGTGGGGAATCCACTGGAGGAGATCATACGAAGTATCCCTCGCCAGCAGCTATGCGTGCTGCTGCTGCCAATTACTTGACTCGCGGCGTTGATGGTCTTTATACCTGGTTCATGAAATGGCCGCTTGGTGATGCGGAGCGTCGGATGCTAAGCGAGCTAGGTGATACTGAGTTAATTAACGGGGGGGACAAGCACTACATCCTCAGAACGCCGTCCAAAGAAGCTGTTGAAATGGGGTACGGTTCTCAACTGCCAGTTAAGATTTCTGAAGCCAACCCCGACAGACGGTACTCGATCCCGTTTTTTGTTGCCGATGATGTCGAAGCTTCGAGTGACCGAGTACGACAGGTACGACTTTTGCTCGATGTCTACAACTTGGTGACTGCTGACAAGCTCACGATTGAGCTGAACGGCAAGTCGCTTGCCAAGGAAAGCTGTCTGCGTACCTACGAGTCGGCTGTTCGGCCATTTCGAGGGCAACGGTTAGAATTTCATCTCAAAAAAGTTCGTCCTCGAAAGGGTGACAATGTTTTGACAGTTTCCTTGGGGGGTAGACCTGCAGGCTTTGCCGGCGGTGTTTCAATCAACCGCTTTGAACTCTTTATCGAATATGGTCCCTATCCTTCGACCCTAGGAGTGTAACCGTTGCATTGGAAGCACAATGGTTATTCTTTCGACCAGCGATACTCCCCTCAAGATGCGAGGGGTCCAGGCTTGATAAGCCTCACGAAGGCCGAGTGAGGAGAACAACCCTTTGGGGTGGAAAACTAACGGTTAACCATTCAAGCTCCAGGGTCTAGTTGAGGCAATGTATGTGTGACTATAGAATCAAGGACTAACATACGGAGGGCTGATTTTGGATCCACGGTCGCGCTCTTTCGAACCCAGCCGATGCGGCTAAAACCGTCTCCTCATCACCCTTTCGGCCGACAATATGGAGACCGATAGGCAGTCCGTCAGCGGAGAATCCAGCGGGAATACTGGCGGCTGGGTGCCCGATGGTATTGATCGGTAAAGTAAAGGCTCCGTTCCAGTACTGCTCAGGGAAGAGTGAGTCATGCCGAATCGAGCCAGGAAATTTTTCGTTTGGGAAAGCAGGAAAGCAAGCCGTTGGTGTCAGTAATAGATGGTATTCTTCAAAGAGGATGTTCATCTGAGCTTTCAGAAGGTCGACGTAACCAAGTGCCTTTGCGTAATCCTTGGTAGTGACCTTTGCCCCTTGCTCGAGAAAAAAGTGAGCGAACTCAGTCATTTGATCGCCATAGATTGGTAAATACTGGCCCAGATTGGCATAGGCATCGGCTGCCTGAAGGGGCCCGAAAGTGTCGTACGGTGGCGGTATGAAAACGTCGCATTCCTCGACGTGACAGTTTAATTGTTCGAACGCTAGAGCTGCTTTCAAGGTAACGTCCACTACTTCGCGATCCACGCGGGCGAATCCGAGGTCTGAGCTCCAGGCGATTCGTAAGTCTGCGATTGGTTTGTCAAGTGCTGCTACAAAATCGGGCGGTGTTTGGCGTAGTGAAATCGGATCTCGATTGTCATATCCTGCCATTACTTGGAGCAAGATAGCTGCGTCATGGACAGTACGACTCATCGGTCCGTTTTGAGAAAAGATGTTGGGCATCGGATCACCTCTGAGTCCAGTGTATGCCGACACGCGGCCCTGGGTGGGTTTGATGGTGTAGATTCCACAGAAGTGAGCGGGTATACGTAGGGAGCCGCCGCCGTCACTACCGGTTGCTAGCGGACAGAGTCGGGCTGCTAATGCCGCTGCTGCCCCACCGCTGGATCCCCCTGGAGTGCAGTTCGTATTCCAAGGGTTACGTCCAAGTCTGCCTAACGAATTCTCACACGTGCCCACCATTCCAAACTCGGGGACGTTTGTTTTTCCCAACAGAACGGCTCCGGCCCCCAGCACCCGCTCGACGATAGCTGCATCCTTTTCCGGCACACGGTCCTCGTAGATCACCGAGCCATTGGTTGTCCGGATACCCTTTGTCATCTGTGTGTCTTTGATGGCAATCGGGAGACCGTGAAGAGCCCCCAGTTTATCCCCTTGGAGGACAGCCTTCTCGGCAGATACTGCACTCCTCATAGCCTCATCGTAGGTCAAAAGAAGAAATGCGTTAAGTTGTGAATCAATTCGGTGAATTCGCTCGAAGTAGATCTTGGTCAACTCTACGGGAGAGATTTGTTTTGTGGCTATGAGTTCTAAGAGTGTGGTTGCTGAGGCAAACGGCAATTGTGTGTCCATGACGAGCCTTTTCAGTAAGAGATGCCATCTTCTAAACGATTAAAAACCCTGGATTTTTAGCCCAGGAAGAGAGTTTGACCCATAAAGAATCGATTCTTTTACATCTGTCGGGGAGGAGTAGCCCGCTCAGGGGCTATGAGACCAAGGATAATCTATTGTGAGCCTAGTCTCTGTTTTAATAGCTATATTTTTAACTTTCAAATCCAGGTTAAGGGATCAATGCGGCCCTTTAACGCCTGTAGATTTAGCTATACCTCCAATTTAATTATCGAGCAGTTTGGCCACGACGTAAGGGTCGCTGTGGTTGGGTAGGCTCGTCTGGATAAAGTTGAGCCACCAATTTTCCATACCCATTGAAAATTTCGGTAGGTCGACGAGGTCCACGACGTGGGGCAACATTGGCAACCAACATATAGTCCCATTGTTGAGACCATCGGGGATGTGGAATATTCGGGTTCACGTTACTCAGATAACCATACTCGTGTTGGTACTGCTCAATCGCCCAAAAGGTTTTAGGCTGTTTTCTCACCAATTCGATCTTAACAATAGACTTGGGAGATTTATAACCATACTTCCAGGGTGCAACGATTCGAACAGGAGATCCGTGTTGCTTGAGTAAAGCTTTTCCGTAAACACCGGTCACAACTAAGGCCAGTTCGTTCATAGCTTCGTCTAAACGCAGGGCTTCATAATAAGGCCAGGGATAATGTTTCTGAGCCATGCCGGGCATCTCTTTGGGTTTGTCAGCAGTGATGAATCGTACATGCCGGGCCTTGGTGGTGGGTTCGACTACCTTCAGGAGCCTATGTAAGGGAAAGCCTGTCCAGGGAATATTCATTGCCCAAGTCTCCACACAGCGAAAACGGTAGACTCGTTCCTCGTGTTCAAAATTGAATAGATCATCCAAGTCGAAAGTCCGGGGCTTATGACATTCACCGGTTACCTCAACTTTCCAAGGTTCTACCTGAAATCTATCCGTAAATTTCCACACCGGTCCGCCCTGATTGGGAAGGAACTCGTAGAAATTGTTATGAGTGGCGGCAACTAATCGGTCGGTTAGGTTTAAACCCTGCGGGGCGAAACGGGAGTTACGTTTTGCCGGAAAGACTGTCGGTCTTTCAAAAGGCACGACAAGGGGCCCTTTATTCAATAGCTTCTGAGGATAGCTTAGTCCCGCGATGGGAATCATGTAGGTGCCAGCTCCGGCCACTAGTGCTTGCTTGATGAAGTGGCGCCGGTTGAGAAAAATAGATTCGTCGGTAGGTTTAAGACGTGGGAGTTGAAGCAGTTTTCTTGTCATTGTTGGTGCCTCCCCCCTTACCGGAAGCTGTCAATCTTAAGTTTCTAGTTGCCTGTCAGGGAAAGTCCTAGAAAAGCGTTTGAAGTCAACAATATGTTACCACGAATGAAACTTGAGCATTCAGTATCGTTGACTCGTGGTTAGCATCTGGCTCCTGCTTGTCCTTGATGAAAATAGGTTCAGGAAAAAGAGATATGGTTTGCGAGATAGGGGGTAGACTTTCCATAGACCGCGATGGAGGGCAGAGGATCTAGTACTGCAATAAATATCCTTTGCATCGTCCAATTTATGGTTTAGGTGAAGTTGAAGTCCATTATCAACACTGGCCTATCCAGTATATTAGCTATGTCATTGGGAGCTTCACTCCGAAAAGATATTGATTGTGGTTTCTTAGTGATCCTAACGGGGATAAAACAGATAAATGCTAGTTAGGCAGTTACATTATTTCGGATTATAGCCAATACGGACTCAAAGGGAGCCTATAAAGCTTAGCTGCGGATCAACAAGGGTAAGGGGGTGTTGTCCAATGATTGACAACATTTCTCTTCCTCCTGACTAACATGGGAACTCATTCTTGCTGTTGACGAGCCTTATCTGGTAACTCGTTTTACTCCTTCGGGAGCAAGAGACTAACTAAGAGGTTATTCAGAACGTTCATCATCCGTTGACAGTTAAGAACCAAGCGCTCTACTATTGGGTTGTACTAATACGATAGTATTTCACTAAATCATGTCAGATAAGGAGGATCCCCCATTGAAGCTAGGATCTGGTCAGTTTGTATTTGAGGAAGTAGAGGGCTGGGCCAAGCTTCCCGAAGGATGGGACCTAGGAGAAGTTCCAGGGATTGCTGTGGACTCACAAAATCGCGTTTATGCTTTGTGTCGCGCCGAAAACCCAGTGGTCATCTTTGACCGGGAGGGTCGTTATCTAAGTTCTTGGGGAAAAGGGTTTTTCAAGAGACCCCACATGATTTTTATTGGTCCAGATGACTCCGTTTATTGCGTTGATGACGCAGGTCACCGAGTACACAAGTTCACGTCTGATGGTCAGCTCCTAATGTCTTTGGCGCCACAAAATGGAGTAGCGGACACCGGGTATGTGAACTCTGATTATAAGTCGATTGTGCGAGCAGGGCCCCCCTTCAACACTCCGACAGACGTAGCAGTCTCTCCGGACGCAACGATTCTTGTTTCCGATGGGTATGGTAATGCTCGCGTACACAAGTTCACCAGCGATGGTAAATTACTCCTATCCTGGGGAGCTCCTGGCGACGGGGTCTCTAAATTCAATATACCTCATGGAGTTTATGTTGATCCTGAGGGTCGGGTATATGTTGCCGATCGACAGAACTCACGAATACAAATCTTTTCGCTTCAGGGTGAATTTCTTGACCAGTGGGAAGAAGTATGGTGGCCCAACAGTTTGTGCCAAGATGTCCAACAGAACTTTTATGTGGCAGAGATCGGTGGCATTTTCATGTTCGGACATGAGGCAAGCCTAGAAAAGCCGGCTGCCCGGATGACAGTCAGGTCTCCAGATGGCACGATCGTGTCAGAATGGTCCGCAGAGGACCCATATGGCAAGGGAAGATTTTTCGCTCCTCATTCAGTAGCCCTTGATTCTTATGGGGACATTTATGTTGGCGAGGTCACCTTTTCCTACAGCAGACATCAAGCTCCGTCTGATGCCAAAGTTCTCCGCAAATACGTGAGGCAGTAGGCACTGAGTAAAGGTTTTAGCCAAAATGGTGGGGGTGAGGCTTTTGTAACGCTGTACTGCAATCCATTCCGAACCTCGGACGGTCTAAGCCTGCTCAGGAGTTCTTCTAAAGTTTACAGTATGGACAGGAAAATCCTGAGAGGATTAGTAAATTAACAATTGCTATCTCTGAGGCACTGTTGTCACTAACCCGGGGCTTTACCACAAAAGCCAATCACAGAAGAGCTTGTTGACATGACGCAAGGATTGCTAAGACACTACCTTATGATGGTGTCACTTAGGGCAGATACCCCTATTGACCGAGTTTACAGGACCAGGACCAGATCAAACGTGAGGTATGAAAAGTTGAAGTAATTGATGGGGCAACACTCAAGCTGAACTTTTCTTAAGAAAAACATTGCGCTCTCTGCGAAAGAAGTTGATGAGATGGTAGCCAGTTACATAGCTGAAGGGAGGTCTGCCTCCAGTGTAATGACCGCAGGGCAGGAAGGCCTTCTTTACCTGGATGTGCTGGCGATCAACTTTGTCAAAGAGCTGGCGCGAGAGGTCCGGTGGAAATGACAGATCATAGAGAGCAGAAATCATCAGCATTGGCCGAGTATTACCTTGGAGCCTTTCGACATAGGCAATCGGACTCAGTACCAACCATGCTTTGCGAATCTCTTCTTGAGTTATGTGTTGTTCTAAAGTGTTTCGGATGTGTGAGGTGGTAATACCTCGCCAGACAACGTCGCCGAAATAACTTGAGACATGGTTGAAAGCGGCAAGATTAATTCGTTGATCGTGGGTGAAGGCCAGCCATCCTACGCAAGAACCAATACTGGTACCCAAAAGGCCAATCTGGCGAATTCCTTGGTTCGTTAGCCAGTCGGCAGCGCGACGTACGTCCTGAACTGCTTGTTGGACCGCCTGAATCGTACGGCCAATGTTGGAGCTCACCATGTAGTCCGCTCGCTCCACACCATAAGGCCGTCGTTGGTCATGATAGGGAAGGCTTAAACGCAGGGCTCCGACACCAAAGCGCTGGAGCGCTTTACAGAGACCGATGTGTGCCTGTTCATCACCATTCCACTGCGGTAGGACAATGACAACTGTTTCACCATTTGGGAAATATCGGGCATGTACAGTGTTGTTCTCTGGGTAAGGTGTCTTTACAGGGCTGGGAAACCTCAGCCAGAAGCCATCAAAGCTGAATTCTTGGGGGGCAGAAGGGGCAGGAGAAAAGTAAGCATCACTGCTGGCCAAAATATGTTGGTTATGCTTTAGAATCCAGTTCAGTGGTTCATCGGTTGCAGGGCCGTCACCTAGAAACTCCGTGCCCCACTCAAAAGGCCTCACCACACGTCGATCGATATCTCTCTGATAGAGACGCCTCTCAACGCCGTGAATGAACTTACGGAATAGCATAACGTTGGGGTTCCCCTATTTAAGCACCAGTTCCCATTATTACGGCTTTTTGAGTGCTGAAGGCCAGACTCGTGGATGGTTTAGCTCCGGAGAGTAGTTTTTTAAAACTAGACTTCTCTAAAGAACGCCACGTAACTCAGATAAGTTCCTAGTAGGAATGAGCCAAGGAGTTTCAATAACAATCTCCCAGAGCCTACCTTAAGGATCTTGAGTGGGACTAGGATGAGACCTATCCCTTTTGCCAAAGTCAGCCAAGCAATCAAGGTAATGATGACCCGCCAATCGTTGCTCCAAATATTGTGTCCGACTACGAGCAGCAATCCTAAAATAACAGTGAAAACCCCACAGACCAAGGTCAATGCGAAATTTTCCTGGAAAGATTGCAGTAACTTTTTATAATCCTTTCGGTTGATTGTCATGACGACGCTAACGATGAGTAGATAAAGACCTATTACCTTGCCTAAAAAAATTGACAGTTCCATAGTTCATCCCTTTATTGTGGATCATTTTGTCTGATCAATTGTGCTTCGGTTCGTGAATTAATTGTAAATTTGTTCCTATAAATCACTTCTCGTCCAGTAATCAATTTATTATAAGGATTTTTCATTATACGGTGAGGCATGTATTTACTTACTCCCCTTTTTTTGAATAAGGCGATAGGGTTTTATCTGAGATGTAGACTTAGTAGGATGTTTCTTCCTAGAGTAATCTAGCTGATTCTGAATCAACTACTCCTCCCATCAAGATCGGCTTCTAGTTTACATTCTTTTAGTTGGAAATCCTCTTAAGACTATTAAATCGAAAACTTTTGATAAAATATTAATTCTCTCTAATCTCTAATACAAGTCTCTCTCCTCCTCACATGACGAAGGGCCCGTTCATTGACAGTTATTCCTGGATATTTTTACGATGTATAAAGACAACCTCGTGCCCCTGAATTAGTCAGGCAGGACATAGACGGTTGAAATTTTAGCTATGCTGATTGCAATCTTAAAGCCTGATGAGAAACTAGAACTTGCTATTGGCGAATCTGAGGTCACCTGCTGTTCTGAGGACTTTTAGGTTTTATGAGACCCAATGGGATTTAAGGGTAGCAGAGCGCTTTTTACTGTCGTGAATCATGGTCCTAGTAACAGAAGTGCTGCCAACAATTACAGCAAGCTGAAATTCAACGAGTTTACAGTCCTTTTCCCTTGACAGGACTCTATCGGAGTTTAAGGGAATGAATCTTGAAGGAAGAAGCTGGTGGCTTTCTCGGTTAATGAAGAAGACAACCTTATAGAGCTTACCTCTGTACCGAGTCTTCACCAAATAGTCAAAGGTCGTCAAGATTTTCAGATCTTGACAATTAATCTTGAGGAAGAGGAGATAATTTTACTTTGCCAGTCATTTGGTTACGCTCAGTAGCTGAGAATATTTATCCAATTGGCAAGGTGATACAGAAGTGAATGATAGGTAAAAAGGTTTCACGATAAATAAAGATCCTTGCTAGTTAGCGGAAAGTCTGGATTGAGGGGATAAAAAAATAAATGGAAGGGAGAAGGGAGCGATGATAGATTCTACCAACTTGCCTTTTTGGTTATAGGACGATAATGACAATCGTCAGATACCTGGGTTTCACAGAAGCTCTCAACCAATGAGATTGATTATGTTTCCCAGAGGTGTAAGAAAGCTTCAAGGATAGATTCGAGACTGAAGGCTAGCTAGGCTTCAATTCAATCTGTACGTGGTGTTAAAAAAATGACTCTTGTGCCTTAAGGAGGTGCTTGCCATGCCAAACCGC
>Ga0310345_10005851_pt1 | contig 10827 bp, 9 predicted proteins | sample HC15DNA20500_MG_FD_204667 | JGI IMG/M metagenome (GOLD analysis project Ga0310345, IMG submission 204667) | Marine microbial communities from station ALOHA, North Pacific Subtropical Gyre - HC15-DNA-20-500_MG | ecosystem: Environmental > Aquatic > Marine > Oceanic | place: Pacific Ocean: North...
GTCGCCATATGAAGCCGCGCGATCGCCTCGCCGGTGGCAGGATAGATGCTCTCGAAGGCCTCGCCCGCTTCATCCTCGACATAGGCGCCATCGACATAGTGGGAAGCGGGGGGCTGCGCGCGCATCTGGGCGTCTCCGGGACGGTTGAATCGTTGCGGCGTAACTAGAGGAGCATCGCGGCGAACGGAAGCATGAGGCGGCGCGCCGGCTGACGAAATTGCGAACGGCGAAAAGGATCGAAACGGCGCTTCGCCGGTTTCCTCTCCAAGGAAACAACAGCAAGGAGGCAGAGATGAAGAGCCTCGAGGAAACCCGCGACCATATCAAGATCGAGCGGGAAACCCAGCCCGTGACGGTCTATTTCAACGACGTGGTCTTCGCGTCGACGAACGAAGCCCTGCGGCTGGACGAAGAGGGCTACGACCCGGTCTATTACATCCCGCGCGACCGGATCGAGATGGCGTATCTCATCGAAACCGACAAGCGCACGACGTGTCCCTACAAGGGCGAGGCGCGCTACTGGACGATCTCGGCCATGGGCCGCGCCGCCCAGAACGGGGCGTGGTCCTACGAGAACCCCCATGAAGGGGTGAAGGACATTGCGGGCTACATCGCCTTTGCCAAGGATGCGGTGCGCGTCGAGGTGGATGCGCCTCCGACCGAGCAAAGCTGGTAAGGCGAATCAAGGCATTTGAGCCCCGCCGGTCCGCACGGATCGGCGGGGCTTTTTCATGGGCAACTCTCGGCAGAAGCGGCCCTCCGGTCCACGTCAGGCAGCCTCTCCGCCGCCCAGCAGGCCTTGATGGCGAAGCGAAAGTCTTTTCCGATCGCACTCTCAGCCCCGCGCGATGCCGAGGTCCCGATCGACGCGTCTTACGCCTTGCGCTCGCTGTGTCCGAGGTCGCGTTCAGGATCGAGCAGGTCGCGCACCCGTTGCTTCAGCACCTTCGCCTCGGGAAAGCCGCCGTCGCGTTTGCGCTCCCAGATCAGTTCGTCCTGATAGCAAATCTCGAAAATTCCGCCGGTGCCGGGAATCAGCGCGACTTCGCCGAGATCGTCCCGGAACGTCGAAAGAAGCTCCTGCGCCATCCAGGCGGCCCTGAGCAGCCATTGGCATTGCGTGCAATAGGTGATCGAGATTCGCGGGCGCGTCATGTTTTCCATCCGCGTGGTCGAGAGGCTTTGAAGTGATCGCGGCTTTCTGCGAGGCGATCCTCCCTATATGCGAGCACTGCCGCCAGACGCCAAGGATTGCATGTCGACCACCTCAGCCCGCTCCGTTCCCCGTCGTTACAGGCCCCTGGCACGCCTGCGCCTCAAGCTCCGCAGACTCTATCACGGCCATTCGCGCAGGGCGCTGCGCTTTCAGATGGGCGTCCTGATCGTCGATCTGGCGATCATCGCGCTCTTCATTGCCCAGCCTGTCCTGAAGGACATGTCGGCCTACCTCGCCATCGACTACATGGTTGCAGGAATTTTGTCCCTCGACATCGGCGCGCGGTTTCTGGCCTCGCGGCGACCGCTCGAGAGGCTCAAGCGTCCGGTGGTCCTTCTGGATCTCGTCATCCTGGCGACGCTTCTAATGCCCTATACGCTCGCCAATTTCGGCTTTCTGCGCATCGTGCGGCTCTGGTCACTGTCACGAAGCGGAGCGCTCTGGCGCCCCTTGCGCCGCTGGGGCAAGGGCGACTGGGAACCGACCCTGCGGGCCGTCCTCAATCTCGTGACGTTCCTGTTTCTCTCGACCGGATTCGTCTACACCACCTTCTTCCGCAGCGATACCGGTCTCGAAGGCTATCTGGACGCGCTGTACTTCACCGTCGCCTCGGTGACCACCACGGGCTACGGCGACATCACACTCCAGGGATCCTGGGGCAAGGCGACCTCTATCCTGATCATGATCATCGGGATCACGCTGTTCGTGCAGCTGGCCCAGGCGGTCTTTCGGCCGCGCAAGGTGGACTTTCCCTGCCCGCAATGCGGATTGCAGCGGCACGACCCGGACGCCGTCCACTGCAAGGCCTGCGGCCATATCCTGAAGATCCCGCACCACAACGACTGAGGGGCGGGGACTGGGGCACGGGCCGGTCTTACCGGGAAGAGATCAGAACGGCAGAAGCTCGCCGACCTTGTCGAGGAAACCGCCGCCATTCCCGCGCAGGCGCCGCGCCTTCACGTCTTCGTCCTCGCCCGGATCGCCGACGGGCGCCGATGCGGCCGGCTTGCGGTAGTCGATCGGCGGCTCGCTCAGATACTTGCGCCGCTCGGGGCTGCCCTGCTGACGCTCCTTCAGCCGCTCGCGCATGAGCGCGGCCCGGCCTTCGAGTTCCTGTGGATTGAGCGGGGTCGCGGAATCTGGAGCGCCGAGCCTGTTGCCGCGGCTGCGGGTCGTGCGGTCGAGATAGCCTTGGGTCACGCCTTCCTTTTGGCTGTTGGCGAAATCCGCAGGCAGCGGCCCCTCGCCCTGATAGGCCGCGGCTCGGATACGGGCGGAACGCTCCTCAGGGCTTTCCGGCCAGCTGGGATCGCCCGTCGTGTTGCGCACGGGCTGAGGCGCCGGCAAGACAGAAGTGTCCTCGGGCTTCACCAGGTCGGGACGCGGCGTGTAGGCGATCGTCGCCGTCTTGTTCTCGCCCCCGAGCGCGACCATGTTGTTGAGGTCGTCGAACAGCGTTTCGCCCTGCGTCTTGCCCGTCCCATAGGTCGGGCCGAGACAGCCGGCAAGCGTCAGACATCCTGCCGTAAGCGCCGCAGCAGCGACCACCTTGCGCATGGTGTTCGGCATCATGGCGATACGTCCCCCTCAATTCCCTTTTCGCCGTGGCCCGTCATGGCCATAGCGGATCAAACAGACCCCAAAGCAGTGTCCGATGTCGCGAACTCATTTCGCTCCACCGGTCGGATGACGAGCGACGAAACCCAACATTTCGCTCGCGCCGGTCCGCCGAACGCTTCCTTCCCCCTTCGAACGAAGCGTATCGAGACCGGCTTATGCAGAAGCTCGGCAAAGGCCAAGCCCATTTCTGCAACAAGTCGTCCCTTGGCAGCCGAATCCGGCGAATTCCGGGCATAATCAGCGAGCGCCAACAGATTTCCCCAAAAAAACCGCCCTATGGGAAGCTGCGCCGCGCCATACATGGCGCGACGCCTTTACCCGGCGGTGCGTCAGGCAGCGACGCCCTCGCCCGCCGCTTTCAATTCGCGCAGCGCCTTGGCATCGCGGGCGGAGACATCCGGATACTCGGGATCCGAGCCGACATCGTCGGTGATGCGCCAGGACCGTGCGCATTTCCTGCCCTCGGCCTTGCGGAAGACCACAGCCACCTCGGGCGTGTCGGCCAGCGTGAAGGCACCTTCGGGCGCAGGCTCGGCGGAGATTTCAACGCCGGAGGTGATGCAGATCTCGGCGAAGTGCGAGTCGTTGACCAGCGCCCGGGTCTCCTCGTCGGCGATGTAGACCGTCGGCCAGGCTTCGAGCGAAGACCCGATGACCTTCTCGCGACGCTTTTCCTCGAGCGCCCCCATGACCACGCGGCGCGCCTTGCGGATCTTCTGCCAGCGGTTGGCAAGCGCCGGATCGTGCCAGGCCGGATCGACGTCGCGGAACTGTTCGAGATGCACCGATTCCGCGTCCGGATAACGCGAGAGCCATGCCTCTTCCATTGTGAAGGGCAGCATCGGCGCAAGCCAGGTCACCAGATGGTCGAAGAGGGTGCGCACGACCTGCAGCGCCGCCTTGCGCTTCACCGAGGAGATCGGCTCGCAATAGAGCGCGTCCTTGCGGATGTCGAAATAGAAGGCGGAAAGCTCGACCACGACGAAGTCGAGAAGCGCGCGGGAGATGCGCTTGAAGTCGAAGGAATCGTAGCCCTTGCGCACCTGATCGTCGAGTTCGGCGATCCGATGCAGCATCAGCCGTTCGAGTTCCGGCATCTCGGCGTAAGGTACCGTCTCGCCCTTGTCATGGGCGAGCGTGCCGAGCATCCAGCGCACGGTGTTTCTGAGTTTGCGATAGCTGTCGACATTGGTCTGGAGGATCGTCTTGCCGAGGCGCAGATCTTCCGAATAGTCGGAACTGACCACCCAGAGCCGAAGGATATCGGCGCCCGACTGCTTGATGACGTCCTGGGGCGTGACGACGTTGCCCAGCGACTTCGACATCTTGCGCCCCTCTTCGTCCATGACGAAGCCATGGGTGAGGACCGTGTCGTAAGGCGCGCGGCCTCGTGTGCCGCACGACTCCAGAAGCGAGGAATGGAACCAGCCGCGGTGCTGGTCGGAGCCTTCGAGATAGAGATCGGCCGGCCATTTGAGATCGGGCCGGGTCTTGAGGCAGAAAGCGTGGGTCGAGCCGGAATCAAACCAGACGTCCAGGATGTCGCGGACCATGGTCCAGGGTTCGCCCGCCCGCTCGCCGAGGAAGCGCTCGCGCGCGCCGTCCGCGAACCAGGCATCGGCGCCTTCCGCCATGAAGGCATCAAGGATGCGGGCGTTGACGACGTCGTCCTTCAGCACCTTGCCGTCCTCGTTGACGAAGACGCAGATCGGGACACCCCAGGCGCGCTGGCGCGACAAGACCCAGTCCGGGCGGTCGGCGATCATGCCGCGCAGCCGGTTCTGCCCGGAGGCCGGCACGAAACGCGTCTGGTCGATGGCGTGGAGCGCACGGGAGCGGAGCGTGTCAGAGTTGCTCGTGGCACCGCCGGCACCCTGACCGGACGACATCCCGTAACCGTCGAGCTCGCGGTCCATATGGACGAACCATTGCGGCGTATTCCGGAAGATCACCGGCTTCTTGGAACGCCAGGAATGCGGATAGGAATGTTTCAGCCGTCCGCGCGCCAACAGATTGCCGGCGGCGATCAGCGCGTCGATGACGCGCTTGTTGGCGTCGCCCTTCTTGCCCTTGTCGTCGATGACGCGGGCCGCCCCGCCTTCAGCGTCCGGCCCGAAGCCCGGCGCATCCTTGGTGTAGAAGCCTGCATCGTCGACGGTGAAGGGGATCGTCGTGTCGATGAAGCGATCTTCCAGATCGCGCCTGGCATCCATCCAGGCATCGAAGTCCTCCCGGCCGTGCCCAGGCGCGGTGTGGACGAAGCCCGTGCCGGCATCGTCGGTGACGTGGTCGCCGGCGAGGAGCGGGACGGCGAATTCGTAGCCGCCGCCGAGGCCTTTCAGCGGATGGTCGCAGGTCAGTTCTTCAAGCTCTGCCCCTGAGACATCGCGCACCTTTTCCCAGCCGCCGTCAGGAACGCGCGCCTTGGAGAAAACATCCCCCGCGAGAGCATCAGCTAGGACGTAGCGCTTGCCCTGCTCCACCCACCGAGGACTCTCGGAATTATTTGCCGCCGTGACTTCGTAGAGGCCATAACCAATACGCGGTGAGAACGCGATCGCACGGTTTCCGGGTATGGTCCACGGCGTCGTCGTCCATATGACGAGGGAGGCTTCTTTAAGCTCATTAGCTCGTTCGAGATCCGCGTCTCTTTCTCCAACCCAGCCAGAACTAACTTCAGCAGAGCGCACCGGAAACGCTGCCCAGATCGTATCCGATTCATGGTCGTGATACTCGACCTCGGCCTCGGCCAGCGCGGTGCGTTCCACCACCGACCACATCACCGGCTTGGACCCGCGATAGAGCTGACCGGACATGGCGAATTTCAACAACTCGCCAGCGATGACGGCTTCGGCATCATAGGCCATGGTGAGATAAGGCGTCTTGAAATCGCCTTCGACGCCAAGGCGCCGGAACTCTTCGGTCTGGACGCCGACCCAATGGGTCGCGAAATCCCGGCATTCCTTGCGGAACTCGTTGACCGGGATCTCGTCCTTGTTCTTGCCCTTGGCCCGGTACTCCTCCTCGATCTTCCATTCGATCGGCAGGCCGTGACAGTCCCAGCCGGGCACGTAGTTCGCGTCATAGCCGCGCATCTGGAAGGAGCGGTTGATCACGTCCTTCAGGATCTTGTTCAGCGCGTGGCCGATATGCAGATGGCCGTTGGCATAGGGCGGGCCGTCGTGAAGGACGTATTTCGGCCGCTCCTTCGAGGTCTCGCGGAGCTTCTCGTAGAGGCCCATCCCGTCCCATTTGTCGATCCATTCGGGCTCAGCCTTGGGCAGGCCCGCGCGCATCGGAAACTCCGTCTGCGGCAGGAACAGGGTCTTTGAATAGTCGACGGTCTCGCCCGTTGGGGCGGTGTCCGTCGTTGAGGTCTTCTCGCTCATGATGCAGTCAGCCAACTCGTCCACCGCGTCGCGGGCGGCGGGAAATTCGTTCAAGCGCGGTTTTGCAACGGCCCGGTCCCTCCCCGGCTCGTGCGCGAGCCGTCAGAAGGCCGGGCGGCTAATTCGGTTGCCGAAAAAATGGGCGCGCCTGTCCAACATGGTGGGTCGCTTTAGCAACTCCGGGCGGCGATGAAAAGCATCGGCGGACGCTGGCCGCCGACAAGAGTGGCGGTCTACCAATTCGCCGCATTGCCGCGCGCGAATCGGAGGTCTAACTTCCGACGATGAAAAGGCCGCCCTGCGCCCGCTCGTTCGCGGCCCCATCCGTGGAGGGCTGTTGCCATGCCCGAGCTCTTTCGCTTCCTCCTGCGCCACGCTGCCATCGGCTTTTCCGCCGCCGCTGCCCTGACCGCCATCTTCGTCTATGGAGATCTCGCCGGCTTCGGCACGGTCGTGCGCCAATCCGACATGGGTCTCGTGGCCTGCGCCCTGGTCGTCTATTTCCTCGGCCTGACCTTTACGAGCGTCCAGATCGGCTTTGCGATCATGACCGGTCAGACCAACCCGGACGAAATGGCGCGGGTCAAGGCGCTCAGAAAGCGACCCGACGGTCGAGCGCGCTGATCGGAGACACGTCGGCGAGGATCTGTCGCGCCGCGGCCGAGTCGCGGTCCATCTGGGCGATGAGCGCTTCGGCGCTGTCGAACTTCTCTTCGCCGCGCAGGAAAGCGAACAGCGAGACCGTCACCGGTTCGCCGTAAAGGCCTTCGGAAAAGTCGAACAGGAAAGTCTCGAACAGGGCCGCGCCATTGTCGAAGGTGGGCCGGCGGCCGAAGCTCGCCACGCCGTCATGGAGCGAGCCGTCGCCACGGCGCAGACGCACGGCGTAGATGCCGAAGCGCAGGATCGTATCCGGCATGAGGAGCAGATTCGCGGTCGGATAGCCGAGGGTACGGCCGAGCTTCTGACCCTCCTGCACGCTGCCGCCGATCGTCCAGCGATAGCCGAGATATTCGGCCGCTGCGGCGACGTCTCCGGCTTCGAGCATGGTGCGGATGCGCGAAGAGGAGACGATCTCGCCATCCTCGCCGCCCAAGGCCGGGACCAGCGTCGTTTCGAACCCATGCTTGTCGCCCGCCGTGGAGAGCGTCTCGGGTGTGCCGGCCCGGCGGCGGCCATAGTGAAAGTCGAAACCCGCCACGACGTGCCGCGCCCGGAGCCGATCGACCAGGATTTCGCTGACGAAGGCTTCGGGCTCGATCGCGGCAAAACTCTTGTCGAAGGCCTGCTCCACCACGGCGTCGAAGCCGAGCGCCTCGAGAAGCCGCGCGCGCATTGGTGCCGGAGTCAGCCGCGGCACCGGCTGGTCCGGCCGGAAGACGGTGCGCGGATGCGGCTCGAAGGTGAGGCAGATCAGCGGCAGGCCATCCCGCCGGGCGATGTCGGCCGCCGTGCCCAGAACCGCCTGATGCCCGCGATGAACCCCGTCGAAATTCCCGATCGCGACCACGCCGCCCGAGAGGCCAGGCGGCAGAGGGTCCGACCCCTGAAGACGCCCGATGGCTTCCGCCGTCATCTAAGTGCCGCCATGAAGTAGTCCGCGGCAAGACCATTCTCGGCCAGCACGCGCGCGATCGCCGCCGGGTTCTCCGGCTCGTCGCCGAAATCCTGGCCGTGGATGCCGCCCGTGATCAGGAGCACGTCGACCCCGGCCTGGTTCGCACCTTTGATGTCGGTGAAGAGCCCGTCGCCGATCGCCAGGATCGCCGCGTCATCGGCCACTTCGGCGACACGGCGCGCCTCGCGGTAGATCGCGGCATGCGGCTTGCCCGCCATGGCCACCTCGCCACCGGCTTTGGCATATTCCTGCGCTATGGCGCCGGCACAGTAGACGAGCTGCTCGCCGCGATGCACGACAATGTCCGGATTGGCGCAGATCATCGGCAGTCCGGTGGCCCGGAACCGGCTCAGGAGTTCGGCATAGTCCTCCGGCGTCTCGGTCTCGTCGTCGTACAGCCCCGTGACCACCGCGATCGCCGCGCGATCGGCATCCTCGACGCGCTCCACGCCGAGATCGGCGAAAAGATCGTAATCGCGCTCCGGCCCGATATGGAAAGCCGGTCCGCCGGCCTCGGCGATCAGGGCGCGCGTGGCATCGCCCGAAGTCACGACCGCGTCGTAGGCCTCGCGGGAAAAGCCGAAATGGTCGAGTTGGGCGACGATCCCGCGCGACCGCCGGGGCGCGTTGGTGAGGAGGACGACCCTCGCCCCGCCGGCCCGGGCAGCGGTGAGAGCCGCTTCAGCATGGGGGTGCTTGGCAAGCCCGTTGTGCACCACGCCCCAGATGTCGCAGAAAATGACGTCGTAGTCCCCTGAGACATCCGAAAGATGGTCGATCCGGCGCGGTTGCCGCATGGCGTTGTCCTGCATGTCTCGTCCTGGAAAACCGTCGGGAGGTCTTGAATTGCGCTTCGTCGCGATAGAGATGGGTCGCGTGGCGGTCAAGCCAAATGCCCTGGGAGCCGGGACGCGGCCCAGATTGGAATGCGGCCCGTTCTTCAGGATCTCCCGCGGTGCAGCGCCCATGGGCTTCAGACCTCCCGAGACGCCGGCCGGACCTGAAAAAATTTTAACCCTGGCCTTGTGCGTCGTCTTGACACCCGACTGACCGCATCACTATTTCGTCTGCTGTTAGCACTCTCCACAAGCGAGTGCTAAGACACTGTTTCAGCCGGATGCTCGACGAGGTCCGGCATTTTGCTTCAACAAAGGGTTCATACGAACATGGCAGCTGTGAACTTCCGTCCCCTGCATGACCGCGTTGTGGTTCGTCGGGTGGAATCCGAGGAGAAGACCGCCGGCGGCATCATCATCCCGGACACGGCCAAGGAGAAGCCGCAGGAAGGCGAGATCATCGCGGTCGGCTCCGGCGCCCGCGACGACAGCGGCAAGGTCGTCCCGCTGGACGTCAAGGCCGGCGATCGCGTGCTGTTCGGCAAGTGGTCCGGTACCGAGGTCAAGCTCAACGGCGAAGACCTTCTGATCATGAAGGAGTCCGACATCATGGGCGTCGTCGCCTAAGGCCGCGAACCCGATCGGATCAATCCGTCGAATCTTTTCATCCAGACACGAACGGCGCAGCTTCTTTGAAAGTGCGCCAAGGAGAGTTGGAATATGGCAGCGAAAGACGTCAAGTTCGGCCGCGACGCCCGCGAGCGCATGCTGCGCGGTGTCGACATTCTCGCCGATGCAGTGAAGGTTACCCTCGGCCCCAAGGGCCGCAACGTCGTCATCGACAAGTCCTTCGGCGCTCCGCGCATCACCAAGGACGGTGTCTCGGTCGCCAAGGAGATCGAGCTCGAGGACAAGTTCGAGAACATGGGCGCCCAGATGGTGCGCGAAGTGGCCTCGAAGACCAACGACAAGGCCGGTGACGGCACGACCACGGCGACCGTTCTCGCCCAGTCGATCGTCAAGGAAGGCGCCAAGGCGGTTGCCGCCGGCATGAACCCGATGGACGTGAAGCGCGGCATCGACAAGGCCGTCGCCAAGGTCGTCGACGCGCTCGGCACCGCCGCCCGCTCGATCGACACGTCCGACGAAGTCGCCCAGGTCGGCACCATCTCTGCGAACGGCGAGAAGGAAATCGGCGAGATGATCGCCGGCGCCATGCAGAAGGTCGGCAACGAGGGTGTCATCACCGTCGAGGAAGCCAAGACCGCCGAGACCGAGCTCGAAGTCGTCGAAGGCATGCAGTTCGACCGCGGCTACCTGTCGCCTTACTTCGTGACCAACGCCGAGAAGATGGTCGCCGAGCTCGAGGATCCGTACATCCTCCTGCACGAGAAGAAGCTTTCCAACCTGCAGGCCATGCTGCCGGTTCTGGAAGCCGTCGTTCAGTCTTCGCGCCCGCTCCTCATCATCGCCGAGGACGTCGAGGGCGAGGCTCTGGCCACGCTCGTCGTCAACAAGCTTCGTGGCGGCCTGAAGATCGCCGCCGTCAAGGCTCCGGGCTTCGGTGACCGCCGCAAGGCCATGCTCGAGGACATCGCGATCCTCACCGGCGGTACCGTCATCTCCGAGGACGTCGGCATCAAGCTCGAGAACGTCAATCTCGACATGTTGGGCCGCGCCAAGAAGGTCTCCATCACCAAGGAGAACACCACCATCGTCGATGGTGCCGGCGAAGCCGAGCAGATCAAGGCCCGCGTCGGTCAGATCAAGGCGCAGATCGAGGAGACCACCTCGGACTACGACCGTGAGAAGCTCCAGGAGCGTCTAGCCAAGCTCGCAGGCGGCGTTGCGGTCATCCGCGTCGGCGGTGCGACCGAGGTCGAGGTGAAGGAGAAGAAGGACCGCGTCGACGACGCCCTCAACGCGACCCGTGCGGCCGTCGAGGAAGGCATCGTTGCCGGTGGTGGCGTCGCGCTCCTGCGCGCTTCCAACGCCGTTGACCTCAAGGGCGACAACGCCGATCAGGACGCCGGTATCGCCATCGTCCGTCGCGCGCTGCAGGCTCCGATCCGTCAGATCGTGCAGAACGCCGGTGCGGAAGGCTCGATCGTCGTCGGCAAGATCCTCGAGAACGACTCGCTCTCCTAC
>Ga0310345_10005852_pt1 | contig 10825 bp, 10 predicted proteins | sample HC15DNA20500_MG_FD_204667 | JGI IMG/M metagenome (GOLD analysis project Ga0310345, IMG submission 204667) | Marine microbial communities from station ALOHA, North Pacific Subtropical Gyre - HC15-DNA-20-500_MG | ecosystem: Environmental > Aquatic > Marine > Oceanic | place: Pacific Ocean: North...
CTGTACACTATGCTCAGCTATTGACTTATTTAAAACTATCGAATAAGAAACTTGGGCTACTAATCAATTTCAACTCAAAGATCCTAAAAAACGATATTCACCGAGTGGTGAATAATTTATAAATGATTCTCTCAGAGACCACAGAGAAGAATTAACGGTAAGAACGCAAAGAGTAGGCAACATTGAAATAAAGAAAACCGTTTGCGAGCTTTGCGACTAACTTTGCGCTCTCAGCTTGAAAAAAACGAGTAGTAAATAATCTATAAGGTTTTCACTTAGAGACCACAGGGGTAACTTCACACAAAGATTCCAAAGAAGAATGATCGCAGAGAACGCAAAGAGTAGGTACTTAAAAACGCAAGGAATTCTTTGCGAGCTTAGTGTAAAAGCCTTAGCGCCCTTTGCGTGAAAAAATTAACTACACAACTTATGCTCCCTAAACTAATACTAACCGATATCGATGGCGTCTGGACTGACGGAGGTATGTTCTACGATCAGACAGGCAATGAATGGAAGAAATTCAATACCTCTGATAGTGCAGGAGTACTTTTCGCCAGAAAATTGAATATACCTGTCGGTATCATCACAGGAGAAGATACTGCCATTGTAAAACGCAGAGCAGAGAAATTAAAAATTGATATTCTACATCAAGGTATTGGTAACAAATTGCCCATAGCGCAAGCTATTTGTAAAGACTTGGGTATAGCCCTTTCCGAAGTCGCTTACATTGGAGATGATATTGGTGACTTGGAATTATTGAAGGCCAGCGGTATTTCAGCTGCACCCTCAAATGCTCCAAGCTATATTCAGAAATACGTCAATCATGTTACAAAAAAAGCAGGCGGAGAAGGTGCTTTTCGCGAGTTTGTAGAGTGGATTATAGAATCTAATGGCCAACAAATTGAAGACTTGCTTTAATCTGTTTCCGTCACCATGAGGAAAACGACTGTTAGGAGTTTGACGTGATGGTCTCCTAATCGCTGGCAAATCCTGAAAAATAAAGTATGCCAAACTAAAATAAGGTTCTACTTGTCAATAAGGAGATGCTCACGGCCCAAGGCCTCAGCATGACGTTCTGAAAGTTGAATGAAAAAGAAAAAACACTATCTCTTAGTCTGGCCCACAATTCGAAAGGATTGGATTAAAGTGTTCGATGATCTTAAAGATGATTTTGAATTCACTTTCCTTCCGTCTACTTTTCCTAAGGATTTAAATTACGCCAATGAATTTGCTTGTCGCTATTGGTCAGAATTCAACTCAGCACAAGACATATTGCAGGAATTGAAGCCTGACGGTATCATTTTCATGTCCATTGAATCGGGTCTAAGTATGGCACTCAATATAGTGGCACAGCGTAAAGGCATAAATACCTTTATTCTTCAGCACGGCATTTTCACTAATTATCGCGATTACAGAACTAGAGAAAAACTCTGGAGAAAGAAGGAAGTTGCGCAATCTGTTAAGCAAGAGCGGTCAGAAAAATCATTTAGCACATTTACGTTTATTCGAAATTCACTAAATGGAGTTGGTCAGTTCAAGTTGCTATGGATCGCAATTTACACCAAGTTACAGCAGAGGAATGGACCATATTGGACAGCTAAACATCTACCTTTAAAGTTGAAAAGAGCAAATTGGTATTTGTGTTTTAGTCCTTACAACGCCACTATTCACAAAGAAACGGATAGAATAGGTGAAGAACGCTTAAAGTATATCGGTAGTCCTGAATTGATACCGTTTTTACAGGTAGAGCATGACCTGATCGAAGAAGACTTCTATCTGCATATAGATCAAGCATTAGCGGAAAATTCTTTTGGAGAAGAAACCGTATCAAAAGAGAAGATGATCGACTTCTATCTGAAACTGAATCAATTCTGTCTTAGCAAAGGCTCGAAGCTCTACATAAAACTACACCCTGAGTCTTATAATTCTGATTGGCTTCCAAAGCACGAAAATATCACTTACCTCAAGCAGGTAGAGAACTTCAATCGAGTTATTCAAAGTGCCCAAGGCTGCTTCGGCTTTTATTCCACTATGATCATTCCAGCGGTATATTGGAAACCCACTGTTCTTTTTAAAATTCAGTATTCTGGATTACAAGAGGCTATTTGCGATTTGACAGAATGTAGCACAATAGATTTTTGGAGCTTTAAGCATGATGATATATTGTTTGTGCCGCTGGACGGAACTTTAATTGGGGAGTACTTTATTAAACCAGAGGAAAGCGTTAGGTTATCAAAGGTTTTGTTGGGTGCAAGAAAGTAAAAAGCTCCTTCATGTTTTATACTCAGGCCAAGGAGGTTTGGGCACTTATTTCATGAATTTTGTTAATTCTGACAAAGAAAATAGGTTTGAGCATTTTGCTTTTTTTTATGGAATAGAGCCTTTGTTAGATGAATACAGGTCGTTTTGTGAGATAAACGGTATTCCATATGCTTATGTTAAGCGATCAGGTAAAGTTGATTTTAAAGCATTAATGCAACTGAAGAAGTTTGGTACACAAAACAGGGTTAGGTATCTATTTTTACATACTTTTAGCCTTAGTCTTATTCATCTTGTGGCACCTCTAAGTTTTAAGGTGATTGCTGTTGACCATACACCCACTCGAGTTAAAAAATCGATTGAGAAGGTTTATACGGTTTTAAATCATTTGCTTTCTTTCAAGACGGTTTATTTTTATCGTGGTCATTTTGAAGAGATGAAGTCATACTTTCCTTTGGCAGTCAGTCGCAAGAAATGTACGATTATTCCAAAGTCAGTTGATATCCATAGTTTCCATCCAGCCGAAAGATCTGAACAGTTGAGGGAATCTTTTACTTTAGGTATAACAGCTAGAATAATTGAAGGTAAAAGACATGATCTGTTAATTGAAGCAATGTCATCTTTAGTGAAACAGAATATGAGTGTTAAGTTAAAAATTGCTGGAGATGGGCCTTTAAAACTTGAATTGGAGCGAGAAGTTGCAATGCTGGCGTTGGAATCCAATGTTGAGTTTACTGGAAGGTTGACCCAAGAGGGATTGTTGGCTTTTTATCAGAGTTTAGATGCTTATATTCATGCCACTGATGGAGAAACTATTTGTTATTGTATAATGGAAGCTCAGGCTTGTGGCTTACCTATTTTGGCTTCTAATGTAAAGGGGGTCAATAATATTTTGAGCAATGAAACAGGAATTCTTTTTAATAATACTGTAGATAATATAAAGGGCTCAATTGATAAAGTTATGGCTGATAATGAATTGCGTTTAGATTTGTGCTCTAAGTCTAGAGCATTAGCAGAAATGAATTCGAGAAATAATAATTCTTCTCGGATGTTATATGAATCATTATTCAGAGCTTCTTAATATTTAATTGAAATAGTTGTAAATTTTTGTAAATCGATGTTAAGGAATTAATGAAGAGGCTAGAGTCTTTAGACTATTTAAGAGGTTATGCCGCCTTAACAATAATGTTATATCACTATTTGAGTTGGTCTGACTACCATGAGTTTCTAAATTATTTTTTTGGCAAAGCAGGATATTATGGAGTAGAGTTGTTTTATGTCCTTTCCGGATTCACATTGGCTTTTGTCTACTCAAAACTAGGCTTAAGGTCGAAAAGTGAGTTGCTGAATTTTTATTTTAAGAGGGTATTTAGAATTTTTCCTTTGTTGTGGCTAGTTACTTTTTTAACTATTATCTTAAAAAAACAAACTCCAGACCTGAATACCCTTATAGTCAACTTATCAGGTCTGTTCAGTATATATCGAATAACAGATTATATAGCTACTGGAGCTTGGTCTATTGGTAATGAACTCTTCTTTTATTTATGTTTTCCATTCTTGGTTCTAATAAAAAGTAAATGGACAAAGGTTTTGGTTACCTCACTAATAAGTATTCCTTTTCTTTTATTCGCATTTACTGGTGGGATTTTTGAAAGTCATATTCAGTTCAATTGGAAGAGTTTTATTAATCCTCTAGGACACCTTTTGATGTTCTATGCAGGTATTCTGCTTTTCCAAAGTAGAATTAGGTTGGGTACAAAATGGGCTAGAATGATAATTTTCATATCTACATTGTTCTTTGTTTTTATTCCCTTTAATCATAGGGAGGAGACTGTTCAAAGTGGATATAGGATTGTATACTCTTCCTTGGTGGTTCTTTTAGTTTTAGCGAGTGTAAATCTAACGGGTTATAAAAACAAGTGGATTCATATGGTCAGTAAAACTCTCGGTGATACAAGCTATTCCTTATATCTGCTTCATCCTATTATTTGGGGTGTTGTTGGTTATTTAATCAGTTATTTTAATGTTGAATGGCTTAAGGATCTGATCTTTTTAAGGTTATTATTCTGCGTTCTCCTATCTTTTTGTGCCTCGCTTTTTGTTTATCATTACTTTGAAAAGAAATTTGTTAGGCTTGGCAAAAAAGCTACTCGATCTATTCTATGAAAATCCTATTCGTTCAAAAAGAAGGAGGCATTTTTGGTGCTGAGAACTACCAGCTAAAGGTTATTCCTGGTCTGTTGGCAACAGGTATTGAGATTGAATTCCTAAGGCTCTACACTGACTATCAGGGGGGTAAAGGAGGCGAGTTTATAGATCGCCTTAATCAACTCGGGGTAAAGACTTACGAGGTCAATATTGGAAAGTACCCAACTCCGAAGGTGCTAAATCAAATCAAGCAAATTGCCAATGGAGGTCAGTTTGACTTAGTTCACACGCACCTGATTCATGCCGATTTTCATTTGGGGCTGATCAAGACTTTTATGTCACTTAAGCCTGTATTGGTGTCTAGTAAGCACGGCTATGATAATGCTTTTACCTCTAAGTTTGGATTCGATGCCAGCAAACAAACTAATACCCCATACTTCCTCGTTAGCAAATGGGCTGAAAAACGGATGAAGGCGTCTTTTACTATATCTCATGGGTTAAGAAATTTCTTTATTGGAACCGGCCTGACAAAATCAGAAAAGATGAGGCTTATTCATTATGGTTTTGATATGCCCGAGAATTACTTAAGCAAAGGAAAAGAAGGGTTTAGAAAAGCGCCCAAGCAAATCATGATTGCGGGAAGACTCATAGAGTTTAAAGGACACAAGTTCCTTATTGAGGCCATGAGTAGGGTAAAGAAGGCTCACGGTTCAGATGTGAAATTATTGATTGCAGGGACTGGAGACTTGGAAGGTACTTTAAGATCTCAGGTGGAGGAATTAGGCTTATCTAAAGACGTAGAGTTCTTAGGCTATAGTAAAGAAGTAGGTAGTTTCATGGCTAATTCCGATGTAGTGGTTGTACCTTCTATCTCTGAAGGTTTTGGTGTGGTCTTCTTAGAGGCATTTTCTGCTAAAACTCCTGTAGTGGCTTGGGATGTGCCTTCTGGAAATGAACTTATGAAACATGGTAAAACTGGTTACTTAGTAGAGCCATACAATACAGATCAATTAGCGGATCAATTAATTGAAGTATTAGATTCACCTGAAGAACAAGAAGAAATAGTAGAAGCGGCTTATGCCGAACTTAAATCATATTTCAACCTTAATAGAATGGTAGACGAGACCATCACTTTTTATCAAGAGGCAATAGAGTAATGATCAATAGATAGTTTGGTCTTTTTATGTTTTGAAGTACTTTATTAAAGCCGAATAATGAAACAATTGAAGGTCGTTTGAAATGATTATTTAAATCGGATATCGTACATCTAAAATCAAAAATCCCCTTTGGCTCCCTTTGAAATACCGGGCTTAATTATCTCGATTATCCTCTTTTCGATAGTGGTGTATTTCGTTGGTCAAAGGCAAATTCCAGCTCAATTTCAAGGTATGGTTACTAATTCAATTCTTATTAGAATTGTTGCGGTATTTGCTTATGCATTTGTTGTATTTGGCATTTATGGTGGAGGTGGAGACCCTGTGGTTTATTTTCGTTGGGGGCAACGCTTTGTTGAGTATTTCAAGCAATTCGATTTATCTCCTTTCTATGACCGAGATCTATGGAGAGGACCGGCCTTTGCTGGTACTAACTTCGTAGGTTACCCTGCTGCATTAGCGATTCTATTTGTTGGTGAGAGCTTTCGTGGCACTTGGTTATTATATTCTTCACTGTGTCTTATCGGGCTTTTCTTTTTTGCTAAGGTTTTCTACAGGGCTTATGGAGGAATTGAGTATAAAAATTATCTCTACATACTGTTAATTTATCCATCCTTGTGGTTTTGGACAGCAAGTATTAGTAAGGATACCTGGATGGTTTTTGGTGCTGCTACTTTTCTTACTGGGGTGGTGGGTAAGAATAGAAGTCAAAATGTTCCAATCATGGTGTTCGGACTTTTCTGGTGTTACCTGGTGAGGCCTCAATTAGCTGCAATTTTGGCATTTTCTTTGGCTGGCTCTTATTTTTTAGGTTCATTGAAGAAACTGACCTTTCAGAACGTTTTTGTCTTAATATTAGCTGTTGTGGGGGCTTTTTACTTTCTATCAGTTTTAGGGGTTGAAGACGTAACTGAGGTAACGGATCTTGCTCAAGATACTCAACGGAAGTCTTCTTATGGAGGTAGCGAAATATCTGTTTCTGATGGACCTTTAAAGTTTATACAGGCTCCGGTAAATATTCTTTTAAGGCCTTTCCCTTGGGAGGCAGGAGGGTTCCTCCAAATCATAAGTTTCTTTGATATCTACTTTATATGGTACTTGGTTTTCAAGAACTGGAAGGCCGTTAAACGTTCATTTTTAATGATAAGAAGGGATAGGCTCATTGCATTCTCTTTCATATTCATAGGGCTCTTCGCTATGGGAGCTGGTTTAGCCTTGGTAAACCTTGGTTTGATAGCCAGGCAGAGGATTATCCTTTATCCGTTTATGTTTATGATCATTTATGCTTATTCAGATAAGCGTGTTGCATTCTTGAAAAGGAAGAAAAAGGAAGAACAAGAGAAGAAATATCAAGAAATTGCAGAACTCCAGAAAACCTAGATTTTTACTGATTGGAGGCTTTGCCTCTTCTTTAATTAATTTTAGAGGGCCTTTACTGAAAAGGCTTGTGCAAGACTTTGAGGTCTTTGCTGCAGCTCCCTACATTGATGATGATACTAGAGAAAAGGTGGAGGCAATTGGTGCAAATTGTATTTCTACAGCGTTTGAACGAACAGGGCTTAATCCTGCCAAGGATTTAAAAGCACTCCTTAAGTTTAGAAAACAGATTAAAGAAATCGCACCTGACTATGTACTGGCTTATACCATTAAACCAGTAGTCTTTGGCTTGAAAGCCGCTAAGTTCAAAGGCGTTAAACGATATGCCTTGATTACGGGAAAAGGCTCTGGTTTTGATGAAACGAACCTAAAGTCGAAGGCGATTGCAAAAGTAGTCAAGGGTCTTTATCGTGATACCTTGAAGTCTGTAGATGGAGTGATCTTTCAAAACTCTGATGATCAAATGTTTTTCGAATCCGATAATCTCTTAGCGAAGGATACCAAGAGAGGAGTTATTGAAGGAACAGGAGTTGATATGATTCACTACTGTTTAAAGAATGAACCAGCTCTTCCTGAAAAAGTAAAGTTTCTATTTATCGCCAGACTGATTAAGGAAAAGGGAATACCGGAGTTGGTGGAGGCCGCCCGAATGCTTCGAGAGAAGGGATATCACTTTGAAGTTCAGCTGTTGGGCTGGGTAGACCCTAATCCTGGAGGCATTTCTCAAGAAGAAGTAGATGAACTTCATAACTCTGGATTAGTCAATTACCTCGGCACAACCGATGATGTTCGTCCGTATATTGAAGCTGCCGATGTATTTGTGTTGCCGACTTATTACAACGAAGGTTTGCCAAGAACTATACAAGAGGCCATGGCCATGAAAAAGCCTATCATTACTACAGACCACCCTGGCTGTAGAGAAACGGTAGAAGAAGGAAGAAACGGTTTTCTTATACCAACACGAGATGCTCAATCATTGGCTGATGCTATGGAGCGATTTATAAAAGAGCCTGAGCAAGTTTTAATAATGGGTCAGCAGAGTCATGAAATTGCAAAAGAAAAGTTCGATGTGAATAAGATTAATGAACGATTACTTAAATTTATGCAACTGAGCGATGTATAGATTTCTTTTCAAAAGACTGTTCGACTTCATAGCTGCGTTAGCAGCTTTTTTATTGTTAAGCCCTATCTTCTTAATCACCACAATATGGCTTATAGTGGCCAACTCTGGAAAACCATTTTTCTTTCAGTCAAGACCAGGTAAGCATGGGAAGGTTTTTAAAATCTTCAAATTCAAAACCATGAACGATAAAAAAGATGCTAATGGAAATCTCTTACCTGATGCTGAAAGACTTACCTCCATTGGCATGTTGGTGAGAAAATTATCACTGGATGAAATACCACAGCTATTGAATGTAATTAAAGGCGATATGTCATTGGTTGGGCCTCGGCCTTTGCTAGTAGAATATCTTCCACTATACAGTGAGAGACAGGCAAAGCGACACGATGTTAAACCTGGAATTACTGGCTGGGCACAAGTAAACGGTAGAAATGCCATCGACTGGCCAACAAAGTTCGAGTTGGATGTTTGGTATGTTGAACATTTAAGCTTTTGGCTCGATATAAAAATCTTATTTTTGACGGTGAAGAAAGTCTTCGTTCGTGAAGGTATTAGTGCTGATAATTCAGCCACTATGGAGAAATTTAAAGGTAACCTATAATGATACTAATTGGAGCCTCAGGACATGCAAAAGTGATTTTGGATATTCTTGAGAAGAACGAATTTACCGTTGATTATTTGTTGGATGCTAATCCGAATATCAAAGAATTGGCTGGATATAATGTAATCGAAGACAAAGACCATATAGATGATATCGATCAAGAGTACATTGTTTCTATAGGCTCTAATTTGATTAGAAAAAGAGTTTCAGAACAACGAAAAGTAAAGTTTGGTTGGGCGATTCACCCTGATTCTATTTTAGGAGATGATGTCTCAATTGGTCAAGGTACAGTTGTAATGGCAGGGGCAATAATCAACCCTTCAACCCAAGTTGGCAATCATTGTATTATTAATACTTCTGCTTCTATAGATCATGATTGTGAGATTGCAGATTACGTTCATATTAGTCCGAACGCTACTTTATGTGGCACTATCGAAGTGGGGGAGGGAACTCATATTGGAGCAGGTGCCACAATAATACCGAATCTAAAAATAGGAAAATGGGCTACAATTGGAGCAGGAGCTGTGGTTATAAAAGATGTTCCTGATTATGCAGTTGTGGTTGGTAACCCTGGTCGAATAATAAAAATTGGAAATGGAGAAGAGTAAGATTTGGCTGTCTTCACCCCACATGGCTGGGAATGAGCAAAAGTATGTGGCTTCGGCTTTTGAAACTAACTGGATAGCCCCTTTAGGTCCTTTAGTAGATAAGTTCGAGTCGGTATTAGCAGACTATACCGGAGCAGGACATTGCGCAGCTTTGAGTAGTGGCACGGCAGCCATTCATTTAGCATTGGAGATTCTGGGTGTGGGTATAAATGATGAGGTGATTGTTCAATCTTTCACTTTCTGCGGATCAATTAATCCTGTTTTGTATCAAAAGGCCACCCCAATCTTGGTGGATAGTGATCCGGTGACTTGGAATATGGATCCGAATCTACTTAGAGAAGCCATTGAAGATAGAATTATGGCGACAGGAAGGAAGCCAAAAGCAGTTATTCCTGTACATCTATACGGCATGCCTGCTAGAATTGACGAAATCATGCAAGTTTGTGCCGAGTATGAAATTCCTGTCATAGAAGATGCTGCCGAGGCATTAGGCTCTACCTTTAAGGGACAGCAGTTAGGTAGCTTTGGTGATTTTGGAATTCTTTCGTTCAATGGAAACAAGATAATCACCACCTCTGGAGGAGGCGCTTTACTTTCATCAAACGAAGAATGGGTTGCGAAAGCTCGTTTTCTGTCAACACAGGCACGAGATAAGGCAATCCATTATCAACATAGTGAACTAGGGTATAACTATCGCCTATCAAATGTTCTGGCTGGAATTGGTGTTGGACAAATGGAGATATTAGATGAGTTCGTGTCTCTGAGGCGCAGCAATAATCAGTTCTACTCAGACCTCTTTAAAGGCTCAGGTATTACTGTACATCAAGAGAGTAGTGCTGACTTCTTCTCTAATCATTGGTTAACTGCTATCTTATTTCCAGCGGATAGTGTTTTATTGAACAAAGAGATATTAATGGACGCTTTACTCGAAGAAAATATTGAATCGAGACCTCTGTGGAAGCCTATGCATTTACAGCCTCTTTATAGTGAATCGAAAATGTATGGCGGACAAGTGTCTGAAGATTTATTTGAACGTGGATTATGTTTACCTTCAGGTTCTAATCTAACAGACTCTGACCGGGATAGAATAGCAGATGTAGTTAGTAAAGTGTTGAGGAATGCTCAATAGATTTAAAACCCTTAATGTACTTCCTAGGTTGATTATCGTTCTGATTGATCTGACAATCTTCTCTTTAGCTGCGGTAGTGGGGTATATGCTCAGGCTTAATTTTCAGATAGACGAGCTATATGAGTTCGATTTTTTGAGAGGGATAGCCATTTACACCATAGCTGGTTTAATCTCCTCTTTACTTACCAGAAGTTTTGCAGGAATTATTCGGTACACAGGTATTCAAGATACTCTAAGGGTTCTGTACGCTAATCTCATCACCCTAGCCATTGTATTTGCTATTAATTCTTTGTCAGAAAACTCTTTGCCGTACTCGGTTGCTCTAATTGCTTTTTTGGTATCGTTAGTATTCTCAATTAGTTATAGACTTTTAGTGAAGGAGCTTTTCGCTTTTTATCGAACCGTGCCTGAAAGTCAAAGGAAGGTGCT
>Ga0310345_10005854_pt1 | contig 10823 bp, 8 predicted proteins | sample HC15DNA20500_MG_FD_204667 | JGI IMG/M metagenome (GOLD analysis project Ga0310345, IMG submission 204667) | Marine microbial communities from station ALOHA, North Pacific Subtropical Gyre - HC15-DNA-20-500_MG | ecosystem: Environmental > Aquatic > Marine > Oceanic | place: Pacific Ocean: North...
CGGCGCCGTGGAAACCGGCAGTGACGAAAAGAACGTCAATGCCCGCATTCACTCCGCCCTTCACGTCAGTCAGAACGCCATCACCGATGGCCAGTGCCTCCGAGCGGTCGAAGGTCGTGCCCGCCAGCTCGCCTGCCGCCTGCATGGCCGCCTCGTAGATCGGAGCGAAGGGCTTGCCCGCGATCAGCGTGCGACCGCCCAACAGACCGTATTCGCGCGCCAGGGCGCCGGCGCAATAGACCAGCTTGTCACCACGCTCCACCACAATGTCCGGATTGGCGCAGATGAAGGGCAGATCGCGCGCGCGCAGGCGCTGCAGAATTTCCGCATAATCCTCCGGGCCTTCGCTCTCATCGTCTTCCAGACCGGTGCAGACGACGCCCGCAGCCTCGAATTCTTCCACGAGTTCCACATCCAGCCCGTCATAAAGCAGCGTATCGCGCTCCGGCCCAAGGTGGAAGATGCGGCGCGGGCCTTCTTCGATCAGCTTGCGGGTCACGTCGCCGGAGGTGACGACCTTGTCCCAGGCATCATCGCGCACACCAAGGCGCTCAAGCTGCTCGATTACCAGCGGGTGGGGCCGCGGGGCGTTGGTAATGAGGATCACCTTCTTACCGGCTGCGCGCATGCGCGCCAATGCATCCACGGCGTCAGGAAAGGCAGACACACCGTTGTGCACGACACCCCAGACATCGGAAAGAATGACCTTGTAGGGCTCGGCAATCTCTTCCAGACGGTCGATCATGTTCACGGGGTCGGCCATCGGTTCTCCATCAGGTGATCGGTCTTCGGTTCGGGCTGGACGGCAACAGGCATTAGCCCATGGACCCTTTCATGTCACCCATCTTCACGGCTTGCCGGATATGAGCAATCGCAGCCTGCGCTTTAACCATTCATCCACCAGCAGGCGAACTTCTCCAGCGCGATTAACCACTTCCTATAAGAGAAGGTTGATCTTTCAGGGCAACGTTATTGGGGGTTAATGCCATGTTGCTCAAATTCCTGCGGGACGAGCGCGGAAACTACGCGATGCTGACAGCCATCGCCATGGTTCCCATCATGGGGTGTCTTGCGCTTGCCATCGACTATACCGAGGCCAGCCGCCAGAGGCAGGCAACGCTCAATGCGCTTGATGCGGCAGGTATCGCGACGGCGGTCGAGATTTCCAGAGGTGTAAGCGACGAGGAGGCGGAGCAGTTCGCGAAAGACTTCTTCGTCGCCAATCTTGGCCCGGTGAAGCCCGAAAACACTGAACTGGATGTCGACTTGCCGGACATGACCACCGGTGGCGGAACGCTGGTGCTGACGGCAGACCTCAAATACAAGCCTTATTTCTACCCGGCGTTTCAGGCGCTGCGCAAAGCTTCTGGCTCCGGTGAAACCGATATGGCTTTCAGCGCGCGCAGCGAAATTCAGCTCAAGAACACCATCGAAGTGGCCCTTGTCCTCGATAATTCGGGCTCCATGGACTACAAGGGTTCGGGTTCGGGCAAGAAGCGCATCGACCTCCTCAAAGATGCTGCAAAGGAGCTCGTCAGCACGCTTTCCCAGCAGGCCGGTTCGATGAAGCAGATCAATGCGCCTGTTCAATTCGGCGTGGTGCCGTTCGCCGCATCCGTGAATGTAGGGACTAAGTACAAGAACGCGTCCTGGATGGATACCGAGGGCCGCTCTTCCATTCATCACGAGAATTTCGACTGGTCGGACATGTCCAGCGGCAACAAGCAGGTCGTGAAAGAAAGCGGTGTATGGAAGAAGAAGGGCAAGGGTTGGCCGAAAAGCGAGCAGAACACCACAGTCAGCCGGTTCACTCTTTTTGATGCCACCACAATACACAGCTGGGCAGGCTGCGTTGAAATCCGCCCGGGCGACTATGGCCTGAATGATGCGGTTCCGACATCTGCAAATCCTGACACGCTCTTCGTGCCGATGTTTGCTCCCGACGAGACTGATGAGACCTGGTATTCGCGTCCGGCAAACAACAACTGGTGGAAAGACTACGACTACAGCAGCGAGATCGACGACCAGGCGCGGATGAAGAAGTATTTCGATCCGACCAAGGCGCGTCTTGATACAAGCGCCATCGGCCCGGGCAAGGGACCGAATCTTTCCTGCACAACGAAGCCCATCACGCCACTGACCGATGTCGCCACCAAAGAGGGGCTGAAGACCATCGAAGACGCGATTGACGACATGCAGGCAGGCGGTGCAACCAATGTTCCCGACGGTCTCGCGTGGGGTTGGCGCGTTGTTTCCGGACCGGAGCCTTTCAAGGCACGTCCAGAAACGGAGCGCGGAAATGACAAGGTGGTTATCGTGCTCACCGATGGCGCCAACACCTATTACCGTCCGGATTCGATAACTGCACAGCCCTATTCAGGGTCCTATTACCGCTATGGCGGCAATGACCTGGCCAACAATCGCTCGATTTACTCAAGCTTCGGCTATGCACGCAACAAGGACGGCAAGAGCCGCATCTTCGAGAACACGTCGGTCAACAAGAGCGACTTTTCCAATTCCAACTACACCAAAGCCATGAATGACAAGATGGCGGAGGTGTGCCGGAATGCGAAGAAGGATGGCAATATCATCATCATGGCTGTCGCGCTTGACCTTGATGAGAAGGACAAGACCGACAAGGCGCAGATCGACGGCCTGAAGGACTGCGTTTCCACCTCGCGCTTCCGCACTGATGGCAATGGCAATGCCGCCAAGCTGTTCTGGAATGCGACGGGTGCGAACCTTTCGGAGAAGTTCAAGGAAATTGCCGACGAGCTCTCCAATCTGCGCATCGTCAGCTAGGAACCCAGGCGCGGCAGGCAGAAGGCTTGCCGCCCTCACCCTTATCGGTTAGACCAGCCGCGCCCTTTCCCGGGCGCGGTTTTTCACATTTTCAGGCGGAATTTCGAGATCATGGCGAACAAGGCAAGCAAGGTTAAGGCACGGCTCCCGCGCGGCTTTGTCGACCGCCATCCCGCCGATATCCGCGCCGTCAACGAGATGGTCGAGAAGATCCGCGTCGTCTATGAGCGCTACGGCTTCGACCCGATCGAAACGCCGCTGATGGAGTATACCGACACGCTTGGCAAGTTCCTGCCCGATCAGGACCGGCCAAATGAAGGCGTGTTCTCCATCCAGGACGACGACGAGCAGTGGATGAGCCTGCGCTACGACCTGACCGCGCCGCTGGCGCGCCATGTCGCGGAGAATTTCAACGAAATCCAGCTTCCCTACCGCACCTATCGCGCGGGCTGGGTGTTCCGTAACGAGAAGCCCGGGCCGGGCCGCTTCCGCCAGTTCATGCAGTTCGACGCCGACACGGTCGGCGCGCCCTCCGTCGCGGCAGATGCCGAAATGTGCATGATGATGGCCGATGTCATGGAAGCGCTCGGCATTGCGCGCGGCGACTATGTCATCCGCGTCAACAACCGCAAGGTGCTTGACGGCGTGATGGATGCCATCGGCGTCAGTGACGAGGCGCAGAAGCTGACCGTGCTGCGCGCGATTGATAAATTGGACAAGTTTCCGGTTGCGGAGATCGTGTTGCTGCTCGGGCCCGGCCGATGGGACGGTGGCAAGGAAGGTGAAGGCGACTTCACACCGGGTGCGGGACTGGATGCGGGCAAGGCACAGATCGTCCTCGACTATGTTGCGGGCAAGAACAGCTCCATCGAAAGTGATTTGTTCAAGGCTGGCCTAGCAGAACTGGGCGAGATCGAGAACCTTGTCCGCGCTGCCGGTTATGAAAAAGACCGCATCCTCATTGACCCCTCCGTCGTGCGCGGCCTCGAATACTACACCGGCCCGGTCTTCGAAGCCGAACTCACCGCAGAAATCCCCAATGAGAAGGGCGAGATCGTTCGCTTCGGCTCGGTGGGCGGTGGTGGCCGTTATGACGGGCTTGTTTCGCGCTTCCGCGGGCAACCTGTTCCGGCAACCGGCTTTTCCATCGGCGTTTCGCGCCTGATGACGGCGCTGAAGAACCTTGGAAAGCTTGGTCAGGACGAGGTTCTGGCCCCTGTGCTTGTCACCGTCATGGATGGCGACATGGAGGCCATGGCTAAATATCAGGCCTTCACGCAGAAGCTGCGCAATGCCGGCATCCGCGCCGAGATGTATCAGGGCAACTGGAAGAAATTCGGCAACCAGCTCAAATATGCAGACCGCCGCGGCAGCCCGCTGGCCATCATCCAGGGTGCTGATGAGCGCGCGGAAGGCGTGGTGCAGATCAAGGATCTGATCGAGGGCAAGAAGCTGTCCGCCGAGATCGAAAGCAACGAGGAATGGCGCGCGAGCCGTCCGGCGCAGTTTTCCGTCAAGGAAGACGAGTTGGTGGAGGCGGTTGCCCGCGTGCTCGAGGAGCAGCGGCAGGAACGGGATGGGGTTTGAGGTGAGCGGCTTGCAATCCCCCCCTCTGCCCTGCCGGGCATCTCCCCCACAAGGGGGGAGATTGGCTGCGCTTGAGGTGAGAGCCAAGGCCACCCCCCTCTGTCCTACCGGACATCTCCCCCTCAAGGGGGGAGATTGGCTGCGTTTGAGTGCAGCACCAATCCTGAAACCAGTCGCGCGACAGCGAAGCTGTGTGATCTCCCCCCTTGAGGGGGAGATGCCTGGCAAGGCAGAGGGGGGTGCGGCACGCACCGGCATCTCATGACCCACCGCTACCCCACCTTCGCCAATGACATTCTCGCACTGTTCGCCGAACGCGAGGCGCAGCTTGCGGATATTGGCATTATCCAGCCGGCCGACCCCTTTCTCGACATGGCGGGCGAGGATCTGCGTCGGCGCATTTTCCTGACGGAGAGCGAGACGGGCGAAACGCTTTGCCTGCGGCCGGAATTCACCATTCCGGTTTGCCGTGACCACATTGCCGCGCGGGCGAAGACGCCGCAGCGCTATGCCTATCTGGGCGAAGTGTTCCGTCAGCGCCGAAAAGGTGGTGCAGAATTCTTCCAGGCGGGTATCGAGGATCTGGGCTGGGACAACCGTCCGCAAGCCGATGCGCGTTCGCTGGCCGACGCTCATGCACTTCTGGAGCGGTTGCTTCCGGGCCGTGCTCTTGCCGTGACCATGGGCGACCAGGCGCTTTTCGAGGCGGTGCTTTCCGCGCTTGGACTTCCATCCGGCTGGCAGAAGCGGCTGGCGCGTGCCTTCGGTGCGCCGGGGCTCCTGAAGGCAACACTCGATGAACTTACCAATCCGCCCAATGGCGGCAGCCTGCCTGCCGATCTCGCCGAACTGGTTGCCAAGGGTGAGCGAAATGCGCTTGTGACCCAGGTAACAGAGCGCATGGAGGCTGCGGGTCTTTCGCCATCTGCCGGTCGCACGCCGCAGGAAATCGCCGAGCGTCTGATCGAGAAGGCGGCACTTGAGCGGGTACGGCTTTCCGACGATGCGCTCGCTGCATTGCGCAAATTCCTTGCGCTACAAGTGCCGCTTTCAGAAGCCATCGCAAGGCTGGAAGCGTTCGCGGGTGAAGCCGGTCTTGTGCTTGATGAAGCGCTTGCCGGATTTTCCGCGCGTCAGAGGGAGATCGAGGCAGCCGGTCTCGGCGCTGCCCATATTACCTATGATGCCTCCTTCGGTCGTCCGCTTGACTATTATACCGGCTTCATCTTCGAGTTCACGGTTGAGGGTGAGAGCCAGCCGCTTGTCGGTGGCGGGCGCTATGACCGGCTTCTGACGCTACTTGGCGCGCCCTTCCCCATTCCCGGCATTGGCTTCTCGGCATGGCTGGACCGTATCGAGACCCTGCGGGAGCGCGCATCATGAGCATCACACTCGCCCTGCCCTCCAAGGGACGCCTCAAGGACAACACGATCGAGCAGCTTGCCGCTGCGGGTTTTCATGTGAAGCTGCCCGAAAATGACCGGCGCTATCAGGCTTCGATGGAAGGGCGTCCGGAGATCGAGGTCGCGTTTCTGTCGGCTTCCGAAATCGCACGCGAGCTCGACAAGGGCAGCATTGATCTGGGCGTAACCGGCGAAGACCTCGTTCGCGAATCCATTCCCGACTGGGAGGCCAAGGCAGAGATTGCCGCCCGGCTCGGCTTCGGCCATGCCGATGTGGTGGTCGCCGTGCCCGATGTGTGGTTTGACGTCGAGACCATGGCCGATCTTGACGATGTGGCCGCCGATTTCCGCCATCGTCACGGTCGTCGTCTGCGCATTGCCACAAAATATTGGCGCCTGACGCAGCAGTTCTTTTCCCAGAAGCATGGCATCCAGGTCTATCGCATCGTGGAAAGCCTCGGTGCCACCGAAGGCGCGCCGGCGGCGGGGTCTGCCGATATCATTGTCGATATCACCTCGACCGGCTCGACGCTGACCGCCAACCATCTGAAAGTGCTGGAAGACGGCGTTATTCTGCGCTCTGAAGCGTGCCTGGTGAAAGCCAAGAGAGCACGCGACGAGCACGATGCGGCGCTGGTGGCCTCCATCTGCGACGCGATCAATTCTAAAGGCTGAGTGGCACGAAAAGTACGATCAGCCCGCCCGCCACCAGTCCGGTGCGTGTTGCCACGCTGAATCGCGCGATGAGCCCGTAGGAGATCATTCCCAGCGCCAGCGCCACCTTTGCGCCTGCAAACAGTGCGGCCAAAGGTGCTGTGGCCGATGCCAGCAACATCGGGTTGGCGATCATGGCCGGCGGGATCAGGTAGAGCCCGACGCCCAGTGCCATGGCCGTGAAGGCGACCTTCAGCCAATCCTCGTCGACCATGCCCGCCGCAATGAAAACTGCGCCACAGACGGGCGGTGTGATTGTGGACAGAAGCGCGAACCAGAAGACGAAGAGATGAGCCTCCAGCGGCGCCAGACCAAGCTGTGTCAGCGCCGGGCCTGCCACGGACACGCAGATGACATAGGCGGCGGTTGTCGGCACTTCCATGCCAAGGATCAGGCATGCAATGGCCGTCAAAAGCAGGGATGGCCACAACATGCCTCCTGCGCCCGACAGGATGAGCGAGGTAATCTTGACGCCAAGGCCCGTGATCGAAAGCACGCCGATGACAATGGAAGCGCACAGAATGATGGAAGCGATAAGCGCGACCTGACGTGCGGCGGTGATCAGCGCGGTTTCGAAACGGAGCAGAGCCTCACGTGCAGAAAAACGCAGCGCACCATTTAAGAAAAGCAGCACTGCTCCTGCCAGGATGGCAAGGCTTGCGGCATATTGCGGCGTGACGCCCGCCACGAACATGCCCCAGAGCAGGACCGTGAACGGCACGAGGAAGAAGGCCGAAGTGATGATCACATCGCGCAGTGCGGGAGCCTGATCCGCTGGCAGGCCCTCAAGCTTGTAGCGGGTGTTGAATGCGTTCACCCCGATCCACACCGCGAAGAAGTAGAGGATTGCCGGCAGGATGGCTGCGGCCATAACGGCGGTGTAGGGCGTACTTGTCAGCTCCACCATCACGAAGGCGCCAGCCCCCATGAGCGGCGGCATGATCTGGCCACCGGAGGATGCTACGGCCTCGACGGCACCCGCCAGCCGCTTCGGGTAGCCAAGCTTGACCATCGCGGGAATGGTGATCGCACCAGTGGAGGCGACATTGGCGGAAGCGGAACCGGAGATCGATCCGAACAGCGCTGATGAAATGACGGAAACCTTAGCTGCCCCGCCTTTCAGGCGGCCAGCCGCGGCTGCGGCGACATTCATGAAGCCCTGCCCCGCCTCCCCTGCATTAAGCACGGCTCCGAAGATGACGAAAATGGAAACGGTCGAGACCGAGATGCCTGTCAAGCTGCCCCAAATGCCGCCTTCGGCGATGGTAAGCGTGCCGAGAAAGGATGTGAGTGGGGTTCCCGAATGGCCGAATTCGCCGGGAATATGCTGCCCGAAAAGGCCATAGAGCAACATGATGGCGGCAACGATGGGCAAGGCCCAGCCGATAGCGCGACGCGCGGTTTCCAGAACCACGAGCAACAGGATTGCCGCAATGGCAATCTGAAAAGGACCTTCGAGAAAACCATATTGGTCACCGAGGCTGTTCTGGTTCAGCGCGACCCACAGACTTGCAGTGATGCCAGCAAGAGCAAGCGCAACGCCCGAGATGCGTTTCAGCCACCCCATTTCCTGCGGCACGAAAACGAGCACCCAGGGCAGGATCAGCGCCATATGCAGCGGCCGGCTTACAAGGTTCGGCACGAGCCCGGAAAAGACCAGCGCGAGATGATAGGCGACGAGCAGGCCTGCTAGGGCGGCCAGGGCGATGCGCTTGGTCATGGCAATGCTTTTGTCTGAAAGGCTGAAAACAAGGAGCAACCGCCGCACCCTGAAATCAGGTGCGGCGGCAGGTGGCGGTTTTACTTCTGAGCGTCGCTCAGTTCCACGCCTGCTTCTTCATAGTAGCGTACAGCACCGGGATGCAGCTTGCCGGTGATGTTGGCCATCAGCGCCGTGTCAACACCGTTCCACCAGGGTGCGTTGCCGCCCATGGCTTCCTTCTGCTCCCAGAAGGTCTTGGTGAGCTGATAGGCCGTGTCGTCATCCATGGCCGTTGTCGTGTAGGCCACCACCGGGAGCGAAGTGGTGACGATGTCCTCGTCCTGACCGCTATAGGTACCGGCGGGAATCGTGATCTTCGTGCGCTTGGTCTCTGCAATCTGCTCTTCAGTCAGTGAAAGCACGTCAACGCCAATGCTGGCTGCAGCCTCGATCACGTTCGGTGCAGGCCAGGAGCCGGCCGTGACGAAAGCATCGATCTGTCCGTTCTTGAGGGCGGCCACCGCATTGGAAAGCTCAGCGTCGGCAATCTCGACCTGATCCTTGATGCCAAAGAGTTCGAGATATTTCTCGCCTTCGCTCGCACCGAAGGAGCCCTTGCCGAGCAGAACCGTCTTGCCGGCCAGATCCTCGATCTTGCTGGCCCCGGCACTCTCGGCGACCACGAAGTGCATCGTGAGCGAGGGGATTGGGAAGAGCGCGCGGATTTCTGCAAACTTGTCGCTGCCCTTGCCCTCGAAAGGTCCGGACGCGTTCTGTGCGGCACCCACCAGTGCAGGTGGGGTCGTGAAGACATAGTCTGCGCCACGCGCGCGCACTTCCATTACGTTCTGAACCGAGCCCTGGCTTTCCTCGACGGTGACGCTGATTTCGCCGTCGGTGCCCTTCTTCAAGGCTTCCGCGATCTCGACCGCCATCTGATAATAGGAGGAACCGGCCTTGGCCGACTTGTAGGTGATGCGGGATTCGGCGCTTGCGCCGGTGAGTGCCACTGCAGCGAAAGCTGCGGCGGCACATGCCATTTTCAAGGTACGCTTGAACATATTCTTTCCTCCCGATGAACTTCCACGAAATGAAGTGTCTCATTGGCAGGAAAAGCGATTGTGTTTCAACTCACTTTGCCGCGAAGCGGCTATTCATCCACCACCCGAAGGCGCAGTGAACCCTGGCCGGGCGGTGCAAGACGCTGTTCGCCACCATCCGCTGACGTTTTTGCGGCTTCCGCCGGTCCAAGCTCCAGCGCCTCGATCTTCTCCCCCCGCTTGGTGATCTTGTCGGTGGAGGTCAGGATCTGGTCGATGTCGCGGCTGGCCTGGCCAAAATGGGTCTGCAGCTTGCGCACCCGGTCATCAAGCCGTGTCACGTCCTGCATCAGCTTGACCACCTCGGCCTGGATCAGATGCGCCTGCTCGCGCATGCGTGCGTCTTTCAGCACGGCCTGGATCACCTGTATCGACAGCATCAGGAGAGACGGCGACACGATGACAACGCGGGCGCGGTGGGCCTTCTGCACCAGTGCCTCGAAATTCTCGTGGATCTCGGCGAAGATCGATTCAGATGGCACGAACATGAAGGCCGTGTCCTGCGTCTCGCCCGGCAGCAGATATTTCTCCGAGATCGCCTTGATATGCACTTCCAGGTCGCGGCGGAAGCTTTGCTCCGCCACGCGCTTTGCATCGTGTCCGCTCTCTCCCTCGGATGCTGCACGGATGGCGTTCCAGCTTTCCAGCGGGAACTTCGCGTCGATGACCAGTGACGGGGCATCGTTCGGCATCTTCACCAGACAGTCGGGCCGCGTATTGTTCGAGAGCGTCGCCTGAAACTCATAGGCGCCATGGGGCAGACCATCGGCGATGATGGCTTCCATGCGCGACTGGCCAAAGGCACCGCGCGTTTGCTTGTTGGACAGAATGTTTTGAAGCTGCACCACCTGACCGGCAAGCGACTGGATGTTGTGCTGGGCCGTGTCGATAACGGCGAGGCGCTCCTGCAACTTTGCCAGGTTCTCGTGCGTGGATTTCGTCTGCTCGGTGATCGAGTGACCCAACCGCGTCGTCATGCCGTCCATGCGCTCGGACAGCGCCTTGGTCAGCTCGGCCTGTCTGGAGCCGAAAACTTCCGCGATCGTGCCCATGCGCCCCTGCAACTCGGTCTGCGCGCGGGTGAGTTCGGCCATGCGCTGTTCGGCCTCGCGCGCCCGCTGTGCGGCTTCGGCGGCCGCCACCGCACGCGCCCGTGCAGAGCGCCACAAAAGCACCATCAGGAAGACGAAGAGCGCAAGCAGCATGAGCCCCGCGCCCGCCACCAGCTGGCCGAGCGTGAAGGTGGAGGAACCGAACTGCGCTACGGGCGCATTAAAGATCTGAGCAATGTCCATTCAGGCAGCTTATGCGATTCGTGATAACCACATAAGACCAAAAGGTGAACAAGCCCGCATCCTTGTTGACGGGCAAGCGCCGAGCCATTACCTGACGCGCATGACAATTCGACCGCTCGTAATTCTGCCCGACCCCATCCTGCGCGAGGTTTCCAAACCTGTTGAACGCGTGGATGACGAGGTGCGCAAATTCGCCGACGACATGCTGGCCACCATGTAT
>Ga0310345_10005856_pt1 | contig 10822 bp, 8 predicted proteins | sample HC15DNA20500_MG_FD_204667 | JGI IMG/M metagenome (GOLD analysis project Ga0310345, IMG submission 204667) | Marine microbial communities from station ALOHA, North Pacific Subtropical Gyre - HC15-DNA-20-500_MG | ecosystem: Environmental > Aquatic > Marine > Oceanic | place: Pacific Ocean: North...
GCCACCGAGATCGAAATCGCATGGGGTGGGGCATGCCCCACCCCATGCGATCATCTCAATCTACACCAGAAATTACACCACGAGCGCGGACGCTAACGCGGCCATTCATTGGGCTGCCTACGGCTCCCATCAGCGGACCTTCATTCATTGGCCTAAAGTGACACGCGCTTGCAATCACGTTCGCAACATCCGATCGTGCTTCAGGAATTGGGGGGGACATCTCAATGCGGAGTGTCGGTCGGGCTATTTTGCTGGCGATAACGCTAATGTCCGCGTCGGCAGCGCAGGCGCGTGAGCAGTATGACGTCATCGACATGCATTTTCACGCCGACTTACCTGATGCCGAGGGACCACCCGGCGGGAAGATATGCGCGCCCTACCCTAATTGGGCGCCGCGCGATCCGGGGCAACCGATCGAGCGTTATTTGGAATGGTTCACCGTCAGGCCGACCTGCGCGCACGTTCTCGTCGCGCCGACGGATGCCGCAGCGCTGCGGGATCGCGGAATCGCTGCGCTCAAGCGCCATAACGTGCTCGCGCTGGCAGGTGGCGCGGCGCCAACCGTTGAGGATTATCGCCTGCATGCCGGCGGGCGGATCCTGCCTGCGGCGGGTTTCGGCAGCGACGGTGAACTGCCCTCTATTGCCATGCTGCGTCGACTGCACGCCGAAGGAAAATTGGCCGCGTTAAGCGAGATCACCACTCAATATGCTGGCATTGCCCCCGACGATGCCAGGCTGGAGCCTTACTTCGCGCTCGCGGAGGAGTTGGACATTCCGGTGGGCATCCATATGGGCCCCGGACCGCCTGGCACCGCTTACTTCGCTACCCCAGGGTACAGGGCCGCGGCAGGCGACCCGCTTCGGCTCGAGCCGGTACTCGTCCGTCATCCGAAGCTGCGAATTTACGCGGCGCATGCGGGGTGGCCGATGGGCGATGCTATGGTGGCAGTCATGTTCGCGCATCCCCAGCTTTATGTCGACATCGCCGTTCTCGATTACGCTTACAGCGAAACGCAATTTTACGCCTACCTGAAGCGGTTGATCGATGCCGGAATGGAAGAGCGCATCATGTTCGGTTCGGACAATATGGTCTGGCCGGATTCGATCGGCGTCGCGATCGAGCGCGTTAGACGAGCACCCTTTCTCGACGCTCGGCAGAAGCGTCTTATTCTTCACGACAACGCGGCTCGGTTCCTTCGCATTGAAGGCTGATCGGGGAGTATCAAGTTTGACCCAATTGTGGACGCTCAAGCCACCGTTGCCGTTTCCCGAAAACGGTCGTTCATTCATGATCCAATTTTCGGGCTTGGACTTGGCCGAAAGAGCATGCTCGCCCTTGGCTCCATCATGCGGTTTGGCTTTCGTTCCGCCGCGTTGGTCTCGAATTCCGCCTCGCGACACAGCCGCTGGCGCGAGACCGATACGTTATGATAGTTGTCCGGTTGAATGAAGCGTTTGCTGATCCTGATCCTGGCCATAGTCGTTCTGGCGGCGCCGATCCCGGCGCTTGCAGTGAAGACGATGTGCGTCGATCCCATGCCGAAGATGGCGGCGATGGATCACGGCATGGCAAAGGGCTCGTGCTGCGACGACGAGCATAAGGCGTGTCTCCAGGCCTGCGCGGCGACACTTGCCGTGACATTGGTTGCACCGCTCGGACTGCCCGATTACCGCGTCGCCGAGCCCGGCATGCCGCCATCCACCAGTCTTGCGCGCATGACGATCGCCAATATCGCCGACGCTCCCGACAGACCTCCTCGACAGATCGTTTGAGCCGCGACCGGCCCGCCTCTTGAGCGGAGCGCCGTGAAGCAACGACATCATGCTCAGGTTTAGATGATCGGGATTGGTGGCAGATAGCTGCCATGATCCTCGATCACTTGTAGGCCGGGCTTCTGACCAGGATCATATCTGGGGAATTTGCGCATGCGCCATTATCTGGTGTTTTCGACGATCATGTTGGTTGGGTCTCCGGCTATGGCTGGGCCGCTGTCCTTTAAGGATGCGCTTGCGCGCGCTGACCAGGATGCCCCAAGCATCGCCGCACGCGCTGCCCAAGCCGATGCAACGCGTTCGACAGCGATTGCCGCTGATCGGCTGCCAGACCCGAAGCTGGAAGTGAAGCTCCAGGATTTTCCCTTCACGGGCCCCGACGCGGGCAGGTTCAACAGCGACGATTTCACCATGGGCGTCGTCGGCATCAGCCAGGAAGTCCCCAATATCACCAAGCGTCGAGCCCGCGCAGCCCGCGCGACTGCCGATATTGGTGCGGCCGATGCCGATGCGGCCGCCGAGCGCCGTCGCGTCCGGATCGCCGCGGGCATGGCCTGGATCGACTTATACTATGCCGAGCGGCGACTGGCGATTCTCGATCTACTGGGACAACGCTTGACCGATCTGGCGACGACTGCACCCGCCCGGTTGGCGAGCGGCAGCGTGCGACCGGCCGAGGCTATTGAACCCCAGCGGCTTAAAGCGGAGCTTGGCGATCGCCGTAGCGAGCGCGTCGCCGAGATTGCTGGGGCACGTGCAAAATTGACGCGCTGGACAGGCGACCCCGACCCGCAAGTGACTGGCCCGCCGCCAGACCTTTCACCCGATGCGGCACGACTGCGCGCCGGTCTGGCGACCCTCCCCGCACTTCAGGTGAAGGATGCCCTGGTCGGCCAGGCCGCAGCAGACGTCCGTCTCGCCCAAGCTGCAAAGAATCCCGATTGGGAGGTCAGTGGGTCGATCGGCAACCGCGAGCCGCGTTACGGCAATTTCGTCTCGCTTGGCGTCAAGATCGACCTGCCCTTGTTCGCTGGCAAGCGGCAAAATCCGATCATCGCCGCGAAGGCAAGCGAGATGGCACGGGCCCGGCTCGACCGGGCCGATGCAGAACGAGAACTCATTGCCGCGCTTGATGGCGATCTTGCCGATCACCGCATGCACCATGAGCGATTCGAACGCGGGCAGACGACGCTTTTGCCACTGGCGCGGCAGCGCGCAGAGCTCGATCGTGCCAGCTATGCAGCAGGAAGGATTGACCTTGGCATCGCACTGCAATCGGCGATCGCGTTGGCCGAAACCGAGATCGACCTGCTCGACCGCGAAGCCGATGTCGTGCGGGACGGCGTGCGTATCACGCTGACATATCAGGGAGAGCAGCCGTGAAGATGACATCGCTTCAAGCGTCGCAGCTCGCGGCGGCATTGGCAGGGGTAGCGCTGATCGGCTTCGTTTCGGGGCGGTATATCGCCCCATCGGATCATGCGGAGTCATCCAGCAACGCGTCGGGCGGCAAGCAGGCGCTTTATTATTACGACCCGATGTTCCCGAACCAGAAGTTCGACAAACCCGGCAAATCGCCCTTCATGGATATGGAGCTAGTGCCCAAATTTGCCGACGAAGGTGCGGGCGGTGCAAGCACGGGCGGACCACCGGCGGTCACGATCAACCCGGCGGCGATGCAAAATCTGGGTGTCCGCGTGGTCGCCGCGAAACGCGATAACTTGTCGACCGGTCTCGACGTGACCGGGATCATCGCCTTTAACGAACGCAATGCCGCGATCGTGCAGGCGCGCGCGGCGGGGTTTGTCCAGCGCGGCTATGCCCGCGCACCGGGCGATGTCATCTCCGCGGGCGCGCCGCTCGCCGATGTGCTGGTGCCAGAATGGGGCGGCGCGCAACGCGAATTTCTGGCGGTGCAGCGCACAGGCAATGCGGCCCTTGCCAGCGCCGCGCGGCAGCGGCTGACGCTGCTCGGCATGCCGCCGGGGCTTATTGCTGCCGTGGCACGCAGCGGGCGCGTCCGTGACGTAACCACGCTGACGACACCGTCGGGCGGGGTCATCGACACGCTCGACGTTCGGCCTGGCATGACGCTGGCGATGGGCCAGCCGCTTGCGCGCGTCGTCGGGTTGGGATCGGTGTGGCTCGATGCCGCCGTACCCGAAGCGCGGATCGGCGATGTCCGGCCCGGTGCCGCGGTCACCGCTGACCTGACTGCATTTCCGGGCGAGCATTTCCCGGGTCGCGTCCAGGCGATCCTGCCGACCGCACAGACGGACAGCCGCACGGTCACCGTCCGGGTTGAATTGCAGAACCGGGGGCTCCGGTTGCGCCCCGGCATGTTCGCGCGCGTGGCATTGGGGCAAGGAGACCGCAGCGCGCTGTTGATCCCGACCGAAGCGGTGATCCGCACCGGCAAGCGCACGATCGTGATGCTGGCAGCGGGCGATGGCCGCTATCATCCCGCCGAAGTGCAGATCGGCCGCGAGAGCGGCGGCCGTACTGAGATACTTGCCGGTCTGGCCGAGGGGGAGAAGGTGGTCGCGTCGGGGCAGTTCCTTCTCGATTCCGAAGCGAGCCTGACGGGCATTCCGGTCCGGGCGATCGCCGCGCCGACCGCGAGCAGCGCTAAGTGATTGCGGCTGTCATCAGGTGGTCGATCGCACAGCGCCTGTTCGTGCTGATGGCGGCCATGATGGTCGTCGCGGCTGGCGTCATAGCGGTCAGGTCGACCGCGATCGATGCGCTGCCGGACTTGTCCGACGTACAGGTCATCATCCGCACCAACTATCCGGGGCAGGCACCGCGCATCGTTGAAAATCAGGTCACATATCCGCTGGCGACCACGATGCTGTCGGTGCCGGGCGCGCGCGTCGTCCGGGGCTATTCGTTTGTCGGCTACAGCCTGGTCTATGTGCTATTCGAGGATGGCACCGACCTATATTGGGCGCGCAGCCGAGTGCTGGAATATCTGAGCCAGGTGCAGACGCAATTGCCGGCGAGCGCAAAGACAGAACTCGGCCCCGACGCGACCGGAGTTGGCTGGATTTACGAATATGCCCTGGTCGACCGCAGCGGTCGTAACGACCTGTCACAGCTCCGCAGCCTGCAGGACTGGTTCCTGCGGTATGAGCTCAAGACGATCCCCGGCGTCAGCGAAGTCGCCGCTGTCGGTGGCATGGTCCGCCAATATCAGGTGGTGCTCGATCCCGATAAACTGATCGCGTACGGCGTCACGCATGAGGCCGTGATCGACGCCATCAAGCGCGGCAATCAGGAGGCCGGTGGCGCGGTGATCGAGCAGGCCGAAGCCGAATACATCGTCCGCGCCAATGGCTATCTCACCAATCTCGACGATTTCCGGGCGCTGCCGATCCGCACCACGGCGGGCGGCGTGCCCGTCACGCTGGCCGATGTCGCAACGGTGCAGGTTGGGCCGGACATGCGTCGCGGCGTCGCCGAGCTGAACGGTCAAGGTGAGGTGGCCGGGGGCATCATCGTGCTGCGGTCGGGCGCCAACGCCCGCGCGGCGATCAGCGCTGTAAAAGCCAAGCTGGAAACGCTCAAGGCCAGCCTGCCGCCGGGCGTCGAGATCGTGGCGACCTATGACCGCTCGGCGCTGATCGGGAGATCGGTCGACAATCTGACGAGCAAGCTGATCGAGGAGTTCATCGTCGTCGCGATCGTGTGCGCTCTGTTCCTCTGGCATATGCGCTCGGCGTTGGTGGCGGTGGTGACGTTGCCGCTCGGCATCCTTGCGGCGTTCATCGTGATGCGCGCCCAGGGCATCAACGCCAACATCATGTCGCTGGGCGGTATTGCCATTGCCATCGGTGCGATGGTCGATGCCGCGGTGGTGATGATCGAAAACGCGCACAAGCATCTGGAGCATTGGGCGCGAGATAATCCCGATTCCGAGCTAAAGGGTGCTGCCCGCTGGACGGTGATCGCCGAGGCGGCGGCAGAGGTCGGCCCGGCGCTGTTCCTCAGCCTGATGATCATCGCGCTGTCCTTCATCCCCGTCTTCGCGTTGCAGGGGCAGGAAGGGCGGCTGTTCGCGCCGCTTGCCTTCACCAAGACCTATGCGATGGCCGCCGCCGCGATCCTGTCGGTCACACTCGTCCCGGTGCTGATGGGCTACCTGATCCGGGGCCGCATCCCGGCGGAGAGTGCGAACCCGATCAACCGGGTGCTCACCGCAATCTATCGGCCTGCGCTTGACTGGGTTTTGCTGCGCCCGAAGCGGACGCTGGTGATCGCGGGCCTGGTGTTCGCGACCAGCCTGTTCCCGCTGTCGCAGCTTGGCGGCGAGTTCATGCCCCAGATCGACGAGGGCGATCTGCTCTACATGCCCTCCGCGCTACCCGGCATTTCGACGGCGAAGGCCGCGCAACTGCTCCAGCAGACCGACCGGTTGATCAAGACGGTGCCCGAGGTGGACAGCGTGTTCGGAAAGGCGGGTCGCGCCGAAACCGCAACCGACCCCGCGCCGATGGAAATGTTCGAGACGACGATCCGGTTCAAGCCGCGCGACCAGTGGCGAGCGGGGATGACGCCCGACAAGCTGATCGATGCGCTCGATCATGCGGTGAAAGTCCCCGGCCTCGCCAATTTCTGGATACCGCCGATCCGCAACCGGATCGACATGCTGGCCACCGGGATCAAGAGCGCCATCGGGATCAAGGTCGCCGGTGCCGACATCGCCCAGATCGACGCGACCGCCAAGCAAATCGAGACCGTCGCCAAAACCGTGCCTGATGTGTCGTCAGTGCTCGCCGAGCGACTGACTGGCGGCAGATATATCGATGTCGATATCGACCGGTTCGCGGCATCCCGGTTCGGCATGAACATCGCCGATGTCCAGTCGATTGTCTCCAGCGCCATCGGCGGCGAAACCGTGGGGCAAACGGTCGAGGGGCTGGCGCGCTATCCGATCAACGTGCGCTATCCGCGCGAGCTTCGCGACAGCGTCGATGCGCTGCGCAACCTCCGCTTCCTGACCCCCGGCGGCCAGCAGGTGACGTTGGGGACGGTCGCCGCGATCACGACAAGCGAAGGTCCGCCGATGCTGCGCAGCGAGAATGGCCAGCCGGTCACGTGGATATATGTCGATGCGCGCGGCCGCGACCTGACCTCGATCGTCGCGGATCTCCAACGCGTGATCGACCGCGACGTCAAACTCCCGCCCGGGATCAGCGTCAGCTTCACCGGGCAGTTCGAATATCTCGCGCGCGCGCGCGAGCGGTTGACGATCGTGGTTCCGGCGACGCTGCTGATCATCTTCGTCCTGCTCTACGTTACGTTTGGGCGCTTTGACGAGGCTTTGCTGGTGATGGCGACTTTGCCCTTCGCGCTGACGGGCGGGTTCTGGCTGCTCTGGCTGCTTGGATATAACCAGTCGGTAGCGACTGCGGTGGGGTTCATTGCGCTGGCGGGCGTGGCGGCCGAGTTCGGGGTGGTGATGCTCATCTATCTCAAGCACGCACTGGCCGATCGGGGCATTGATCCGTCACCTACCGAGGTCGAGGCGGCGGTGCGCGAGGGCGCGCTGCTTCGGGTTAGGCCGAAGGCGATGACGGTCGCCGTCATCCTCGCTGGCCTCTTTCCCGTTCTGATCGGCACCGGCACGGGTTCCGAAGTGACGAGCCGGATCGCCGCACCGATGATCGGCGGGATGCTCACAGCACCCCTCCTGTCGATGCTCGTCATCCCCGCCGGTTACCTGCTTATGCGGCGACGTCGCACGCAACCCACCCCCATCAATCAAGGAGTAATGTCATGAAGACCATCGCCATTTTCGTCCCCGCCCTGTTGCTTGCCGCGTGCAGCAACCCCGCCCCTGCGCCCGAGGCGACAGACCGCCCCGGGGCGAATGCTGCCGCACTCGCGGAAGCCAAAACCGCAACCGGCGAGGGCACGATTACCGCGATTGATCCTGATACGGGCAAGATCACGCTGGCGCATGGGCCTGTGGCCGAGCTGAGCTGGCCAGCGATGACAATGGGGTTCGGCGCCAAACAAGGGCAGCTCGGCGGCCTAAAGGTCGGTGACAAGGTCAGGTTTACCTTTCGCTGGGACGGCAAGACGGCCGAAATCGAGTCGATCGACAAGATTTAGCGCTCGGGGTGGACTGGCCCATGAGCCGTAGCGAGAACAGCTGGCCGTCGGATTTCGGAGACGTTGCTCGGCCCTCGGACGGCAATATCTGGTTGGCTCCCGCCGCCATGAGCCGGGCGGAAGACCCAGTTGCGGTCACTCGCGGCCTGATGCGCGCGTCTCCGAAGCGGACGTCCGTTAATCCCATATGATTGGGCCCGTCGGCGGGTTCAGACGATCAGGTCGAATGGCGAACATTGGGATATGGTATAGTCCCACCAAGCTGGCCCCAATCGTTTGCGGTTACGCAGCGATCATGACCCCGTTCCGATCGATTCTGATCTTGGTTCCGGCATGCCTGCTGGCGGCCTGTGGCAGCAAGCCCGCCGCCTCGCCTCCCGCACCGGCCAAGGCCGAGGCCGTCGTGCATGAAAACGACCTGCTGCGGCTGAACTTGACGCGCGAGGCGCAGGCGCGGCTGGGCATCACTACGGTGCGGGTCGGCACGAGCAGCGCCAGCGCGACACGCGCGACCAGTGGCGAGATCGTGGTGCCGGCCGGCGTCGGTGGCGTGCCGACCAATTCGGTGAGTAATCTCCAGCAGCTCGGGATTCAGCAAGTGGCCGCCGATGGCGAGGTCGCGCGAACGCGGGCGCAGCTTGGCTTGGCGCGGATCGCATTCGATCGCGCCGCTGCCCTGGTGCGCGAGGAAGCGGGCAGTGTTCGCGCGCGCGATGAAGCCGCAGCCGCGCTTGCAGCCGCCAAGGCCGCTGCCGATGCGGCCAGCGCGCAGCGGCGGCTGCTCGGGCCGTCGATCCGGTCGCTTGCCAATCAATCGACCGTGTGGGTGCGCGTGCCGGTGTTCGGCAGTGATGTCGGCGCGGTCGAGCGCGGGCGTGCGGCGATGATCCGACCGCTGGGCGGCACCGGCGTGGCCCGCGATGCCCGTCCGGTTCAGGCGCCGCCGTCGGCCAATGCGGTGGCCGGGACGGTCGATCTCTATTTCGCGCTCGACAATCGCGACCGCGCCTATCGCGTCGGCCAGCGTGTCAGCGTGACGCTGCCGATTGCGGGCGGCACGACCGATGGCCTGTCGGTACCGACATCGGCGATCGTGCGCGATATCTATGGCGGCGAATGGGTCTATGCGAAGACCGCGCCCGACAGTTTCGTGCGCCAGCGGATCGAAGTTGCCTCCACGCAAGGCAGCCGCGCGATCCTCTCGCGCGGCCTTACACCGGGTGCGGAAGTCGTCACGGCGGGTGCCGCGGAGTTGTTCGGCACCGAGTTCGGCGTGGCGCACTGATGCTGGCGTGGCTGGTTCGTGCGGCGCTTACCCAGCGCGTGCTGGTGCTTGCGTGCGCGGTGTTGCTGGTGGTGCTCGGCGTGCGCGCGTCGACCGATGTGCCGCTCGATGTCTTCCCCGAGTTCGCGCCACCCAAGGTCGAGATCCAGACTGAAGCGCCGGGCCTGTCGACCGAGGAGGTCGAGAGTCTCATCACTGTGCCGATCGAGACCGCCGTCAATGGCGTGCCCGATCTGGCAACGTTGCGATCGAAATCGGTGCTGGGCTTGTCATCGGTGACGATCCTGTTCGACCGCGGCACCGACGTGATCCGCGCGCGCCAGCTGGTGCAGGAGCGTGTGACGCAAGTGCAGAGCCGCTTGCCCAGCGCCGCGCGACCGCCGGTCATGCTGCCGCCGCTCTCCTCGACCAGCCGGGCGATGAAGATCGGCGTGTCGTCCAGGAAGCTCGACCAGATGCAGCTGTCCGAGCTGGTGCGCTGGACGATTCGCCCACGGCTGATGGCGGTGCCTGGTGTCGCCAACGTCGCCGTCTGGGGCTATCGCGACCGGCAATTGCAGGTGCTTGCCGACCCTGACCGGCTCAATGCGGCCGGGGTGACGCTCAACGAGTTGCGGCTCGCGACTGGCGATGCCGTGCTCGTTGGCGGTGGCGGCTTTGTCGATACACCCAACCAGCGCTTTGCGGTGCAGCAGGCGGGCGCGATCCAGACTGCCGCCGACCTGGCGCGCACGGTGATCAAGATTGCCGGCGATGCACCGGTGCGGATCGGCGATGTCGCGCGCGTGACCGAGGGTTTTGCCGCGCCGATCGGCAATGCGATTATCGATGACGGCCCCGGCCTGATGCTGATCGTTGAGAAACAACCAACCGGGAACACGTTGCAATTGACGCGCGATGTCGAAGCCGCCGTGGCCGAGTTGCGGCCCGGTTTGAAGGACGTGAAGGTCGATACCACGATCTTCCGTCCTGCGACCTTCATCGAACGGTCGATCGACAATCTGTCGCGCGCGCTGATGATCGGCTGTCTGCTGGTGGCGATCGTGCTGTTCGTGTTCACGCGCGACTGGCGTCAGGCGCTGATCAGTCTAGTCGCGATCCCCCTGTCTTTGCTCGGCGCTGGGCTGGTGCTGCTGTGGAGCGGGGTGACGATCAACACGATGGTGATCGCCGGGCTGGTGATCGCGCTGGGAGAGGTGGTCGACGATGCGATCATCGATGTCGAGAATATCGCGCGAAGGCTCCGGCTCAATCGCGAGGCGGGCAATCCGCGCTCGGCGTTCGACGTCGTGCTGGCGGCTTCGCTGGAGGTGCGCACGGCAGTGGTGTTCGCCTCGCTGATCGTGATGCTGGTGTTCCTGCCGATCTTCTTCCTCGGCGGGGTGGCGGGCACGTTCTTCCAGCCGCTGGCGATTGCCTATGTGCTGGCGATTGCGGCGTCATTGCTGGTGGCGCTGGTGGTGACGCCCGCGCTCTGCCTGTCCCTGTTGCCGAATGCGCCGATCAAGGCGGAGGGTGACACGCGCTTGGTCGGCTGGTTGAAGCGGTGTTACGTAAGCACGCTGCCTCGCCTGATCGCCCGGCCGAGCCTTGCGATGGGGATCGTCGCGGGTGGGCTACTGCTGTCCAGCATCGGCTATGCGGG
>Ga0310345_10005857_pt1 | contig 10822 bp, 10 predicted proteins | sample HC15DNA20500_MG_FD_204667 | JGI IMG/M metagenome (GOLD analysis project Ga0310345, IMG submission 204667) | Marine microbial communities from station ALOHA, North Pacific Subtropical Gyre - HC15-DNA-20-500_MG | ecosystem: Environmental > Aquatic > Marine > Oceanic | place: Pacific Ocean: North...
CCGGGGTGAAATGAAGCCACGGTATACCCAGGACCTAAATCTCGACCTGGGGGGCCGGCCTCGGCCCCGCAGGGACCTGATCAAACCGGACCGATACTTCACCCCCCACACCGTGGAAGCCACCCGCGGCTGCATTCATCACTGTCGTTTTTGTGTTGTTCCCTCCGCCTGGGGGCGTCCCCGTCAGAAGCCGGTGAGAGAGGTGGTGGAAGATATCGAGAGGATGAACGCCAAGTCGGTGGTCTTCCTGGACCTCAATCTGATCGCCGACGAAGCGTACGCCAAGCATCTCTTCCGGGAGTTGGCCCACTTAAAGATCACCTGGGCCGGTCTTGCCACTACCAAGATTGCGTGGGACGACGATCTTCTGTCGTTGGCCTCCAGGAGCGGTTGCCGCGGATTGCTGGTGGGATTCGAGACTGTCTCCTCAGAGTCGCTGGCGGAGAGTGCCAAGAAGTTCAGCAATCACAAGAGTTATGAAGAGGTGATCAAGAAGCTCCACGGCTCCGGCATCGCCATTATGGGCACCTTTGTGTTCGGATTCGACGCCGACGGGCCCGATATTTTCTCCCGAGTGTCGGAGTTTGTGGTGAAGAATAAGATCGATCTCCCCCGCTTTTCCATCCTCACCCCGTTTCCGGGCACCCCTCTCCACAGACGACTCGCCCACGAAGGGCGTATCCTCACCACCGACTGGGAACTGTACGACGGCCAACACGTGGTGTACCAGCCTTCTCAAATGAGCCCTCAAGAGCTTTTGAGCGGTGTGGAAAAAGCCTGGAAGCAGGCTTACAGTTGGGGTAACATCGCTAGGCGTCTGGCCGGCAGCCGACGACTTCTCCTGAAATCGTTAGCCGCTAATCTGGGGTATCGATTCTACGGGTACAATCTGGACCGATTTTATACTTGTGGCGAGGCGCTTGCAGCCTAGTGTGCTAGATAACCTTCTCGCACCGCCCACACATCTGAGCCTTTTTCGGCACTTCTCGCCCGCAGTGGGGGCAGGTCTTCGTGTCGGAACCGCCCTTGACCAGTTTCAAATGCGCACTCTTCTTCTTTTTGGCGGGAGCCGAGCGCAGATTTCTGGTCATGGCAAAGAGGGGATGGTGAAGGAGTTGACCGGCCTTTCGAAGTTGATTGAGTCTCCATGTCTCAAACAGGATAAACGCGGTGATGAAAAACAGGTGAAAGTAGAACAGCATCACCACGGAAACGACCACCGAACTCCCGATAATCAGTTTGGCCGTAAAATCGGGCGTCCGACCCTTGATCAGCATCAGCTTCACAATGGCGTGGCCGCAGTCCAAAGGGTAAGCAGGCACACACATGTTGAAAAGAAACAGAATCATCTGAACCTTAACCCCAATGATGAGATACGCCGCAGCCGTGCTCTGCACTACGGGCATCTGGGAATAGAGCGGGCTGAAGGTGAGCCAGGAGAAAGTGCCTTCCACGAGATAAGCGGCGAGGGCCAGGATCAGGGCCAGTGGAATGTGAACGGCCGGCCCTCCCAGAGTCACCTTGAGACTGTTTTGCAAGGTGCCGTGGCGAGAGGTGTATGCCAGACCGCCCAGCGGCCACAGCACGATCTCGTTGGCCTCCCCTCCTACGGACCGCGCCGTGAAAGCGTGCCCTAGTTCGTGAAGAAGAACTGTTGCGAAGAGAAAGACGGCGAAGGCCAAATTGAATCGAAACGCTTGAGGTTCCGGGTTCTGGAAAATGCGAAATGCCAGAAAGAGGGGTAAGATCCAGTGGGCCTTGATAGGGATCCCTTTTATACTAAAAAGGTAAAATGATCTGTTCATGTTCATCGTTGCTTCTCTATCATAGTAAAGATTGCTGCTCTCGGGAAACAACTCTCCAACCGATGGAACTTTTCACCTCTCCCCCGGGTTTCTATCATCAAGGAGAAACGATATGCCTTCAACTTGGATCACTATAGCAGGCGGCGCCGCCGTTGGACTGTTGCTCAGTTTCATCAGCCAAAAGGTGGGCAGCACCTGAGGACTTTGGTGCAACCCGTACTACGCCACTCTGTTCGGCGCCGTACTGGGCTTCCTGGCTGCCGGGAGCAGTCAATAAGTTACCAGATTTCAAGAGTCAATGATGAATCTTTGGCCCGGGAAACACAGGCGCACATCCAGCCCTCTTCTTGTTTCTCGGGCTCGAGAGCGCGATCTCTATGCTCCACTTCCCCCTCCAGCACTTTCACCACGCAGGTCCCGCACTGTCCGTCTTCGCACGCGGTAAGGATATCCACGCCGTGCTCCCTGGCCACTTCCACAATACTCTGGTGAGCGCCCACCTCGAAGGTTAGGTCCATCTCCGGGATGTGAACTTGAAAGGGTCTGTTTGCTGCCGCGTTGGCCATAGGTTCCTGTTCTGACTAGAGAATACGGGCCCTGCCGGTAGTAAGCGGAATGCTCTAGTAAGGACCGTCACCCAAGGAAAGTCTGGCCGGAACCTTGGACTCCTCGATCGTCCACGGTCGCTCGTCCCCCGACCGCACCAGTATAAAGATCACTCGACCTTTCCAACCGTCTTCAAATTCGTAGATCGACTCCACTCGGGTCATCTGTCGTTCCTCCCCCGGTTCACTCATGCGGTTGGCCACGTGGATACCGGTCTTTACCAGTTCTCCATGCTGTTCGAACGCCTCCAGGTAGGCTTTTTCAAGCTCTTCCACCGAGTGCTCGGAACGCCAACTTTCGGCGCGTAATCCGTGAGCGGTCTGAAAATCGCCTTCCTTTACAGCGTTCCAATAGGGCCCGAATATCTTCTCTTCCAAGCCGGCAACTTTGGCCTCTTGTCGGGCCTGGAAGTGACGGAATGCAGCGATCCCGCCTCCAAAGATGAGTATCAGAACCAGGCACCCACTCAAAAAGGAGCCCCATGACGCTTCCGTTTCAACACTTTTTCCCATGATAGGTTCGCCTTCGCCCATCAAGAGAGTTTACATTTCCGAAACATACATTCGGTCCAGGCACACCCTAAGAACACGTCCCTATCCCACAATGAGAACAAATCTCAAGGAGAGCAACAACCATGAATATCAATTCTCAAAACTGCTGTGGCGGGTGCAGAGGCCAGATGCCGCCAAACTTCGCACCCTCTCAAGCCATGCTCATGGTCGGACTCATGGGCCGCATGCTTGAACTCATGATGACAGGCCTGCTGGGAAGTGTCCTGCAAAGACCCGCCCTTCCTTTTAGTCCCAGTTTTGCCCCCGGCTTCGGAGGTGGCGGCGGCTCTTTCAGCGGTGGCGCCGGACTAGGTGGCTTCTTGGGTAGCGGCCGAAATATGGGCGGAGCCTCGTCCGGAAATGGTGGACCGACCTCCTCCGGCCCGGTTGCCCCCGGAGTGGGAGGTATGCTCGATAAAGCCCGGTCCATGTTGGGTTTACACGAAGCTCGTGACACCAACACTATCAACTCCATTACTAAGAAGAGCGGAATCAACTCCGCCACTACCCCCTGGTGTGCCGCCTTCGCCATGAACCTCCTGGAAGAGCACGGTGTTCTGAATCTCGACGGTCTCAGCAACAAGAACTACTGTCCTACTATTGAGAAGTGGGCCACCGACAAAGGCATCTACGGCAAGCCCGGCCGTTATCAACCGAAACCTGGTGACGCGGTCGTCTTCGACTGGCAGCGAGACGGCACTTCCGATCATATCGGCATCGTGGAAAAGGTGGAGAACGGCCGGGTTACGGTGATCGAAGGAAACAGCAGCAACAGTGTCAAGCGAAACACCTATCCGTTGAGCAGTGCAAAGATAGACGGTTACGTGGTCACCGGAAAGCAGCAAGGGCGAAGGTAAGTCCGTCTCCTCGTGGTAAACTTCTCCCATGAAATTTGCACGTGTTTTTTCGCTCCTTACTCTTCTTTCTGTTCTGCTCGTTGCTTCCGTCGGGGCCGTTGATCTCGATGGTCGCACTGTTATCCTGCTGATCACCAAGAACAGCGACTCCCAGGCCGAGCAGATGAGACAGTCTCTGCTGGACACTCGGCGCGAAATGGGATTCTCCAAGAAAGATATACCCATTGTATTCATGACCTTCGACGGTTCGGAAACGGAACGTGAATACACTCAAAGATTAGGTGTGAAAGCCAAGGACGCCCCCATTCTTTGTGTCGCCGAATGGGGAAAGCCCGCCCATTTCGGACCAAAGAAAGTGATGGACCAAGCCATAACCAGGGAAGCCACGCGCGCTGCGGTGGACTCGGTGTTTGTGGAGTATTTCAAAGCGGTCAATCAGGGTGAGGGTGACCAGTCCGCAGATGAACCGGCAGACAGCTACGGACCGGGCTTGCTGGAGATCGAAAGCTTCAGATTTGAAGCGAGCGGCAAACCGTTTTATCTTGCCGACGCCGCCGTGCGTGTGAAAAATGCCGATAATCACACCATTCACAATATCACCGTCCGTTTCTACAGTAAGCTTCACAGTGAAGACAACTGGAAACTCATGGAGACCCAGGTCGTCGAGAAACTGCCTAAAGGTTACGTGGCCAGTCGTGATTTTGTGGGCAACACACGAAATCTGGGTCTCATAGACGAAGACGGCAACGCCGTGAGATGTCTTTTCCGTATCGAAGTAGAGCAAGGCGGACAGGTGCTATCGCGAGAGGGGGAGTTCGTGCCCTCCGAAGCTCCCGTAGATGTGCGCTAAGACTCTCCGTCGGCCATCCCCGGACAAACCCGGACCACCCTGCGTTCCGCTCCCCGGGCCCTACGAAACGGTGGACCAAGACCTTCCATAGGGGCTCTCTGGTGCCGGAAGGTCTCGATCCTACCCCTAACTAACCTATCAAGATGGACGCAGAAGAGCAGTGGTGGCCCGATGTGCCTTGGCGATTGGAGGGGTTCCGAGCGGATCCGGCCCTAAAGGACGGTTTCCTGGCCCTCCATCACGAAATTCGACAGATTATGGACATGGCCCAAGAACAGGGGTCCACCGAAGTTACAGTCGATGTCCAACTGCTCGGCAATATCTATTACGCACTCCTGGCCCAGGCTCAGATGAGCAATCAATCCATCCTCTTGGAGATCCAAGACTTAAGAAATGAGTTGAGAGAGAAACTGCCTTAGGTTGCCGGGCCCGCTCACGTATAAATCTTCTGGGATGTCCCAACCCTATTCAAGCAGCAGTTGAGAGAGATTTTCAGAAACTCCACGCTGTAGAACAGATAGAGCGGGTATATCCTTCCGCGGGGGACCGGACCTTACCCATTTCGCTCAGGTCACAATGAGCCTAACTTCGTTCCGGCAAAAATGCCGACGCTCAGACCGATCGGTCTTTCCACGGAGAAGACCGGAGAAAGGCAAATCATGACAAAAACAAAACTCTCGGTAGCTATTCTTGCTGTCTTCACAACTCTTTTCATCGGTTGTGGAGACTCGGATGTCGACTACACGCTGGTGCCACAGGCGGCTCGTACCTCTATGGTCCCGGCCCCCACAATAACTCCAACCACTTCACCTACTCCCGAGCCGGAAGAGTCATTCTTGAGGGTGGTTCACACCTATTATCTTGTTCCTGATCTGGAATTAACGATTGACGATGGGGAACCGCGCTCCCTCGAGCAAGTGCAATCGACTGAATATTTAACCTTAACTCCAGGGGAGCACACTGTGGAAATTTCTGATGCAGACTCCGAGAGTATGGAGGGAGCATCAACGGTCGTGGACCTGGCTGATGGAGAGTACACAACAGTGCTTCCACTGCCCCAATCGCCACCCAGCCGATCGATCACGGCCCAGATGGAAGAATTCGGCGGTTCAGAGGTGTTGTTCCTGGAACTGGAGGACGATGTTACACCTGATGCCGGAACCCTCAACATCCGTTTCGTACACGCCTCTTTCACTCAAAGTGACGCTGAGCTTCGCACCGACGAAGGAGCCAATATTATCGGGCCGCTGGCTAGAAATCAGGCTACCGAGTACGAAACTGTAGACCCCGACCTACTCTCAGCGGCTGAATTTCTCTTCGCTGCATTCACTTCCGAAAACTTCACCATCGAGTTTCAATCGTTGGAGAATTCCAGTGATGAGTTAGTAGGAACTCTTGCTCAAGAGCTAACCAACGGAGGAGTGAACACAACTGTCATTCTCACAGTGCGTGGTGAAGGCCAACCTGTTCTAGTCTTCCTCTTTGATGAAGCAGACGACGGAAGTCGCTCCCTTATCTCAGTTGGAGAATTCACCGACTAACCGCGAAAGCGGTCCGGAGGCGAGAGAGCCTTAGGCGATGTAAGCCAAAGACTCTCGTGACCGGGCCACTTTCCCCAGATCGTCGGTGAGGTAGGAGCGCGCCGGTTGGTCATCTTTGAGGTGGGCATCCAAGAACGCCACCGACGTGCTGTTGGTCATATCCACCACTTCGGAGTCATAGAGACCGATGACCTGAGCAAAACTGGCGTGATCGGCTCCATCCACAATGACTTGATATTTCTCTTCGGAGCCGGCCTTCTGAAACGGCACCGAATGAGCCGTGGGGCCTTTACCGAAGGTGAAAAGGTCGTCCTCTTCACCGTTCATAAAGAGCACAGGTTTGGTGATCTTAGAGTAACTCTCCGTGTCCATGCCAAGAATGTCGGTAGGCAGAGCGTCGCCGTAAGGGCTGATCGCTATGAAAGCGTCGAACCGGTCGTCCACCAGAGGGAGTTCTTGACCTTCGTCGTCGCGAGTCACCACACCGGCCACGGCTTGGGTTGTCAGCGCCCCGAAAGAGTGACCTGCAAGCGCCATCCTGTCGGTATCGATATTGTCTAGTATGTCCTCCGGTAGTACACCGGCATCCACCTGATCCAGGACAAACCGAAGGTCTCCCACCCGTTCTTGCAACTCCTCCTGAGTGAATGTAAATAGGGGGGTCTTCTTGAGAACGGCTTTCGTATCGCTGCCCGTGTGCTTCGGTGCCAGAACCGTATAGCCGTGGCTAGCCAGGTGCTTGCCTAAGTAACGGTAGGTCAGAGAGTTGCCCGCCAGTCCGTGTGAGAATACAACGACGGGCGACTTCTCCTCCCGCTCCTCCGGGTAGTACACGGTGAGAGGCACCTCACGCTGCCTGTGGGCATCGAAAAAATCTTGATGATGAATATTGACCGGAAACGGCCCGTCCTCTTCTTTGTAGAGAGGCAGTTCCTTTGGGAAAAACTCCTCCACGGCGGCGGCGGCCAACCTTTTCATCTTTTGAAAGCCGGGGATGTCCTTGAGCCCACTCTCAAATTTGTCCACCGGTTCTTCCACCCCTAAACCGGAAACGGTGGCACGAGTAGCCTTGCCCAGCCCGCGATTCAAACGGGACAACTTTCTCAGTCCGTTCTGAATCACGACAGAAGACTCTCAGGTGTGTGATAAGCGCAAGTCATAATGCTAATAACATAGGAAAGGTGCGTCACGAGAGCGTTAAAAGAGACCGATGTGCTCCGGAGAGTCCTACGGGGAAGCGTTACTGCATCAACTCAGCCGCTTTACTCTTCGAAGCGGCGCCCTCCGCGTAGGCTCGCACCTCCTCGTAGGACAAGCCCAATGTGGGCTCCCATTCGAGCTTTTCGGCCAGGCGCAGAAGGAGGGCTTCGGTCTGTGCATCTCCGTGCCCGGTTCGACAGAATCGCAAAGCCTCGGCAAGTGGGTAAAACTTACCTTTCTCACCGGTGGGGATCCGCTCCACACGCTGAGCATAGAGGTGATAATAAAGATTCGACTGACCGGATGAGGCCGAGGAGGGAGCGCCGAGGAGAGTCATGGACTTGATCTCCACCGGTTGATCACGACTGATCTTGATATCCTCCACATCGAAACGGAGAATGTTTGGCTCTTCGGGCGCAAAAGCCAGGATAGGTTTTGATTGCAGCTCCAACCGCACCATCGGACCGATCTGGGGGTCACGATAATAGATGGCCAACTTAGCCCTGTCGTACTTGGTAGAAAGATACTCGCTGTCGTAAGTCTCCCCCGTCTTTTCCCCCTCGGATGTATCCATGATGTTGTAGGCTTGAGCGTCCACCATCTCTCGGTCGTCGGCTACCTCTACCCGCTCAACTCTCTTGGTGCCGATGCCTCCGTTGATCGCCATATCCTGGTAGCTGCCTATCTCTTGAGAAGGAGCCGTGCGAATATCTCTCACCGGCCCAAGTCCAAGCGTATCGTAACGCTCTTGGAGTTCGGGAAAATCTTGCACGTAGACATCGAACTCCGGAAGATAACCAATAGAGTGGAACGCCCTTCCAAAAAGAGTTCGAGCTCGTGCCCCGTCGGAAACTTCTCCACCGTCGATCATCTCCAGAGCCTTACTCGGCTTTACCGGCAGTGCCCCAAGAAACTCCACCACTTCCATGAAACCGCCATCCCCGGTGGGCATCCCCCCCAGGTTCACTACCGCCGAGAAGTATCTATCGCACTCGGTAGATTCTTCGGGCATAGTGGGATTCAAAGTCTTTCCCAGGGGAGAGAAGGTGCCGGCAACGAGAGTGCCTCCAACCTCTTCCTTCAACTCGGCTTCGGCCACTGCGGCGGCGTTCGCCCCCTTCTTGTCCAATCGACCGGCCACCGTTCCCACCTTAAAAGCGGCCACTCCCCGCTGCACTCGAGAAAGTCGGCCGTCCCCTCGCTTCAAAACAGCCCGAGGCCGTTTTTCTTGGTCGAGCACCAGAGGCGCGAGAGCCACCGAATGATGACCGGGAGCGTGCACATAGCCGCCGCGGAAGATCTGGATCTTGGTGAGTCGGTCTATCTCCACTCGAAAGGTGTTGTACTTCAAATAGCCGTCGAACAGGAGCTCCAACTGCTCGGCCGATACCTCTCCCATGGTGGGCAAAGCCTCGCCCTCGTCACTAACTTCCAGTTCTTCCGGCGTGGCCTCCGGTCGTGGTGTTGCGGCATCCTGAACAACCGAACTGGTGACCACCGGCGCATGAGAAAAATTACACGGCCCAAGAAGCATGACGGCCACCACTCCTAAAAGCAGTACAACCCAAGTTCCTGACTTCACCTATGACTCTCCATCCTTTTTCGACATCTTCAAATATTTATTCGATTGTGCCACCAAGAGCAAGAGTGAAACCCCACACGCCATCTCAAAAAGCAAGGCGGGGATGCCACCCAGGTTAGAAAGAGCCTTCACCCCATCCACTCCGGCGCTACAGATCATTACCACCGCCAGGCCACCCACTATGCAACCCCATAAGATCTTAAGATTGTTCGGCGGATCCGGGTCTTCCGGTGAGACTCCGGACCAACAGAGGCCCGCCATGGCCAGAGTGTTGGAATCGGCCGCGGTGACGTAAGAGATGAACACCCCCAGCACAAATATGACAGTGAACACCGAACCGAACGGCATACTCTCGAAAATGGCGTAAATGATCGACTCCGGCCCCTTATCGCTCAAGATGCCAAGCATGTTGTGACTCTGCTCTTCCAACATCAACGCCGATCCCCCCAGCACACCCATCCAGACGGTCACGAAACAGCTGGGCAGAACGAGCGTGAAGAGCAACATCTGGCGAACCGTGTACCCCTTGGAGATCCTGCCCAGGAAAAGAGCGGTCAAAGGTGCCCAGGCCAGCCAGTTAGTCCAATAGAACAGAGTCCACCCGTACTGCCACCCATCGTCTGTTGAATATTGCAGTAGCAAACCGCGAGGAACCAGGTTTACGAAGTAATCCCCCACCGCGTTGACGGTGAGTGTGAAGCGATGCCCGCCCGGCCCCATCAGTGCGATCATGAGGAGCATGGCAAAAAAAGCCTGGGTGTTGATGTTGGAAAGAATCCTGATCCCACGCTCCAATCCGGACACGGCGGAGATGATAAAACTTACCACCACCGCTATCCCCAGCACCACCCAAAGGGCGGGGCTGCTCTCAATATGGAACAGTTGCGCAACCCCACCTCCCAAACTCAAAATACCGGCCCCCAAAGAAGCGGCCATACCAGCCACCAAGGCGAACAGGCAGATCGTATCCACCACCACACCGATGGGTCCGTCCGAGGCCTCTCCCATCAAGGGATAGAGACAGGACGAGAGACGAAACGGGCGCCCCATATTGTAGAAAGCCAGAGCGAACAGCACAGCCGGAACCGCGTAGAGAGAATAGGGGATGAGCGTCCAGTGTTGCAGCATGGTGGACATGGAGAACAGTTCCGCCGCCCCGGACTGGGGCGCGATTCCCAAAGACTCGGGTGGGGCTTCGTAGTGATAAAGAGGCTCGGCCGTAGCCCAGAACAGAATTCCCACGGCCACCGTGGTACACAGGGCGATACTGAAGTACTGCCACACCGTAAGGTCGGGCTTGGCTTGAGGCCCACCGATCCGAACCTCCCCTACCGGAGAAACGGCCACCACCAGGCAGACTGCCAGGGCGCCGAGGGCGGTGATGCTCAAAGGTCGACGGAACAGTTTGATCAAAAACATTCCGAGCGCTTTCACGTTGGCCACGGCCGGGTCGCCGCCTTGAAGACAATAAGCCAGGCCCAAACCTAATAGGAGAAGTGCCGGCCAAAAGACACGACCTCTCAGTCGTTGAAACTGTTCCACGACCTTCGCACTTGGGAGAAAAGCCTCGGATCCCTTGTTACAGGGTCCCTCCACTTCGTCTGGAACTATTCGGTATGCACTTGGAGTCACTCATAAACGCGGAATATCTTGATCTCTCAACCTTTCGTAAAAGTGGGGTGGAGGTGAGCACCCCGGTGTGGGCTGCTTTCCTCGACGACAGCTTCTACATCTTCACTGAAGCCGATTCCGGCAAGGTGAAGCGATTGAGAAACTCCCCTAGAGCTCGGCTGGCCACTTGCACCGCAGACGGCAAGGTGACCGGTGCTC
>Ga0310345_10005859_pt1 | contig 10815 bp, 11 predicted proteins | sample HC15DNA20500_MG_FD_204667 | JGI IMG/M metagenome (GOLD analysis project Ga0310345, IMG submission 204667) | Marine microbial communities from station ALOHA, North Pacific Subtropical Gyre - HC15-DNA-20-500_MG | ecosystem: Environmental > Aquatic > Marine > Oceanic | place: Pacific Ocean: North...
TGCCGTAGTTCTGTCGGGAGCAGGTCAGCTGCGAGATCTCCACGTGGGAGAAGAATACGTGTGCCGGCGAGATCCTGAGTCTGGCGCAAGGCGCGGGCCACTCCTTTGCCATGATAGTCCCTCGGTACTAGATCGGCCTTGATGCCGTAACGCGACAGTGCCGTTGCCGTTGCTGGGCCGACGGCACACAGTTTGACCTTGGTTTCTTTCAGGCGGCTGACGTCACTTGGGATTGCGAGCAGACGGCGCATGAAATGTGCGACGGCATTGGCACTGGTGAACACAACCCAGTCGAACGATTCAATCTCGCGACAGGCGCGTTCGAGAGGAGTTGCATCCTTAGGTTCCTCTATGCGGATCGTTGGTGCCTCGATTGGGTCGGCGCCTAGTCGTTCTAGTTGCTTCACGAGTTCGGAAGCCTGCGCTCGGGGCCGGGTTATTACGATCCGGATGCCAGACAACGGCAACGAAGGAGACATCACTTGTTTTGTCTCCCCTTGCTCTTGCGAGACCCGATCGACGTATGAGGGGGTGAACCTAGTGGGTCGACGTCCCGGGCGGCTTGCAGAACCGGTCCGGCACCATCTTCGAGCAGTGCCACGGCAACTGAGGTTCCGATCGTGTGGGCTAATTCAATGGGACCGGTGGCCTCACGTTGCAGTACCAGTGAGCCGTCGAGGGACGCGACAACTGCGTTAACGTGTAGCACTCCGGATCTGGGTTCGGCGAAAACTCCGATCGGGACTTGGCAACCGCCGTCGAGCGCGGTTACGACGGCGCGCTCTGCCGTCAGTGCGGCAGTCGTCACCGTGTCATTGATGTCTGTCAGTGTGGCGATTGTGTCCAGATCGTCTTCGCGCGTTTCGATTGCGATGATTCCTTGACCGGGCGCCGGCACACAGGCTTTTACGTCGATGGCGGCCGAGATACGATCCTTAAACCCCAAACGCCTAAGACCAGCAGCGGCCAGAATCAACAGATCGTACCAGCCGTTGTCTAGCTTGCGCAGACGGCTACCGACGTTGCCACGCACTGGCCGAAACCTTGCGGTCGGAAGTAGTTGACGCAGTTGGGCTATTCTCCTGACGCTGCTACTGCCGATTCGGGGTTCGGTAGCCTGACTTGCCACCACTTCGGAAAACGGTAGGTGAGATGCCGGGGTGACACCGGCAGGCAACACGAATACGTCCCGTGGGTCTTCACGAGGTAGGACTGCGGCGACTGTGAGGCCGTCCGGTTCCACAGCGGGCATGTCCTTGGCGCTGTGTACCGCTAAATCGATCTCTTCGTGTACCAGCGCCTTCTCGATTTCTTTGACGAACAGACGCTTACCGCCAACCGTCGATAGTGGGATGTCTGTCAGGTGGTCACCCGTTGTCGTGATGATAACCAGTTCACAGTTTCGACCACTCCGTCTGCGGATTTCAGTGGCGACGGCGTTGGCTTGCCAGCGTGCGAGTTTACTACCACGGGTACCGAGCCTGAGCGGAGTCACGAGACTACGGGGGTCTTGGGCGTTGGCCCCGATGGTGATGGCACAACGGCAGTCGGTATTGAGGGTTCCGCCGCCCGTGGTTCGGTCAGACTGAAGAGTTCAGCGATGACTTCCGCGAACTGAGCAGCTGTTGCTTCGTCGGTAACCGTTTTCAGACGCTCCGTCGGCGTGAGTAACAGCTTCTGGACTAGAAGCCGAGTGACCTCCTCAATTCGTTCACGCACCTCAGGCGACAGACCGTTCAATTTTGACTCGAGACGCTTGAGTTCTGCCCGCCGGACCGACTCGAATTGGCGTCGCAATGCGACAACCGTCGGAATGGTGCTTCGCGACCGTAGCCACCCCAGGAACGCTTCGACCTCAGCGGAGACCATTGTTTCTGCCTTGGCGGTCTGCTCTTGCCGGCGGGCGAGGTTCTCGCTGATCACCGAACGTAGGTCGTCGATGTTGTAAAGGAATACCTGTTCTAATTCACCGGCAGTCGGTTCAACATCGCGTGGTAGACCAAGGTCGATTATGAACAACGGACGGTTGAGACGGGCTCGCATGACACGGTCAATAGTGGGCGTGGTAATTAGCGGGCTTGTGGCCCCAGTGGCGGCGACGACGATGTCGGCCTCGAGGAGTTCATGATCGATTGACGTCCAATCTACGGCGGTCCCGTTGACTTTTCTGGCCAGTTCGTCGGACCGGGCCAAGGTCCGACTAGTCACGGCGATCCGCTGTACCCGTTGAGCCTGCAAGTGTGTGGCGGTCAATTCAGCCATCTCACCGGCACCGACTACTAGGACTGTCAGATCCTTGAGGCTGCCGAAGATCTTCCGAGCGAGTGATATTGCGGCATAGCTAACCGATACGGCCCCTTTACCCAAACCGGTGTCGGCCCGTACCCGTTTGGCGACGGCAAATGCCCAGGGGAAAAGCTTGTTCATTAAGGCTCCGGCATGCCGCTCACCAGACGCGGTAGAGTACGCATCCTTGACTTGTCCGAATATCTGCGGTTCACCGACGACCAGTGAGTCGAGGCCAGCCGCTACACGAAACAGGTGTCGTGCGACATTGACGCCAGTGTGGCTGTAAAGGTGTGGCGTGAGTTCGGATTCCGGCACTTCGTGGAAGCGGCTCATGAACCGCACCAGATCAGCCCGGCTGGTTTCCGGGTCCTCACAAGCGATGTAGATCTCGGCACGGTTGCAGGTCGTTAGGATCACCGCCTCGGCTGGAGATGGGCACGCGTCCAGTTCTCGTAGTGCTTCAATTACGCCACGCTTCGAAAAATCGACCCGTTCGCGTAGGTCAACTGGCGCCGTGTGATGACTTAAACCCAGTAAAAACAGTTCCATACTCAAAACTAATTAGATATCTCAGTTCGCAAAGCACCTAACTCTTGCTGTTCGTCCTCTGACGTCTGGGGCCATAATCATTGGAAGTTGTGGCTGTCTGTTAGGAAGTAACCAATTGGTACGAGGTTGAGCAGTATGATCGAGAACCCGACAGCCGACAGCCAGGCCGCCCGCTTTCCACTCCACCCGATGGCGCGCCGGGCGTAGAGTTCGAACGTGTACACCAGCCAACTAAGCAACACTACCGAAATTTTTGGATCGAAGAATGACATCGCACGGACCCGTGGGTCTAAAGTTTCCGGCCGCAGCTCAAACAGCCATAATGTTCCAACCGCTAGCCCAGCGGTCAGAAATAGCCAGCCCACGCCGACTGCGCGTCCGTTCATTGCGTCAAGTACTTGCAGTGATGGGAGCCGCTCGGCGAAGAATCCTAGCTGTTTAGACTTGAGCTCTCGGAATAGCAGGACGTAAGTAATACCGATTACGCAGGCCAGGGCGAACGCTGCGTAGGCGAATAGAAGCGACGATACGTGTACGGCGAACCAGGGACTATCGAGTACTGGGGCTGGCTCGATCGCCCGAGCACTAGATACCGAAACGCCCTGAAGTACCACTAAGAGTGGCACGATGAACACACCCATGGCCCTTTCGTCGGTTGTGACCTCCGTGTACAAATATGCGACAGCGAGTAGCCAGACGAACGCAGAGATCGCTGCGGCCGTTCCAACGAATGGTAACTGACCGACTTCAACGGTGCGCATTCCCACCACGAACGTGTGAATAAGCGTAGCGGCCGCGAGTGACATCGTGGCAAGACGTCCTACCTTGGGACTACGTCGCGCGAAATAGATTGTGTAGGCGATACCGGCGGCGATATAGAGCAAGAGCTGGAGAGTGTTCATTGATCTACCTGGTGGACTGAGTGGAATGGATTGGGGGTACTAGCCAGACATTGTGCCGTGTAAAGAGAAATTTCTAAGGGCTTTTCTCCCGCCAGTCCTATTATGCTTCGCATGTTCTGTCCTCACGTCGTGCACTTGGCAACCTCTACTGATCTGCTCCCTACGGGCCCCTTGGGTGGACTGAGCACTAACCGGCTTGCCGACAACAATCACTTGGCCGACGATGCGTAGTAGCCCTGCTTCGTCCTGGCGGCAACATTGGGACGGTCGACGCGTACGACAATGCGACGCCATTGACCGTCTTGCAACGGGTTTCTTGACGTGTACGCCATTGTGTACTGGCTGGATAGCTCGTCCGAGATACGCCGATAGAGTTCTGGTAGGTCGCCAGCCTTTTCAGGGAAGAAGGATCTGCCGCCGGATTCCTGGGCAAGCTGGCGCAACACGAAGTCGGCTTCCCGGAACCCGCGACGCCTACGAACGCCACGTGACCGTAGTCCGATGGAGTAGATTGCTGTGTCAGACCGCTTTGCGAGTTCGAGCACCTCGTCAAACTCGACGAGGCTCGACGTGTCAGCACCATCAGAGAGTACTATGATTGCTCGACGCCTTATTTCGTCTGTTATGGGGGCTGCCCCCTCCCCCAATTCCTTAAGTGAAATATAGATGGCGTTATAGAGTGACGTTGACCCGCCCGTCGACGTCTGCCGGATCGCTGCCTCAAGTTTGTCGATGGAGCCAGTGAAAGTTTGCCTGATTTCGACTCGGCTGTCGAAGTCGATGACGCTGGCCACGTCCTCCTCACGTAACCGTTCGGTGAAGCCTATGGCGGCATCTTGTGCGATTGACAATTCCTCGGTCATACTCGAACTGGTATCCAGTAGCAGCACGAGAGCGATCGGTAGTTGCCTACGTGTAAAGAATGTGACGTTTTGGAGCGCACCGTCCTCGTAGACCTGGAAGTTCTCTTGGTTGAAATCCGTCACGTAACGGTTTTCGGCGTCCGTAACTGTAACGTTAAGCGATACCAGGTCCACGCCGGCTCTGAACGCCGGCTGGTCCTCTTGTTGTCCGCGAGCAGTCGTCATCGCGAGAACTGTAATGAGGGTCGTCAGCCATCCGGCCGGGTGCCTGGGAAAGTAGCGGCTCATCCTAATCTCCTGGCTGCCTAACCGGCGTGGCCCGAACAGTCAGGTCGCTCCGCCGCGTCCGCACCGAGATCTGATCGGGGGGAATCAGTCTAGTAGGTCGCGAGTAAACTACATCGTACTGGTTGCTAAGTATCTTAGAGAGAAGGCTGAGTGTGTTACCGAGCGCGCTACTTATCAATAGGTCACGTCGCTGACCACCAGTCATCTTCGGACCCTGCGCGAGCACGAGATCCCTTTGATGTAAGTTGTATTCGAGCTCACCGTTACTGATCCAGTCGCCACGTCGAATCGAACCTGCCCCATCCCTAATCACGATCACGTGGGTCGGCACCTGGTTCGACTGTAGCGCCTCGAGCACACGCCTGGAGTGGTTGTTACTGTAGTCGATACCCTCACTTGTTACGACTACGATCACAGGGCGGGGTGACGCGCGTCGCTCAAAGCCGCGGGTGGTTTCGAGTAAGGAGTCGAGAAGATACGCGGCGGTGTTTGGAAAGGCGAAAACCCGGCCGATGCCATCCTGTAATCGCTCGAGTCGACGGGTGGATTCGACCAGGATACGAGGCGCGCCACCGAAGGTTACAAGGGAAATTTCATTCCCCTCGTGCAGGTCAGAGACGAAAGTCGTAAGTCCGTCCCTGACGTCGCGGGTGGCGAAGGCCGCCGCTCCGCTCGTGTCGACAAGGATAGCGAGCTGCATCGCTGCCGTTGCGCGGGCCGCACTCAAAACCTCACGCTCAGCCCCGTCCTCCTCGACCACAAAATCGATCGGAGACAATCCTTGGACGGGCTTTCCGTCTTGGTCGAGGACACTGACGACTAAGGCTCGCTCATTGTTCCGCGCCCTGAATTCCTGGGTTTGGCCGCCCAGGCCGGCCGCCGAGACGACCACTATCGTTAATATGCTTAAGGTTGCGATGTTGTACCGTCTGGCCGTTTGACCTTGATCTTGCATACGGACCTATTACAAATGAAGTCCCCACTGAAGTATAGCTTCAATACCGCTCGACGCGGTTTCCGATTCCCGATTTCTGGGTTCTGACTTGTCCACGTTTTTGGGTAGGCTCCCCGCCCCAAAATATTTTAAATACTGCAGTTATTGACTGTCTCGACTGGTCCAGACGGGGGTTACACTTCTTGACACCTCGGCGGACCCATGCTATATAAACTGCTGTTTTTGGCCCAGTAGGTTGAGTTATCGGCCGCGACAGACCCTGCCGCACTGGAGTTTTCCAGGTGAATTGAGGCGTGTGAAAACTGGGGGGGGGGGACGCGTATCTCTGGGTCTGGACGCTCTTCGGGGAATCGCCATTAATGCCTGACGCGTATGTGCCAATAATCCTGTTCGTGATCGTGGCGATCGGCTTTGCCATCTTTACCCTCATCGTCTCCGGGCTGGTCCAGTCATCGCGCTACAACAAGGTTAAACTTGAGCCTTATGAGTGCGGTATAGAGCCAGTTACGGATGCACGTGGTCGCTATAGTGTGCGCTATTACCTGATCGCAATGCTCTTCGTGATTTTCGATGTCGAGACTGTGTTCATGTTTCCCTGGGCTGTCGTCATGGACGAACTGGCGCTGTTCGGGCTAATCGAGATGCTGGTCTTTCTCTTCATCCTCATCCTCGGCTACGTGTACGCGTGGCGCAAGGGGGCGCTGGAGTGGGCCTAGCCGAACGCGGCACGTGCGCGTTGCCGAGTTTAGGGCCACGCTGAAGCGGTACGGTAGTTCCGGTCTTCGTGTGAAGATATAGCCTCTGTCCCATGGCAGACGAACCAAGACCCGGCGATAGTAAGGTCGAGAAGTCAAATCCGGTCGCCCCAAAGCCGGCCAGGGCGGTAGCGCCTACGTCCAAACCGGCGGCTAAGACGCCACCAGAGGCTCCAAAGGGTCCGAGTGATCCGCTTCCAGCCGATGATCTTGAACGCCCGCCGTTCCTGGTCGCTCTGCAGACGGCCTTACCCGACGCGGTAGAGCAGTTCAGCTACTGGGTCGGGGACTGGACCGTGATTGTGAGGCCGGTTTCTCTGCTTGAAGTCGCTCGCTTCCTGAAGGAATCGGACGAAGGATCGTTTGATTATTGCTCCGATGTGACGGCTAGTGATTGGCCGCCCCGTGAGAAACGCTTCGATGTTATCTATTGCCTGTACTCTACTCGTCGTCGTCACCGGGTCCGTATCAAAGTACGGGTTGCCGAGGACGAGACGGTACCGTCAGTGGCCGACTTATGGCCCGCCGCTAATTGGCTTGAACGCGAGGTCTGGGACATGTTCGGTGTGGCGATTACCGGACACCCCGATCTGCGGCGGATCTTGATGCCAGAGAATTGGCAGGGGCATCCGCAGCGGAAGGATTATCCTTTGGAGGGGCCAGGTGAACTCCTGTTTGAAAGTCCTATGGAATGGCTGCGGTTGCGGAACCTGACGGACGAGACTGAGATCGAGTAGTCTGGCTGAGAGTTGTCTGGTGGGCCAACAGGTTATGTCTAACGAACCGGCTCCAATTTTCGACACTGATGAGCTCGTTATTAACATGGGCCCGCAGCATCCAAGCACCCACGGGGTGCTTAGGATCGTTCTGCGACTCGATGGCGAACGAGTCCGTGACGCCGATGTAGTCGTGGGATACATTCATCGTGGTATTGAGAAACTTACTGAAAACCGAGACTGGACCCAGATCATCCTTCTGACTGATCGGATGGACTACGTTGCCGCTGCCAGTAGCAATCTGGGCTATTGTGAGACGGTCGAGAAGCTAATGGAAGTTGAGGTGCCTCGACGGGCCAAGTATATACGCACCATTCTAGCCGAGCTTCAGCGTGTCGCGAGCCATTGCCTCTGGCTGGGCACCCACGCCATGGACATCGGAGCGATGACCGTGTTCTTGTACGCTTTTCGCGAGCGAGAACTCATTCTCGATCTGTTTGAGGAGTACTGTGGCGCCAGGTTGACGTACAACTCTATGCGGATTGGCGGGCTTCCACTTGATATTCCGACCGGCTGGGATCGGAAAGTGCGTGCCTTCTGCGATGTCATGGATTCCAAGATTCAGGAATACGAGGAGTTACTTACTAACAACCGGATCTGGCTTGAACGCACCAGGGGGATCGGAGTGATCTCAGGTCAGGAGGCAACCGCGCTCGGTCTCTGTGGCCCGCCGCTCCGTGGTTCTGGAGTTTATCGGGACGTGCGAAAAGACGAACCCTACGCCGCCTATGACGAGTTTGATTTTGACGTTCCGCTAGGTACGAACGGTGACACTTACGACCGATATCTCATTCGACTTGAGGAGTTCCGGCAGTCACTTCGGATCGTCCGCCAAGCTATTGATGGGTTACCCGATGGGCCGGTGATGGGTAAGGTGCCGCGGCTTATCAAGCCAAAGGCCGGTGAGACCTACCATGCCATTGAGTCCCCGAAGGGTGAACTTGGATATTTCATCGTGAGTGACGGACGTTCGACGAACCCCTATCGGTTGCGTGTTCGACCCCCGTCGTTCTGCAATCTGCAGGGACTTAAGCCCCTGGTCATAGGGCACCTCGTTGCTGATGTGGTGGCTTTAATTGGTACTATTGACATTGTGCTTGGTGAGGTTGACAGATAGCGATGATCGATACCGTAATCATCCCGCTACTCAAGATTGCGGTACTACTTAACGCGGTGCTCGTGTCGGTTACCTTTATGACTTTGCTCGAGCGCAAAGTTATCGCGTGGGCGCAGTCCAGGCTCGGACCCATGCGCGTCGGTCCTTATGGTGTCCTTCAGGCGATTGCAGACCCGATCAAGTTGATACTAAAGGAAGATATAACTCCGGCTCGTGCCGATAAATGGATGTTCACCTTGGCGCCGATCCTGTCCTTGGTTCCGGCCCTAATCGTCTTCTCGGTGGTGCCGTTCGGAGGGGATGAACTCTTTTACATTACAGACATCAACGTTGGGCTGCTCTTCATCATCTCGGTCACATCGATTGGGGTTTATGGAATCATCTTGGCCGGATGGGCCTCAAATAGTAAGTATCCTTTACTCGCAAGTTTGCGGGCTTCCGCGCAACTTATTAGCTACGAAATCGCAGTGACGATGACATTGGTTAGCGTCACCCTGACTGCCGGTACACTGAGTATGGTGGGCATAGTCGAGGCCCAGCAAGAGGCCGGTCTTTGGTTCGGGTTTGTCCAACCCGTTGCGTTCGTGTTGGTGCTAATCGGGGGATTGGCCGAGACGAACCGAGCGCCGTTTGATATGCCAGAAGCTGAGCAAGAGTTGACCGGTGGATTCCATACGGAGTACAGCGGCATGCGGTTTGCGCTGTTCTTTTTGGCTGAGTACGCGAACATGATCGTCATTGCGGCGGTTGTGACGGTTTTGTTTTGGGGGGGCTGGTTGCGACCCTTCCCGAGCGTCGAGATCTTGGGGTTCCTGGATCTGATTCCGAGTTGGATCTGGTTTTTCGGCAAGATGTTTGTGTTTCTGTACCTGTTCATTTGGATTAGGGCGACCTTACCCAGGTACCGCTATGACCAGCTGATGCGGATCGGTTGGAAGGTCTTGATCCCAGTGGCCATTGCGAACATTGTGGTTACAGGGGTCGTCAAGGTACTGTTGTAAGTCATGGGAGAAACCATCGCTTTTTACGTGCTCTCATTCCTGATTTTGAGTCTAGCGATTATGGTTGTGACAGCGAGGAACACTGTACACAGTGTGATATTCCTGGTCATGAGCTTTCTCTGTGTGGCGGTGCTCTATGTGGTCCTGCGTGCGGAGTTTTTGGCGGTCATCCAGGTGCTCGTCTATGCTGGTGGCATCGTTGTTCTGTATCTCTTTGTTGTCATGCTGGTGAATCTGAGTGGAGAACCTGAGGCGCATGAAGACCCTCGCCGGCTCGGTCTAACCGGATTGGCGCTGGCTGGTGCTGTATTGCTCGAGCTGGCCGGTATCGTGGTTTACAGTTACAGCCGGGAACCGTCGGCACCGGTTGCCGGCGCTGCAGCTTCACCTGTTCAGGGTAATGTCGAGCAGATCGGATGGCTACTTTACACCGATTATTTAATTCCGTTTGAAGTGGCATCGGTGCTACTACTGGTCGCTATGGTCGGTGCTATCGTACTGGCGAGGCGTGAACTGTAGAACAGCGTTTGAAGAATACTGGGGAATTGAAGACATTCTGGTAGGGACTCATGCAGCGGATATCTGAGACAGGACGTTAGCCGTGATCGATACTATCCTCGAGATCACTCCAGCACATTACACAATTCTCTCAGCTGCTTTGTTTAGCATTGGTGTGGTCGGTGTCCTGGTACGTCGCAACATAATCATTATTTTCATGGCAATTGAGTTGATGCTGAATGCCGTAAATATCAATCTCGTCGCGCATGCCCGCCAGCTCGAGAACATGGTGGGTCAAGTGTTTGTCGTGTTCATCATCGCGGTGGCCGCAGCCGAGGCTGCAGTCGGGTTGGGGATTATTCTGGCTTTCTTCCGTAACAAGGAAACCGTGAACATTGATGAGATGAACGTAATGCGCTGGTAGGAAATCGTCTCAAGTCTGTAGCTTCTGTCACGATCATGGATTTCATCTGGCTCATTCCCGTGTTGCCCGGCTTCGGTGCCGCGTTGAACGGGCTGTTGGGTATTCGGTACTTCAGTAAGTCGGTAGCGGCTAGCATTGCCTGTGCGACGATGGGCGGAGCCTTAATGCTGTCGATCTTCGCATTCGTACAACTGCTGGGAGCTGATCATCGTGAGCATGTCGTTTTTCTAGCGCATTGGATTCCTCCGATTCCGTTGCAAACAGTCGATGGATTCGGTGCGTTTGAGGCGCCGTGGGCGTTCCGACTCGACCCTCTTTCCGGGATGATGATTCTGATTGTCACCGGTATTGGTTTCTTGATTCACCTATATTCGTGCGCTTACATGGCCCATGAGCCG
>Ga0310345_10005863_pt1 | contig 10811 bp, 12 predicted proteins | sample HC15DNA20500_MG_FD_204667 | JGI IMG/M metagenome (GOLD analysis project Ga0310345, IMG submission 204667) | Marine microbial communities from station ALOHA, North Pacific Subtropical Gyre - HC15-DNA-20-500_MG | ecosystem: Environmental > Aquatic > Marine > Oceanic | place: Pacific Ocean: North...
ACTCGGTGATCATCGAGGGCGCCGCAGGCGGAGGAGGGGCCTCGAAAGCTACGACGCTCCGGATGCGGCGCGAGTCCGGGCCTGCCCCACGGACGTGGACATCCCGGGAAGCCGACGCCCGATTCCGTCCGCCTCGGCCGGTCCCTGAAGCCGGCCGAGGCGGACGTGGTCAGGCGGGGGCTTCGGAGGCTCCGCCAGTCGGTGGGGCCGAGGGCCGACCTGCCTAGCGCCAGTCCGCGGCGCGCCGCTGGCGGCGCCCGTCGCCGTCGGCGAGGAGGCGGATGGCGCCGCTGCCGGACCGGACGCGGAGCTCGGTGCCGCCACGGCCGAGCTCGCCGCGTGCGGAGCGGCGCTCGGTCCGGCCCCGGAAGTCGAGCGCCCGGTCGATCTGGACGGAGCCGCCGCTGAGGTCGACGTCGAATCCAGCGCCACGCGCGAGGCGGAGCACCACCGACCCGCTCCCGGCTCGGACGTCGACCTCGCTGCGGGACCGGACGCCCAACTCGACGCCGCCCGAGCCCGACTCGACGTGGACCGGCCCACCGACCGAGCCGACCCGGACGCGGCCCGACCCAGTGTCGGCCGCGAGCACGCCGTCGACGCGCTCGATGTCGAGGTCACCCGAACCCGCGTCGATCCGGAGGTCGCCGTGGACGGCGCCGAGGCGGACGTTCCCAGAGCCGGCGTCGAGCGTCACGTTCCCCTCGACGTCGGCCAGCCGCACGGTGCCGCTTCCGGCGTCGACGCGGACGTCGCCGTCGAGCGAGGCCACGTCGGCGTCGCCGGAGCCGAGGTCGAGGACGGCGGAGTAGCGACGCGGGACCTCGACGGTCACCTGAAAGCGGGCGTCGAGCCGGCGGCGCGGCGGCGAGCGGCGCGGCGGGTCGGTCCGCACGACGAGGTCGCCGCGCTCGGCACGCGCAGAGAACCGCCGCCGCTGGAACTCCGACTCGGCGTCCCGCCCGGTGCCCTCGACCACCACACGCGCCCGGTCGCCGCGGACGGTTCGGATGGTGACGTTCTCGCTGCCTAGGTCGAGCTGGAGCTCCCCGCCGGCACGCACCCGGAACGTCTGGTCGTAGAGGACGGCGGCCGGGGCGGTCGCCTCAGATGCTGGCGCCGTGCGCGGCGGGCTGGCGGCGGCCACCAGGGGGACGGCCAGGAGCGTCAGGACAAAGGCGAGGCGGAGGGGCGAGCGGAGCGAGCGGGCGCGCATGGGGCGTGGCGAAGGTGCGCCCGCCTGACGGCGCTCCGGGCCGGGTGGTTACACGGGGTGCCAAAAAAACCGCACTCGCCTCCTCACCCCAGCCCGACGCGCTCGAAGATGACGCCCACCTGCGCCTGGTGGTAGCTCGGGTCGAAGGCGTCGGCGATCTGCTCGGCCGAGAGGTGGGCCGTGATGCCGGGTGCGCCCTCGACGATCTCGCGGAAGCTCCGGCGCTCGCGCCAGGCCTCCATCGCGAGCGGCTGAACGGTGTCGTAGGCGTCCTCGCGGCTGAGGCCCGTCTCGATGAGCATCAGGAGGAGCCGCTGGCTGTAGACGAGGCCGTACGTCCGGTCGAGGTTCTCCAGCATCCGGTCCGGGTTGACCGTCAGGGTCTCGACGATGCGCGAGAGCCGGGCGAGGGCGTAGTCGAGCGCGATCGTCGCGTCCGGCAGGATGACGCGCTCGACCGAGGAGTGGCTGATGTCGCGCTCGTGCCAGAGGGCCACGTTCTCGTAGGCCGCCACCATGTAGCCGCGCATCAGCCGGGCCATGCCCGTGAGGTTCTCCGAGCCGACCGGGTTCCGCTTGTGTGGCATCGCGCTCGACCCCTTCTGTCCCTTTCCAAACGCCTCCTCCGCCTCGAGGACCTCGCTCCGCTGGAGGTGGCGGATCTCGACCGCGATCGTCTCGATCGTGGTCCCGACGAGCGCGAGCGCGGCGAGGTACTGCGCGTGGAGGTCGCGGGGGAGGACCTGCGTCGAGATCGGCGCGGCCCTTAATCCGAGGCGCTCGCACGTCAGGCGCTCGACCTCCGGCGGGATGTTGGCGAACGTCCCGACGGCGCCCGACAGCTTGCCCACCCGGACCGCCTCGGCCGCCGCGTCGAACCGCTCGAGGTCGCGCTGGACCTGGTCGTAGAACCGCGCCAGCTTGAGCCCGAACGTCGTCGGTTCGGCGTGGACGCCGTGCGTCCGGCCCACGCAGACGGTGTGCTTGTGCTCGCGGGCCCGAGCCGCCAGCACCTCGCCGAGGCGGACGAGGCCCTCGCGCAAGATCTTGTTGGCGCGGAGCAGCCGGAGCGACTGCGCCGTGTCCACGACGTCGGACGACGTGAGGCCGTAGTGGACCCACTTCCGCTCCTCGCCGAGCGTCTCGCTCACGGCCCGCGTGAAGGCGACCACGTCGTGCCGCGTCTCGGCCTCGATCTCGTGGATCCGGCTCACGCTGAACGAGGCGTTCTCGTAGAGTGTCTCGACGTCCTCATGCGGGATCTGGCCGGTTGCTTCGGCCCAGGCCCAGCAGGCGGCGAGCTCGACATCGAGCCAGGCCTGGTACTGGGCGTCTTCGGTCCAGATCGCCCCCATCTCGGGGCGGGTGTAGCGGTCGATCATGGCGGGCGCGGGGCGGAGGGGAGACGCAAGAAACGCGGGGCCACGCTGCCGCGCCGCCCGCTGCGCGCCTCTTCGCCTCTATTCCTCCCGCGCGAGGAGCCGGCGGAGGACCTCGACGCCGAGGCCGTCGACGCTCACCTGGCGGTTCGTGAGCACGACCACCGCCACGCCCGCCTCGGGCACGACGCCGACGAACGAGGCCGACCCGCCGACCATTCCGTTGTGCCACGCCATCGTGGTCAGGTCGAGCGGCGAGAGGTGCCACCCGAGCCCGACCGCCACGTCGTCGCGGGCCCGGACCTGGGGCTCGAGCGACAGCGCCAGCGACGCCGGGAGCGCCGAGGCCGAAGGAGTCAAGGCCGCCTCGGCGAGCGTCAGGAGGTCGTCGGCGGTCGAGCGCCAGCCGCCGGCGCCGGCCGTCGCGTCGGTCCACGTCCAGTGGGGGACGGGCGCGTCGTCGGCGCCTCGGGCGGGGGCGAGGCCCTCGGGCGCGTCGAGCGTCGTCGCGTCGAGGCCGAGCGGGGCGAGCACACGGCGGCGGACGGTCTCAGCGTAGCCGGTGCCGTCGTGGTGGGCCAGGGCGAAGCCGAGCAGACCCGCGCCGAGGTTCGAGTACCCGTATGTCTCGCCGGGCGCCGTTTCGACCTCGGCCCGTTCGAGGAACCGGAGCAGCCGGTCCGCGCCGTAGTGCGTGTACGGGTCGGCCATGTCGAAGCCGGGCGCCGTGAAGAGGTCGCCCGGGAGCCGCGGCAGGCCCGACGTGTGTGTGGCGAGGTCGACGAGGCGGTACGGGCCCGCGGCGGACGCGGCGACCCTGAGCGTGTCGGGGAGGAGGTCCGCGACGGGCGTCGTCAGGTCGAGCTCGCCGTCGGTGACGGCGTCCGCCAGCGCGAGGGCCGTGAGGACCTTCGACACAGAGCCGATCTCGTAGGGCGTGTGCGCGTCGGGCGCCACGCCGCCGACCGCCCCGACGCCCACGACGTGCCGTTCGCCGCCCGCGACGACGCCGACGACGAGAGACGGGAGGTCGCCCGCCTCGGCGGCGGCGCGGGCGAGCGAGTCGAGCGGGATCGGTTGGGCGCTGGCGGCGCTCGCGAGGGCGAGCAGAGCGGCGAGCGAGAGAACGCGGGGCATGCGGGCAGAGGCTTTGAGAGGACGTACGGCCAGAGGGCCGAGGGGTGCCGCGCACTCCCCGAGGCGGGCGGGGGGATCGGATTCCCAGGCCCTTCGCAACATCCGACCGGGCGCGGGGTATGTTCGATCTGCCGGCCGCCCCGACGTGTTTCGCGGCCCGCCGGCAGAGTGAGGGCACGTCCCGTACGGCCAGCTCCCTCTGAACTCCGCCAGGGCCTGACGGCAGCAACGGTAGGAGGTCGTAGCGGCGCGATACGGATCGCGTGCCCTCACTCTGTCGTATCCCACCCCAGGATTCGCCCCCGCGATGCTGACGCTCCCCCTCGCGCAGGCCGCCCCGAGCGGCGGCCTCTTCGGCAACCCGCTCCTCCTGCTGGGGCTCCTCTTCCTCGTGATGTGGTTCACGATGATCCGCCCGCAGGCCAAGCAGGCCAAGCAGCACCGCGAGCTCGTCGCCGGGCTCGCCAAGGGCGACAAGGTCGTGACCGTCGGCGGCATCCACGGGACCATCCGCCAGGTCGACGAGAAGACGATCCTCGTCGAGGTCGACGGCGGCACGAAGCTCCGGATCGACAAGGGGAAGGTGGGGTACACGCTCTCGTCCACCGAGCCCGCCTAGCCGGCGGGGCGCCTATGCCCGACGCCGAGACCCCCGACTGGGGCACCCCCCAGGAGACGCCGGAGACCGACTCCGGCACCCGCTTCGACGCCATCGCCGACGCCGTCGAGGCCATCCGCAACGGCCGCCTCGCGGTCGTGGTCGACGACGAGGACCGCGAGAACGAGGGCGACCTCATCGGCGCGGCCGAGCTCGTCACGCCCGACCTCGTCAACTTCATGGCGGCCGAGGCCCGTGGGCTCATGTGCGTGTCCGTCACGCGCGAGCGGGCCGCGGCGCTCGACCTGCCCATGATGGAGCAGGCCAACTCGTCGCTCCACGACACGCCGTTCACGGTCTCCGTCGACTACCGCCACGGGACGACGACCGGGATCTCGGCCGCTGACCGGGCCAAGACGATCCGCGCTCTCGCCGACCCGAGCGCTCGCCCGACCGACTTCGCGCGGCCCGGCCACATCTTCCCGCTCCGGGCCCAGACCGGCGGCGTGCTCCGCCGCGCCGGCCACACCGAGGCCGCCGTCGACCTCGCCCGCCTCGCGGGGCTCCGCCCGGCGGGTGTGCTCATCGAGATCATGGACGCCGACGGGACGATGGCCCGCGTCCCCTCGCTGCGCGCCTTCGCCGACCGGCACGGGCTCCCCCTCGTGACCATCCAGGACCTCATCGCGCACCGGATGCGGACCGAGACGCTCGTCCAGCGCGTCGTCGAGGTCGACATGCCGACGGCGCAGGGCGACTTCCAACTCGCGGCGTTCGAGGAGGTCCTGACTGGCGACGTCCACCTCGCCCTCACGAAGGGCGGGCCGTTCTCGCCGGACGAGCCCGTGCTCGCCCGCGTCCACAGCCAGTGCGTCACGGGCGACATCTTCGGCTCGGCGCGGTGCGACTGCGGCGAGCAGCTCGCGGGGGCGATGGCCCAGATCGAGCGCGAGGGCCGCGGCGTCGTCCTCTACATGAAGCAGGAGGGCCGCGGGATCGGGCTCCTCAACAAGCTCCGGGCCTACAAGCTGCAGGAGGAGGGGATGGACACGGTCGAGGCCAACGAGGCGCTCGGGTTCAAGATGGACCACCGCGACTACGGCATCGGCGCGCAGATCCTCCGCGACCTCGGCGTCCGCCAGCTCCGGCTGATGACGAACAACCCGCGCAAGCGCGTGGCGCTGGGCGGCTACGGCCTGGAGGTCGTCGAGCGCGTCCCGCTCGAGGTCGAGGCCGGCGAGCACAACGCGCGCTACCTCCAGACGAAGCGCGACCGGATGGGCCACCTCCTCGACGGCCTCTCCGGTCACGACCGCGACGCCCTCACGACAGCCCTGGGCGACTGACGGGAACGGGCGAGGGTGGGCCCCGTTGGGCGGGTGAATCCCCGTCCCGCTCGTGCGCGCCCTCGCTCTCGCCCTCCCGCTCCTCCTCGCCGCCTGCGGCCCCGAGGCGCCAGCTACGAACGCCCCGGCGCTCCCGCCCGCAGACACGACCGCAGCGGGCGCCACCCCAGCCGACACCGCCGGCCTCGGCTCCGAGGCGGACGCAGACGGCTCGGCCGACGAGGCGCGCGCCCGGCCGGAGACCACCACGGCGACGATTTCCGTCGAGGGCACCGACGAGCCCATCGACCTCCGCCTCGTCCGGTTCGACGACTTCGACCTCCCGTTCTCGACGTACGTCCCGGCCGACTGGACCGACACCGTGCTCGGGTCCGGGGAGGGCGCGGCGGCGTTCATGGCGACGGGCGACGGCCCGGACCGAGCGTTCGTGAGCCTGTTCGTGCCGTCGGAGCCCAACCGCGAGGGGATCGTCGAGATGGCGCGGGCGGCCGTGGGGAGCCGGGGCGAGCTCGTCCCGCTCGACGGCGCCGAGCCGTGGGTCGACGAGGGGTACTCGTTCTCGGGGGCCGAGGAGGCCGGCTCGGTCCGCGTCGGGTCCCACGCCGGCGTCCCGTTCTACGTCCTCCAGGTCCACCCGCTCGATTGGGGCGACGGGTTCGGGCCGCGCGCGGCGCTCGTGCGCGACCGGCTCCGCTGGGCCGACGACAGGACGGGGCTCTAGAGCGCGACCGCAAAGGGCTTGCAGGGTGGAGGTTTAGAATCGGGCTGGCGTGGCCGATACCGACGCACGATCCGTCGCCTGCGCCGTGTCTCGCTCCCTCATCCTCCCCATCATCGGCCTCGCCGGCATCATCCTGTACGGGACCACGCAGGCGGCCCTCCCCACAGCGGACGAGGTCTCGCAGGCCTCGGCCTCCGCGCGGCCGGCCCCCCCACCGCCGCGGGCCCAGACCGAGGCCCCGCCGCCACCGCCGCCCGCGCCGCGTCTCCGCTCCGTGGTCGAGGCCGAAGAGGCCGCGCGGGCCCGCACCGACTCGACCCGCCGCGCGCCTGCCGACACCTTGAGCGGCCAGCGGACGGAGTACGCGCCGCTCGACGAGGAATCCGAGCTGTAGGGGCTACCCCAGCCCGAGGTCGCGGGCGAGCGCGTCCGCCGCGGCGTGGAGCGCGTCGAGGTCGCCCGCGTTGTCGACCACGCGGTCGGCGCGAGTGCGGGCCACGTCTGGGTCGATCTGGTGCCGCATCCGCGCGCGGACGGCCGCCTCGGACACTCCGTCGCGCGCCGCGGCGCGGGCCACGCGGACGTCGACTGGCGCGTCGACCACCACGACCTCGTCGACCACGTGGTCGCCCCCGGTCTCGAACAGGAGCGCGGCCTCGTAGACCAGCACGCGGACGCCGTCGGCGCGGGCCTCCGCCTTCGCCTCTTCCAACGCCCGCCGAACGGCCGGGTGGACGATGGCGTTGAGGGCGGCCAGTTCGGCCTCGTCGCCGAACACGCGGCGCGCCAGCCCGGCCCGGTCCAGTGCGCCGTCGAGGCCGAACGTCTCGGCCCCGAACCGCTCCACGAGCTGGCGGCGGACGTCGGGGTCCTCGGCCATGAGCCGCTTGGCGAGGTCGTCGGCGAGGAGCACGCGGACGCCGTCGTAGCCCGCCAGCCGCGCCGCCACGGCCGACTTCCCGCTCCCGATCCCCCCCGTAAGGCCGACGGTCGTCACGGCGGTCAGAACGGAGCGTCGTGCGTGATGGCCGAGGCGATCCGCCAGCCCTGCTCAGGGTCGGGGACGAGCGCGTACGTCGTCGCGTAGCGCCACGACATCCGGCTCTTGGGGCGGCCCAGGCGCCAGTCGACGCGGGCGAGCGTGTGGCCCGGCTCCTGCTCGAGGACGGTCACCTTCGACACCTTCGCCTTCTTGACGTCCCACGCGCGGTGGAGGTCGAGGAGCGCGCGGACGCTGTCGAGCACGGCCTCGGCCGAGGTCGCCGCGGCCGTCTCGCCGTCGCGGACGAACAGGCAGGGCGTGACGTAGCACGCCGCGATGCCGGCCGCGTCGTACGCCTCGAACGCCCGGCCGTACGCCGCGAAAAAGGCTCGGAGGTCGCCGCTGACCCCCACTACGCGACCTCGGCGATGACCTCGATCTCGACGAGCGCGCCGACCGGCAGCCGGTCCACGGCGACCGCCGAGCGGGCCGGCCGGTGGTCGCCGAAGGCCGCGGCGTAGACGGCGTTCATGGCCTGGAAGTCGTCCATCGAGTCGAGGAAGACCGTCGTCTTGACGACGTCCGAGAGGTCGGCGCCGGCGGCCGTCAGCACGGCGCGGATGTTTCGGAAGACCTGCTCGGTCTGCGCCGCCACGTCGTCGCCGACGAGGGTGCCCGCCTCGGGGTCGAGGGCGACCTGGCCGGAGCAGAACAGAAGCCCGCCCACGCGGACGGCGTGGCTGTAGGGGCCGACGGCGGCGGGGGCGCCGGGAGCGGAGAGAACGTCCATGAAGGGCGGGGAGGGAGGCGCGGAGGATACCGCCGGGCCACGTCGGGGTTCAGCCGCGGACGTCGAGCAGCCGGCGGCGCAGCGGGCCGACCCGGTGGGCCGTGCGGAGCGCGCGGTCGCGCACCGTCGCCCACGGCTCCGGGAGCGTCACGAGCCGCCCGAGGCGGACGGCCTGCCGGATCGTGGCCTCAACGTGCGGCCGTCGTTCGGCCTCGTACGCGTCGAGCCGGTCGAGCGGGGCGCTGCGCGCGACCTCGGCCAGGAGCGGCGCGAGGGCGCGGACGTCGCGGAGCCCGGCGCCGAGCCCCTGCCCGAGGAACGGCGGCATCTGGTGCGCCGCGTCGCCGGCGAGCACGAGTCGCCCGCGCCGCCACCGGCTCGCGACGAGGTCGTGGAACGTGTACACCGCCGCCCGCTCGATCGCGATGGCCTCCGGGTCGACGTGCGGCGCGAGATGGGCGCGGACGGCCTCCCGCTGGCGCGCTCCCTCGACGTCGTCGGCGGCGCTCAGCATGAACTCCCAACGGCGGCGCGGGTCAGCGAACGGGACGTAGGTCGTCGGGCCCGCCGGATCGGCGACTTGGAGAAGCCGGGTGGGGAGGGCTCGGCCCGCCTCGGCATCGCGGAGGAGCACGTCAACGACGAGCCACGACTGGTCGAACCCGCTCCCTCGGAGTTCGGCCCCGACGGCCTCGCGGACGAGGCTCCGCGCGCCGTCACACCCGACCACGAGCGCGGCCCGGACCCTGAACGGTCCTCCCGGACCAATGCCTGGCACCACGACGCCGTCGCCGACGTCCTCGACCCGCTCGACCGCGTGCCCGAGGCGGACCTCCACGTCGGGGAGCGCTGCCAGCCGCCGACGGAGCGCCCGCTCAACCGTTGGCTGGTGGATGAGAAGGCCGGGCGGGAAGCCGGCGGGCGGTGCCTCTCGCGGGCGTCCGCGGAGGAGGACGCGTCCGTGGCGGTCCACGAGGTCGAACCCGTCGAGCGGCCGACCCTCCACCTCGACGCCCGCCTCGGCGAGCGTGCGGAGCGCGTGGCCGTCGAGGTGCGCCGCGCGGGGGAGCGAGTGCGGCGCGGCCTCCCTCTCCAGCGCGAGAACCCGGAGCCCGCGCTGCCCGAGGTGAGCCGCCAGCGCCGCGCCGACCGGCCCGAGGCCGACGATCGCGACGTCGTAGGGAGGCGGGGGCAGCACGCAGGAGAAACCCCGCCCGGCGCGCCCGGATTCAACCCGCCCCTTCTCTCCCCACTCTTCCATGACCGACCACTCCGTCAAAAAAGTCGACTCTGCCGCCTCGCCCGAGGGCGACCTCGGCCAGACCTACCTCGTCTCCGGCACGTCCGTCGCCATGCGCCTCTGGAAAGAGAGCGCCGGCGAGTCCGGCGAGGACCACACCCGCCCCTACGAGACCGTCGGCTACGTCGTCGAGGGCCGCGTCGAGGTCCACGTCGGCGACGACGTGGTCACGTGCGGGGCCGGCGACAGCTACCTCGTGCCCGAAGGCGCCGTCCGCCACTACAAGGTGGTGGAGGACCTCGTCGCCGTCGAGGCCACCTCGCCCCCCGCCCGCGTCGACGACCGCGACGACGGGTAGCGCCCCGTAGGGCCGAACGAACCGAGCCCCACCGCCAAACGCTGGCGGCGGGGCTCGTCGCGTCAGAGCGCCCGCCTCGGTGGCCTCGCAGAGGGGCCGAGACGGGGGACCCGGTTACTGGACCGTCGTGATCTGGACGTCGCCGAACTCGGCCAGCTGGTCCTCGACCACGCTCCGGTCGCCGACGACCACGATGGCCGCGTCGTCGCCGTGGAGGTACTCGGCCGTCACGCGGCGGACGTCCTCCGGCGTCACGGCGTAGACGCGCGTGACGTAGTCCTCGAGGTAACTCCGGTCGAGCCCGTGGAGGTCGAGGAAGGCGAGGTACGAGGCGATCCCCCCGGCCGACGAGTTCTGGAGGACGAACGTCCCGGCGAGGTAGTTCTGGATGCCCTCGAGCTCCTCGGCGGAGGGCGCCGTCGTGGCGAGGCTGTCGATCTCGTAGAGGATCTCGGAGATGGCCGGCCCCGTCGAGGGCGTCACGACGGCCGCCTGCTCGGCCCAGTAGGCGTCGCGGTAGCGCGTCGAGACCGACGAGCCGGGGCTGTAGGTGTAGCCCTTGTCCTCGCGGATGTTGCGCGTGATGCGCGAGCCGAAGCTCCCGCCGAGGAGCGCGTTCGTGACCTGGAGCGCGACGTAGTCCTCGGCCGAGGGGTCGATCGTCGGGAGGCCGACGTACACGTTCGACTGGGCCGCGCCGGGCTGGTCGACGAGCACGACGCGCCGTCCGCTCGTCGGCTCGGGGGGCGCCGGTTGACTCATGCCTGGGCCCCCGGTCCAGTCGCCGAACGCCTCGCGGATGGCCGCCTCGACGGCGTCCTCGTCGAACTGGCCGACGACGTAGAGCCGCGTCCGTTGCGGGCCGACGTTCGCCTCGTAGAAGGCGCGGACGCCGCTGGCGGTGGCCGCCTCGATGTCCTCGGTGTCGGGGAGGATGACCTGGGCGTAGGGGTGGTCGCCGTAGAGCGTCTCGTAGAACGCGGCCTGGGCGAGCGTGCCCGGCTGCGAGGTGGCGACGGCGGCCCCGCGGAGCGCGTCGCGCTG
>Ga0310345_10005864_pt1 | contig 10811 bp, 9 predicted proteins | sample HC15DNA20500_MG_FD_204667 | JGI IMG/M metagenome (GOLD analysis project Ga0310345, IMG submission 204667) | Marine microbial communities from station ALOHA, North Pacific Subtropical Gyre - HC15-DNA-20-500_MG | ecosystem: Environmental > Aquatic > Marine > Oceanic | place: Pacific Ocean: North...
CCTCCATGGTATACATTGATGAGATAACGTCCATGGAGGGGCCCTCGTATTATGATGCCATGGTGCAGCAGGTTGGCCGAAAGAAGGGAGCCCAGGTCCCTCAGCAATACTGCGCGTCATGCAATCCCGAGGGCCCGTCGCACTGGTGTTACGAACTTTTCTTCGAGAGAGGAATGAACGAGGATGGGGAGAGACCGGATTTCGATGTGTTCCATGTCCCCATATCCGAGAACATGCAGAACATTCCGTCGGACTATTACGATCGGGTCATGGGGGCGGTTGCGAACGACCCCATTGATTATCAGCGTCTGGTCGAGGGTAAATGGGTGGATAGACCGTCGGGCGACGCTATATTCAAGGAGTTCTATTTCGATAAGCTGCATATGAGGGGTGACGGCTTGAAGAAGCGTATACTCCCGAACCCTCAGTATCCCGTTATTATCGGGTATGATCTTGGGCAAGTATGTAATGCGATAGTGTTCATGCAAAACATTCCACTGAAGGACAAAATGGTGTGGATAGTGTTCGACGAGATGATCTATGTGAATCGGAAGCTTTCATATGAGGTCCTCGTGCCCAACATAGTGCGGCGGATGAATTTCTGGAACGAGCGAATGGATACGGTGTTTGCCTGGGACCATTGCTCGGATAGCTCGGCGTTCAATCAGTTTCGGGCGTCCCAAGGAACTTATGACCATTTGGACGTCGAGCGCATTTCGGAGCGGGTGTCCGAGTCGTTCGAGGAGCCTTCGTTCAAGATAGTGTTTCGCCCGGCCCCTAAGTTCCCGGGGTCCGTGGAAGCCCGGGTCCGAATGGCTCAGGCCAAGTTGTTGCAGGAATCTATTTTAGTTTCCGCCCATTGCCCCAAGGTAAGGGAAATGTTCATGTTTTTGGAGTCCGAAAAGCCTAAGTTGGACAAGTATGATCCCCGATTGCCTTTTAAACCACGCAGGTCCAAGCACGTGCACGTCTTTGACGCCTTGACTTACGCTATAGCGTGCTATGAAATGACGACCGCTGGTGAAATAATATCACATGCTGAATATGAAGATGAACTCATAACCCTGGGAAGTAATGGATAATTCGATACATTTGAGTCTTGAGGACACCGACGTCCGTGATTTGTTTTCCGGTAAAGAACCCGGGGACAAGATGATTTTGAAATTGAAGGTTGAGGTCGGGGAGCTCACCGAGGACTCCCTCACGGCTCATATAGTTTCCGTGGATGGGAAAGTTACTGACTCAGGAAGCCTTACCAAGGAGCCCTCCAAGGTTCCAGCCCTGGAGGTAATGCGTGGTAAGAGCTGACAACTCGTTGCTGATTGACCTCCATTACAAGGAGATAGGCCTTCAGGACCGTTGGGATCTTCGTCGATCAGATAGGCTATGTTCCTTGCTCAACGTGACTTGGAGGGAGTTGTCCAGCATGATGATGGTGCCGCATGAGGACATGGAGAAGTATCGAGATAAGTCCCAGTTTCCCGGGTCCGTCTGCATTTTAATGACGTTGATCGAGAATTACGCCGCGTCCGAGGAAATCCCGGACCCAATCGAGGATCCCTTAGTATTTCGCAATGGTCACAAAAAAACTACTTAAGCACTTCAATTGCACGCCGCAGCGAATTCGCGAGATTTTCACTTGCGAAGACGTGGAGAATCCGGACAAAGACTTGCGTGACAAGTGGGAGGATGAGATACAGCGGCATTTGCACGAAGGGATAGATTGGTCGTGCAAGAATGCCCGCATTTACCAATCCGTTGATTTGGCGTGGGATTCCAATCCCGTGAACAAGGCGACGATTCCCTTGATGCTGTATGCGCAAGGCAAGATCGACATGAAGGCGTGTTCGAATCAGTTGGAGGATTTGCAGTGCGCGCAGGACTTCACCGAGTACGACGACACGGGGGAGATAACCAACATAAGCATCCCCCGGCTATACGAAGTGTCCGTCAACCTCTTGAAGTCTTATATAACGCGGCGAGTGGCTGCCCAGAGCTCGCGCTTCTCTAACTTATGGCCCTATTTCAGGTACGACCCGCGCGGGACCTCGATGGCCGACAAGCTGCGGGCCGACGTGCTGTCGCAACGCGTGGAGATCATGTCGGACCAGTATGGGTATCGGCATTTCTTCAACCAGTCCATGAGAGACATGTTCCTGTACGGATATAGTTTGGTTTTCCCAACTTCCGCGTGGGACCGAAATGTGGAGTATTACGACGATAAGCGCACTCCGGTGTTCGACGCCGGGGACGTCAATGTAAAGAACCGGGTGTTGCGCGAAGGGGTAGAGTTCGTAAACCCACATCCCACACGGATTTTTTACGACATATCCAAGCCTCTGTTCCAATTGAACACGGACACGGGCCCTGATTGGATCGGGTTCTGGGACGTGGTTCGATATCGGGATATCAAGGAGGATCCGGGATACTTCAATCGGGACACCATCAAGTATTCGTCCAGTTTGCTCGATACCTTCAACTTGTATAGGGCTTTGTTCAATTACTATTACTGCCATATAAACGTGAACTTCCCATCGGTCACGGCGAAGAGCGGAGCGGATGCCGACACCTTCCCTTTGCTCAATGATCGCGTTGCCAACATCGGAACGTCACCCGGTACGTACACCAAGGACCAACTGGATGACGCAGTGTTCCTCACGCAGTATTACCGCCGAATCAATCCCAAGAGGGACGGGTTCGGGGATTATCAAGGCGAGTGTTGGATTCGCCTCGTAGTGGCAAGCGACGCGACGGTCGTGTATGGAGAGTTCCTACCCTCCATTCCCGCAGTTTACGGGGGGATTAATCAAAATGATTCCCGCTTGGTGAACACTTCCATGGCTCATGAGTTGATGCCTTATCAAGATCAGATGAGCAACATATTGTCTCAGGTTTTACTGAACATGAAGGCCGGGCTCACTCAAATTTGGATGATCAATCAGGATGTTCTTTCCGAGGACATGCGAGAATATGTCAAGGAATCGCTGAAGGGCCGTAACTATTACGAAGAGCCAAAGGCATTGTTGTACTCCGCACGCAAGGCGTCCGACTTGGGGATAGACACCAACAAGGTGGTCGAGATCATCCAAGTAAGCATGGCCGAGAAAGTGAACGAGGGCTTTAGATCCATTGTCAGCTTGTTGCAGATAGTGGAGAGGTTGCTCATAATGTCGCCTACCGAGTTGGGGCAGCCCTTGAAGTCGGAGTCCACCGCCACCGAGGTGCAGGAGCTTGCGAACACCACCAACACCATGTACGCGTACATATCCGATGGGATAGACGAGCAGCGCGCGGGGGTGAAGAAAATGATTTACGAGTCCCTGTTGTCACACGGCACGGAGGATCTCGAAGTCCCAGTACTCAAGCGGTATACCAGAAAGACGATCGAGGACGCTGGTTTTAACGTGGACAGTCCCGAGGACGCGACCGGGGACGACCTCCCGGCTCAATACACTGTTATGGGAGAGCTCGACAAGTTGAAGCATGATTACATATTCACCACTCGGGACGGGGCCGAAAGGCAGTCCAACCCGATGATCGCACAAACATTGACTCAGTTGCTAGGTCAACTCTTGGGCTCTCCCGAACTAGTTCAAGCCATTGGAAAGAACCGCGTGTTCTCCATGATAAACGAAATCTTCCGGAATTCCGGCACCGGATTCGACTTGAACTTGCAAATTGAGGACGGAGAGGCGGAAAACCTTCCGGATCAGGCTGAACAACAAGTTCAGGAAAACACGAAGAAGGTTGACGAGATGCAGCAGTTCCTTCAACAACTCATCAGTGATTTACAACAACTGGGTATTTTGCCTCAGCAAGAGCCGGGGCAAGGGACGGTCGCTCAAGCAGCTCCGCCCGCCACGGTAGCCAATTCCCAACAAGAAGCCAAGGAGATGCAAGACGCGGAAGTAGCCATGGCTGAACAACAACAAGCCCAATCACAGTAATGGATAAACCAGAAGAAACAGAAGCAACAGAAGTCGACGAGTCCCAAGCGGAAGACTACACGGCCGGCGAGGGAAATTCCATATTGGATTCCTTGTATGCCACGGAGATCGGGGAGGAGCGCCCCGAGCAGGAGCCCACCGAAGCCCCCGTCGTAGAAGAAGTAGTGGGGGGCGAGAGGCCCGTTTCGTCCGTTGCCATGTCTCTCACCGATAGTTTGGCGGACTTAGCCGAAGCGCCCGCGGAGGAGCCCGAGCCCACTCCCGAACCCACTCCTGAGCCTACTCCCGAGCCCGCGCCTAAAGTCGACGAAACTCCCCGCAAAGAGGACCTGGGAGATGGTGGAGATTATTACGAATCCATCGAAAACGAGTTCCAACCCGACCAAGCGCCCTACAACCCCGCGGATTATGACCCGGATGCCGGTCGGGGACTAGACCACACGGATGCCGAGGAAGTAGCTTTGGCACGCGTGGCGGCCCACCTTGACTCGAACTTGAAGGGGCTTGATCAGAAGTTTTTGGATTATTACCAGAAGAAGAAGGATTTCATGGCCAAGTCGGCTGAGGAAGATGCCGGGTTCGAGGCTTCGATGGACAACATGGAATATGCCGAGTTCATTTCCAAACATCGGCCTAAGTTCACGGATACTCAGCGCCGGCGCGCCGAGCGCGAGGTGGACAAGCAGGATGTCTTAGCCCAGACCAACGCGAGATTGAGTCAAGTGGAACGCCGCCATCAGCAAGCGCAATTAATCCCACACCTTCAGCAGCGGGCCGAGAGCTTTCGAACGGACGTGCTTTCAACCATTGTCCCCAAGGAGTTGCAGGAAGCCATTGACGCCGACGGGATTGAGGCGGTTCGCGCCAAGCATGCGTTCGAGATGCGTGCCATCGAGGAGGGCGCGCAGCTTGCCAACCACTACGGGGCGACTTTTCTCCAGTTGAGCAACCATGTGATTCCGTTTAGCTCGGACAACCAAGCGCATTCGGAAATAGCCGAGTTCGTGAAGAACCAAGGGGAGATATTCGCCAAGCAAGGCGGAAAGGACCGGATACGAGACGGCCGGAAATTCGTTCCTCGAGAGGCGTTTCACAAGTTGGGCTCGAACAAAGAGGAGAAATATTGGACGTTTTCCGACGACGAGATCTTGGAAATGATGAAATTTTTCACCAAAAGTCAGGTGGATACTCAGTTAAATACCTTGAAAGAGCAGCTTACGGCCTACGGAGCCAATGGATCCGTAGCTCCCAGCCCAGCGCCCGAGCCAGCCTCCGAACCTCCTCCCGCACCAAAAGCCAGGGTCACAAAGTCCACGGGGGCAACGGGTTCGGTGGAAGATGCGAAAGGGCCAGTCAACCCCATAATAAGTTCCCTCGGGCTATAAGGTGATTTTAAAAATTAAAAAACAAAGCCAGTTTCCTCAACTTCTCACTAATTTCAAAGTTTTTTCGAAAGTTCTCCTTTTTCTCGATCTGTGTGGTAAGATGGTGTCATTGAAAGTTTTAATTTAATCAAAAACATATCATGGCTACTACACCTCCATCAGGTTATCTTCCGCAACTAGTTTCGGTTACTCCGCAGCGCGGTTGCACACTTACTAACGCCAGCATCACCGGCTTGACTCCGGAGAACTTCAAGGCGCTTGCGGGGACGGAAACGAACCTCGCGCAAGTAATAGCGCAGTCCGCCGAGGCCAAGATCCTCGGGGTGAAGGAGTCGAACCTGTCGATATTGCTCAAGTCGTCCATAAAGAATTTAAAAGGCGCGCTCAACAAGGTGCGATTCGACGAGCAAAGCGTTATCCTTCCTTATATACAGCGCAGGCAACGCAGGCGTCTCAACGCCAACTACTGGCGAATCAACGCTGGCACGACTTGCAGCGACGCCGGTTCGGTGGTCGACGGGGTATCGATCCCGACTGACGCCATCGACCTTACCTTCGACTTGGGCGACAGCCCGTGGAAGAGCCATGAGAATGAAGCCAACGACAAGGCCGGCGGCCCCCGCGAACTGGAACGTTACTTCCTCACGGGCGCAACTCTTATAGTACATACGTGGGATGATAACACTGCAGGCGCCCAGACGGGAGCCACCATCCATTATCAGATCGTCAGATCCGTAAACGCCGATGACTCCAACCAACGGCAAGCCAAGGTCACCATGTTCCCACTGGGCAAAACCGCCCCCGGGTTCATTCCTTTGTACGGCATCGCCGTGTTGGGAGCCAACAACATCTCCGATTACGAGGCATGGTGTGAAAACCAGCCCGCCGACCAGAACCTCGGCCTCCTCGTCAATTGGTTCCAGACTTCCCGCGAGTCGCGCGTCACCTCTCAAGTGTACCGCGAAACCTTGCAGAAGATCCTGGACGGCAAGATCAATCCATGGGACCAGACCTTCAACTTCTTGAGCATCGCCGAGCAAAACAAGCGCGCCGCTCAGATGTCCGAAAGGGCTTTCCTCAACAGCGTGTTCTTCAACGATTACCTGAGTTCGGCCCAGACGCCGGAAACCTACACTTCCTTGCCTACGGTGAGCGATCCCGAAGATCCCACCTGCACGCTGGAGTACAAGGCGAACGCCGTCGGCATCTACACGATGCTCAACGAAAACGGCCGCGTGAAGGACATGGACGGAGGGAACATCAACTTCATCCAACTCTTCGAGGACCTCTACGAGCTGAAGCGTCACCGCGAAGCGGACGGCGACAGCATCCAGACCATCGACCTCATGACTGATCGTGAGACCGCGAACTATCTGTTCGAGCTCTTCACCAAGTACTTCAAGCAGCGTTATGGCTGGAGCACCGATCGTTTCGCCAAGCTCAACCAGAAGCTTACCTACAACAACTTGGTGAACTTCGAGTACGATCTGTACGACATCCCCGACGCCAGCTGTCAGTTGGCCGTTTTCCGGGATCAGTTCTTCGACGATCAGATCTTCGCTTACAAGTACGCCGACGGCACGGGTCCCGACCAAAACACCGGAGCCAACAACTTACAAGGCGCCGCCTCGGATCAAGACTTCAGAAATCGGGCCCGCGTATTGTGGATGCTCGACTGGTCCGACATTCAAATCGGAGTCGGTGGAACCAGCAGCGTCACTCGCAAGAGCCCGGATCCCGAGACGGACCGCCTCTACAAGTGCCGCATTTCGGCCAACTCGACGGAACACAACCTCCGCTCCACCAAGTGGACCACGTTCCTTGATCGTCCTGATCGTCACCTGCTCATCCAGAACTTCAATCTTACGGACGCTCTCGTCAAGGGAACTTCCATTGGAACCACGGATCAAAGCGATCGACTCGGTTACCATCCCGAGGCCTCAGCCGACCAATCCTTCTAATTATAATTAACTAGGAATATTATCATGGAATCAGTACTAGGAAGAGGATCTAACGGTCAGGCCATTGACTTGGTCGTGGTCACTAATAAAAATGCGCTTACGAGTGGTCAGACCGAGTTCCAAGCCATCGATCAAGGGTACGACTTCACGTCGGACGGTGCGAACATCGAGGGCTTGCTCCAGATACAAGCCGGAGCCAACGTCACTGCGGCGGCCAAGGCCGGAACTGAAGTTAATGCTTGTACTAGCACGTCCACCACCGCGACGCTCACCTCCGGAAATATCGTCGCCGACAATGACTACAAGGGGTCGACCCTGAGGTTGTTCAAGGCCGCGGGTGCCACGCTCAACGAGTCCAGTCCTTTGTCCGGAGATGCTTCGCCACATGGCCCCAAGGGGTACGACGATGTCATAATTACCGGCACGGACAAGGACACCGAGGTGATCTCCTTCGCCGCCACTTTACAGGCTGCTAATTATTACACAAGTTGCGCCGTGCTCGCCGGAGTATTGTTCACCGCATCAGGCGTGGTCACTCCAAATTCTTCTCGCCAAGTCGTGATTGTTACAAGGGAGCGGTGAAGTACTTTGAAATCAAAAACGCCGTAACTCCCCTTAGAGTCAATGGACGACCCAAGCAGGTCGAGCCCATCGTTCTTCAAGCCGGCATTTGGATAGGGGTCTTAGCCCTCCCAGATGACAAAGTGGACGTTAAGGAATTCCTCAAGCAAGGCCGCGTGTTGCGCGAGCTATCCCAGTCGGACTACGACGACCTAAAAAAAAACAAGGGGAACTTGTTGCAGGCGGCCGTGGTAAACGAGCCCGTGCCACCGGGTGCGGTTCCTGCGGTGGTAGTGGAAGACGATCGGCCTGAGAAGGTGGAAGAGGTTTTGATCGAGGGAAAGGCCGAGCCAGCCGACCCACTCGACGACGAAAAGCCCAAGGCGAAGCCGAAACCAAAAAAGGCCGGGAAGAAATGAAATGTTCATTCCTTGGAATCAGTTTTCTGACAAGGTCCGCGTCCTCCTGACTGTCGATGGCGTACGCAAAGGCTCTTTCACCCAGAAGTACATAGACCGGATCATGAAGGCGGGGGTCCTCGACCTCCAGTCCTACATCCCCTCCCTCAAGCCCCACTTTTCCCATACCTATCTTTACGAGGAGTTCGGGCACACCGCGACGGAGAGCTCTATCGAGTTTTCAGCCCCGGCGACCACCATAACGTCCGTGCACATATTGCGGACCACTGGAGTGGAGTCCCGCGCCCGCGTAACCTACGACGAGTACCAGCAAAAGCTGCCCACCACGCGGGTTGACGATTTTCCCAACGTTTCGTTCAGAAGCTGCGCGTTTGAGGTGCGGCCCCCGCTCATCGAGGACGAGAAGGTCATGGTGCGGTACGTTTCCGAGGTGTCCACCTTTGACGACGACGACTTGGTGCCGTATGACGAGAGGTGCGCCAAACTAGTCGCCAGTTACGCGAAGGCCCACATAACACGGGAGGTGGACAAGGATTTGACTCTTTACAGTAGTTACATGGAGGATTATTTTCGCGAAAGGGCCATCTACCACCTCGACCGCGCGGAATATACGCCGGAATGTATGGACGACACGCAAATAATTAAATACAATTCACCTGCGATGAGCACCCAAGCCGAGAACGTAACCGCCGCCGAGAACCTTTTTGCCGGAGACGTGATCACCATTGCGCCCGACGGAGCTCGCCGCGCGGAGGCTTTGGCGGGTTATTCCGCGGACGGGTTCATTGCCGCCGACGTGTTGTCGGGAGTGAGCGCGGCTGTTCACCTGGAAGGCACTCTGCGAGGCACGGGGTTCGCACCTGGAATCCGCTACTATTTATCCAACGTCCCCGGGCAAGTCACCTCAGTGTCTCCTCCGTCCGGAATCTCCCAATACATTGGCAAGGGGCTTTCCGACACGGAGATTAATTTCGAACCCGACCAACCCGTTCATTTATGAGCTTTAGATACACATCGGATGTAGAGATAGCTGAGCTTCAAGACAAGGTGCGTCCCCTTGACGGGACCGAGGCCATCTTGATCGTTCAAGACGGCCGATCCTACAAATGCACGCTGCAGGAGTTGATCACCGATTTGCAGGTATCCACGTCCGCGGTGTACGTGGACTGGGCCTTCGTGGCGAACGTTCCCCCGCTCAGCGGAGCCACTTCCTTCAACGTCACGGCGCCCGGACAGGTTCAGGCGGTGGACATTCCCCGCCACCAAGTATCTCATTTCGTGAACGCCGAGTTTAATTCGGGGTCGTCCTTGGACATTATAATGCCCTTGGTGTCCACCGAGGTTCCCATGACCGGGGTCCAAGTAACCGTACGCGCTTCCTTGCGGCCTAACTCTTCGGTTAACGTTCGGGAGGGATCGGCTTCGAACGCAGTGATCGCTTCGGAATCCTCAACTACTCAGTCGTTTGTCTGGACTGCTCTTTTCGCTCACAATGGCACGCAATGGAAGTATGTGCCCCTTGAATCCTTGACGCTATGAAGCCCCTGTTCCTAAAAGATGGGGAGATCCATCAAGCCGCCCCCTCCGACAAGATAGACTCGGTCTACATAAAGGGGTCCACTCTCACTTTGTTTGACGCCACCCTTCCTTATGAGAAAGGGGACATAGTGGTCAATGCCGAGTATCCTTGGTTCACCGTGACCCCAGTGACGGACGCGGGGTTCACCGAAGGAACGGGGGTCGCGGGAAGTTTCTATTACTACAATCCGGCCTCTTATATACTAGTGGAGCTTACCAACGACGGGTCGACCACTCCACATACCATCCCTCCGGGTTGGGTTGTCGGGGCCCCTCCGGGGCATGATCCGGCGAAATCTTTCACGGGCTGGGGTTTGTGGGTGGCCCAGAACACCATGACTCCGCAGCTATTCAATACGGTCAATTGGCTGGGGCCCCTTCGGTTTGATATATTCGGCGGGAGTTTGACCGCCGGGTCTTTCACCAACGGGTCGGTGACTACTTCGGCGCTTGCGGACAATGCGGTCACTTTAGTGAAGATGCAGGACATTGCCGCCGGTTCTTTGCTGGGGAACAACACCGGGGCTTCGGGAGATCCCGCCGTTTTGACGGCTGCCGAGGTGCGCGCCTTGTTGAACGTCGAGGACGGTGCTAACAATTACGAGCTGCCCCCGGCGACCGATTTGGTCATAGGCGGAGTCAAACCCGGGTCAGGCATATCGGTAGCGGGGGACGGAACCTTGAACGTGGATGCGGCTGATCTCCCCATCGGGTCGGCCAATCAAAAAGGCATCGTCCAAGTGGACGGACTCACTCTTTCCGCAAACAACGGGGTGATCGCAGCCATTTCTTCAGCGATTTATTCCCATCCCAATCATTCGGGCCATGTCGTGAGCGCGGGGGACGGGGCCACCACCATTCAGCCGGGGGTTATCACGAGTTCCATGATCGTAGACGGAACCATCGCGGCGGGGGACATCGCACCTGGAACCATAACAGCCAACGAGTTGAGCGAAACCG
>Ga0310345_10005865_pt1 | contig 10810 bp, 10 predicted proteins | sample HC15DNA20500_MG_FD_204667 | JGI IMG/M metagenome (GOLD analysis project Ga0310345, IMG submission 204667) | Marine microbial communities from station ALOHA, North Pacific Subtropical Gyre - HC15-DNA-20-500_MG | ecosystem: Environmental > Aquatic > Marine > Oceanic | place: Pacific Ocean: North...
AGAGCGCCGCGCCTCGCCGCGATCGCCGGCAACTCCACCTCACCCGGCATGATCATGCAGGGTGGGACGGAACAACCTGGGCCCGCGCCCGCCCACAGCGCCGCTCCCCGCCGCAATCGCCCGCAACCCCACCTCAACCGGCATGATCATGCAGGATGGGACGGAACAACCTGGGTCCGCGCCCGCCCACAGCGCCGCGCCCACAGCGCAGCGCCCCCGCCCAGTCCGCCCACCCCACTCTACCCCAGCAACTTCGCCAACTTCTTCCGCCCATAATGCAAGCGAGAGCGCACTGTGCCCATAGGCAAGTTCAGGGCGTAAGATATCTCTTCGTAGTCCAGCTGCAAGAACTCTCGCAAGATAAGAACATTACGGCTCTCTTCCGACACCTGCTCCAACGCCTTTTGCAGCGCCATCTGCGTGTCTACTTGCGCGGTAGGATCGGGTGCCGAGCCCTCGTCCTCAACCTCTGCCGTTGGCAACGTCTTCTTTTTCATGGCGTAGCACACGTGAAGCACGATGCGACATAACCAGGCTTGAAACGCCTCCGGTTTTCGCAGGTGGTGAATCTTCTGGAACACCACCAGATAGGCTTCCTGTACGGCATCGTCTACCTGATGGGGTCGCAGGATGGGATAAGCTGTCTTGCGGGCCAACCCCTCGGTCTGCTTTACCAACTGCTCGAACGCCTGGCGATTTCCGCTCTGAGCATCTTTCACCCACTCCTCGAGAGGAACGGCGCGAACCTCACTCTTAACCGCCACGTCCATCATTGAAGTCTCCAGGCCGCGGGAATGCGCCGGTCGTTGTGTTTGATATCGTAGTGCAGGGTGGCGGTCTCGGGATCGAAGCTCAGAGGTGTTGCCGACAGATCAATTTCGTACTGCGCGGCGAAGTCGCCTAGATCGGCGGGCCACTCACCGTGCGCCGCCTTATACTCGCGAAGCTCCACAATGAGCTTGGCCGCTTGAATGAGATGCTCATCTGTCTGGTCTTCCACGATCCTGGCTACGGCTCTCCACATATCGTGGGTATCGCCCTGAGTACCGGTCACAAGCAGGCCGATCTGCTTTTGCAGCTCCCGACGGTCTAAGCTCTTCAGTCTCTCTCGCTCCAGGAGATAAGAATTCATGCTCGCACGGTGTTTTCGACGAAGATAGATATTTACCGGCGAGATGTTCGTCTCGAATCCGAAGATCGAGACCGGTTTAGCGAGGTCGGCATACCAAGGTTTCTCATCCGCACTGGAAGCCAGCTGATATCCCATTTCCTGGTTAAAATTGGAGAAAGCGGCCGCATCGATAAGGGCGAAAAGGTCTTTCCGCATACCCAGGCTCTGGTCGATCTCGTTCTGGTAGACTTGAAACTCTTCACTTTCAACTGGAACTCGGGCAACCTCCGGAAGAAGCTTCTTTGCCAGAGCGTCGACCATGGAATAGTGACTCATGGAGTAGCAACCCCACGTCTGGTAGGAGAAGAGGGCTAACCTGCCGGGCTGGGTGAGTTCATCGTCGACCTTCAACAGACTATCCACTACTCGGAAAGCGCGCCAAGATTCCCCCTCCAGATATTCGCCGGGAAACACGGGAGGCGAGAGTTCAAGAATTTTTTTCTCAATGTCGCGAGCCTGTTCCGGGGTAGGCTTTTTACCGTAGGCTTCATCTTCGTCTTCCGGCATAGCGTCTAGCATCGCACGCCAATCAAGTTTGCCGGAATCGTTCGCCTCTTTCCGTTGGCGCAACTCCGCCTGCGTTTCAATCCAAGATTTCTCCCGAGCACTCCACCCGTGCTGCCAAACCATGTAAGACCCGAAAAGGAAGGGAAGACCAAGAAAAGCAAATTTGGCGCCCTTTTGAATCCACGGTTTGCCACGGACAAGATCGAGCCAGAAGAATCGGTTCTCCACAGCCCGCGTTCCCGCAACCAAGGCCACCCCGCAGAGAAGATAGATAGCTAAGTGAGAGACACTGAGAAAATTCTCTAACTGGGTCTGGAACAGATCCACCACCGTAAGACCACTTGATCCGTTGCTCTCGATATGACTGTGAATTGCGCGCGGAAGCGTGGTGAAGAGCTCTGTTAGCCCGCCCAGAGTAAGGGGGGCTAAAAGGAGAAGCCAGTTTGAGACTTTTTGACCGTTGAAGATAATGGGTCTGAAAAGCAAGACGGCAAAGACCAGACCCAAGAGTTCAAATCCTCCGCTCGAAACACCGTCTAAAATGGATGTGAGGGCTAAGCCAAGGCCGCAGAAGACAGCGGTGGGGATGGTACCCTTGAGGACGGATTCGGCCGCCCGCTCCTTACCTGTTTTCTTAGCCGGCTGAGGAATCTTGTCCGGCATCTCAACCGATGAACGGTTGTCTTCGGGCAGTTCCTGTTCTAACTTTTCCCAGATCGATTGACTCATGACCTACCTCCAAAATTTTGCGTTGTCATGGGGTAGAGAGGCACGAAAAAGAAAAAGTTCAATCGATGAGAAAAAATTTATTCCTCGTCGGGGCCGGTGATCAGGAATCCGCCCCCCAGATTGATCGCTTCTAAACACTCTTCGAGCACGGAAAGTTTCTTCGGGTCCAGATCCAAAATCATGGGCTCACCCTCCGGTCCCTCCAGTTCTAACTGATGAAAGCCCTGAGACTTCAGCTGAATCCCGATGATCCGTTGGGGACTGATAGCATGAGTGTTGGAGATGACCACAAACACTCCACCGCGATTGGCCTTTTCCACCGCGTCGTCGTAAAGTGGAGCTTCCAGGTCGTGAAATGAGCCGCGTAAAGTGTGCCAGATGCCGCGACCGTCGGTAGAACATTCGATGGCCAGTGTTTCTTCCGGGTCTACTCGCAGCCATCGGTCTTCGCTAAGTTTGAGGAGCCTCGGTTTCATTTTAACTCGGGCCCGGATCTGAAGTCCGGAGATGGTTTCTTCGAAACTCCCTAACCAGATTTTACGGCCAGGATGTCGATCATACTCGAGTTTGAAGTCCAATGAATGCTCCCACTTTAGCGTTCACCACGGAGTGTGTGGCACCCTAAAATATAGAGTCACAGGCTTCAGGTCAAGGGGTTCCAGGAAAAACTCATTCAAAAGGAAAGCGTGAGCCATGGAACTCCACACCCTTGATGAAAAATTTGATCGCCACCTCCAACTGTTGAAAGACTTCGTGGGAATGGCCAGTGTCTCTACCGACCCTCTGTACCGAGAGGAGGTTAAGACGACCTGTGCCTGGGTTGAAGAGCGGTGCAAAGAGGCCGGTTTGGAGACCGAGATCCGCCAAACTCCGGGGCATCCGGCGGTGGTGGCTCACAACGGTTTCCGAGAGGGGTTACCCCATCTACTCATCTATGGACACTACGATGTTCAACCTGCTGAGGACCGTTCCACCTGGCGCCATCCTCCTTTCCAGCCTACCGTTGAAGAGGGCTACCTGTACGGTCGCGGATCCAGTGACAACAAGGGTCAGATATTGGCTCATCTGTGCGCTCTGCGGTGTGTGAACGAGCTCCACGGCGAACTCCCCCTCAACGTCACCGTCCTGGTGGAAGGGGAAGAGGAGATCGGGAGTCCCAATCTTCCTCATATTTTGGAGAGTCTGGCTAAGGACAGACCACCCTTCGACCTGGCCGTGGTCTCCGACACTTCCACCGCGGTGAAGGGGCGGCCGATGATTCAGTACTCTCTACGGGGAATCGTGATCTCCGAGGTGTTCTTGAAGACGGCCAACCGAGAAATCCATTCGGGTATCTTCGGCGGTACCACGGAGAACGCTATCCGTGCCCTGTGCCGTCTGCTCTCCAAACTTCACGACGAGAACAACAAGGTCACCATTCCCGGTTTTTACGACTCGGTCAGAGAGCCTATGGATTGGGAAGTTGCGGAGCTGGAGAATCTGCCTTTCGAGGAAAAGCCTTATCTGGACTGGATCGGAGCCACCGAGCCCATCGGCGAGGCCGGGTTCACCACCAATCAACGCCGTTGGTTTCGCCCCACACTGGAATTCAACGGGATCACCGGTGGATATCAGGGAGAGGGGAGCAAAACTATTGTGCCTCATACGGCGTCCGCCAAACTGAGTGCTCGACTGGTGGCCGACCAGAACCCGGCTCACGTAGAGGATCTCATGGAAAAGTGGTTCCAAGACAACTGTCCTCCCGGTTGCTCCATCACCTACAAGCGAGGGCACGCCGGTCCTCCCTATTTGGTTGGTCAGAATGAACAGGAGCGGAAACTGTTGGAAGTGGCCAAGGATGTCTTACGGGAGGCGTTCGAGGTAGAGCCGCTCCTCTCTCGACACGGAGGGGCCATCCCGATCGTGGCGCCCTTCGCATCCATTCTAGGGGTGAAGACTCTGTTGATGGGGCTGGGATTCCCGGACGACGGAGTTCACAGTTTCGACGAGCGATTCTCCTTGGAACAGTATCGCAAGGGGATCAGAATGTCGGCCCTCACCCTCAGCCGTCTCGCCAAAACACTTTAGGGCGTCGTGAGTCTCGAAACGCTGATGGTCCACACGCCTTAGTATAGCCCCCCATATCCTTTCGATCCTCACTCTCCCTGCCAATCTCACCGTTCAATGGGGGTGAGAGGAGAGAATTATGAAAATTCAACAAGTACTCGACGACATCGCCATCGGAGGACAACCGGATGCCGGTCAGGTGGAGTCGCTGGCTAAGGCCGGGTACCGATCGCTCGTAAATCTACGTCCCGATGAGGAAGTGGAAGACGGGTTGTCACCTTCGGAGGAAGCAGACCTCGCTGAGAAGGAAGGCCTTCACTATCTCCATTTTCCAGTGAGTCCGAAGGAGATAGACAACAGACGACTGGACCAGTTTAGAGAGCTGTTCGGAAAAATGAATCGACCAGCCTTCGTGCACTGTGCCAGTGGGATGCGAGCCGGTGTACTGGCGCTTGCCGCCCTCGCCGTAGAGAAGCGCTGGGATGGTGACCAGACCCTGGAGAAGGCCGAAGCTCTGGGAATGGATCTGGAGAAGGCCGGTCTCAGAGAGTTGGTGAAGAATTACGCCGACCAACCGAGACACACATCCGTACTCTGACCAGGGAGACGCGCCCTCGGGAGGCCCGCTTCCACGCGCCGCGAAACGGCCCCTATGGCTCGCCCGGACACACTTCCCCTGCTCTACAAAACACCTGATCGCTGGGCGGAGACAGCTCTCAGCGACGTGATGGAACTGCTTAACGATCATGCTCACTTAGAGCGGAAAGCGGCTCTCAACGCCCTGGAACTCATCAACCGCTGGCCCGACCCGGATCCCCCGTCTCGATGGGTGCCCACCATGGCCGCCGTGGCCAAGGATGAGGCGGACCACTTGCAGATCGTCACCGGGATAATGGCTCAGCGAGGTGGGGCCCTTTCCAAAGAGCACAAGAACGATTACGCGGCAGGTTTGCGGCGTCTGGTGAGGAGAGGGGAAGGCAATCGAGAGCTGTTGGACAGGTTGCTCGTCAGTGCCCTCATCGAAGCTCGCAGCTGCGAGCGCTTCGAAATTCTGGGCAGGCTTTGTCCCGAGACCAAGCTTGCCAAGCTCTACGCCGAACTATGGGAGTCGGAGCACACTCACTATCGAGTCTTCCTGGCCTTGGGCCGAGACCTTATCCCCCAGGAAGTAGACTCTCGTTGGGAAGAGATGCTTCAGCGGGAGTCGGAAGTGCTCCAGAATCAGGAGCCCGGTCCGCGCATGCACAGCCACGTCCCTAAAAAAACTCCCCCAGCTTAGCCTCCCCACGGAACAGTTCCCCCAAGACTTGGAGTTCTTCCGCGGGCCCGGTGAGTGCACCCGTCAATCGCAGGTCCTCAGGGCACATAAAGCCGGTGTAGAGGGCCGCCAACGCCTTTTCCGTGAGCTTCACCGTACCGTTCCCTCCAGGGCACAGGGTAGCACGCCCGCCGTCTACCCGAAGGATCCAGTTGCCGTGGTTAGCCTTCAAGAGCCCATCTTCCACCGCAAGCTCGATCTCCGCGGTCACCCCCCGTGGATAACCCCGCATCTCCAAAGCTTCCTTCACCCGCACAATACGAAGCATCCACTGCTCCACCAGCTCAACCTTGTAGTTCCACCGGTCGGGTAGATAGTGGAGTAGGGGAGACCCCGGGTGGCCGTCCACACAAACCTTGGTGTAGAACGATCTTTGAGAATAGAGAAATCGAAAGAACGATTTGAGGGACTCCGGAGTCGTCAGGACCAGGTCGGTGATGACTGCGGTTTTCTTGTCCAGGTCGCCGGGAACGTCTGAATAGAAAAAATAACCGGTGAGAAGTTCCGACTCGAACAGACCGAAAACTCGCGCCTCCCGCCCCTTCCTCCGGCGAACTCTCTCCCAAAGATAATTCTCTCTTACCAGATTGCCGTCGCTCCGTTTGCTTTGATGATAAAGATGGGCGATCTTCTCTTTCCACTGGTCCCACGAGAGCGGCCTGAGCTCGGCGGAGCCTCCCACCTTGGGAACGTCTCGAACCTTGATCTCCAGATGGTGGAGACTCCCCGCCCTCTCATAACCCAGTTTGCGATAAAACTCGGTGGTGGAGCCGTACAGTACGGACAACGGGTGTTCCGCCTCTTCCAAAAAGCTTCTCATCAGCTGGTACCCCGTGCCCTGGGAGCGGGCGGAGAGACTGACCGCCACGCCGGCCACACCGATCATGGGAACCACCCGCCCCCCGTACCACTGACCGGCGGGAACCCGCACCAAGGCGGCTTTCACTTCGCGGTCGTTCCCCTCCACGACTCTCCAGTCGGGCAACCCGGATCGGGCGATCCAAGCTTCCACGCTTTCCTCTGAAACACCGAACGCTTCACACAGCAGGGCTTGGAGGGAGGGGCGATGGTTCTCCGTTGCAGTGAGGTAGGTACACATGAAGGGTCAGTTAGCAAGCTTGAGCAGAGGATTCCTGCTCCCTTTTAGTTCGTTGTTAACCTTTCTGTCATTCGTAAGGGACGAATTTGGAAGATTATTCACCAGACGCCTCAGGCGCACGTTAACAAGGAGATAAATGATATGAATATAGCATCAACCAGATTCTCGCCCCAGACGGCGAAGCCCATGCAGGCTAGAACTTCGGCTGCCATACAAGGGCAAGCAGGTCCTAGCGACAGCGTAACGTTCGGCGGCAAGGAAGCCGCCGCCGGAGCAATTGCGGGAGCCACCGCCGGAGCCTTTACCCTCGGGATTGCCGGAGCGGCCATCGGTGAGCCCGCCGGAATCGTAGCTGGAATCATGTACGCCACTTCGAACAACATCACCGGAAACAAAGTTGCCGACGTGATCGCAGGCGGCGTGGTGGGAGCCATCGCCGGACCGGTAGCCTTCGGACTTGGCGGCGCTGTAGTCGGCGGTGTCGGTGGAGCCGTGGTGGGCGGTGTAGCAGGCGCGCTAGCTTAACCCATCTGAAAAAAGGAGGCCGTCTCGTTTTGGGGCGGCCTCTTTTTTCATGCCCTCCTGACAGTTTCTTCACTGCGCTTGCCGGAGATCACATCTGTGATCTTCGAACTAAGATGTATGATCAATGGGGTCATTAGTAGCAAGCTTACGAACCTCAGGCAGCGTGTCGACGACACGCCCCTAACCGACCAGCGACCGGGTGAATGGATAGTCTTGCGAGCTGTAGAGCGAGACCTTCTTACGGGCAGATGGTCGGCTTTCGCAATATTGTGGTTCATCGATATGAATTTGTCGATTCAACTTTGTTGCAGAAACTGGTGAACGAACATCTAGAAGATTTTGAACGCTTCCTCGAAGAAGTCATGAGTTATGTTGATCGACAAGATTAAGGAGTGCTTGCTTCCCTACGACTTCATCGTGGCTGCTTGGCTCTTTGGCTCGCAGGCCACCGGTCGGGCTCGACCCGATTCCGATGTGGATATCGCACTTCTCACGGAGGAGCCGCTCAATTCGCAGCAGCGCCTATCGATCCAGATCGATCTGGAGGAAGCCCTCAGCGGTTTCAGGTCGATGTGGTGGAGCTGCACAAGGCCTCTCCTGTTCTTCGCTTTGAAGCTCTGAACGGGAAGAGAATCTTCTTGCGTTCGGATGACAAAGTCGCCGTCTTCTCCTCATTGGTAGGAAGAGAATACGAGAGCGCGATGGCTCTTTTGAAGGCAGGTTATCGGGCGCGCAGGGAGAGAACGGTTTAGGGCCTGTTGACAGGCCATAGATACCGTCAAGGCCGACCAAGCACTCCAGCAAACCCAAAGAGTAAAATCACCACACAAAGAGAACGATTGCACGTGGAGTCCGCGGCCGGTGCCATAGAACGCCTCGTTCAGCAGTTCGCCCAACCTCTGGCGTTCTTGCGGGAGTTGGTGCAGAACAGCCTCGATGCGGGCACCACCACGGTGGAGATCGAGACCGGTTTCGACGAGCCTTCCAACTGCTGCTTTCTCACTGTTCGAGACAACGGTTCCGGCATGACCGAGCGGATTATCGACGAGCAGTTGACCCGGCTCTTTTCCAGCACCAAGGAAAATGATCTCACCAAGATAGGAAAGTTCGGGATCGGTTTTGTCTCTATCTTCGCGGTAAAAACAGATCTCATCGTACTGGAGACTGGGTGTGACGGGGAGAGTTGGCGAGTCCTTTTTAAACCGGACCGCACCTTCGAGAAGAGACGGTTGCGTGATAGGGTAGAGGGCACTGCCATTACCCTCTATCTCTCCCGTCCAAAAGCCGACCTCGAAGGCCTTACGGAGGATGCGAGAGAGACCATATTTTTCTGGTGCAAGTTCTCCGAAACGGAGATTCTTTTCAACGGGGAGCCGCTCAACAAACCGTTCGGTTTTTGGGATGTTTCCTACCAATATCGATTCCAAGACGGCAGTACCGAAGCTGCCTTGCACCCCACTGCCCAGTTCGAGGGGTTTCACGGTTATTACAACCGCGGTCTTACCCTGTTGGAGGGGCACGGGTCGCCACTTCCTCACCTCGCTTTTCGGGTAAGGTCCTCTTATTTAGAGCACACCCTAACGAGAGACAACATTCTTAAGGATTCCCACTACGAAAGAATTCTGCAACGGCTACAACAGGCGGCCGTGGAGGAGATGCCCAAAGATATCTTTGAGAAGTTGGCAAGGAACCCCTCGACCGAAAGCTTATGGGAGCACGCTTCCAATCTTCTCAGACTCCCCGGCTCTCACCAGGTAGTGGAGAATATCAAGGCCTTTCCCGGTGTGGATGAGATGATCTCCTTGAGAGAGCTTCCCGATACAGTTTTTTTCTCCGCACAGAAAGACAGCTTCTTTCAGGCGGTGGCGCAGCTCAATCTTCCCCTTTTACACCTGGAGCATTCGAAGAGTGTCGAATGCTTGGAGCGCACCGCTCGCACCGTGGTAGATATTGGAAAACGCTTCTACCACTATCAACGGTTACGCCCAGATCGCAAGGACGACACGCTGCTGTCCGAACTCACGACCGCCTCTCCCAGGATGTCTTATTTTCCCGTGCAGTTTCTCGCCCCACCGAACAGAGGTGATCGTCTGGCTTTCTACCTCGATCCCAATGTTTCCGCCCGCGATAGACAGAAAGAAGAACAGGAACCGGGCGACCAGATCGCCTTAGTAAAGGAGCATCCTCTCTATCAGAACACCCTCCGCCTGGATGACCTGGAGCGGAAGCTCGGTATCTTTCTTCTGATCAGAAAAGTCAATTTAGACTTGGGGCTGTCCACCCGGTCCGAGGGTCCCCTTTTAGAAAACATGTGGGACCAGTTGCGATGGAGAGCGAGTGGCCCATGAGCCTACTGGACCGGTTTCGAGAAGATAGCGATTTTGAGGCTCACGGCCAATTCACCCTGGACGGCACCAGGGCGCGGGAGAAGATGGCCCATTTTCAGCTTGCCCGTGAGGAAGACTTTTTGCTTCTCCTTGTTCAGGCGTGCGTGGCCGCACAGTGCCGTGCAGTGGAGATAAGTATCACCGAATCGGGCAACACCCAACGGGTGAGTATTTCAGCTCTCGATATAGAGTTGGAACACTCAAAACTGGAAAATCTGGAGGAGTCACTTTTCGACGAAGATGGGGGGCGATCGCCGTACACCTTACTGGGGATCGCGCTGAACAGTGTTCAGGTTCATTGTGCCGAGGAGCCGCAGCATCGCTATCACGACAGTCGTTTAGATCTGGAGATCGTCCTTTCCGGGCCACTTGAGTCTCTGGTCGATGTTGTGAAAGAGCACGTACGGTATGCCCCGTGCCGGGTTCTTCTCAACCAGGCAAACTTGCCCCAGACTCCGGTAGAAGGGATCGGTCCGATCCAGTTCTTGGAAGACAGAAAAAGTGTGGCCCACCTGGTACGGCACGGAGTATTGATCGAAAATAAGCAGTTGGAGTTTCTTCCCGCCTTCACAGCCACGGTGCACCACCCGGACTTCAAGCTCGATGCTTCCTTCACTCACATTATTGAGGACGACCTCTTCAGCTCCGTAGTGGACCGTCTTTATCAGAAGATGTTGGATGCGGTGGACGAGGTGTCTCGCAGCTTCACCGAGTGCGACCGGTGCAAGCTCATGCGTTGGATGAGAGAACTGCCGACCCCGCAACTACCCGTTGGCCTGTGGGACGCGGTCATTTTCCCCGCTGCCGACCGAGAACAGACCTTTTCCCTGAGGGAACTTCATCAGGCATGGGTGTCCGCCGGTTTTCTCTACGTCTCCCAGGGGCAAATCGATTTGGAGCTTGGACCGATCGTTGTGTTGACTTCTGAACCCCAGGTCCGGAAAACGTTGGAGAAATTCTTCACACTAAAGGATTCTCAGGAACTTGTTCGCGCACGGCTCACCCACCTGAGAAACAGGGAAAAATGG
>Ga0310345_10005866_pt1 | contig 10809 bp, 5 predicted proteins | sample HC15DNA20500_MG_FD_204667 | JGI IMG/M metagenome (GOLD analysis project Ga0310345, IMG submission 204667) | Marine microbial communities from station ALOHA, North Pacific Subtropical Gyre - HC15-DNA-20-500_MG | ecosystem: Environmental > Aquatic > Marine > Oceanic | place: Pacific Ocean: North...
ATAATTTGGCTTCTGTTATCATTAACGAAATTGCGATTCCTCCCAGTCACAAGAGCCGTCGCAAGTCATCGCCGATTTCGGTCGAAATCTATAATCCAACAGCAAATACCATTGACATCAGTGGATATTGGTTGAGCGACAACCCCACAAAATTAAAGCGGTATCAGGTTCCGGAGGGCACCCAAGTTTCTGCGGGCGGCCATGTTGTTTTCAACTCCGACCAGCTCAATTTCAAGCTCGATCTGAAAAACGAACGTCTGTTTTTTACCAATCCTTCGGTTTCACGAGTGCTTGATGTATGTCAATTCCAAAGGTCATCTACGGAATCCCATCTGAGTTGGGGCCGTTATCCTGACGGCATGAGCGAATGGTATGTTATGCCCACATCGCTCGAGAAGACCAACAAGGTTGAACTCAATACCAATATAGTCATCAACGAAATTATGTACCATCCTACTAACGGCCCAGTCAAAAATGAGTACGTCGAGCTCTACAATCGTGGTACGGAGGATGTTGACCTTTCAGGATGGTCGGTTACGGGCGGTATCTCTTTCAAATTCCCCAAAAGGACGGTTCTCGCTTCCGACGCCTACCTGGTGGTAGCCAAGGACGCGAGTTGGCTTTGTTCGCAGTACGACTTACCCACCAATCAGGTGGTCGGTAACTTCAAGCAGACACTTAGCAATAGCGAAGACAAAGTTCGTCTAGAAGATACGTTGGGTAATCAAGTGGATCAGGTGCACTACTATGACGGAGGCCATTGGCCCAAGTCGGCAGACGGTTATGGGTCAAGTTTGGAGTTAATAAACCCCTACCAAGATAACAACAATTATCAGGCATGGTCAGGCAGTGACGAAAGAGACAAGGCTAAGTGGCAGTATATCAGTTACACCCGCACCTGTACGCAATATAGAGGCGAAGAGGCGTGGCCCAAGTTTCACATGCACTTAAAGGGGGCTGGAGAGGTTTTAGTCGATGACATTCGCCTGACCTCGACTGACACACCCTTTTTCGCTCGCGCTACGCGTCGCCAAGGTGAGTTGATTTCCAACGGATCGTTTGAGTATGGAGTTGAAGATTGGTCGGTTGTTGGAACACACATCGACAGCCAAACGGAGGGGGATTCGCCTCAACACGGTCGGAAAAGTTTCAAACTGATTGCTACTAGCGCAGGAAATACCGGGCCAAACCATGTACAGATTCCGTTAGAATCGACCCTGGAAGTGGGAAAGACGTATACTATCTCATTTTGGGCCAAGTGGCAGAAGGGAAATAATCTGCTGTTAACCAGATGCTCTGGCAACCAAATAGCGGGAATGCATCGAATTCCAATGCCTAAATGGGCAGGGACGCCGGGCGGTCAGAACTCTGTCTATCAATTGCAAACAAGGCCTATTTTCAAAAATACGTTCCATGCCCCCGCCATCCCGACTGCGACAGATACGGTTACGATCGATGTTCAAGTCTCTGACCCAGACGATATTTCTTCGGTGACGCTATATTACAAGCCCGATCGGGCAACACGATCTTCATCGTTTGCTGAGACCAAATTCCCTTTCAGCGTTACTTCGTCGGCTTATCAAGAGATACAGATGGTACGAGATACCGAGAAGAAAGATGGCTACTACCACTATCAGGCCCGAATCTCGGCCCACTCGGCATATCAGACGGTCGCCTTCTACATCCAAGCGACTGACAAAACAGGAGCAACGGGTACCTGGCCCAAGGATATTCGGTTACCGGGGCTATATCGTATCGAGAGAAACCGAGATCAGGTTAAGCCGGAGCTGCCAAGTTACCGAATTATCATGCAAGAGGACGATGTGCGAGAGATCAACAGTCGTCCCTCTTTGAGTAATCAGATGATGAATGCCACCTTCATTTTTAACGAAACTGATATCTATTACCAGGTTGGTTGCCGGTGGACAGGTAGTCCATACCGACGAGGGAGAAGTGGATCTCCAAGTGGCTATAAGATTCGCTTCCATGCCGATCAAAAGTTGAACGGTGTCCAACAAATGGCACGATTCGATCGCAATGACAATTCACCCGGTGGCTATTACAACGAACGATTATCCTATTACCTATTGCGCAAGATGCGGTTGCCAACAAGCCAACAAGAGTGGATCACCGTCCGTTTCAACAGTGACCAAGGACATCCGGTTTGGGAAGACATTCTACCGCCCAACAGCCGTTTTTTATCGGTCTTCTACCCGCAGGATGCCGGAGAGCAGTTGTTTGAGGTGAGCTCCCATTTCGATTTTCGCGGTGATCTCGGCGACGCAAGTAACTTCGAGAGCAGGGGAGCTGATTTCCGCTGGTTAGGTAGTGATGACGCTAATCTGTATCGGTGGAATTACCAACCACGGTCACGTGAAAGTGAGGGAGATTTCGACAATCTATTTGATCTGCTAAAAGCGATGAATCATACACCTGATGATCAGTACGAAGCGATCATGGACAAGCATACCAACGTCGAACAGTGGATGCGGATGATAGCCGCTCGGGTTGTTGTCGGAGACTGGGATTTCATCGGTGTCAGGTCAGGTCAAAATGCTTATCTGTATCGCCCCGGTAAAAGCAAAAGATGGGAATTGCTTAGTTGGGACAACGAGTGGGGTTATGAGCGTGCCAATATGTCGGTTTGGGCCTCGAGCCCCATCATCCAGCGGTTCCAGAAAAGCCCCAAGCACCAGCACCTCTACTTCGGTTTTATGCGGGAAATGATGAACAAATACTTTAACGCAGCCTATCTAAAACCTTGGCTCCAACATTATCACCAGATAGTTGGAGGCACATCACCAGAAACACTGACCACGTTCATTCAAGATCGCACGGCCTACCTGAATCAGGTCATTCCGCAGGCCAAGCCGAAAATCACCCACATCCAGCGCAACGCAGACCAACTGCTCCTACAGGGTACAGCCCCCGTTGAAACCAAGTCAGTTCAGATTGCCCAAGCGGGTGCATCTAAGGTCGAACACGAACCACAGTGGACTGGAGCTACAGAGTGGAGACTAGTGTTACCTCATACGGCGGAGCCTACCTACCTCAGGTTCTTGGACTATGATGGCAAGCCAATCGGTGCTGAGCATAAACTGGATCAATAGGAGAAATCATGATGTTCAACATCCAATCCATTAGTATTCAATTCGTTAGACGACAAATCGCTCGGTTGTCAATCGGGAAGTTGTGTCGGCTCTTTCTGGTTGTCTGGTTAGTTCAATTTAGCAACATCGATTTGATTGAAGCTGGCACTTCAAACCTAACCGAAAATGTCAAACTGCAATATAGAGTAGAGCTTGATTGTCGATTCGTGGCCGAAAACCTGGCCTTGACCCTGACCTATGAAGTTGATTCATATTTACTGTCGGGCGAACGCTACGATGTCCTCCGATCGAAACTCAAATTGGCTGTCAGTGGCGATCGTGATGTAACCAAATCCTATCGAGCCAACTTCGGTTCGTCTGACTTGGAGGGGCAGTTTATGATTGCCTACCAATCTGCAGTTCCCGATGATGAAATACCTGTTCTACTGAACGGGCCTGTTCAAGGTTTGTCAGCGTCCGAAGCAATTTGGGCTTTTTCGACCACATCAACGGCTTTCACGGTTCCGCTGAACTTCATTGTGGCTTCAGCTTTAACTAAAGTTGGAGACAAGCAACAGCATATAGGTACTGTTGCTCAGTTTGACCATCCCGCTATTGGTCAATGGGAGACAGTGATTGAAGACGTCATCGCTAATCAACAAAAAGGCTCGGTGACAGGTTGGTTGCGTGGACCTGACGGTACCACAATGACGATTACAGACAGCCATTATCAAACCACCAGAACCACCAATCATCCTAGCCGGATTTTAGAGGCATCGATATCGCTACATCTGGATGCCACTCTACCCAAACCCATCGACGAGGCCCCTTCTGACGATGTGACAGAGTTGATGGTCGATCTGTGGTTCGATGAATTAGATGACTCCAGTGATGTCGACGAAAGCACGATTTCGGACCAGGACTCATCTGAACCGTCAGAAGTTTACCAAATCGAGATCACTTACAACAGTGATTTGGTCGATCAGACTGCTCTAACTCAAGCAGAGGCGGATACTGCCCAGCAACTTTTACAGCGGGTTGAGCAAGCCAAACATACTTTGGTCGAGGCTTATTTAGAGGACGATGACCGTTCCGTGGACACGCAACTTTCTGTTTCGTTGGGTGATTCGGCAAGGCCGTCGGTTCTGCCATCCTTGCTATCCGACTTAAGTTTAATACTAACACAATTGAAGCCAAGAGCCAAATCGCTGATACGACTGCCAGTGCCGGATATGAGTGCCGACGTACCAGGAGCGTCCACCGCCGCTCTCGATCAGCCTAGCGATCCTAATGCCCTACTGTTGCCCCTGACGGCCTTTGCCGCCTCGCCAATCGGGGGGGAAAATGATGTTGTTTTGAGTTGGCAACCACATCCTGATGCTAGAGTGCAAGGTTACGAGGTTTTGGCTAATGGGAAAATAATAGACCGTATTGGTGATCCGGATGAAGTAGAGTTCTACGATTATGATCTGACACCGAATGCTCAGATTACATATCAGGTACAGGCGACTGCTGAGGCTAGTGTGAGGGAGTTAGCTAAATTGGCCATCACTAACGAAATTACGGTCGTTGTTGGTACAGATACAATTCCACCGTCGCCACCAGAATCAATGGAGGAGGGGATTCCATTCAAGAAGGGGGAGCCTTCGGACAAAGTTGACAAGATGTCGGACAGACTGATAACCTGGGAACCGAGCCCATCTGGAGATACTGTTTCTTACCAAATCAGGCGAGGAAATATGCTCCTGGCGACCGTCTCGGCTAATGAAAACCAATACATTGACAGCCAAGGTGATTTTTCCCAAGAGTATGCCGTCTACGCAATTGATGACGGTGGTAACCAGTCAGATAAACCGGAAGATAATAGCGGTGGTTTTCGTGGTATGTTTGCGAGGTTTGATCGGTATTCACGTGAAGGCGAATTGGGAAAATTCATTGTCTGGTCAGAACGGGTCAAAGCTAATATTCCGTTTGGAGGAATTTCCAATTTTTTGCGAGGCAACCTGATCGACACCTTTTCTTCCCACCAGGAACTGCCCAAACTGGTTGCGGTCTATACTTCTGCAGTGGAAAGCGAGCAGGATGCAGGAATATTGAAGGATTATCAGTGGGTCCTTGCCGACGCTTGCCTGGCTGCCGGTCAACCAGAACAGGCAATAGAGACCTACCGACAGCTATTGGAAAAAGCTGATGATTCTGAGCGGATAGAGCTCTCATCTAATCTGGTACAAGCCTACCTGAGCAAAGGGGATTCTCAGAAAGCCCTTTCTATTCTGACCTCGGCCATTGAAGATCAACCTAATCATTATGGTCTTTACAGGCAGTTGGCAGAGGCATATGCTGGTTTGAAAATGATGCCCAAAGTCCAAGGAGTTGCCCAGCAACTACAACAGATGCTTGATCGCACCGACAAATCGGATAGAAGAGATCGCAGAGGGTTTTTTGACGACAGGCAAGAAGACATCTTTTCAGCCCTAGGACACATTTACATGATGGCCGGGGAATATGAACACTCAATAGCTGCCTTCAAAAGAGGGATCTTTGACGCTCGCAATCGCTATTTAATTCGTTCGTTAGCCGATGCCTATCAAGCCGCAGGCCAAACTGAGACTGCCGAGCAAATCAGAACTTCAACCCAGTCAGAGGATGAAGATGACCGACGAGAAAGGGGTTCTCGTCGGTCCGGAGGAACTGTACCCGACACACTGATAGTCGATGTCAATGGGGGCGAGATGCGGTTGTCCGACTTCTCAGATAAAATTATAGTCCTTCACTTTTTCTCTCCCGACCAATCCGAGGCCAATCTGAAAATACTGACCCAATTTTTCCAAGACAAAAAAGGGAGTCTACAGGTCGTCGGCATCACCGGCGACCATCTAGCTGCAGATGTTAAAAACCTAACCCGTCAGCTAGAATCGGTTAACTTTCCTCTGGTTCGATTCAATCAAGCCGAGTGGGATCTCTTCGAGTTTGCAGTTGGTTTCCAGATTAAGTCAATTCCTACCACATTGACGATCATTGGCAATGGCTTGCTGGTCGACCAGAGGCATTACGCCGATTTATCAGCAGAAACGCTCCAGGATTTAGTAAGGTCAACTCGACAGAGAAGAAGTGACATGGATCGTGATCCCAACGTTTTGTGGGCAGATCGAGTGGTTAACTTTAGCAGCCAATACTCAGATATCGATTGGTCGGTAGAACAGGTACTCGGACCGCCTGATACTTACCCGGCTCATGGTGACCGGCCAACCGCTTGGTCTCCCGGCGCAAGCGACACCGGCCATACTGAGTTTATTCAGGTTGGTTTTGAGTCTCCAACTCGCATGGAGGGGTTGAAGGTTTATGAGACGCGTAACCCGGGTGCAATTGCGCAGGTTGTTGCTGTTGATGAAACCGGTCAACGTCATTCGCTGTGGCAACCAGAAAGACCTGAAACAATCTCTGTGAACAAGCGGATTTTTCGAATTCAGCTTCCACCTACGGCCTACAAAGTTGATACGGTAGAGATTCATCTAAGACCTCAAGCCAATTCTGGCTGGAACCAGATCGACGCTATTGGGATTCTTTACCCACAGGACTAGGCCGATTTAAACGAGTTAGCTTAGCTGACCAATTCAGAACTATTTAAGGATGTATTATGAGTACCTCCAATGCTCAAGTTTACCGTGTAGCCATCATCGGCACCGGTCGTATGGGCGGACTGATCGAAGACGAGCTGTCCGTCAATCAGTTCTCGAGTCCTTATGGTCATTTCAGTGCCTACCAGTTCATTGAACAGACCGAAGTTGTGGCGATAGCCAATCGAGGTGCCGAGCGGTTACAACGATTTTCAGATCGCTTTGGCCTCACCAATACCTACCTAGATTACAAAGAGATGATACAGGTAGAGAAGCCCGATATCGTTAGTGTAACCACGCCGTCGTTCGCACGCCCAGAACCGATCATCTTTGCCGCCGAAAACGGTGTTAAAGGAATCTACGCGGAGAAAGGGTTAGCCCCCTCCTTGGAATCTGCCGACCGTGTTTTGGCTGCTTGCCAAAGTCATCAGGTGGCTTTCAACTGGGGAGCGATGCGTCGACATCACAACGGATTTGTTCGCATCAAAGAGGCCATTCAGGATGGTGAGATCGGTCAACCCCTCTACGCCGTCATGTACACCAAGACCGATCTAATCAAACATCACCCACACACCTTAGATCTGGTTTCGATGCTGCTTGGAGACCCGAAACCAGAGTGGGTAGAGGGTCGACTCGCTCTTGCACAAGGGACTAGATCAGCACCAAATTACGACCCTCAACTGCACGCCTTCATACCACCAGAAGGTGAAGAAATCGCTGACCCCATAGTGGAATCTTTCCGGGTTGGTTATGCCAATGAGGCTGAGGGTGTCTTTTTGCCAGTGCCCGGTCGGTTCGACATTGATATCCACGGAACTGAAGGGTTTGTTACTGCCTGGGATAACAGCGGATCTTTCCGCATTAGACGAGGTGATCGAAGAAGTGACGAGATCTCGGAGCGAACGATTAGACCGGCAGGGGAAGGCCCCACCGTTTGTACCATTCGCAACGTCATACGAGAAATGGAGACCGGAGAGAAGACAGATGGTAATATAGAGGTTACCATGCAGTCAGTTGAAGTCCAGTTTGGCCTCGCCCATTCACACCTGAATAATGGGCAACGGATTGACCTTCCCCTGGCTGACCGGACGCTCTATATTCCCGGCGGATAAGCCCGTGCCTCACAGACCACTAAATGAGCCTATCTATTCAGTCTAAGGCAGGGGGAATTGGTACATAGGAACCTCTGATTGGTTTCAGTACCAGCAAAAAGAACCAAAGGGCCGTCAAGTCAGGCAGATAAAATCTCCGATGACCGAAAGTGGAATCGATGACAAGGTATACCGGTCACAGTACTGTAGCGTAAAATTACGCCGAAAGTTAGAACTGGCCATCCAATTGGCAACTCAGGATGAATCCAACTCCATTTGCACTAACAGATTTGAGGTATTAAATGATTATCGATTGTCACACCCATACCTGGGAGTACTGGCCTTATAACCCACCTGTACCGGACCACGAGAGTCGCGGCAAAGTTGAACAACTGTTGTGGGAAATGGACCGCAATCAAGTCGATCAGGCGGTATTGGTCTGCGCTCGTATCGATCATAACCCGGACAATAACGATTATGTGGCCGAATGTGTCGGGAAATATCCAGATAGACTAATACAGTTTGCCGATGTCGATTGCTCTTGGACTGAAACCTATCATCTCCCCGGTGCAGCCCAACGACTATCAGAAGCAGCGGAAAAGTATCATCTGACCGGATATACACACTATCTGCGCAGTGACTACGAATGGTTTGAATCGGAAGAAGGACTGGAGTTTTTTGAGACGACCGCAAGCTTAAATCTGATTGCCAGCTTGGCTTTAGGTGCAGGTTGGCACCCTGCACTCCGGAGATTAGCCCAGCAATTTCCCTCCGTGACGTTTCTTTGCCACCATATGGCCGGAGCCAGAGCTAGCGAAGATCCGCCTTATCCAGACTTGCAAAAGATTCTGGAATCGGCTGAAGTCCCCAATATCTACATTAAACTATCCGGCTTTCACTACGTTTCACAGGCTTCTTGGGATTTTCCTTATTCCGACACTTTATGGATCGTGCGAAAACTATATGAGCACTATGGCCCCGAACGACTCTGCTGGGCCTCAGACTACCCACCGGTTCGATCCCACATGACCTACCAGCAATCCCTGGAGGTAGTACGAAAACATTGCACCTTCTTTTCCGAAAAAGACCTGGGGCTGATTCTGGGAGGGAATATGCAAAATCTGCTGACGAGCGCGGGTTCAGGGAAGTCGTCGCTTCGCTAACAAGTTGAGGTAGTAACTAGCGGAGTTTCCCGTTCACAACTGAAGGCTTACACTTACACCAGCCCACACCAATCAGACATCTACGGGAATCAAAAACGACGCTGGGTGGCCAATCTTTGATTGTTGGGCGTGGAGACTGGTGAGTTGCCCCCTTCCTTCACATAGGCACTCAGGCATGCCTACGTCGTGAGAGAATAGTCTTGACCCATCACAAACCACCTTAATCGTTTTTGGCTTGCAAAATGGGGGCATTACTCCTGGTTCGATTAGATACGGTATAACGTCGCGAACGTATCCGTCGGTGAGAATCCCTCTAGCCAGTTTACTTCCCTTGGTATTCTTTCCACACCGGAGAGGTGATTGAAATGTGTGAACGCGCACACTTACCACTCTCCAGGTTTACCTGTCTGAAGAATTTCTCTCTTGCATTTTTCATAGTATTTACATTGTGGAGAATTCACGCGCCTTAAAATTGACGAGCTGTACGATTCGCACTTCTCCGTTCTTGACCTTTTACCTTTACCGGGTAGTGAGAACCGCCCTGGCCCATCTTTCTTTCTAGTTTCCCACCCTCGACCTCTGCTTTCGCGGGATAACAGAACCAGCCCATATTCACCTCCTTCAATCCCTGACATGAACGAGATCCAGAGTTGGAGCTGTCCCTATCACCCGGAAAATTACCGGTACGGGTCTAGCAAGTTTCAAACAAAAACTGATCATGCCGACACAGATGCAGATTGACAACTATGGCCGAGACTTGATAGCAGCCCACTGTGTCGCCAACTTATCAGTCAATTCCACCGATGAAACTCCGTTGTATTCCAGCATAAAAAGGCCACCGGCGTATCCTTTAAAAGCGTGAGCGTTCTTGATTCCCCCTTTCTTGGAACCGATACTGTGGCTGGTTCGGATCTGGAACTTGCCATCATCTCCCGATCTAATGTCTTCCCATCGGGCAATTAGGCCTTCATCATTTTCACCTGTGCTGAATTCAACGCTATCTTCGCCTATTTTGTGAGCTGCTCCAGAAGATTTATAGGTGAAGCTGTCAATTCCCATAATCTTCCAGTTAGTGATGCGCTCTTTATAACCGGGGCCACCATTTCGGTTAGCCGTCCCCACAAAAGTATAGAGGCTATCCGCTTTTAGGCCTGAAAATACCAGATCCAGATGCCAACCGGGCCCGTCGTTATAACTCATATTCCCGGTAGTATCAACAATATCACCGAAGATCTTATCAGCGTCACTACCATCGTTGAACGTCGATTCATCTTTGGCCCAGTTAATGGTGTTACCCTGAGACTTATGTTCGATAAAACCGGCTGTTACACCTGTCTCTTCACCCGTCTTAAACTGAACTAGCTTCCCTTCTTCCGGAAACGGATTGCCACGGCCAAGGCCAAAGGTGGTAACGTTTTTCTTGTGAAATTGAACCCCTTTTTCGTAGACGCAATCATTATACGCTTTCCAACCCGATACCGCATTAACGTTAACGACAACAAAGGCCAATAAAATTGGCGCGATTGTAACCATCCATTTATCCTTACCGGAAGCCGGTTTAGGTTTTTGGCTCAACTGGATGTATTTCATTTTTCAATTTACCTCTTGCTTCTGTAGGAGATAAGACCATGATCCCCCTGATCAGGCCAACTAAAAACGAATAGTACACGTCCTCGATCGCAGGTTGCCCCCTTCTAGCCGAGTACATCCGTAAGAGCGAATTCCCCACGTCGGGGACATACCTAAATTTCTGAGCCTAAATTCACAACTGTTAGGCTTGATTAGCCAAGTGGCAGATTACTTAAAAAGGGCCATACTTGATTTGCTCCCACAGGTGAGCCAGTTTGCC
>Ga0310345_10005867_pt1 | contig 10808 bp, 10 predicted proteins | sample HC15DNA20500_MG_FD_204667 | JGI IMG/M metagenome (GOLD analysis project Ga0310345, IMG submission 204667) | Marine microbial communities from station ALOHA, North Pacific Subtropical Gyre - HC15-DNA-20-500_MG | ecosystem: Environmental > Aquatic > Marine > Oceanic | place: Pacific Ocean: North...
AGGAGGTCCTCGAGCGTTTCTCCAGCTACTAGCCGTTTTTTGAATTCGTCGGTCTTGACAACTAGCTGTTGATCGGAAAGACTTGATAGAGAAGATTCCAGCGCATTGATTCGATGAACGGTGGGCTGAATGGCTTTAATATCCCGCTCGTGTTTACTGCCAAAAATTTTTCTAAGTATGCTATCAACAATCAAGCTAGGACCTCAAAACTCAATTTTTAGAATCCTTATTATGAAGGGAATCAAGCCAAAGTCAAGGTGTGAACCGGAAGGCCAGAAGACCAACCTACTCTCGAGACAGAAACTGTTTGACGTCCTGGTAAGACCAAGCCAGCAGACTGTTTGACAACTTTATCATCCTACTTCTATAGTGTGCCCCTCGCTAGTCGTCTTGGGGCCTAACTCTAATTCCTATGGAACACCCCTCCTCAGAAGAAAGGGTCAAGCAGCTCGAAAAACGTATTTCAGAAGTTCTACATTTCATCCAATTGTTAACCCAGCGAATCTGTCTCCTCGAACAACGTCTCTCCGAACTCGTCCCCGCAGCGGGGAGAGTCTCTCACTCCAAGGAACCAGGAGATGGCTTTCCTTTGACTCCACCGTCTTTGGCCAGTCCCGTTTCCCAGCGGGCCGAGCTTTCTTCAGTCCACACTGCCGAGGTCAAGACCGGAAGTCCCCGACTTACCTCAGGTGACTGGGAAGCACGCATTGGGGGAAGTTGGCTCAGCAAGATTGCGGTTGCCACCATTATTTTGGGAATGGTTTTCTCGCTGAAATACGCTCTTGACAATAATTACATTGGCGTGATTGGCAGGGTGATTCTAGGAGTAGTTGTGGGAATACTATTCTTGCTTTTTGGGGAACGACTTAAGTTTAAAATTTATCGAGCCTCTGCTCTTGCCATTTCTGGTGGAGGGCTGGCAATCCTTTACCTCTCAATTTTCACAGCCTTCAGCCTTTACCAGTTGATCGGTCAGCTCCCCGCTTTGCTCATAATGGTGCTGATAACGATCACCGCTGCGCTCCTAGCTTTGATACATGACTCCTTGGTAATAGCAGTTCTCGGTGTGGTGGGTGGGTTTTTGACCCCTATTCTGTTGGGGACGGGAGTTGACAATCAAATCAGGTTGTTCAGCTATCTGATTCTTCTAGACTTTGGAATTTTAGCTCTTGCTTTCTACAAGAATTGGCGTGGACTAAACCTGCTAGCTTTTGTCCTAACCCAATTCATATTTCTAGCCTGGGTCGCTCAGTTTTACCATTCTTCTAAGCTGTGGGCGACTATTTTTTTCCTGACACTATTCTTCTTGGTCTTTGCCTTTATCTCTTTTCTTCATAATCTTATCCATCAAAAACAAACAACCCCTCGAGACCTCTCGTTAATCTTGTTGAATGGCACTGCCTATTTCCTATGGACCTATTCCCTGCTCCGTTTGGATCATCTTGATTATCTTGGATTCTTCTCAGTGGTGGTCTCCCTCATTTATATGGGATTTATGCTCCTCGCCCGCCACTATTCTCCTAGGGATACTTACTTGAGATCCGTTTTTCTGGGATTAGCTCTGACCTCTTTGATCTTGGCCATTCCAATACAGTTTGAGCCGCTCTGGATCCCCTTAGGATGGGCTGTCGAGGCTACACTGCTGACCTGGGTTGGCTTTCGCGTGGAAAGTGATAAAACACGCTGGGCGGCCCTTTTCATAGCAGCCTTAGTGGTCCCACATTTGTTGTTTGGCGATCAGTCCTTGGAGTCTTTTCGGCCTCTAATCAATCCCTGGTTTCTGATCTCTGCTTCGTGTATCACAGCTGTCTTCTTCATGGCCACATTGTACGCCAAGAATCGGGAGCAATTGTCCAGGAGGGAAGAACACCTGATCGCCCTCCTAGTATTAGTGGGGGCCTTTCTCCTGCTATTTAGCCTATCAACCGAGTTAGCTCACTTCTTTGACCGAAAATGGCATTTGAAACAGGCTTTGCCGTTAAGACTATTACTTCGTAATCAGGAGCAGCTGGCCATTTCCACCCTCTGGGCAACTTACTCCATTGTCCTGGTAGTGGTGGGAATGGTGAAGCAATTTCGGCCTATTCGCTTATTAGCTATGGTTATTTTCGGACTGACTACGATCAAGGTGTTTCTGGTCGATCTACGGGAGATGGACAAGCTTTACCGCATCATTGTTTCTTTGGGCCTCGGGGGAATTCTGTTGGGGGTGTCCCTAATGTACCAACGGTATTGGCAACGACTTGACAGTGTGACCCGAAAGTGAACAAGGGTCGCTCAGAATAGGCTTACTCGCTTTCAAGAAGATCTCGCAGAAACCGCCGCCATGAAACCCAAATCAAATGCCCGATATCGTGTGGTCGTGGTCGGCGGGGGAATTTCCGGTCTGGCCGCGGCTCATCGTTTACTAGAAAGAGCTTCACAACTCCACCAGGCTATCGATGTTGAGCTGTTCGAAGCCTCCCCGCGTCTGGGCGGCGTCATCCACACCATTAAGAAGCAAGGCTTTCTGCTAGAAGGAGGTCCCGACTCCTTTATTTCTGAAAAACCCTGGGCCCTCAATCTTTGCCAACGCCTTGGACTTGAATCTTATCTCATCGGCACTCAACAATCCCATCGTAGAAGCTTCATCGTCCACAGAGGGAAACTAGTCCCGACTCCTGAGGGCTTCCATCTGATTGCCCCCAGTCAGTTTCTTCCTTTTGTCACGACACCAATTATCAGCGGCCTGGGAAAACTCCGAATGGCTGCAGATCTGGTTCTTCCACGGCGAAAGAACTTCTCGATAGAGACTGACGAGAGTCTAGCTAACTTTGTGCGGCGACGGCTCGGACAAGAAGCCTTGGATCGCTTGGCCCAGCCAATGGTAGGAGGCATCTACACCGCGGACCCTGAAAAACTGAGTTTGCGGGCAACATTCCCGAGGTTCTTGGAGATGGAACAACAACATCGAAGCCTCCTGCTTGGTATGTGGCGGTCTCGAGCAACATATAAACAATCTCCTGCTCAGCGAGCATCCGGACCTCGTTACGGTCTTTTTCTCTCGTTCGATGATGGAATGCAGCGACTGGTGGAGCGACTGCAGGAAAAACTCTCCCCCTCGTCACTTCATTTGAACTCTGAGGTTATTTCTCTCCGTCAGGAGCCGCACACCCAGCAGTGGTTGATTCAGCTGCGGAATGGCTGCCGTCTCACCGCGGATGCGGTCTGTCTGGCACTCCCCTCCCACCAGTCAGCTACACTCTTGCACGCTGTGGAGCCACGGCTTGCTGAGAAATTGACAAGTATTGAATATACATCGACCGCAACCGTTAACCTTGCTTACTCCACCGATGATATCCCTTCGAACATGGCTGGCTTTGGATTCCTCGTACCTGCAATCGAGAGGTACTCTGTCCTAGCCTGTAGCTTCAGTCATCTGAAATTTCCAGGACGTGCCCCAAAAAATGGAGCGCTGCTGCGAGCCTTCCTCGGTGGGGCGCTGCAACCGGAAAAACTAGACTACGATGATCAGGGGATGATTGAGCTGGTTCGGAAAAATTTGCAGGATTTGCTGGGTATCATGAGAAAGCCGATTTTGACCTGGGTGGATCGTCATCCCAAAGCTATGGCACAATATGGTGTTGGACACCTAGACCACGTGAAACAGATCGACGCTGAACTCTTAAAATGGCCTCAATTGAAACTGGCCGGGAATGGTTTCACTGGTATCGGCATTCCCGACTGTATTCGGAGAGCAGAACAATGTGCGGACCAGTTGCTTTCACGATTAGAACCCTAAGTTCTTGCATGGTGATTCACAAATACTCAGCCAGAATTCCAGCCTCCAGCCTAGAAGAAACTTTGCGTTTTATCTCTAGAAGGTGAATATTCTTATTGGACCTCAAGAAGTAGTGCTGGTCTGATTCCTGAGAGAAGTGGCTTGCCATGGATCTTTTTGGTTTGCGGCGCCACAGTCTGCTGGTTTTTCTGATACAGTGAATCTTTGTTAGAAGGCGTTCTGGAAAGCCACTCCTCTTCACATTGGAAGAGATGGCTGCGACGTTCATAGTTCCTTTTTGGCCGAAACTGGCGATTTTCTCTCACCTAAGGATCTTCCCGGTACGGGACCATCGCGTTTTGTTGAAGAAGTTGAGTGCTTTACTTCCGTATTCCTTGGCGTATTGGAATATCGATTTAGGCGTTGGGTCGTAGGGCTTGTCATCATAAGACCAGTATATGAAGAGTGGCTTCCCGATAATATTCCTACCTGGCACGGGTCCCCAGTACCGACTGTCGTTACTGTTGTCGCGATTATCTCCCATCATGAAGTAACAGGCTGGGGGAATCACCAGCGGCCCGTAGCTATCTCTCGGAGAGTAAAAGTTCCCCCTCTGGCTGGATCCTTCGTCCACGTATTGATAGGGTTCGTTAATTCTTCTGCCATCGATAAACACCCATTTATTCCTGATCTCTATAGTCTCTCCTGGGAGCCCAATGACTCTTTTGATGAAGGGGACATTAGGATTTTGAGGAGGCTTAAAGGCCACGATATCTCCCCGCTCGATTTGGCGGGCAGGAAGAATGTTCAGCAGGAAATCGGGATAATTGGCGGGAAAGGCAAATTTATCCAGAAAGAAATGATCCCCTACGAGAATAGTTGGCTTCATCGACTCCGTAGGCACCTGGGTTGCTTGGGCAATAAACTTGGTGAAGAAAAAAACAAAGATCAAACTAAAAACCAGACTCTCGAGCCACTCGCGGGCAGCACTCTTGGGGCGTGGCTCCTCAGACTTTTTGGCAATCGGGTCTGGAGACGCTGGTTCAACAATAACTTTTTCTTTTTCCTCGAACATCCTTCTGTCACTCTCCGAATATCTTTCTGCTATTATACGTAAAATGTGGGGATTCATTCAAGCAAGTGTCCTCTATCAATTATCTTCCACGGCGGGAGTAGTAGAGAGGCCCCTTCATAAAAGGGATGACGTAGATGGGCCAAAACACTTTTTCTGTTATTAACTTCGGGTGCCGGGCGACCCAGGCGGACGGGGCCGCCATCGAACAAGCGCTTCTCAGCAAGAACCTCGTCAGATGCGGGACTGGCAAACAGGGTGACATCGTGGTCATCAACACCTGTACCGTGACTCGGACAGCCGATGTCCAAGCACGTCAGATGATCCGTCGAGTCAACCGAGAAAACCCCTCAGCTAAAATTGTAGTGACGGGTTGCTATGCTCAGAGGGCACCCCAAGAAATCGCCCAAATGAAGGGAGTGACTTGTGTCGTTGGGAACTCCCACAAGCCGCAACTGGCTGCGTTGGTTACCAAGAATCACCTCCCCGATCAGATTTGGCCTGATCCTAGAGAGTCAGCGGCTACCCTTCCGGGAGGCGCCGCCGTCTATTGCAGCAGCATCTTTGAATCTCAAGAACTCCGATCTATCGCCAACATGTCGGGGGGCACCAGAACAAGGGCGTTCCTTAAAGTTCAAGATGGCTGTAGTTATCGCTGCTCCTATTGCGTTATTCCATTTGTAAGAGGGCCCTCGCGCAGCTTACCACTTGAGGAAGTATTGCACCAAACAGGACACCTGTTACAGGCAGACTACAAGGAAATCGTGCTGACGGGCATCCACTTAGGCGGCTACGGACGGGATTTGACCCCACAGAGTGATTTAGCACGCTTGATCCGGCGCTTGCTTCAGGAAGCACCCTTGCAAAGACTTCGTCTTAGTTCTGTCGAACCCCTAGAAATGACTGATGAGCTCATTGATCTAATAGCTACCTCCCCCAAGATGGCTAAGCACTTTCACCTTCCGCTGCAGAGTGGCTCCAGTCGAATTCTCCGATTAATGCGGCGACCCTACCAACCCGATGAGTATCTAGGTTTAATTGAAAAAATTCGGCGAAGAGTGCCTGTCGCGGCGATTGGTGCGGACGTAATGGTTGGTTTTCCTACAGAAACCGAGGAGGATCATGCTCAAACGCGTGACTTGATCCAACAGTCGCCTTTGACCTATCTCCATGTCTTTCCCTTCTCCCGACGGCCAGGAACTGATGCAGCCCTTTTGAAAGGCGATATTCCCAAAGAGATAGCGAAGCGAAGAAGTCTGGACTTGAGAGCTTTGGCTTTTAAAAAGAACCAGCGATTTCGAGAGAGTCAGGTTGGAAAGCTTTTGCCTGTCATTACTCTCGAAACACAATCGCGGGGATCAGGTACAAGAGCTCTAAGTAGCAATTATCTTCCAGTTAACGTGATGGGTGTCGCTCTGCAGCCTAATCTCCTGATGAAGGTTCTTGTGACGGGCCTTACTTCTGATGGAGTCACAGCTTCTTCAATCAGGACTACATAATAGTTGAGTGTCGAGAGTTCAGCGCTCTAGGATGACCTGTGCAGCAGCATATCGGTTGGTATGAGTCAAACTGATCCAAATTTTGATGACTCCGAGTTGAGTTGCTTCTTCCAAGGCCCTTCCAGAAAGCATGAGTTTCGGTTTCCCATTTGGCTGGTTGCACACCTCAGCGTCGAGCCAGGTGATGCCCTCCGTCCATCCAGTTCCAATGGCCTTAAACAACGCCTCCTTGGCGGCAAAGCGTGCGGCGTAGTGTTGAAACTTATTGGCCCGTTGGTCGCAGTATTGAATCTCAGCTACACTGAACGTCCGCTGGCGCATTTGATCCCCGTGTCGCTCCAGAGCGGCCTGTAGTCTATCTATCTCAACGATATCAATGCCAACACCGACAATCACAAGACAACGTCCTTATAATTGGGGCCCTGACTGGACACTTTCTTCATCAGGACTCTGTCTGCAGCACCGAGGCCTCAGTTCCTTCCACGGGCTAGTTCATGGATTCAGTCTTCGCCACCATCCTACCTCAGGAAAGGAGCTTGACCTGGGCTCACATAGTGCACCATCCAGCCCTGAAGTCAAGCGCCTGCGAAACAACTTTGTCATAAGTCTAAGCAGCAATCCGATGCAATTGGTACTGCTCCGTCAATATCACTCCGTGCAAATTCATTGCCTGGATCGTATCTCCTTCGGGGACCAAATCCAAAGAGGAGATGCGTTGATTACCCGGTTGCCGCAGTTGCTCTTGGCTGTTCAGGTGGCCGACTGTCTGCCCCTTCTTATTGCCGATGAGGCTAGCGGGGTAGTCGCAGCCGTCCACGCTGGTTGGCGTGGACTTTTGGGAGGGATCGTTCCCAAAACCCTCGCCCGAATGCATGCCCAGTACAACTGCAACCCGCGACATTGTGTTGCGGTAGTCGGACCCTGCATCGGCCCTTGCTGCTACAAAGTCAGCAATGAGCTAGCAACTACCTTTGAGAGTGCTTTTGGCAGTCGAGCACAACTACTTCACTCACCCCAGGACGCTGGGTTCAATTCTTTGACTACCGTAAATGATTCAGATAGTCGACCACTACAAACCTCTAATTACTTGGATCTGCCCGCTGTCTGTCGTTGCCAACTACAAGCAGCTGGATTGCAGGACAGCCTAATTTTTAGTAATCCACCGTGCACTTCCTGCCAGCGGGATATCTTCTTTTCCTATCGGGCTGACGAAGGAACCACCGGAAGAATGCTAGCTGCCATCGGTAAGGTTGGTTAACCCCAAACATCCCTTGACCTTTCCGTGGAAAAGTTTCCTCTCATGACCGGCAAAAAGATTCGTGTCCGAGAAAAAAACATTTTCCCCTGACGACAATTCACCTGTCTTGGCATTGATTAAAACCATTTTGCTGTAAAGACTCCTATAGTGTCACGAGAGTCCCCACTGGTCAACTAACGTTGGGTGTTCTGACAGGGAAACCGTGTTCGATACGATGATCCCCCATGCTCTTATGGAACCTCTTAAAGGCAATGCGATCAAAGAAAATTCAAAACGGAATTCAAGCTAAACGACGTTCCTTTCACGGCCGATTTTAAAACAAATCCAGTAACGTAATAAGACACCAAAAAATATTTGTTGTTTGTTACTATCAAACTATGTTTAATTGGAGCTATAATCATTTATATTCTTGAGAATTATCTTGAGCTGAAGCTGCGTACCACTCGATATCGGACTATCATCAAGAGGTTTCTAAACAAGCGAAAAAATATTTGTAGGAGAAAAGATTAATTCGCAAGGCAAAGGACAGTTCAAAAGAAGGTATGCTACACGTCGAGGGGAAGGATAGCAGGTACGTTAAATGGATCATCTGAACTTACTTTGCTCTATCTCAAGGAAAGGAGGTTAATATGGCCACTAAGAAGCCGGCGAAAAAAGCAGCAACGAAGAAAGTGACCAAGAAGGCTGCTCCAAAGAAGGCTGCTCCAAAGAAGGCTGCTCCAAAAAAGGCTGCTCCAAAAAAGGCTGCTCCAAAAAAAGCTGCTCCAAAAAAAGCTGCTCCAAAAAAAGCTGCTACCAAAAAAGCTGCTCCAAAGAAAGCTGCTACCAAAAAAAAGAAATAGCCTTCCGCATCTCTCATACGCCTGCTTCATACATCACTAAAATGGAGCAGGCTTTTTTTGGACTTCCTCCATCTTGCCGGGTCACTGTCATTACCCACACCAAGGAAAGCGAGGTCTCGGCGGGCAACTTTTGTTGAGAGTTTTCTTCTGTACTCTCAGAAAGAAACACCCCCCCTTTCTTCAGTCAGATACGGGGGTGTTGTTATTCCTCCTCCGGACCTTCAATGATACTGCCATTCTATTTGACCAGATCGCTAGTGTACTTGGACTTTTTACAATTCAGCGACAGCCTCGATTAGGGGTGTGGCGCAGCTGTTCTTTCTCCAAGACTTACGATTCCAGTACGATCAGAAATGACGTCTTCATTCATAACCTTTTGAGTCATATCATTGATGATGCGGCACACTTGTTTTAACTAAAGGTGCTACGTCCATGCTGCAGGTAGTCTTGTCAGAGGTGTAAAAAAATTTCCTAACCATACTTTCTATAAAGAAATCGGTCCTCAAAACACAGAAACTCAACACCATGAAGATAGCACTTTGCAATGAAGTCATCAGAGACCTGGAATTTTCTGCTCAGTGCAGCCTAGCTGCGGCTCTCGGTTATAGTGGACTAGAGGTGGCACCTTTTACCTTGGGAGAGAATCCTCACTTGTTACCATCACGACAAAGGTCCCAGTTGAGACGGGCTGCCTTAGATGCAGGAATTTCGATCACTGGCCTCCACTGGCTACTACTATCACCACCCGGACTATCGATCACCGACCCAGATCGGTTTGTTCGTGATCGGACACAAAATCATCGTACGATTAATCGATTTATGTGCTGATCTTGGGGGGAAGGTTCTGGTCCACGGTTCTCCCAAACAACGTCAGGTGTCAGAAAGTGATGATCCCCTCAAAGCCAGGTATCGAGCTCATGACTTGTTAGCAACAGTCTCAGAATATGCCGCTGAAGCTGGTGTCATCTATGTTCTCGAGCCGTTGGCTCCCCTTGAGACGAATTTCATTAATACAGTGGACGATGCAGTTCAACTGATTACATCCATTGGTAACTCCGTCTTGCGGACTATGATCGACACATGTGCCGCTGGAATCGGAGAGGCAATCCATACCGCAACTTATCGATCAATGGCTTCCAACAGGTACTGTTGCACATGTGCAAAGGCAAGGTTGCATTCACACCAATTCTGGCTGCCCTTCAGCGAAACGGTTACGCTGGAGTCGCAGCTGTCGAACCCTTCAAATATCAGCCAGACGGGCCCACTGCAGCGGCTCAGGCCCTTGGCTACCTAAATGGAATTTTGGAGGGTTTCTCGACGGCCACTTATACTGTCACCCAGAAGCTTTCCTAGGAATAATTTGTAACCTAATGACAAACCTCTCCGATCTTTCTATGTGCAGGCATCGGACAAACTTAGATGATCTCAAGAGAATTATCGGGTATCCAGCCTGTTTTTCCGTCTGGAAGGACGATTTCTACCCATGCGTCCGTTTCCTGCCCGATTCTGACTTTGATTCCTTCGTGGATTGTAAAGACCTCGATCCCGGCCTTTCCTGGTGAACTCTTGACGGAGATCTCATCCGTTTGTAAGACGGCTTCCACTCGATTTCCAGACTCCCACCACTGAAATACGGCCAGACCAACTGTGCCGAATAGAAGGGCTACGCCAATGATGATCAGACTGCCGATTCTTCCCCGAAAGGTTTCTCGAGAAAAAAAGAACACAACGACCAAAGCCGTTACTGCCAGATAAAAAAGAGCAGCAAGACGGAGGACCCTTCTGCGTGGGACAAAGGACAAACGCGACGTGAGCCAGTCGGAGAAAGCAAATTCCGATGGGGGTGTGATCTTGTCAACCGTGGCTTGGTTTGCAATTGCCAGGTTCGCATTAATGTCCTCATCACGAGGATCCAGTCTTTTTGCCCTCTCGTAATAAACAATTGCTTTGCCAATGCGATCCTGTTTGTAGTAGCAGTTGGCAATGTTATAGAAGAGAGCCATACTGACAAGACCTTGCTGCTCGATCTGCCTGTACTTCCGCAACGCCGGATCATACTCTTGTTGTTGGTACAAGACGTTGGCTTCATCAAACAACCGGGCAATCCCCTCTTGACCTAGAAGGAAAGTGGGCATCATTCCAAACACAAACAGTAGTGCAGACGTAAAGCAGCAAAGTTGCCAAAACCACGTATCCCTTTTCATTTCGACAATTCCTTGTTCAGCTGGGTGATTGCCTGATCTACCCTGGCGAGAAAATCCGTCATCTCCTGGTAATTCGAGTTAACAGGCGCAAAGTGTCTCATGTCGCTGACATTAATACAGCCAACATACTCTTGGATAAGTTCGTTCCTTACCTCTGCTCGAGTGAGGAGATT
>Ga0310345_10005868_pt1 | contig 10807 bp, 10 predicted proteins | sample HC15DNA20500_MG_FD_204667 | JGI IMG/M metagenome (GOLD analysis project Ga0310345, IMG submission 204667) | Marine microbial communities from station ALOHA, North Pacific Subtropical Gyre - HC15-DNA-20-500_MG | ecosystem: Environmental > Aquatic > Marine > Oceanic | place: Pacific Ocean: North...
CCACAGACCCTAGCAAAATAGCTATTCCAAGACTTATTCGACCTAACGGATAAGGTTTTCCTTCGGTCACTTCTCTTACCGAGATATTCACGTCGACGAGATTAGAACCAGAATATCTCCTATATGTGGATCCGGGTTCTAGTGAAACGACATCCAAAGGAGCGAGGTCGCTCACCTGAAGAGCAGGGCTGGGTTCCTTAACGAAAATCTCAAAGATTTCGGTAGGTCCTGGAGCTGGAAAATTTGCACTAAGGTCAGGCAATTGATACAAGATGACCAACATTCTTTCACCTGGAGGGATCGGTGCCTTTACCAAAATTTGTTCATCGGTGAACACCACATCTTCGGGTGGTAGTTCTCCCCGCACTAGTTCCGCTTGTCTGAAGCCACTTGGAAGAGGATAGCTCCACACTACGCCATCACCAGTTGGCACCAGGGTTTCTTCTCCTGGATTTTCTATCGCAATAACATCTCTTACTCGCCAAGTGTTTCCTTCCATTTCTAAGAGTACATTACGAACTTTCAACGGAAGAGACATGCCCTTTGAACTGACCGATTTTGATTCGAATACAGGTATGGAATACAAATCTACTAGCTGTTCTTTTTCCGTAATGGCATTGCCGAAGTAAAGCACTCCTTGGTATGCAACTGAAGCAAAGTACACTTCATCCACCGTTTGCATACTATCAAAATCAGGAAGGAGAAACTCGAAGAATCCATTCTTGTCTAGATATACGGAGTCAACTTGACCCGCCTTCATAGAGCTAACGCTGTGAAGCACCACAAACTCATTTGTTACAGGAACATCACCTCTGACCACCCGCCCTTTGAGTAGTTCCTGCCCATCTAATAGCCCGGCACCGCAGACAGCGATATCACACAACAACACAACTACATACGGGCTTATACGAGAAAAATTCAGTGGGAACCCTCCTTGCACGTTGTCTTTTTCGCAAGATATACTTGCAATTTACATCTTCAAAGCTGTCTGTATATCTTGAACTTTCTCAGATCCTTCCCAGGGAAATAGATTCACCGATTCTCCTGTGTCAAGAATTTTTGTCACAGCTTCTCGACCAAAATGGCCATACTTTGAAGTAGGGAGAAAGATAGGTTTTCGGAGATTTAAATCACTGATAATCGACTCAGGCTTAAAGTCAAAGATTTCCTTGACGATTTTTTCTAATTCGTTGTTTGTGAATCTTCCCGTTTCGAAATTATTGACATGAACAGAAACAGGCTCTTTGACTCCAATCGCATACGCCAGTTGTATCTCGCACCGTTTCGCTGCTCCAGCCTCAACTAGACTGCGTGCTGCCCAACGTGCTGCATAGGCACCAGATCTGTCGACTTTTGTAGCGTCCTTACCACTGAAAGCACCTCCCCCATGTCTACCCATGCCACCATATGTGTCCACGATGATCTTCCTTCCGGTAAGCCCCGTATCTCCTTCTGGGCCGCCCGTGACAAATCTCTTGGTGGGGTTGACGTGGATCTGGCTGTCGTCTAAGCCATGCAACCATTCTGGAGGAATGACCTTCTCAATAACTTCAGGAATTATTCTATCCCTGATCATCTGATGCTCTTTATTAATGCTATCCTCATCGTCTTTATCAATCAATTTCGCATGCTGAGCACTAACCACTACCGCATCTACTGAAGAAGGCACACCATCCTTATAGCGAATACTAACTTGTGCCTTGCCATCAGGTTTGAGCCAAGGCAGAATTCCATCATGCCTGACTTCGGCTAATCGTCGAACCAATTGATGTGCATAAAATATTGGAGCTGGCATGTACTGCTCTGTTTCATCTGTGGCGTAACCGAACATCATCCCTTGATCGCCAGCACCCTCCCTATCAACACCCATGGCGATATCTTGCGATTGTTTTCCGATCAATGGTAGGACTCCACACTCGCCCCCATGCATTCCAGAATCTGACTGATCATATCCTATTCTCTTCAGTATGCCCCGAACTAGGCCCTCAATGTCAATGAAGTCAGAATTGGTGGTGATTTCTCCTGTAACTACGACTAATCCTGTAGTTACTAATGTTTCACAGGCCACCCTCGAGTAAGAATCTCCTTCCAAACACTTATCTAAAACGGCATCCGAAATCTGATCCGCAACTTTATCGGGATGGCCTTCTGTAACAGATTCTGAAGTAAAAACTTGGTTGTGCACTTGAGCCTCACTCTTCATTGAAAATATGAGTGTAAAGCTAGCTATTAACTTGTGAATGAACCACCCGTTGCCGTAGTAATTCTTCTACCGCCATGGCTGATTTATCCCAACTGAACTGTTTCGCAAAAGCACGTGATTTCAAGCCCATTTTGATCCTCAAGTCGACATCATCAAACAGCTCTATCATCCTGTCTGCCAAGGCTTCATGGTTGCCGTGATCAACCAAGAAGCCAGTGCTTTCATGAATGACCGAATCTCTCAGTCCTGGAGAGTCGCTTGCAATTGTAGGAGTCCCACAGGCTGCGGCTTCCAAGTTAGTGATACCCCATCCCTCCTTGGAAGAAGTCAACACATTAATCCAACTTTTTCTAAGTAACTCCAGCTTCTTAGACTCAGGAACAAAGCCTAGAAATTCAATATTAGACCCAATTCCCAAAGTTTTCGAAAGCTCATTGAGTCGACTCTGATAATCTCCATCACCAGCTATCAGTAGTCGGCACGCAACTCCATTATCCTTCAGTTTTGCGATTGCCCGCAAAATTATATCCACTCTCTTATATGCTTTTAATCGACCCAAATACAACACAGTGGGTTCTGGAAACCGATCTGAGATCGGTACGGGAGTGAATTCTTCACAATCAATTCCATTTGGAATAACTGTTATTTGATCGCTACTCATACCTCTTCTTTTCAGATCTTCAGAGGTGCTTCTAGAAACTGTGATAGTCGGTATGTGACGAAAGACCAAAGGAATCGGCATTTCCAATAAGCAAGACAGAGCTGCCACTGGGAAACTGGCTCCTCCAAAGGCGGAAAGACCAAACAAGTGATGTACCAATAGGGTTACTGGCTCTTTAGACCACAAAGGAGAAAAAAAGGGCACCTTATTCAGGTCTTCGACGACGAGATCAAAACCTTGGTGGCTAAGTTTTTGCCTATAGTATACTGGGGTAAGCATGGACAATGTATGCCTCGTTCCCAGACGGTGGATTTCAATCCCATCTATACTGCCTCGGCTTTGACAGCCTGGCCAACCTGAACTGACAAGAGTTACATGATGACCATTTTCGACAATCCGCCCAAAAACATTCTTCAAATGGATTTCTGCTCCACCAGCTTGGGGGTTTACGGGATCAATCCAATTGAGCAATAAAATTTTCATAAGCCCAATCTTGATCGAGTCACTTCACTCTAGGAATCAAGGCGTCCAAAACCCCATTCACGAATCCAGGAGAATCAATCCCTCCATAAAGCTCAGCGAGTCGAACCCCTTCGAAGATTGCCACCTTATAGGGGATATCGCTGAAATATAGAATTTCCAGCGCTGCTATCCTGAGTACTCCCCTGTCAATTACTGATAGCCGATCCAATCGCCAGTTTTGCAGGACTGCCTTCAGCGATTCGTCTATTGACTCTCCATATGTGTCCAATCCCGAGACTATCCGCTTGATATACGGTATCCGAGCACTCGAAACCTTACGGGTCAATAGAACATTTTCAAACATATCGGATAAATTGTCACCCTGGTTCACTACATCCCATTGATAATGGACCTGAAGTGCCCATGCCCTCGCTCTGGTGCGATTTATTTGGGATGCCTTCATCGGTGGTTTGAATTCGACCCTCTTCATTATTGAATTCTTCGAAACAACTTAATCATATGGAGAGCGGCTTTTGCTAGTTCTTCACCCTTGTTCCCTCCTGATTCGGAAGCTCTCTCCCAAGCTTGCTCCCAAGTATCTGTTGCTAAAACTCCAAAAATTACAGGAAACCCTACTGATCTAGCCACTTCACCCAGGCCACTGTTCGCTTCTCCTGCAACATAATCAAAATGGGCAGTTTCACCTCTTATGATGCATCCGATGGCGATTACCGCATCATTCTTATTTTTTTCTCTTGCGACTATTCTTACAGTCTGTGGTAGTTCCCAAGCTCCTGGAACCCAGTAAACATCTACCTGGTTTTTTCGATAGCCAAACTGCTTTAAGGTATTTAGGCAACAACGGACCAATTCCCGAGTAACATCACCATTGAACATTGACGCGACCACTGCGATTTTACCTTGATTTTCGATAACAAGATCTTCTGGATTCAAATCGTAGCAGGATTTCATGCTAAAGAAGATGGCCCATTTTAGAGCGTTTAGTGGCCAGATATTCTTGGTTATGTTCTCCAGCTAGGACTTCCAATGGTTCTCTACCAGTGATCGTCAAGTTATAACCTTCCAAACCAATAATTTTTCTTGGATTGTTGGTTAAGAGTCTAATTTTACTGAGACCTAAATCCAATAGTATTTGTGCACCTATACCATAATCTCTAAGGTCAGGCTTGAAACCGAGTTCTTGATTAGCCTGCACAGTATCATGGCCTTTATCTTGGAGCTCGTAAGCCTTGATTTTATTGTGCAAACCAATGCCCCTTCCCTCCTGTTTCAGATATATCACAGCACCTGATCCTTCTTTGGATATTCTCTCTAGAGCAGCCACCAATTGCTGGCCACAGTCACAACGCAACGATCCAAAAACGTCACCTGTGAGACATTCCGAATGCATGCGCACCAAAGTGCCATCTTCCCCTTCAATCTCTCCTTTTATTAAAGCTAGGTGTTCCCTGTCATCCAAGGAGCTCCTATAACCTATAACTCGAAAATGTCCGAATCGAGTTGGCAACTGTGCGTCACCAATTCTAGTAACCAGGCGCTCTTTTGATAGGCGATACTTTACCAGCTGTGCGACTGTGATAAAACGGAGTTCATGTTGCTTGGCATATTCCTCTAGTTCCGGACGGCGAGCCATCGTTCCATCTGGATTTAGAATCTCACAAATGACCCCTACAGCAGGAAGTCCTGCCAATCTAGCTATGTCCACTGCGGCTTCTGTCTGCCCGACTCTCCTTAGTACACCTCCAGGTCTGGCCCTCAGGGGAAAGATGTGACCCGGTCTCCTTAAATCTTGAGGTTTGCTTTCTTCGTCAACCAATACCCTAATAGTTTCGGATCGATCGTGTGCACTAATACCTGTGGTCACACCAAAACGCTCATGTGCATCAACTGAAACAGTAAACGCAGTGCCTTGAGGATCCGAGTTTCGGTCAGTCATAAGCGACAAACCCAATGTTTCCGTACGTTCGGGAGTCAAAGCAACGCATATCAATCCTCTGCCAAATTGCGTCATGAAATTAACGCTCTCTGGAGAGACCAGCGAAGCCGCACAGACAAGATCGCCCTCATTCTCTCTGTCCTCATCATCGGCGATGATAACGATCTTACCTCTCCTGATATCCTCTATCGCTGATTCTACAGAATCGAATGGCATCTTTCGTCACTCCTTCACACATAACAGGGCCTAATGGCTGCTTCAACTTGAATGAGCTTTACGTACTAATTTGATGGATCTTGCTCAACTAAACCAGTCTTTGGGTAAGTGAAGAGCTCATATTTGCCGATGGGGGTAAAATTTAGCTTTGGGTATTCCCCTGATTACCTGATTTTGTTTGGAACTTCTGTAGGTATTTTCCTATCAGATCACCCTCTACATTCACGTCCGAACCAACAGCTAATGTCTGCATATTGGTATTGTCCCAAGTAAATGGAATAATAGCCACTTGGCAAATATCCACCGCAGGAAGAGCATTTATAGTTAGACTCACGCCATTTATTGTAACCGATCCTGCGACCAAAGTTGCCGACGTTACTTCCTCTGGTATCCTGATGTCCACCAAGTGATACATGCCCAAATTTTTTATAGAAGTGACTTTTCCAGTGCCATCAATATGTCCCTGTACGAAGTGTCCGTCTAATCGGGAGCCCACTACGACAGCCCTCTCCAGGTTGATTTGACTTCCCAGGTCATAGTCGGAAGCAATTGTCTTAGCCAACGTTGTATCTATACTATTCACCACAAAACCGTGATCGGAAACTTCTACTACGGTATGGCAGGCTCCATCCAGGGAAACAGAAGACCCTATTTCTAGGCCCTCATAGATGCAGTATGCAATCATGCTTAGAGCACGGAACCCATCACACTGGTTGATTTTTTCCAAAGTTCCGATTTCTTCCACTATCCCTGTAAACATTAGAGCTCTCGGTCATAAATTGTTAGATGATCCTCACCAAAACACCGCTGATTCCCTCTTTTTTGCCAGCTGCTAGAAGACCAAGGACTAGTGCTATTTGGGAACACAGGGACAGCTCCAGCACCCAGTTCCTTTGGACTGCGAAATAAATAAATCCTCTGAGCAAGACCATTCTTGTAAAAAGCTTCTGAAAGTTGAGCCCCTCCCTCACATAACACTGATTTTAAACCTTGCTCCCACATTAGACTCATTGCTTCATTCAAGTCAACTCTGCAACCAACAGATGCCACTCTCTCCACCTTAGCTCCTGAACATTTTAGTGAATAGATATTCTTATCACTTGCTGATTTAGTCACAATCACCAAAACTGGTGCTCTTTCAATAGAATCGAATAACCGAGAACTGGGTGAGATGTTTCCGTCAGAACTCAGAATTACTTTAGTGGGTTGAATTCTCGGTTCACGAACTAACCCCCTGACTGTCAAAAGAGGATTGTCTATACGGGCGGTATTCGCACCAACCACAATAGCATCAAAACCACTCCTAAGACGATGAACTTCTCTGTTTGATTCTGTGCCAGTCAAAAAGCTTCGCTCTCCTAGTTTGCCAGTCAACATACCATCGGCACTGACAGCCAGTTTTAGAGCCAAGTAAGTGCACTTGTGCTGCGCTGTAAAAAAGAAAGCGGGGTCAATTCCTTCACTCAAAATAAAATCATCCACTGGCCCCTCAACTTCAAGCCCTGCCTGCCTCAGACGATTCGCACCACCTCCAGAATTATCTCCAGGATCACTAGCAGCATAAACGATTTTCTTGATACCCCTAGTTATCAAGTATTCTGAACAAGGAGGCGTGATCCCTCGGTGATTGCAGGGCTCTAGGGTTACGTATGCAGTACTTCCCTGTGCCGATTCTTTAGCATTTTGCACAGCAACCACTTCAGCATGTGCGCCACCATAAATGTCATGCCAACCTCGACCGACAAGTTTATCGGTTTTCACCAGGACACAACCTACCATTGGGTTTGGGCGAACTCTACCCCTACCCCTTTCAGCTAGATCTGCAGCGAGACTCAACCATTTCTTATCACGTTCACGTATCATGACCAACAGGCACCCCTATATATGCTAATCACTCAGAACCGAACCCTGACTGCTAACCGGCCAAATACCACAGAACTAGAAGAATCATATCCAAAGTAGACATTAGACGGAACATCCAACTCTTCTACCAAACCCAACTCCAGGGACAACTGGAATACCATATCAGTGAAGGATAATCCAGTAAAATACAGAGCCTGACTGTCAACTGCTTCTTTAGAAGAGAAAGTCCAAGCGCTTCTGGCCAGCATGCCAGGAATTGTCCCTTGTAATAAACCGCTGTTATAATTCCACCCGATACCTGCCAGTATGCCCAATTTTGAAAAATCCTTGCCGACTGTTGTTCTAAATCTCGTACTTCTGTTACCGACGACTAGATCGACGCGATCTTTTCGAGATGAATCCAAATCCAGATCTCTTCCTGTTTGTCGAACAACTGAGACAGTTAAGCCTGGAAAACTAAAAGATTCTCTTAGTAAGCCGATCCTAACCCCTGCTGATCCTGTTCCTGACACCACTATTGGTTGCTCACTGTCCCAATTGAAAAACTGCACAGAAGCACTCCCAATCACATCCATGGAAAATACCCCTTTTACCCCAGGAGAGATTGCTAGTCCATCAAATAGACCCAGGGTGAAAGTGGTGTTTAACCCGTACACATTAACAACATTTGATAAATCTCGGTTGGAGCTACCTATATAAAGGCTTGGTATTCGAATCCGGGCAAATCCAGAGCTGAAAGCAAAACTCAAATTCCTTGCTGGTACCTGTCCCTCTTTCCTCCGTCCAATAGCATTGGAGCTACCGGGCAATTCTGACCCATAGCCAGCGGAAAGACTCACGCCACTTCTGATAGTACGTGCCGCCAGAATTGACTTGTGGCAAAGTGAATATTGGTCGGATGACATTTTCCCGATGCAGGATGAAGTGAGAGTGTTGAGATCTTGAGAAGCAAGAGGGTTTGATGACTTCACCAGGATAAAAAGATAAACCAGTAAACTCAATCTTTTTGACCTGGTCACTCCAACCTAACACCCTCTCCGGTCTCCACCTCACCTATTACCCAACTTCCAATTTGGGTCTTACCAAGTTCATCTAACACAGTGCCAGTGTTTTCTGGCGAGGCCACTAAAATCATCCCAACGCCCATGTTGAAAACTCTGTACATCTCTTTCCTTGAAACACGTCCACTTTCTTGTAAAACTTTGAACACATTCGGCACATCCCAAGAATCTAGATCAATCCTAGCTCCTATTGTTTCCTTGAAAATTCTCGGCAGATTTCCTTCGATCCCTCCACCAGTAATATGTGCCAATCCATGCAACAATTTTTTAGATAACAATGGAGTGACTTCTCCCAAATAGCTTCGATGAACGTCTAAGAGTACATCTCCGACACTCCTTATATCGCCAGGAAATTCATCCTTCACTGTCAATCCCATAGTTTCGAAAACGATTTTTCTTGCCAGTGTGTACCCATTAGTATGTAAACCTGAAGACTCCAGTCCTATCAAAACATCTCCAACTCTGATTTTGCTACCGTCAACGAGGTTATCCCTTTCGACTATCCCAACTATAAAGCCAGCTAAATCATACTCGTCCGAAGAATAAAAGCCTGGCATCTGAGCAGTTTCACCACCCAATAGAGTACATCCATTTTCTCCACACGCCTTGGCGATCCCCCTAATAACTTCAGGAACCATCTCTTCATCCATACCTCCAGAAGCAAGGTAATCCAAAAAAAATAATGGCCTAGCTCCCTGCACCAGAATGTCATTCACACAATGATTGACTAGGTCCTTCCCTATGCTACCGTGACAATTGCTCGCAAATGCAACCTGGAGTTTAGTGCCAACGCCATCAGCACTTGCCACTAAAACTGGTTTTTCAAAAGAGTCGGGAACCGAATAGAGTCCTCCGAATAGACCAAATGACGACAATGTATGTTGGTCCACCGTGGAAGCCACCAGGCTTTCCAGTTGCCCCTTGACCCGTTCTGCCGCTTCCAAATCAACCCCCGACGCACGGTAATCTACCCCATTGTTTTCACTCATAATCGCACACACACACTTTAATCAAACGACGTTAGGTTTCTAAGCTCTGTCACTCTCTTAAGAATACTCTGTTTACTTATTGTTTCCAGTCTATCGATGCTAAAAGACTCTACGGCAAATGAGCCCATAACCGTTCCATAGACCATAGCCTTGCGATAGTGTTCGCGAGTAAAAATCTCTTTTGACGAAAGATAACCCAGAAATCCCCCGGCAAAAGAATCTCCTGCACCAGTCGGATCAACCACTCCATCCAACAGTAAACCAGGGACAGCAAAAGACCAGTCTGTGCCAAAAAACACGGCTCCATGCTCCCCTTTCTTTACCACCACTGCCTTTGGACCCCAACTATGGACTATACGACTAGCACAGAGAAGGTTTGACTCGCCCGTCAATTCTCGAATTTCACTATCATTTACCATAAGGATGTCGACTCTGTGGAGCAGTGCCAATAATTCCTCCTTATACTGGCTTATCCAGTAATTCATTGTGTCGCAGACAATTAGCTGTGGCCTATTCATTTGTTTCAAGACATTCGATTGAACAGTTGGATGAATATTGCCGAGAAATAAGCATCTAGAATCGGTTAAATGCGGAGGTATCACAGGATCAAAATTCTCAAACACACCCAATTCAGTAACTAAAGTCTCTCGCGAACTGAAATCTTCCGAGTACTCCCCAGACCAGAAAAAACTTTTCCCTGAAACCTGTTTTATCTCCGTCAGATCTATACCGCACTCTTTCAGATTCTGCAGTCTATCCATGGGATAATCTTCACCAATCACACCTATCGGGACAACCGCAGACATATTACAAGCTGCTGCGGAGAAGAACACCGCAGATCCACCTACCGCTCTTTCAACTTCTCCACAAGGAGTTTTCACTGAGTCCAGAGCTACGCTTCCAACAACCAACAAGGGATTTCTATTCATTCAAGCAACATTCTCCAAGTCTCGTGCCATATATTCTGGAGCTGAAATCCCTAAGATCTCTAGTCCATTTCTAAGAACAGTTTTAACAGCCTGGGCCAATATTAAGCGAGCATGCTTCAGCTTGGCATCCCCAACCAACACCGCCAGCTCAGGATTACGATTAGGATTGCCAGAATGATACCAAGAGTTGACTAGACCTGCTGTCTGTTCTAAGTAATCACAAATCAGATGAGGAGAACGGTTCCGTGCCGCACTGCCTACCATGTCAGGGAAATCAAGTAGCTGTTTAATTAATCCTCTTTCAACTGAATGCCCAAGCAAATTAAGATCAGCGTTCCGCAACAACTCGTCATCGAAATTGATTCCCGATTTCTTAAAAATACTGCACATCCTAGCGTGGGCATACTGAACCTTAAACACTGGGTTCTTATCAGATCGATCCAGTGCGAGATCTAGGTCGAAAACC
>Ga0310345_10005870_pt1 | contig 10805 bp, 14 predicted proteins | sample HC15DNA20500_MG_FD_204667 | JGI IMG/M metagenome (GOLD analysis project Ga0310345, IMG submission 204667) | Marine microbial communities from station ALOHA, North Pacific Subtropical Gyre - HC15-DNA-20-500_MG | ecosystem: Environmental > Aquatic > Marine > Oceanic | place: Pacific Ocean: North...
AAGAAAAGTAAATGAGTATAAAAGGTCAATGAACGATTGGTGTCCTCATGATAGAGTTCATAGTATTAGATGGTGGGATGGTCATAGAGGTCATACTTGTTATGAATGTGTAGTTTGCGGTGGAAATTTAAATGGCGTATATTGGAAAAAAAATAAACGAGCTAAAATTGTTTCACATTCGTAACAATGGTATAAATATATAAAATTAAAATTGAATAATTTGAATAAAAAATAAAAAAAAGACAAATAATAATATGTCATTAAAAGCAATGAAAGATATGAAGTCAGCAAAAAGAGAAGTTGCTGAAAATCCAAGAGAATGGAATGTTCTCTGTGAGTCAAAAGGACATGGATATGAAGGAACAGAAGATCTTAATTTTAATCCTGAAACAAATATGTGGAAAGGTAAGAAATTTCAAATTAAAATTGTTCAAATAGAAGGCAGACATGGTTTATTTAAAGATTTAGTTTTTTCTTATGAAAATAATATGAGAATTCCAATAAAATTAACTAAACAAGATGATTGTATCACATTTCAAATCAATTCTAGGAAAGATAAAACTGTATGTTTTGTTCCTACAACATTAGTATTATGAGAATAATTAAATATTAAAATGGAATATTATTTAATAATATAAAATGATAGCAGAATCTTTTGAAACTCAACCAGATATTCCAATTGAAAAGGTTCTTTGTTTTTGTTGTTGTTATACTTGGATATGTTCAATGCCAATACCACTAACAATAATATTATTAACTTCAACTAATTTACCTAGTTGGATTTCAGGAATATTAATAGGACTTAGTTGTATATTTTGTTGTGTAACACCTCGCTTGTGTGTATCAAGATTTTTAAAAAAAAATATGAAAAAAAGAGACGAGATATTAGAAATAATTTTAGGAAATGAAATTTTAGATGTAGAGGAGGCTATATCAGATATATGTACTATCTGTTTATCAAATTTAGAAGTGGGAGACACATACACAAAGCTCTGTTGTGATCACATGTATCATAGAGAATGTATAAAAACTTGGTTACAGACGAAAGCAACTTGTCCTATTTGTAGAAGGGGACTTTAGTTTATATATATTTAAAATTGACATTATTTTAAATATATTAAATTATTAGATGTCTTTTTGGGGAGTAGTTATAGATAGACGACGACAAAGAGAGGAAGAAATACGTAATATGTTATTAGGAGATGAAAATCAATTAAGAAGACATAATAGACATTGTTGTTATAATAAATGTTTATATAATACTTTTGCTTTTCTGATACCAATTTCTGTCTGGTGTTCTTTTTTTTTATATAATAAATTTCCTCCATACTCTCATTATATTGTAGGTGCATATATTGGAATTGTACCTTGTCTATTAATGTTTTGTCTTTGCTTAATAGATAATTTTCAGAGAAGAGAGATAATAGACACACGAGAAGAATTATTAAATGTATTACTGGAATCTGAAATATGTGATGATAGTAATATTTTAAATATATGCTGTTCAATTTGTTTAGTAGATATTGAATTAGGAGAACGATATAGTCGTCTTAGATGTGATCATATATATCATACAGATTGTATAAGAACTTGGCTTCTAATTAGAAATAACTGTCCTCTGTGTAGAGTAGAATTTTAATTAACAAATGAGAAATTGAACTGGCCTTTTCTATTATTTTTTAATAATTGATATGTTTTTTTATTAAATTTAATAAGTTGATTATTAAGATGAACAAGATTATTTTTAACATCCATTGGTACATCATTTTTTTTTTTACTCCAATGAACATGTTTATTATACTTCTTCCAAATAGAAAGAGTCTTATTTAATTTATCAATTGTTTTTCTAATTGGTTTTGTTTGTGCATATAATTGGAAATGTGGTTTACTATCATTTGGAATTTCATTTTTTCTAAAATGGGTCATTTTTTTTTTAAGACTAATAAGTGAATTTTTTAAATTAGTAATAGTTAATTCAAGTTCTGGATCATTACTCGCAAATTTTGCTTGAGCTCTATTTTTTTTGGTTGATGTATTAGACCCTACTTTTTTAAAAGTAGCTTTGATTTGATTTTTATTAAAATTATCTTCATAATATGTAAATTTATCAGTATCATTAAATGCGAAAATCATTTTAACTTACGTATACAAATATATTATATATTTTTGTATAAGAAAATTGAAGATTTAATTCAATTAATAATTGACAATGGATGATAGTTCTAGTAGTGAGTTATTTGACAATGGATTATCGAATTTAGATCTGGAAGTATTTTTTTATTTTTTTATTATATTATTGTCTTGCTTTTTATGTTGTACTATTTATGCGATTTGTTTGCTTATTGATATATGTAGAAATATAAGACATCGTAATAATAGACTGAATCAGTTAGTAGATACAATGTGGGAAGAAATAGTAGAACGAGGAGAGCGAGTATATAATGATACGTGTGTTGTTTGTTTGCGAGATTATAATAATAATGATAATAGTTCTGACGATAGTAGTTCAAGTAGTTTAAATAACGGCAGTGAATTAAAATTGTTACAATGTGGACATGCGTTTCATTCGGAATGTATTATTCCATGGTTAGAGCAACATAATAATTGTCCTATCTGTCATGCAGAAGTATTTAATGATTTAGAAACTTGTTTTAAAAGATATAACAATTATGGTCATAATTTGTTTTCTGATTATATTCGACGAAGTTTAATTTGTTGTCAAAATTGTATGTTTTATATTACAAGAAGTATGAGAAGAGTAATTAGAATATGATAATGAGGTATTATACACTTTTTCATATTTTTTACAACAATCTTTTCTTTTTACCATGTTCACATTTAGAAGATTCATATTCAAATTTTTAATTCAAAATCTTTTGGAAAAACTTTAAAATATTTGTTAGATTTATAATTTATTTTACGCTCGATTGATTTAGGATATTTTAGATTAAGTTCTTTCAGGGTTACATTACCTTTTTTTAAAAAATCGATAGTTAATGCGAGAAATATATCAATATCATCAAATTTTGTCTTAGAAAAATTAACCTCCCAAGGCAAAAATTCGCCGAAGAAGTGTACGACTTTTATTTTGTCGCAAATACGAGTTCTTCTTTTTTTATACGAAATATTTCTATTATCACAACATTCATTTCTATGCCATGGAATATATTGAAAGCATTGGGGGAGTTGATTCCAGCTAAGTTGTGGGCCTTTGTTGTAAACACTCATAAAATATGCTAGAGATTGTTCATCACTTCCACTATAATTATTTTTAGTATATATCTGAACGTGTTCTGGTTCTTGTATCATTTCCTTAAATTTTTCAAAATGTTTTTTATTTGGCTTAATAAGGACAGATGTTCCGATCATGACAAATCCCCCTTTTGTTAATGCTTTCTTAATAAGATCTGGTTTGATCACTTTTTTATATTTATAAAAATTTTTGATACTTGAGCGTTTAACATAACTCCAAGGATTATAAAAAGTTCCTGCTGGTCGTTTATATTTATCAAATATATAATCGATATTTTGTGTAATAATAACATCAGCATCAAGAAAAAATATTTTTTTATATTGGATAAGATTCAGACAATTCCATTTAGTAAATGAGATATTAAACCAGTTTTCATACAATTCTTGCTGTCTTTCTGTTTTGAATTTTGTGGTTCCTTGGATATATGGAACTTCAATTACTTTAATGGAATTTTTGCGTAATATTTTTCGTGCTTTTTCTGAAACATCATGAGTAACCATACATACTAGATCATATTTAGTATTAGTTCTTTTGATAGACCAAGCAGAAATTAGTATTCCTGAAATATATCTATCACCTTTAAAAATACTCCATACATATGCGTATTTAGATTTAGCCATATTATATAATAAAAATGAATATAATAATTATTATTATAAATATAAATATAAATAATAATGGTTAATGTAGGTTTTATTTTTTGCGGACTAATTCTTGGTTTAGCTGGAATCGGCTATTGTATTCTTCGTCGTAGAGGATATAGGAATATATATCAACCTTTTTAAAAATTGAATTATATTTCTTTATAAAAAAATAAGAATATAATAATATAAATGAATAAGTTACCATTAGATATAGAAAATTTAATATATTCATTTCTTCCACATACTTGTGATTGGTGTAATCAAAAATGTAATTATGAAATAATAGATTATGTAAAGACAGATTTAGGCAAAGAATTACTCGACCCATTAGAATATCGACGCGCTAATCGTCGTTCTAATATACTTGCACTCTTTGCTTTAAAAGGTAATATAGTTTTTCGTGTGAATGCTTACATTTGTAGATTATGTAAATTAAGTAAATTTAATTTCGATAACAAATACATGTGGTCTCGTGATTACAGAACTTCAGCAGATGGAGACATAATTGCTTTATATCCTCGTATTCACTTGCGTAGCTATCAGTATAAATTATATGGAGAACGGATTCACGAGCCAATAATGATGATGACAGATCACAAATGGAATATTGGAAATCATGATATAAACATGTCAAGTATGATTAGTGATGACATAAATGATGAAATGGAAGAGATTGACTAACGAACGAAGTCAAATATATGCTTGAAACGGGGTCAACGAAACGACGAACAAAAAACGTGAAACGACGAACGAAAATCTTGTTTCAAGTATATATTATATAAGTTTCGCAATGAATAAAGAAGATGGAATATATTTAAAGATAATAAATAATTTGTATATAAAATGAATAGTGATTTAAGAAAAGATAAAAGATTATTATTAGAAACTATTAATAAATTAACTGCAGAATCTAAAGGTATTTTAGCTGCGGATGAAAGTACTAATACAATAGGTAAAAGATTAAATAGTATTGATGTTCAGAATAATCATGAAAATCGAAAAAGATATCGTAAAATGCTTTTTTCAACAAAAGATTTAGAAAAATATATTAGTGGTGTAATTTTATATGAAGAAACATTTTATGATGAGTATGTACCTGGAATAACATTTTCAGAATATTTAAAGCAAAGAGATATAGTTCCAGGTATCAAAGTAGATCAGGGTTTAGTATCAATAAATGATGATGATGAAAAAATAACAAAAGGTTTAGATACGTTAAACGAAAGATGTATGGATTATTATAAAAATGGAGCACGTTTTACTAAATGGAGATGTGTATTTAAAATAGGTGAGGATTTACCAAGTTTAGAATTAATTTCACAAAATATTAAAATTTTGACAGAATTTGCTAAAATTTCTCAAAATAATAATCTTGTTCCAATAGTTGAACCAGAAATCTTAATGGAAGGTTCTCATAATATAAATAAATGTCAAAATGTTACTGAAGATATATTACGTAAATTATTTAAAAGTTTATTAACTCATGATATTTTGTTAGAAGGAATGATACTAAAAGTTAATATGATAAAAAATGGTATTAATTCAAAAGAGAATGCTGGTCTAGAAGAAATAGTAAGTAGGACAATCCAGGTTCTTAAGAATAGTGTTCCAGAAAGAGTTGCTGGAATTTTCTTTTTATCTGGTGGTATTAGTGAAACAGAGTCTACAATTATTTTATGTAATATTAATAAAAAATTACGAGTAAAACCTTGGTCTATATCATTTTCTTATGGTCGTGCGTTACAGAAAAGTGCATTACGAATTTGGAAAGGAGATGATAATAATATGAATAATGCTCGTGATAAATTATTAGAGAGATCAAGAGCTAATAGTTTAGCAGTTCTTGGAATAGAATCTTTATGAGAGTTTAATAAATAAATAGGAAATAGATTAAAGAAAGAGTCTTTTTTGTTCTTCTTTAACAGCAAATAGTAAATTATTATTTATATTTATTCCAATATTTTTTGAAAAGGAAATCCAATTATTAATACTAATTTCATTTTGTTCTTTTATAATATTCGAACAACATTTATGAGCACCACCGCCTCCACTGGATGGATGCTCAAAATTGTAAAAAAAGGGAAAATTTGCTGAAATTTTATTTTTTAAATTTTTATTTAATTTTGATGAACCAACAATTCCATTTTTATTAACTATCATATTTGCTCCAAGTAAGTCATCATTACTATTTATAAAAAATATTTTGTCAAAAATTTTTTCTAATATATTAATTTCTCTTTCTTCAAATCCGTTTTTAATAACAACCGCATTTCCATTTTTTTTATAATTTTTGTAAAAATCCTCAATATTATTAAAATTTTGGATATTATTATTACAATAAAAGTTAATAATACAATCTTGATGATAAAAGATTTCTTCCAATCCTTTTTTAGGTTTTAATCTAATTTCTTTAATCATAGGAATTTGTAATTTTTTAAGATATTTATTTATGTTGGTGATAGAAGAAGATTCTGATCTTGATGATTCATAAGTTAAAGCAAGTTGATATTTTTGATTATCTTCATAAATAAAACATGGTAAGAATTTAACATTTGCTTCACCTTCAAAATTGATATAATTATCTAAAATTATTGGATATTTTCCATATTTTAACATTGTTGCTATAATCCTGGCTTTTTCGATTTCTCTTTGTGAGCTTTTATTTGAATAATTTGAAATAATAACACAATTATCTCCAACATTTAAATAATCATTTGCGATGTAAATACTATCAGCAAAGTTACTGAAAATGCCATACATTGCAGTTGTTAAGATCTCATGATCATTTTTATTTAACTTATTCTGATTAAATAAGTTATTTAAATATGATAAAATTTTTTGTCTATTTGGTTGATTATTTATAAAAAGTTTTTTATTATCTAAAACATTCATTTTTAGTAATTTTGAATAAAAGAAGTTTATGGTAATAGTATTTAAATTTCTACAAGAACATAATGCTGTTAAAACAGGTGTATTATGGGATGTTGGTAAGAAGATAGTTTTTTGATTATATTTTTGAAAATGATCTGATATTTTTTTTGAATATAAATTTATTTCATTTGTTTTGTAATAATTTTTCATTTCTTTATTGATTTGTATTTCTTGTATTTTGTTTCCCCATACATGATTGTAGTAGTTACATTTTATATTATTTGGGCATAATGGTAATGCTATTTTACTATTATTATTAAATCCAGGATGAAAAAAACGAACAAATTTGATTTTATTTAATAATGTCATTTTATTTAAAATATATATCGATAATTTTATCATATTTTTAGTTAAAAATTACTTCTCTAAAGAATAGGTGTATATATAAAATTATCGTATTAAGAATATATTATTGAAATTTAAAATAAAAATTACTAATGAAATGTATAAGGAATAAGAGCATATATATATAAAATGGTATTAAGTAATTTAGTAAGACGAGGTTTTCGTTTTCATCAGGCTTGTTTTAAAAAGCCTTTATTAATAATTCAGGGTGAAAAAGGGATAATGGCTTGTAAATACATCGATGTAGAAACAGCTAATAAGGCTGGTGATTCTGTAAGTCTTTTTTCTGGTGTAAATAGTTTTGGCGAAATGTTAGAATCGAATGTAGTTGAATGTTCTGAAAATGCTTTGCTTTCTGGTATAAAAGTTGGTATGAAAGGTGAAGAGGTTTTAAAATACATAGAATAAAAAGAAAATTGAAAATAATGATTAGAAATTATTAAAATGATATTAACAACTTGTGGTCGATCTATAGGCAATATATATGCCTTCTTATGGATAGGTGTATTATTTATGCCTTATATTTATTACGAATATGTTGATGAAGGTGGTGTAAAAGAAATGTTTGACCAGCTTACTTGGTGGTGTTGGACAGTCCAAACTTTATTTTACACATTAATATTAGTATTTGATACATTATGTTGTAGGGATAGTGATTATGATGATGAAATGGAAGAAAAAAGTTTATGTCCTCAATTAGTGGATCTTTTATCAGTAGTTACAGGAACAGTTTGGTTTGTTTCAGGTATGTTTATTTATGTTCTTTTTAGTAATCCGTTATTTTTGGTGAATCGTATAGGCGATGATATAGAAAAAGGAGGTATAATTCATGCTGGTAATATTTTGGTTCATTATTATATAGTAACTGGTATTTATATTTGGAGTTTATTCAGATATAATAATGTTCAAAAGCGTGTAACTTATTATTTTCAGACAGCAAGATTTGCGTGGTTTCGAGTTTTATTTAATTGGTTATTGGTTTTAATAGGATACTTATGTTATTGGGGATTTGATTTTGAAGGTATATCTAAACAGTATCATATATATGATGAAGGATTTGCAAAAAATTTATTAATAGTATTAGTAATAATTTTTTTAACAATAACTAGTAACTTAGTTTATTTTAGTGGTTTTACAAAAGATATAGAAATAAAGGATGTTGTTCTTCGAGAAATACCTTGCTCTCGTTCTCATCGTTCTCGAATTGAATTAGGATATGTTTAGAGATAATAAACTTAATTTAATTTATCATTTAATGCTTTCATAGCTTTGTTATGTTTTGCCATAAGATATTCTCCTGCGATGACATTATTATATTTAGATGTTCCATTATTTTTACATGATTCGAATGTTTGAATAATAGTATTAGGATTAGCATTAAAGAAAAAAGCAATAGATTGTCTTCTATTATTAACTCGTTTTTGAATTTTAGGATTAACAACTCTATGAATGGTCGATTTCCATTTATCATTTGTCCATCTTTTCATAAGATCGCCAATATTAATAACGAAGCAATCATCAGGTGATTTAGCATCTATCCATTTTTCTTCTTTAGATAGAACTTGTAATCCCCCAACATTATCTTGTTTTAGGATGGTAAGAATTCCATAATCGCTATGTTGAGTAGCTCGAGTTCTTCCAGGAATATAATTTTCGACGTGTGGATAATTAAGAAGACGTAGTGCACTTTGATGATTATCAATTTTATTTTTAAACCAGTTGCGGGGTTCTTTTAAAGCTAATGCGAAAATTTCAAGTAATTTTTCAGCTAATTGAGACATAGATAGATAATAATTGGTAACAGCACTTGCCATTTGGTTTGGTGTTTGTGGTAATTTATTATTTTTGGAATTAATGCATATTTGAAAAGTTTCTTTCATATCTGGATGTGTAACTTTATCTTGATTAAAAGAAAGAGATAAAATTTCTTTGGATTCATATCCATATGGGTAATCAGGAGTCATAGGTATTTTATTTTTAATTTCAAAGGATTGATCAAAATATTCTCTGGTAAGTTTCCATGTTTTGTCTAAAACATTTGTTTTAAATTGATGATTTTTGATCATAAAGAAGCCTACTTCTTGCATAGTTTTATCAACATGATTGGCAAGTTCATTAATTTTATTTTGATCATTTCCAAAGATTGGGCTAATATCAATAATAGGTATGCTCATTTTTTATATATAATTGCTTCTAAATCTTTAAGTAAGTTAAGGTTTAAAAGATAATAATATGTTAATATGTCTTAAATATTTTTAGTTTTTATAATATTACCAAGTTCGATACAAAATGCTTTATCCATTTTAACTTTCAATCCATTTGAATATATTTTATTAACTGAATTTACAATAGTGCATCTTTTAAATTCAGCTGTAAAAGATGGTCTATGATTGCCATATCCGTTAGTAAATTTAACAAAATCATATACCCTTGGATTTCCCTTTTTATCATATAATCTTGATTTCCAATATTGTTTTATAATTCTGAATTCTTTTTTTTTTTCACCTGAAATCATAACATCAAAAGGTTTTTTTTTTAAAGTTAATTGAAGTATTTTCATTATTTATTTCTTTATAAGGATAAAATTATTTGATTTTTATTCCCAAGGTTCTTTAAATGGTTTAGTTGAGAGTCCAAATTTTTTTTTTAGTTTGGAGTATTGCCAATTATATATATAACTCGAACCATCAACAAGTGTAATAATTGAATTTGTATGTAAATATTTAATACAACTTTTTTTTGTGCAGCATTTACAACATAAATTATATGTTCTTAATACTTTCATATAATGATTGAAAATATTAGTATCAATAGTAAAATTGTTTCTAAATATATATTTTGATTTCTTATTAAATGAATAATTACAAATAAGAGTAGATATTTCTATTGGAAGTGTATTAAATGTTTGAAAAAAAAATTTTTCATATGCTTCATAAGTAGGAATAATATATGTTTCTTTGATAGATTTATTAGATTGTAAATTATTGATTAGAAAGTGTTTGAAATGTATAAGCATATAAATCATATTGTTTCTTTTTTTCATAAGATAATTTACTTTATTATAGAGGTTATCTTTAGCTGTTTTAACTTGATCAAGCATACAAGCAAAAATAAAATTTCTATTATTGAATTTTGGATCACAATGCAAAAAATTGTTATAAAATTCCGTCCGTTCGCTTCCAATACGTGGCGTATATTCGACACAAGTAGAGTATTTTTTTTTAAGAACAGAACAACGCTCAAAATCTTTTTTGTGTATTAGATATTTTTGATGGTATTTTTGAATTTGAATATCAAAATCAAAATATTCGACCAAACATAATATAACATATTTTCCAACATAAGTTCCTACTTTTTTATCACCACAAGCTTTTGATATTATTTTTTCAACTTCATATATATATTGCATGTCTTTTTTCCAAATATATGGATCAAAGTCATTAAAAATATTTGTCATTTTTCAGAGTAATGTATATAATTATAAAAAGTATAAAATAGCTAAATATTTTTTTTATTATTTTAATAAAAAAAGAGTTTAGTAAATTTTAATAATACATTTATTCAGAAGATATTTTCGATATTGCGGCTTGTATTTTAATTTTTGTGTTTTTTAATTGTTGTATTCTTGATCT
>Ga0310345_10005871_pt1 | contig 10805 bp, 10 predicted proteins | sample HC15DNA20500_MG_FD_204667 | JGI IMG/M metagenome (GOLD analysis project Ga0310345, IMG submission 204667) | Marine microbial communities from station ALOHA, North Pacific Subtropical Gyre - HC15-DNA-20-500_MG | ecosystem: Environmental > Aquatic > Marine > Oceanic | place: Pacific Ocean: North...
CGACGATTTTTCGCTCCAGGGGCTTGAACGACTCCACGAGTTCGCCCGAAGTATTGGGGTGCCCGGCGCCGCCTTTCACAACCCCTCGGGACACCCACGCCCCCACTACGACCTGAGGCCGGAGTACCGGGAGCGAGCAGTGGCCCGAGGGGCGGAAATTCTATCTAGAAAAAATCTAGTGGAGTTCTTGCACCGGGGAAGAGAGCGACTTCAAAGTCGTCCTGTGCCGGAGCAGTAGTAGCAACGACCGGACCCGCTACAGATAGCACACGGGTCATCGTAATAAAATCCGGTTCCGTCACAGGGGTAACAGAAGCGGCTTCCGCTGCACTTGTTGCACAGAGGTGCGGGTTGCGGTCCGAAGGCGCTCGTTTGAGCGCTTCCTTGCGGACTGGTGAGACCGAATACGGTCAATATTGTCATAAGAGCTAGGGCTAATTTCCAACGTTTCATAGTGGAATGTCCTCCTTTTCTGTACTGTCAGGAGGTAGCCTAGGGGCGGGGCGTTGATCGAGCGTTGATCCTATCGAAAAAGTTGAAAAACGAGTGTCACAACGACTGTGAGGACCAAACTACCCACGATAGATATGGGGAGTCCAAAGAAATATTTCAGTCCCGCGAGGATGGCGATAAAGATTAAAAGTTGTTTGAGTAAGCTCATGAATATGACTCCTTTCTACTCTCAGTGTAGCCCAACGCATGCTTATCTCGTAGGCGACTGAGGATAGAACGGGGCTATCCGAATAGAGCTCGAACTAGAGAAATCCTCTAGACCTCCTTGCGTCCGGTTTGAACCTTGATGCTGTCTCCGTCCCACTCCACGGGGAAGGGAGGGGACAGAGTACAACCTTTTTCGAGGAGTCGAAGAGCAGCACCGGCGGGGCCGGGAACGGCAGTGGCGGCGGCTTTTGTAGCCACTTCCACTTCTCTGTCTTCCATATACCAGCCGATGGCCTGGTACTCACCAGGGCGCTTCTTATCTTCCAAGAGCTTCACCGAGTAAAGATTGTCCTTGGAGCCGGTGACCAGGCCGTCTCCGTTCACCGGCTCGAAAGGACCGGTGAGGCTTTCACCCACATAGCAGTGGAGTCCGTGCTGGGGCCCACCCACCTGATCGGCCCACTCGGGGTTGTAGTCCTTCTCCATAGAGTTGAAGAAGAGATAAACTTTGTCGTTCTTCTGAATGACCTGAGGGCACTCCATCTGAGCGAACTTCCCAGGTGCCAACACAGGGGGCTTTGCCTCATAGGGGCCCTCAAAATTGTCCGCTTCGGCAACGCCGATGCAACCTTTGTACTTCTCGTCCCCGCCTTTGGTCTTGGCGGTGAAGTACATCAAATATTTCCCGGACTCAGGGTCCTGGACGATCTCCGGGTCCCGCCAAGCCTTATAAATGGGAGAGTCTTCGTTGGTCTCATACCAGCGTCCGTCGGCTTCCAGCAACGGCTTTTCAGCTCTCTCAAAATCTCTGCCGTTGGAAGAGGTGGCAAGACCAATTCGCTGAGTCTGACCATCCCGTTGGTTACGACCGGTGTAGAAAAAGAAGTAACCGTCGTCCTTCTTGTAAGTGTTTCCCGTCCAAATTGCCTTGTCGTCCCACGAACCTTCGGGACCTCTGGTCAAAGCGTATCCCTCATCCTGCCAGTTCACCAGGTCGGTGGAAACGGCGGTCCTCACCTGGGCTCGGTCGTGCCGAGTGTCCGGATCCGGGTCCGTGGGTGCGTCCAGATGATACAGGCGGTAGTGATCATCGTCTTGCAAAACCCAGGAGTCCCACAGGAACCGATCCTGAGGTGCGTAGCCGTCCTCTTGGGGAGCGGGTGGTTTGGGCTGTGGTGCCGGGGTCTTCTGAGTAGGTCTAGCCTGCTGTGTGTGTGTGGATTGAGAGATAAGCATAACTCTACCTTAATGATTGGCACTGAAAGTATTCTAAATCCTCGCTTACATAGCAAAAACGGGAGACGCGAACGTCTCCCGTTTCAGTGAATGGCTATCTTAGCTTTACATGTCCATTTGGTTGAGCATGTCTTTGGCTTCGGCGCGGTCCAACCATACGCCCGTCTTTTCAAAATAGGCGTATCGGTAGACACCGGCGTCGGACATGAAGAGGTTCGGCTTTTCGAACTCTTCGTACATCTCTACGGTTTCATCAAGCGCGGGCACATTGGCCATCTCGATGGTCTCCGCATAACCGGGTCTCAGGTTGGAAGAGTAGATATCCATTGTGTCAACATCTACTGCGTCCGGTTGGGCGGCGGCAAAACCGGTGGTCGCTAAGAGTGCGCCTGTAATAATTGCTGTATTTAGTAAGTTTCTCATTTATTGTTCTCCTTAAAATTTGTTAACTGTCTATTATAGTAAGAGACAATCACCGTAAGGAGTGATACACAGTAGTATGAATCCAACGTCCCGCAATTGTGCACCCAAGTTATCCGTAGGGTTTCAAAGGTGGTATCCGATCAGATTTTCAGATTCTCTCGAAACAGTTTTAGAATGCGGCGATACTCGTCGTACCAACTCTCAGGTTCCACGAATCCGTGAGGCTCAAGGGGATAGAGAGCGGTCTCCCAATCTTTCTTCTTAAGCTGAATCAACCGTTGCGTGAGGCGTACCGTATCCTGAGCTACTACGTTATCGTCCAACATACCGTGGCACATCAACAGCGGCTTCGAAAGCCCTTCAGCATACTCGATAGGTGAACTCCTCAGATAAGCCTCCGGGTCCTCGTCCGGCGTGTTCAAAATACGAGAAGTGTACCCGTGCTCGTACTGAGCCCAATCGGTGACCGGCCTCAGGGCGGCGCCACAGGCGAAAAGATCGGGTTCTTTAAAGAGAGCCATTAAAGTTAGGAAGCCTCCATACGACCCCCCGTACACTCCCACTCTTCCGGGATCAACTCCGTGATTCTGAACCAGGTAGGCCACCCCGTCCTTCAGATCTTCCAACTCCGGTGTTCCCATCCGGCGGTAGATGGCGGCCCTCCAGTCCCGCCCGTAGCCGGCGGAGGCTCGATAGTCCATATCCAGCACAACCACCCCTTTGCGAGTCAGCAGTGTATGGAACATGAATTCTCTAAAATAGTAGGACCAACCCCGGTCCGCGTTCTGCAGGTATCCTGCACCGTGAACAAAGACAACCGCCGCGCCGCTAGGCTCCACTCCGTCGGGTGGAAGATAAAGCTTAGAGGGAATAGAACGTCCGTGATGAGTAGAGGGCACATTCACAAACTCAGGGAGGGTCCAATCGATGGAAAGGAACTCTTCACCGGCGGTCCGAGTCAATCTCCGGGGGCGGGCACCCTTACTCGCCCGCTGCAGAGAGAGCTCAGGAGGAACCGCTGTTCGGGAGTGCAGCACCACCAACTCCTCACCGTCGGGGGCCAGATCGAACTGAAGATTCCCGCCGAAGCTCGTTAGCTTTTCCGTATCGCCGCCCCAGTCCGTGAAGTAAACTTCATAAACACTCGCATCGCCGCGATTGGAACGATAGTAGAACCCATTTCCTCGCGGCTCGGGGTGGATTGAGCTTACTTCGTACGGTCCGGAGGTGAGAGCTTTGACTCCCCCGTTCTCCCACACATAGAGGTGAGCGTAACCTGAACGTTCGGATTGAAACCACAGGGCGTCTCGCTTGGGAACCCACCCGAATTCGTTAAGGTCCCAGGTATGCCAAGCATCATCGTGGAGATGTTCGATCAACTCCACGGTAGCATTCGTGAAATCCACCTCCACGATCCAACGCTCTTCGTGGTTCTCGGAAAAAAGGGAGAGCGCAAGGCGGCCCTCTTCGCTCCATTTGGACTCACCGTACCTAATAAGAGTGGAATCTTTGAACCCGGGGAGAGTAGTGAGATCGATTTCGCTCTGCGACCCGTCTTGCAAATCCAAGATCGTGAGCCGGTGGTCGGAGGGCTCCTTTTCACCCACCTTGGGCCGCAGCGTCTGAAAACTTACAGTCCCATCCCGATTGAGATAGACGGGCATCTGGTCTCGGTCACCGGTACTGCTCGCCCCGTGCACTAGCAGGGCGTGGCGCCCATCATTGGTCATTTCGAGCCGAACCAGGTCCCGCTCCGCCCCCAAATAAAAAACCGGAATGCCACGGGCCCGCTTGCGCTCCCGCTCTCTTTCCTCTCGTTCCCGGAGAGCAGGAAAGAGGCGGTCCTGTTGGCGGCTCCTGAAATCCTCGCCCGCCTGGGGAGCTTCCTCAAACTTAAGTTCCGCAATCTGCCTCTCCACACCGGCCTTGAGGTCGAAGATGAAGTACTGCCCCTCGCGCCGGAAAGTGAAGCGGTCGCCATCTAACCAACGGGTCTGAGACTCGGTGGCCACGGTACTGGTGAACTGTCTAGAAGCACCTTTTACCTCCAGGAAGATATCCCCCATAAAGGTGTAGATGGCTCGATCGCCACGGCGGTCCTCCCAACTTGGCAAGGAGTCGGTTTCATAGACTTTCATCACTTCACCCTGCCGGTCGATCTCCACGACCTCATACCCCCTGGGGTCCGCGTGGGCCTTATAAAAAATGGAAGTGCCGTGGGGCGAATACGTGACCGATTCCGGCCACATTCCGATCCAGCGGGGATGACTCATGATCTTTTCCAGAGTGAGGGGGTCCTCGGCTAAAGCTTGGCCAGACAGACACAAAACGAGGAGAAAAGGGAGAAAATAGGTCTTCATAGGCCGAGTCCTGCAAGGTCTCGGCCTGCTCTTCCTCTTTGGGATATTGACACTCCCTTCAACATGAAAGTAACCTGGTATACGGGTCGGAGAGAAGGATGTCTGCTTCTTGTCCATTGAACGAAGAAAATCGGAGCGTCTCGATGTGGCGCTCGGTGCCAAATTTCAGCTAGAGCACATCAATCAAGAGTGTCTCATAAAGAGCCTTTCCGAAGATGGTTGTTGCGCTGTTGTCAGCTTTCCAAAATCTCCCCCCCCGCCGGAAACTCAGGTACTTCTTCGAATAAATTTATGCGAAGGGGAAGAGCCCCTGGTGGCCCAGTCCCGTGTAGTATGGACCGAACGAGTGCAAGGCACCAATCTCTACCAGGTTGGAATGCAGCTCTTGGAGTTCGCGAAGCCCCAGCATTTTCAAAGACTCTCCGTCTTTCTAGAGAAGGGGATGGTTCGACAAGAGGTCAGTCGGGAAACCGCGGCATCCAGAAACAATGCGCTCCATCTCTCCCAGATGAACGACCTGGAGCTTCAGCGGATCAAATTCTTGGCCGAACTGAGCCGGTTCCTGAATCGCTCCCACGAGATCCAAGAAGTAGCGGATGCGGTGGTGAGTTCCATCGCCGAAGTGATGCGCGCCGACAAAGTACTCCTGCTGCTCGACCACGGCGGCGCAGTTCCCGAGGTGTTGGCCCGATGGGGAGAGAGCACCGAAAGTGAGTTCAGTCACTCGGTAGTGGAGAAAGTGATGAGAACCGGGCGGCCCATTCTCTCCCTTGATGTAGCCAACGATGTTGAACTTTCCACCACCACTTCCCTAAATCTTCTAGGAACACGCTCCATCCTTTGTATTCCGCTGATCAGTGGAAAGAAACGTCTCGGTCTACTCTACCTGGATAACGCTTTCGAAAAAGCGGCCTTCTCGGAGCAAGACTTGGAGATCGCTAAAGTGCTGGCCGACCTTGCCGCCTCAGCCATCGAGCGTGGCCGGTATTTTGACATGCTCGTTCAGCAAGAAAAGCTGTCCGCGCTGGGTACAATGACCGCGAGCCTAACTCATGAACTCAACAATCCTCTCACCGCGATCTGCGGTGCGGTAGACCTTCTCAGAGACTCGCCGGAGGATCCTGAAACCCTTGAGATATTGGAGGCCAACGTGAAGCGCTGCATAGAAATGGTGCAGAGCGTGACAAACTGGAGCCGTTGCGATACGGACCCTGCCACCGAAGTTAGTCTCAAAGAAGTGGTCGACGCCACCACTCCCTTCGTTCAGAATCATCTTCTTAGGACAGGGGTGAAGCTACGTATTGAGCTTGACCAAAATCTGCCCACTATCAAAGGGAGTGCGAGTCAGTTGAGCCAGGTGCTGCTGAATATCCTCAACAACGCGATTCAGGCCATGGATAGAACGGAAGACCCGTTCATCAGTATCAGAGGAACAACCACGGACAAGGAAGTTTTTCTTCGGGTGAAGGATAACGGCCCGGGCATCCCCCCGGAAAACCTAGCCCGAATCTTCGACCCGTTCTACACCACGAAACCGAAGGGGAAAGGGACTGGGCTTGGTCTGAGTATCTCCCGCGATATCTTAAGCCGGTTTGGAGCAAGAATTGAAGCCCGAAATCTGCCTGACGGCGGGGCCCAGTTCCTCATCCGCTTTCCAGCTCACAATCAAGCTGTGGAACAACGGGTTTCGGTGGCGAACTAGAGCCTTAGTCCATCTGGTCGAGCTTTCTCAAAAACTCGGTAAAATCCCAATACGTCTCTCCCTGGTGTTGTATGTAGGGAGTTGCACTTGGGATCTCCGCGTCTAAGAGGTGACCTTCGGAAGGTATCTCCAGCCGCTCCAAGGTCTCAAGAACTTCTTCTGCTCGGGGATCACCTTCCCAGTAGTAAACCTCGGTCACAAGGATGTTAGGCTGCTATCTCGTTGTACAGATTGATCTCTTCGTCGAAAGCCAGACCTGCTACAACCTTGGAGGTGCGGGGCAGTTCTTGGGTCCAGGCTACACGCGCTCTAGTGGTTTGGTATTGACCAAGTTCGTTCTTCACCGAAACTCTGATGTGTTCGCCGCGGGTGGTTTCCCAGGGCAAAATGAGGCGAGCCCCTCGGGTATCGATCTCAATGGCGGAAACGTTGGACGCCTGTCTCTGGGAGGCCCAGCAGGTGATGGAGGCCGGGCTGATGGCTTTCCGCTCTGTGGTGCGCCGGCAGCGGTAAGTATTGTAAATCTTTTTGATACTTAGTCTGTTGCGAGATGTTAGCACGTCGTTGTCTTCCTTGATAGTAATGTCCCACAGAACTCCGGATCGTCTAGTGCTTTCTTAAAATTTTGCAAAAATTTTGTTACAGTTTCCCGCAAAGCATTCTCCCAGAGCGCATTTTGTTTCCATAAGAAGAAAAATGCATACCGAGCGACCGAGCGTCTACACATCCATTCGGGCGACGATCTCCTCTCCGATGGCAAGTGACGCGGTGGCTGCCGGAGAGGGAGCGTTCAGAACATTTGTGAGTCCAGGCTCCGTCAATACCTGAAAGTCGTCCTCCAAGGATCCGTCCGGCCGGACCGCTTGGGCTCGAATTCCAGCCGCCGAGACAACCAGGTCGTCTTTTTGGATTTCAGGGCAGAGTCGCTGCAAGGCCTTGGTGAAGAGAGTCTTGGAAGCAGATCTCACCATCTCCCCGAGCCCCATGGTCCAGTGTTTTAGGGAAAGTCTCCAAAAGCCCGAATATGAGAGAGTCTCCAGCAGGTCTGAGAGATTCATGTCCCCGCTCAGATAGGCTTCTCTTCCCAGAGCCAAGACCGCATTAGGGCCCGCGTCCACCCCTCCCCCGATCCGTCTTGTGAGATGAACTCCCAGAAAGGGAAAATTCGGATCCGGTACGGGGTAGATGAGATGGCGGCAGAGATGAGCGGCTGAGTCTTTCAATCGGTAGTACTCTCCCTTGAAAGGAACGATACGAAGAGGCGGATTCACGCCGGTGAGGGCACACACACGGTCGGACTGTAAGCCCCCGCAATTGACCACATAGTCCACCACGAATTCTCCTTGAGTGGTCACCACTCGACGCCTTGCCCCTTCGGAGACAACCTGTAAGACCTTAGCCCCCGTAACAAGTTTGCACCCACTGGCCTGCAGAAGGGTTCGGCACACCTCCCGGTAGTCTACTATACCGGAATCCTCCACGTGCAGCGCCCTCACCGCCACGGCGTGCGGCTCGTAGTCGGCCAGCTCCCCTTCTCTGAGAAAACGACAGGAAACGCCGTTCTCCAAACCACGACGATGAAGCTCCTCCAAGGCCGGGATCTCATCCTCTTTGGTGGCCAGGACAACCTTCCCGCAAAGCTCGTGCTCGATTCCGTGTTGGCGGCAGAACTCCAGTAGGCGAGCGCGTCCTTTTCGACAGTTGACAGCCTTGGCCGAGCCGGGCTTGTAGTAGAGCCCCGAGTGGATAACACCGGAATTTCGGCCGGTCTGGTGAAGAGCGGGCTCCACCTCTTTCTCTAAAACCCATATCTCAGCATCGGGACGAACCCGACGGATTTCGTAGGCTGTGGCCAAACCTACAATTCCGGCTCCAATAACCGCGAACATTTGCAAGCCTCCTTCTTGCCAGGATCTTTCCAGAAAGCTCCCTAACTGTTCCTGCAGTGAAAGTCGTGAGTGTGATAGGTTTAGGCCGGGTGGGGAAAGCCGTCTCTTTTCTCCTCACTCACTCCTCCGAACCGCTCCTACTAAACTTGATTGATCCCTGGCTTAACTTGGGAGCTTTCGAGGACCTCAGTCACGCCCACGTAGATAGCCAGGTCATAAGAAACGACCACGATCTGCTCCCCCACTCAGAAATTATCTTTCACTGCGCCGGGCCGGAGGTGCCACCAGGGGCAAGCCGTTTGGCCGTGCGGGACAGATCTTATGAGCTTACTGAGAAGATCTTTTCTAACCTCTCCTTTGGAAACAACGAGCCTCTGGTGATCGTACTCTCAAACCCGGTGGACCTGATCACCCACCACACCTTGAAGATAACAGGCCTACCCCCTGAACGGGTCTTGGGGACAGGCACTCTCCTGGACACACGTCGCTTCAACATTCTTTCCGAGCGCTCTCTCGGTCTGAAGCGCGGGTCGGTAGACGCCGTTCTGTTGGGCGAACACGGGCAATCTTGCGTCTTGTGGGGTGCCGGGAGTAGAGTGAGCGGTGAACTCATTGGGGAGGTTGTGGAGCCCTCCGAGTTGACAAGACTCCTCGAAGAGACGAAGCGACAAGCAGCCTACATAAAAAAGCACCAGGGGGCGACCTACTACGGCGTGGCTCGCTGCGCCGTCGACCTCATGAGAATGCACAACGGTCCGGGAGTGAAAAAATCCATCGCTTCCGTTTTGTGCCCGAAAAGGATAGGGCAAGCCTTAGAGATCGAACGACCGGTGTGCCTGAGTCTTCCCGTGGAACTGGGGAAGGGGAAGCTTACGGTCAAGGAAACACAGTTCGAAGGTGTGGACCTTGAAAATCTTCGTCGCTCGGCGCACGTTCTACTCCACGCCGCAGGTGGCGGGTAGGTTCGGAACGACCAGGGAGCCTTCTCTCAATTCGTACACTTTGTCGGCTACCGCACGAAGTGCCTGGTCGTGGGTGATGATCAACACGCCGGGACGCGAGCCCATCCCCTGAATAGTGGTCAAAAACTCTTTCACAGAGCGATCATCGAGATGGTTGGTGGGCTCGTCGAAGATAAGGAAAGTGGGACTTTTAAGAAGCGCTCGGGCCAGACTAATACGCTGTCTCTGACCGCCGGAAAGTAAGGTTCCGTTGGGGCCCACGTTGGTATTCAGTCCATCCGGCAGCCCCGAAATCCACTCATCGGAACCGGAGAGTCGCAACGCTTCCTCTACCTGGCTGTCCTTCACATCCTCTCGCCCGTAGGTCACATTCTCTCGAATGTTACCATCCAATAAGAGGGCTTCCTGTGGGACGATGCCGATCTGAGCGCGGAGACTTCCCATATGAAGTTCGTGATAATCGTGTCCGTCGGCTCGGACGGTGCCGCCGGTAGGCCCGTAGAGGCCGAGGAGAAGCCAGATAATGGTACTTTTCCCAGAACCGTTCGGGCCCAGAAGAACCACCGTTTCGCCTCGTTTGAGAGACAGGTCCACACCTTTGAGAAACGGCTCCCTATTCCCATACCCGAAAGAGACATCACGCAACTCAAGCTCGCGAGTGAGAGTCACCTCTCCGCCCCCGCAATAGGGCCGCTCATCTTCTGTGTTGAGCCAGGCCAGAATATTAGTCATCGATTCCCAACCTATAAAAACGTGATAGATTCCGTGGGAAAAATCGCGAAGAGCCTGATTGAGTAAACTGACTACCATGTAGAACGAGACAAAGTCACCGAGACTCATTCTCCCTTCGGCCACCTCGTTGCCTCCGGCCATCAACACAACCACGGCGATCAGGGTGAGTACCACCGCCTGAACTTCCGAGTAAGCCGTATCCAACACGGCCACAGGTTTGTGAGCTTCCGCCACCTGCTCTAGACAGTGGCTCAGATCCCGGCTCTCTTTCTTCTCCCTGTTTTCAAAGCGCGTCAGGTCGAGAAGGCGGATTCGCTCGAAGACCGACCGGCTAAACATGCGAACCGAGCGGTTATAGACCTTCACCTTGGACTGAAGATACCTGCGCACAACCTCATTGAGGACCCAGACAACCGGCCAAACAACCATCATAAGAGCGAGGAGTCGCCAACTGAGATAAAGGAGTACACCTGTGAGCACCAGAGATTTCAGGGCTGAAGGAACGACGACTCCCACCATCTGACCGGCCATCCGGTGAAATCGTTGAGTCTCGGTGAACATGATATCGTGAAGGTCCGCCGGTTTGTACTGGTCGGATTCGGTTCGGGAGGTTCGAAAAAAACGCTGAGTTAAGAGCAACCGGAGTCGGACTGTAACATCTTCGGTGGCCGCCGCGTTGAGCCAGCGTGTGAGAGTGGCCATCAACGCCGAAACGACCCTCAGGCCCAGAATAGCGAACCCGGCCCATAGAAGCGCCTCCCCGTCGGATTGGGGAACCCAGGAATCGAAAGCCCGGCGTACGATCCAAGCCAGGGGCAAAGCGAGAGCCGAAGCCAACAGA
>Ga0310345_10005873_pt1 | contig 10801 bp, 8 predicted proteins | sample HC15DNA20500_MG_FD_204667 | JGI IMG/M metagenome (GOLD analysis project Ga0310345, IMG submission 204667) | Marine microbial communities from station ALOHA, North Pacific Subtropical Gyre - HC15-DNA-20-500_MG | ecosystem: Environmental > Aquatic > Marine > Oceanic | place: Pacific Ocean: North...
ATTTTTGATGGCAGAGGATATATTTGCTAATTCGTTTACCGCTGAAATCTGAGTTGCTAGCAAGCAATTATTTGCATACTTAATCATTTCAGCTGTTCTAGTGTTAACAAGTATCTTGTCACAGTTAAACGGCTTATATAATTGCTCTAAACGTGATAATGTTTCTTGATCATCGTAGCCTAATACTATTCGATCAGGGTTTAGAAAATCTTCTACAGCAATGCCTTCTCGCAAAAACTCTGGGTTCATACCAAGACCAAATTCACCAAGCTTCTTTCCAGATAAGTCTTCAATAATATTGCGAATAAAAGTATCCACTGTACTGGGTAGAACTGTGCTCTTGACTACAATGGAAACAAATTTTTCTTGATCTTTAATAGATCTAGCAATTGTATTAGAAACATTTTCAATGAAAGAAAGATCTATTTTTCCATCTTCGCAGGGAGTGCCTACAGCTACGATTACTACATCACAGTCTGTTGTTTGCCCTTCAGAAATATGTTTTGCTACAAACTTACCTTTTTTTAGAACTTCTTGAAGAAGAGGCTCAAGGCCATCTTCTTTGATATGTGGGATTCCTTTGTTAAGACTATCAATTGTTGACACGTCTAGATCATAACAACTTACTTGATGACCTTTTGAAGCAAGACAGACTCCAGTCACCAAGCCTACATAACCGGTTCCTATTACATTAACCTTCATGGATGAATCCTCATAAGACCTCTCCTTCTGAACTTAATTTATAAAATTCATAAGTTCTCTTTATTCCTTCTTCCAGACTTATCTTGGGATTAAATCCTAATAATGATCTGGCTTTATCTATTGAGGGGCAGCGACGAGATGGATTATCTACAAGATAATCTAAATCATTATCTTTTTTAAAAATAACATCCAAATCTTCATTAGTAATATCAATTATCAGGTTTGCTAAATCAATCATGGTAATTTCAGGTTTTTCTGCGCCAATATTAAAGGACTCCCCATTATGATTTGATAGAAGCAGTCGTAGATAACCCTCAATTGCATCAGTGACATAACAAAATGTACGTGTTGCTTTGCCATCGGATAAGATTTTTATGTCCTTTCCATGAATAACATCATTAAAGAAATCTGGAATTACCCTTTTATCTTGTATATTCATACCCGGTCCATAATTATTAAAAGGCCTAACAATTTTTACTGGGATTTCATGAATACGCCAATAATTTACGCACAAAGTTTCTCCTAAGCGTTTAGACTCATCGTAACAGGCTCTAGGTCCTGTACAGCTAACAAAACCTCTGAATTCTTCTTTAGTGGGAATATTTTCTGAATCAGGATCTCCATATATTTCACTTGTAGAAAAAAACAAAAGGCTTTCTATGGGATTGTCTTTGCAATAGTCTAATAATTTCCTTATACCAGAAACATTAGCATCTATCGTTTCAATAGGGTATTTTCTATAAAAAGCTGGAGAAGCTATAGAAGCAGCATGGATTATATAATCTGGGGACTCGTACTCAACCTCTAAAGTAATATCTTTTTCCTTTACAAACACATTACTTTGATCATCAAGATTGTTAATCCAATCAGGCCTTCCTCGTATAAAATTGTCCAAAGCAAGGAGCCTACACGGCTCTTTAAGAAGTCCAGAATTATTTAAAGTCACAAAATAATGCATAAATTGACATCCTAGAAAACCTGAAGCACCTGTTAATAAAATGCGTTTACCTGAAAATTTTGAATTTAGCTCCCCAAGACCTGAAAGGATTTGTGAAGCATCTTTTTCTAATATTGATTTAAGCATATTTAATTTTTATTAAGAGATATTTATAAAAACCTTTTATTTTAAAGTTAAATATTTCATCCATCCGTTAGAGAGCTCTGATAATCAACTATATCTTTTAGACAAAGCTCCCAAGCAGATTTTCCTTCTTCTCTTGCTTTACACCAACTTACTAGATTAAAAATAGCCTCATCAATCCTCCAAATTGGCTTCCAATCTAGCCTGTCCATTGATTTAGAAATATCTAATTTAAGGGTTTTAGTTTCATGGGGATGATAACCAGTTTGAGGAACTATTTTAGAATCAGAATTAAAAGCGGAAATTATTCTTTCCACGATCCAATTAACTTTTTTACAATCTTGATCAGTAGGTCCAAAATTCCAAGCTTCGGAAAATTCGTTAGGAGAATCATACAATCTTTCTGCTAACAATATATAACCCGCAAGTGGTTCTAGTACGTGTTGCCAAGGTCTTATTGCATTAGGAAACCTAATCTCGATGTCCTGTTTATGGGCTATATTTTCTACTACATCAGGTATTAATCTATCTTTTGCCCAATCACCTCCTCCGATAACATTTCCTGCTCTTGCAGTTGCAACTCCAATTTCTTTTTCTTTAAAAAAAGATTCTCTATATGAATGAGTAACCAATTCACAGCATGCTTTACTATTAGAGTAAGGGTCATGCCCTCCTAGTTCATCAGTCTCTACATATCCTCCTTCCAATTCTTTATTGAGGTAACATTTATCAGTAGTGATAATCACTATTGCCTTAATAGATTCACAATATCTCAATGACTCAAGTAAATTTGCTGTTCCTAAAATGTTAGTTTCATAAGTCTTTAAGGGATCTTCATAAGAGTCTCTAACTAGAGGTTGGGCTGCCAAATGAAAAACTATCTCAGGATCAAAGGAGGAAACTTCTTTTCGTAACTTATCATAGTTTCTTATATCCAAAAAATGAGTTTTAAAGGATTTCTTTATATCAGCTTCCTCAAATAAAGAAGGTTTAGTAACTGGTTTTAATGAGTAACCATTTACTCTTGCGCCTAAGTGGTTTAACCATATAGATAGCCAGCTTCCCTTAAAACCAGTATTTCCTGTAACAAAGACTTTTTTATTAGCCCAAAAGTTAATATCTTTCAATTTAATCCCATATTTTCCAAGGCGCCTTATCGCTATCCCAAGAATCATTTAAAATTGTTTTATCTCTTAATGTATCCATTGGTTGAAAGAAACCTACGTGTTCAAAAGCCATCAATTCTTGACTAGAAGCTAAGGTAGTAAGAGGTTCTTGTTCCCAAACAGTTTCATCACCTTCAATTAAATCAAAAACTTTAGGTGACAGAACAAAAAAACCTCCATTTATCATTCCCTTGTCTCCAATAGGTTTTTCTTGAAATCTTTTTATGACGTTATTTGAAATATCTAAAGATCCAAATCTGCCTGGTAAATAAGTGGCTGTTAAAGTAGCTTTTTTCCCATGAGAGAGATGAAACTCTACAAGTTTCTTTATATCTACATCTGCTAAACCATCACCATAAGTCATACAAAAGGCCTCTTCATCTTTAAGGTAAGGCTCTACTCTTTTTAGCCTCCCTCCTGTCAGGGTCTTCTCACCAGTGTCAACCAAAGTAATTTTCCAATCTTCGGCTCTGCCTTTTATTACTTCAAAACTGTTATTAGATAGATCAAAACTTAAGTCAGAGTTATATATAGAGTAGTTTAAGAAATACTCTTTTATTACCTGGCCTTTGTATCCTAAACATATCAAAAAATCATTAAAACCATAACTAGAATAGATCTTCATAATATGCCAAAGGATTGGCTTACCCCCTATCTCAATCATTGGCTTAGGAATTAGCCTAGTTTCCTCAGAAAATCTTGTTCCTAAGCCTCCTGCTAAAATTACTACTTTCAATTTACTTCCTTTTTTTATAATTTAGTTAATATAATTTAATCTCAAAAATAAGTTTACTATCATAATTTTAAGTCAAATTTAAAAAATTGGTTAGATAAGCACATTCTTGTTAATTTTTGTTAAGAAAATATTGACTAATAAAATATAAGACTACGCAAGTTCTGCCATCTTTTTGAACTTTTTATTCCTTTTTACTAGCTCTTCATAGGTGCCTGAATCAATAATAGAACCTTCATCCATAAGATAAATGCAATCACATCGTTTGACTGTTGCGAGACGATGAGCTACTACAACTATTGTCTTACTTCCAGAGAAATCATGGATTGCGCCCATAATAACACTTTCTGTTATTCCATCCAGAGCACTCGTAGCTTCATCAAATACTAATACCTCGGGATCATGATAAAGAGCTCTTGCAATTCCTACTCTTTGACGTTGACCTCCCGAGAGTTGCACTCCTCTCTCACCCACACGAGTATCTAAACCTTTGGGTAAAGTTTTTAAAAATTGGTCGAGGTGAGCCATAGACGCAGCTCTTTTTACGAAATCATCATTGATACTATCCAAAGGCAGTCCGAAGGCTATATTTTCACGGATACTGGCATCAGCTAGAAAAATATTTTGGGCTACAAAACCAATGTTATTTTGCCAGGACCTGAGAGTTTTTTTTGATAATGGTTTGCCGTCTATTAATAGTTTCCCAGACGAAGGTGAAATAAGCCCTAACAATACATCAATAGCTGTTGACTTCCCAGAACCAGAAGTGCCTACCAACCCTATAACTTTATTAGCTGGAATCTTTAAGCTTAATTCCGATATTGTAGGTTTTTCAATTCCTGGATAATTAAAGATAATATTATTAAGTGAAATATCTGATTTAGTAACTAAATTTTTTCTTTTTGTTAAATTATCTTCATTAGTTTGTATGTTTATGTTTGAACTTGCGTAAAGATCATCCCTAAGGTTATCAAAGGCTGACAAATTTCCTCTTATTGCTGAGACACTAAAATAAATTTGCTGAAAGGCAGGTAGTAACTTTAATCCAGCTAAAGAGAAGACTGCTAGCACAGCTAAAATACTTCCCAAATTTCCTGTGCTATCTACTAACAAAAAAATAACCAGAAAAATAACTGCTCCAAAAGCTATCAATTCAATGGCGTATTTTGGAATCTGAGCTAAAGCTAAATTTTTTCCTCTAGCCCTAGCAAAAATTCTACTTGCTTTTGTAAAGCTGTTAGTAAATAAAAACTGGCGTCCTAAAAGCAAAGTATCTTTAATGCCCCCAAAACCTTCCCCCATTAGTTTAAAGCGCGAAGCTTGGCTCTGAGTTATTTCTCTACCATTCTTTTCAAATATAAATCGCATCATTCTATAAATAAAAAAATAAGATACTGAAAAAACTGTAGTGCCGATAATGGCTATCCAAGGATTGTATAGGAGGATAGAAAAAGCCATTACTATCACAAGAACTAATTTTGCGTTCATCTGCATAAGAGGGTTAATGATGGAATCAGTAATTCTTTGACATTCTTGAGCTATCTTATTTGTTAACTCACTACTATTACTGCTTGCATGGAAAAGCCATGGTTGGTCCATATAATAGTGATATAGTCTATTGCTAAGGTCTGCCCCTACTTTTGCTCCATAAATAGAAAGATGCCAAAGTGTAAACATTGAAATTATTGCTGAAAATGTGAGTAAAAGTAAAACTCCGATACCGAAAAGAATTAAAAAATCATTTGTGTTCTGAATCCCTGAAGCCTTAAAGATTTCAGCCACAAGACCCTGACCTTGCAACTGATCAAGATTACCAACTAGTGCCATAAAAGGTCCAAAGGCCAATACACTTGCTGCCTCTAAGAGTGACATGCAAACCACTAGAAGCTGTAACCAATATAATCTTCTACGTTGATCTTTACTAAGTAAAGCAAAAAGTTCTTTTAGACTGGTTAACATAAAATTCTGTCAAGAATCGATTCAAGACTTTACTAAGCTTAAATCTTAAATCAAAGACTTTCCACTTTCTTAAATTAATTATTTAAGTTAAGTTTCTTCATTGTTTTAACAGTATAAAACTCATCTTTATCCTGAATCTTTCCTTTTTTGTATTTATCAGTTATCTCTTCTATTGCGTCATTAACAGAAAAATCATTCACAAAGCCCGTTGATAAAAGTTTATCCGAATTTTGACGATAAGATCTAGGGTCATTTGACTCAGTGATAACAATCTCAGAAGGAATTAACGAATTTATCATTTTTGCAATTTGCAATATAGAGATATTCTCAAATCCAGCATTAAAATTACCTGAATCGATTCTGTTTTTATTTTCAAGGAAATGCGAATAAACTCTTATCATGTCCTGAATATGAATATTCGGTCTTACTTGATTTCCTCCAAAAACTGTAATCTTTTTATTCTTAAGAGCTTGGAAAGTCAGCATGTTCACACTTACATCAAGTCTCATTCTAGGAGACCACCCACATACTGTTGCAGGACGTATATTATGGACTTTCATAGATTCCTTGTAGCTAAGCATAACTCTCTCTGAAACCATCTTAGTCTTGTTATAAACCGATATAGGAATAAGTTCTAAATCTTCTGTGACTTCAGGTTCATCTTTAACACCATAAACGCTTCCTGAGCTAGCATATATAAATTGCTCTACACCTGCCTTGATAGATAAGTCAGCCAATTTTTGGGTTGCTAAAACATTTATCTCCCAAGAAAGATTAGGATTTAGCTCAACTCCAGGGTCGTTTGCAATATTGGCTAGATGTATTACAGATTCAATAGATTCAAAGTAAGTTTTATCCAAATCTCTTATATCAGACTTACGAATTTCTAGATTTGGATGATCTATAAGATTTTTTCCAAACCACTGAGTATCTACCGCTTTAACTTTATGCCCTTTCTTAAGTAAAAAAGGAGTTAGTGACGAACCTACATAACCCGAAGCCCCTGTAATTAGAATATTCATAAATTTACTCCTAACCTAAGTTGTTTTACCGTTTATGTTGATAATCTAACGGTAATTCTTTCAAAGCCGATAGATTGCCTTTTACCCAAGACAGGGTTTCTCTCAGACCTTCATCAAGCTGTATGGTGTCTATCCATCCTAGTTCTTCTCTTAGTTTCGAGCTCTCTAAAAGATAAGACTGATCTTTACCTAAGCGATCTTCTGTCTCTTCCACTAGATCATTAAAATTAACTTCAAGCATTTTACAGATTTTAGACACTAGATCTCTTATTGAAATGGTCGACTTCTTAGAGATGTGATAGGTCTCTCCTATTTTTCCTTTTAAAGCTACTTTTAAGGTTGCATTAGCAACATCAGCCATATGGATAAAAGAACGTACCGAATAACCCCCGCCATGCAGTTGAAGACTGCCTTTAGTCAAGGCTAAGAAAATTGTTCTAGGAATAATACGATACAATTGTTGACCTGGACCATATACATTTGCGGCCCTAGTAAATACAACAGGAAAATTGTACGCCTTGTAAAAACTATTCAAATGTAAATCACAAGATGCTCGAGACACAGCATAAGGAGTACTAGGGTCAAAATTAAAGTTTTCTTTTACCCAACCCTTAGTACTACCGTAAACTTCAGGAGTCGTTACATGGACATATTTTTTTAAAAACTCTAAATCTTTCAATTTATTATGAAGTTTAACTTGAGCAACAACGTTTGTTTGATACCAATCTTCAGGAGTAAGCCAACTTTGAGCTACCATCCCTTGAGCAGCAAAATTTACAATATATTCAGGTTCTTTTTCTTTAATTAAATCTATAAGAACCTCTAAATCACGGTTTAAGTCAATCCTCTTGTAATGAAAACTTTTTTCTTCTTTTAACCAACGATAAGGTAAAAAGACCTTGTTTATCTCTTCAGAACGGCTGACGCCTAAGACTGTATAATTTTTCTCTAGAAGGTAACGCACGAAATAAGCTCCAGAAAAAGAATTACTGCCTATAACAAGAAATTTGGAAGTCATTAGCCTACCTTATATAAATCAATAAATAGCATTTTATATCGCATTATGAATTACGTTAGTAAGAAAAAGCTTCTGCCAATTATCTTCATCTGACCAAACAGGAGAGGGTTTTGGATCTAGTTGGGCCTTTTGAAGACTAGGTAAAACTCCAATATCACGATGGATACCTGAATTGTGCCAAGTAGCTATCCTTCCTATGAATTGAGGTAAAACCTCTGTGCTAAAATCTGAACAATTAGAATGTTGATCCAGCCACGTCATGATTTCTGGTTCAATTAAATAGATGGCTGAATTAGCAATATTTCCTGGTGGATTCTTAACTTTTTCGTGAAAGCCTGTCAAAATATTATCTTTATCTAGTTCAACAATACCGCACGACTCAGGAGTGTCTGTTTCGAAAGTCATCATTGTTATTGGGCAATTATCTGGACGTTTATAGATGTGATATTTTACAAAAGATTTAAAATCACATTGGCACCAATTGTCAGCATGGACTAATAGAATTGTGCTATTAGCTAAAAAAGTTTTGTTTTCTCTTAATGTTCCTGCTGTGCCTAGAAGTTTCTTTTCACTTACATAATTAACCCACTCAGAGAATCTATCTCTTTTCAAAAATTGCTTTACTATCAAAGAATGGTGATGCAAATTTACCAAAACCTTTTCAATATTTAACAGGTAAATAATCTCTAGCCAATACTCTAGCAGGGGTCTTTTGCCTATTGGCATGAGGCATTTGGGCCATTCTTTGGTTAAGGGAGCTAGTCTAGAACCTACACCTGCAGCCAGAAGTAATGCTTTTATCTCTAGGGGTCGCACTAATTAAATTCTGCTTTTTTTTGTAAAATATAAAGAACTAAGCGAAGGATTTTCTTTTGTTACCTATCTGTTAGACACAATTTTTTGATCATTATAACAAGTAAAGTTAGGCTATCAATGAAACAGAGAAATCAAAATAGTTATAGACAAGTACCGTTTTTAAAGTAATTCTGAGACCAAATCTTTAGAATATTCATACTTTATGGACAAGAAAAGTGTTTAAAATACTGTAATGGATCCTTACATAGATGCTAAATTAGCCTTTTATAAGCCCTAAGAAGAAAAGACACTTCTCTAAACATTTGATTATGAAAACTATTTTTGTTTCAGGAAATTTCAATATCTTACATCCAGGACACTTACGCTTATTGCGTTTTGCTCGGGAGTTAGGCGATAAATTAATTGTAGGTGTACACAGTGATCGAGCAGGAGGCTCTGATATACATGTACCTGAATCTTTAAGGCTCGAAGGCATTAGATCAAACAGTTGGGTCACTGAAGCAATATTAATTGATGAGCCTGTTACAGAAGTTATTAAAAAATTAAAACCTGATGTAGTTGTTAAGGGAAAAGAGCATATAGACTTTCACAATCCAGAACTAGATGTCCTTAAAGAGTATGGAGGAGAATTATTATTTAGCTCGGGCGAAGTAATATTTTCTTCTTTAGACCTAATACGCAAGGACTTGACAGATTTTGATAATCTTTGGAGACAATTTCCTGAAGAATATATCAAGCGTCATGGCTTTAGTAGTAAGGATTTAATAGAAATAGTTAAAAAGATGGAATCTCTAAAAGTATGCGTAATAGGAGATTTAATTGTAGATGAATACATCACTTGTGATCCTTTAGGGATGTCTCAAGAAGATCCTACAATTGTAGTTACACCTGTAGACACGCAAAAATTTATTGGTGGATCAGGTATTGTTGCAGCTCATGCAGCTAACCTTGGAGCAAAAGTTGAATTCTTCACTGTTACTGGGAAAGATGAGGAACGTAACTTTGTAGAAAAAGAACTTAAAAATTACAAAGTTAATAACAATCTTTTCATTGATGAAAATCGTCCAACTACTGTAAAACAACGGTATCGTTCCCAAGGAAAAACTCTATTGAGAGTCAGTCATCTTCACCAGGGGTCTATAAGTTCAGAACTTCAAAAAAGTTTATATAAGGAAGTAGAAAAAAAATTATCTGATATGGATTTAATAGTTTACTCTGATTTTAATTACGGATGCCTACCACAGCCCTTAGTGGACCTATTAGTAAAAAAATCTCAGGAATTAGGAATCGTTCAGGCGGCTGATAGCCAGTGTTCCTCCCAAATAGGCGATATAAGTAGATTCAAGGGAATGAATCTTTTAACTCCTACAGAACATGAAGCACGAATCAGTCTTGGCAATCAAGAAGATGGCTTGGTAGTTATAGCAGAAAATCTATGTGATAGATCAGATGCCCAAAATATAATCATCAAGTTAGCAGGTGAAGGCATTCTAATCCACTCTAAAGATAAGAAATTAGAATCAAAAACAGACCGCTTACCAGCTTTAAATGATAACCCTAAGGATGTTGCTGGTGCCGGAGATTCAATGCTGATTGCTTCAGCTTTAACTATAGCTGCAGGGGGAACATTCGGACAGGCAGCAGCTATAGGGAGCTTTGCAGCAGGACTTCAAATAAGTCGCCTTGGGAACCAACCTTTAGAAAAACAAGAAATATTAAGGGCTTTAAGGGCAGTCAAATAGCAGAAACCCTTATAAAAAAATATGTCTATTTTTGAAAGAATAGCTAATCTAATAAAAGAAACCAGAAAATTTTGGCTGCCTTTAATACTCGTAGCTATTTACTTTGAAGTCTTTTTTACTGTTCTTTTTTGGTTTAAAGATACTGCAAATGTCTTGGATTCAGGAGATCTTAGAGACGGTCCATATCTCTATTATTTATATGATGTTGTAGAAAAAGATAGAAATACTTATGGTATTAATTTCCAAAATGGAACAGAAAAAAAAGAAGGCACTTTCAGAATTTTTGTAACTGGCAGTAGTGCTGGTATGCAACTTGCTCAAACTAAAGATCATGAAGGCAATAGAGTTTTAGAAAAGGCTATACAAAAAGTAATGAAAAATAATCATATTGAGATAATTAATGCTGGCATACCAGCTTATACCTTGGAACAAGAATTTATTCATACGCAATTAGTTCTACAAAAATACTCACCCGATTTTATAATTAGCTTAAACGGGTACACAGACTTAAACTCTTTCATTCAAAATAGATTTAATCCTACTTTCACATCATTCCCGCCCT
>Ga0310345_10005874_pt1 | contig 10800 bp, 9 predicted proteins | sample HC15DNA20500_MG_FD_204667 | JGI IMG/M metagenome (GOLD analysis project Ga0310345, IMG submission 204667) | Marine microbial communities from station ALOHA, North Pacific Subtropical Gyre - HC15-DNA-20-500_MG | ecosystem: Environmental > Aquatic > Marine > Oceanic | place: Pacific Ocean: North...
GCGATCAGGAGTTTCGTCGCATAGCGGATGAGTTGCTACAGGTCAGCTACGATCGAGAATCAGAGGCGGGTGGTTCCTATACATACCGGATGCAGCCGGGTGTTGAGCGGGCGCTCCGAGAGGAGTCGGTGCTACAGGCACTGCAGACTATCGAACGTCGAGTCAACGAACTCGGTGTCGCTGAACCGATCGTTGCTCCCCACGGTGTGTCAGGCGATCAAATATTGGTGCAGTTGCCGGGTGTTGAGGATGTCGCCGGAGCGAAGGAAATCATTCGCTCTACGGGACTACTGGAACTGAAGGTAGTCGAGGAGGGCCCGGCGCCGTCGCGTGAGGTGCTTCTGCAAACGAGGAACGGTGTTGTGCCGCCTGAGCTCGAAGTGGTGTCCGGCGCAGATAATTCGCTCGGAGGCTCCATTGGTCAGACTGCGTACTACTTGGTGCGGCAAGTAGCGCCTGTCACCGGGCGGGATTTACGCAACGCGAGGCCGACGATAGATGAGTACAATCAGCCAGCGATAAGCTTTTCGTTTAATAGGGAGGGCGCGCGTAAGTTCGGTAACTTCACTGGATCTAATGTTGGGCGTAATCTGGCGATCATCCTGGACAACCGTGTCTATTCCGCTCCGACGATTCAGGAGCGGATTTCTGACGAGGGGCGAATTACTGGTTCTTTTTCCCAGGAAGAGGCGTCAGATCTAGCATTGCTCCTCCGCTCTGGGGCCTTACCAGCTTCGCTGACCTATCTTGAGGAGCGGACGGTCGGCCCAACTTTGGGTGCTGATTCAGTCCGCGCCGGAGTAACCGCGTCGGTGGCAGGACTGATGGCTGTTGCACTGTTCATGCTGACCTACTACCGTCTATCTGGCATCAACGCCGTTGTGGCTGTAGCTCTGAACCTATTAATTATGCTTGGCTGCATGGCCTATATTGAGGCTGTGCTCACGCTGCCTGGAATCGCTGGGTTCATCCTGACCATCGGTATGGGGGTCGACTCCAACGTGCTTATTTTCGAGCGGATCAAGGAGGAATTGGATTCAGCGAGGGGAGTCCGCGCCGCCGTTTCTGCGGGATTTGACCGGGTCTTCCTCACCATTCTCGACACTCACATAGCGTCGCTTATTGCCGCGGCCTTCTTGTTCCAATTTGGGTCAGGGCCGATCAAGGGTTTCGCGATGACCCTATTCTTTGGTCTTATCTCAAACATTTTCACAGCGGTATTCGTGTCACGTACGATTTTTGAGGCGGTCCTCACTCGGCGCCGGGAAGCGACGTTGAGTATCTGATTAATTCCTGGGAGACACGAAAGAATCTGAGGGTTACACCGCTGGTTCTGGTCCCTACCATCTTCGGACGGTTGCCGCGGGAGGATGAGCGGTCCCGAGAACGATTTCACTGACGGCTTTACCCATATGCCCATCTTCAAGAAACCTAACTTCGACTTCCTCAAATGGCGGTGGCCCGCCGTTGGTTTATCTCTTCTGATCATCATTTCTGGCGCTGTTGTGAGTGTGCTACAGGGTGGAGTCACCCTCGGCATCGATTTTTCCGGTGGCACGATAATGATTGTGGAGTTTTCAGACCCGGTGACTGAGGACAACGTTCGCAGTGCTATCAGTGGGATCGCAACTGAGAGTGTCGTCCAACAATATGGTCCAGCCGAGGCAAACGAAGTACTTATCCGGTTACCCCAAGGCGGGCCCGAAGAAGGCGCTAGCCTTGAGGAGGGAGCTAACGCTGTTGTCGCGGCTCTCGAACAGAGTTCGGTTGGAGGGTTCACCGTCATTGGCCAGGAACTCGTGGGTCCCGTGATTGGCGAGGAACTCCAGCGGCGCGGTGTCAATGCGTTTGTATTTGCAATGGTCGGTATCCTTGTCTACATCGGGCTACGGTTTCGTTTCAGTTTTGCGGTGGGCGCGGTAATTGCGGTGGTGCACGACATTCTCGTGACACTCTCGATGCTTACTTTCTTTGGGTACGAACTGTCGTTGAATGTCGTCGCCGCTATGTTGACGATTACTGGTTATTCGGTGAACGATTCCATCGTTGTCTTTGACCGCGTCAGAGAGAACCTGAGGAAGATGCGGCGGGATGCGTTCGACACACTTGTTAACACCAGCATAAACCAGACTCTGAGCCGTACTATCATTACTTCCGGGACGACCGCATTTGCGGTGCTGGCGCTGTTTCTTTTCGGAGGTGAGGTGCTTCGGGGTTTTGCCTTCACGATGTTTGTCGGTGTGGTTAGCGGAACTTATTCAACGATTTTTATCGCTGCCGCTGCGGCGATCGTCATCAGTGAGCGCCGGGCGTTGCGACGCGTTAAGGCCGTGGCCGAAAGGGTGCCGGCGACTTCTAAGACCAAGCGGCGAGGTAAGAAAGCCCGTGCTCGTGCTTAAGGCTGTGGGAACATGCTAGTGGTGGGGCAAGGTCCGCGGGATTGCGTGTTGTGTGTTCTTTGCCCTGTGGGCGCCGAGATTAACCCAGTTCGTATAGATCAAAAACGGGTGTGACCGTTATTCAGGCTGCGGTACTCGGTGGTGTCCAGGGACTGACCGAGTTTCTGCCGGTTTCCAGTTCCGCGCACTTGATCTTGGCGCGCTATTTATTTGGCTGGGAGTGGGAATCAGCGGAAATCACGTTCGACGTGGCCTGTCATCTTGGCACGTTGTTCTCGGTGCTTGTCTATTTTCAAAAGGATGTCGTGGGGTTGGTGGCCGCCGTGCCCGGGGCGTTCGCCGGCCAGGACAGCGTGTTCGCCAGGACCGGGAGGCTGATCTTCGTCGCGACCATTCCAATCGCACTGACGGGGTGGTTTTTCGTGGAACTCGTTGAACGTCTACGCCAGCCAGCGATCATCGTAGTTACGCTGGCCGGCGGTGCGTTAGCGATGTTAGTCGCGGAACGGGCTGTGTCGCATCGCCGAGTTGTAGCGTCACTCTCGGTTCCCGAAGCGGCCGGGCTCGGGTGCGCTCAGACGCTTGCGCTCGTGCCGGGTGTTTCGAGGTCTGGTGCGATCATAACGGTTGCTATCTTGTTGGGACTGAAACGTGAGGAAGCTGCCCGGTTCACTTTTTTGGTGGGAATTCCGGCGATTCTCGGGGCTACCGCTCGGGCGTCATGGACTCTGGGCTTTAGCGGAATGATGGAGCACGGGACGATATTACTGGTTGGGTTCGTGACCTCTGGGTTGGTCGGGTATCTCGCAGTTGCCGGTTTGCTTCGTTACATTGCCCGCAATTCGCTTGATCTGTTCGCGTATTATCGCCTCGTCGTCTCGGCTATGCTGGGGGTTTGGTTATTGGTTAGGTGAAAAAAAGCCTGAGGATTTTTTGGTCCTGGGTAAGGCGATGTCGTAAATTGTCTACTCCTTAGCTCCCGAGCTTAGCGGGATTTCAGGTCGTTTCCGGAAGGACCTACATTCAGTGGTAAATTAAGGATGCAGTGGTTCCGACGCAGTTTCATCGCTGGCTTCTTCGTGATGGTTCCTCTGATTGTCAGTGTAGCTGCGTTGGTGTGGGCCTTCCAGCTCATCGACGGCGTCATGGCACCACTGTATGGCAGATGGTTGGGCCGCGAGGTGCCAGGGTTAGGACTGGTCACAACGATTGCGGCCGTGTTGTTCGTGGGGGCGCTGGCAACAAATGTGTTTGGCAAGCGACTCTTACAGCGCGGCGAGTCGTATCTTCTGAGACTTCCAGTGTTCAGAACAGTCTATGCACCGGTGAAACAGCTTGTTGCGGCCTTTTCACCGGAGAACGAGCTGGGATTCAAACGGGTTGTCCTCATCAACGACCCACGGGCTGGTTTCGTCTTCGGTTTCCTGACAAAGGCATTCACCCTGGACCAGGGTCACGATCGTGAGCCGGTACTGGCTGTCTACGTGCCGACTAACCATCTATATCTTGGTGACGTGCGTGTATTTCCGGAGAGTTGGGCGTCCTATCCCGATCTCACGGTCCAGGAAGGGGTGCGGGTGTTTCTGACGGGAGGGATGGCTTTCAGTGAGGCTCTACGTGCTGTTGAGAACGGCGAGGAGGAGATGCCGCCACTGGATGTTCTACGTTCACATTCTGATGGTGGATCAGAAGGAGCTTGACAGCGGTTAATGGTGGGTGGAACTTCGCCCGACTTTGTGAGGAATTGTAACTGGCGACGACAAGGGTAAGAAATGGATAATTCACTCTATTTTCTTCTGGGGTTCGGTGCTCCGATCGCAGCCGCAATTTTTGCGTTTGTCTTAATTGGCAGTATTAACCGTCGTGATGCTGGGTCCGAGCGGATGCAGCAGATTGCTGCTCTCATCCGTAGTGGGGCCATGGCCTTCCTACGCACAGAGTACAGCGTGTTGGCGGGTTTTGTCGCTGTCATGTTCGTTATCCTCGTGTTTTCGTTGCCCGGGGATTCGTTACTAGTTGGTGTTAGCTTTTTGGTCGGTGCCATCCTGTCGGCAACAGCCGGGTGGGTTGGTATGCGTACGGCAACTGGCGCAGCCGTGCGGACTACTGCTGCTGCAAAGTCGAGCCTTGCCGGCGCACTACAGGTTGCCTTCGCTAGTGGTGCTGTCATGGGGCTCACCGTGGTAGCTCTCGGCACGCTTGGTATCGCGTTGCTTTACTTCCTGTACGGTGGGCTCCATGGTGACGGACCAAGCGCAATTGACTCGCTACTCGGTTTGTCGCTCGGGGCGTCGTCGATTGCCCTGTTCGCCCGTGTGGGCGGAGGGATTTTCACCAAAGCTGCTGATGTGGCCGGCGATCTATCTGGCAAGGTTGAGGCGGGAATCCCAGAGGACGATCCACGAAATCCAGCAACTATTGCCGATAGCGTCGGGGACAACGTCGGTGACGTTGCGGGCATGGGCGCTGACCTTTTCGAGTCGTATGTTGGCAGCATCATTGCCTCGGTGGCGCTGGCCTGGGCTCTGACGGTGACGACGGCCGGAGATTTGTGGGGGACCGATATTGAGCAGTTTGTCACGTTGCAGGCGGATTTAGCTGTGTTTCCGCTGTTTCTCGCCGGCGTCGGCATCATTGCGTCGATGCTCGGGACGTTCACAGTCCGGACTGACGACGAAAGCAAGGTGCAGGGTGCTCTGCTGCGAGGGCTGATCGTATCTTCAGTCATTGTCCTGATCGGCGCGGCCGGCCTGGTTAGTGTCACTTCTGTTCCTTGGGCTGTCATGGGTTGCGTCCTATTCGGTGTAGTGGCAGGCGTACTAATCGGAAAACTGACTGAGTACTACACCGGTAAGGACAAGCCACCCGCTGCACACATTGCGGAACAGTCGAGGACCGGTCCTGCGACTAACATCATTGCTGGACTCGGCGTGGGTATGATGTCTTGCGGTTATCCGGTACTGGTCCTTTGTGCCACCATTTTTTTCAGTTATCAGATGGGCGAACTCTACGGCATCGCGATTGCCGCAGTCGGGATGTTGTCTACGTTGGGAATCAGCCTCGCGGTCGACGCGTATGGGCCGGTTGCTGACAACGCCGGCGGTATCGCCGAGATGAGTAAGTGTGAACCGTTCGTGCGTGACCGTACCGACGCCCTGGATGCGGTGGGCAACACGACTGCAGCAATGGGTAAGGGCTTTGCGATCGGATCAGCGGCGCTGACTGCGCTCGCGCTGTTCTCAACGTTCCAGGCCACGGCTGCGGACGCTGTGGCGGCGGCGGGTGGGGCCGGTGTTTTTAATAGCCGGGAACTGGGGCTCGAGTTGACCAACCCGAACGTCCTGATCGGAATGTTCATTGGTGGGATGCTGCCGTTCATTTTTTCAGCGATGACGATGAACGCGGTTGGGCGGTCAGCGAACGAGATGATTGAAGAGGTCCGGCGGCAGTTCAAAAACATTCCAGGGCTACTCGAGGGGAAGGCGGAGCCTGATTCGGCTCGTTGTGTAGCAATCTCGACGCGTTCGGCGATCCGTGAAATGATTGCCCCCGGTTTGTTGGCCGTGTCAGCTCCAGTAATGACCGGGTTCCTGCTCGGTGTGTCCGGGTTGGCTGGTCTGCTCGGAGGTGCCTTGGTTACCGGTGTGCTAATGGCGCTGATGATGGCCAACGCAGGTGGTGTCTGGGACAACGCGAAGAAGTTAATCGAGGAAGGGCACCACGGCGGGAAGGGTTCGGAGCCGCACAAGGCGGCAGTCATCGGTGACACCGTCGGCGACCCTTTCAAGGATACTGCCGGGCCGAGTCTCAACATTCTGATAAAGTTAATGACGATTGTTGCAGTCATCTTCGTCCCGCTGGTGGTCCGTTGGATGCAATAGGGGACTGTGGCACGAGGTGCCACGCAGTACGAGACTCGTCGCCAGTGACACTGCGCTAGTCTCGAAATACTGTGACAAGGGGTAGCGTGTAGGGTATGCCTGACAAGACGTTGCCTGGGGCGCGATGGCGGTTGAATGCATTAGGTTCAGCAATGGGACTTTGATGGCTAATCGGGGGGATTCTTTTTTTGGTTCGGCGGGAAGGCCTAGTTAGCGTATGATCTTGCTTGTTGTGATGCGTTGACACTGCTTTTCTTGTCTGCATATAATCGTTCCTCTTTATTTGAGAAGCTGAGGCCGATCGTGGGCTTGGGAGGGTGCTAGTGGCTGGTCAGATGTTTGGTGAAATCTCCAATCCGTCGATCAAGGTGGGCACACAGAAGTGGTACACCGTTCCCGTCTCGATTCTCGCCCATATTGGGGCGGTAGCCGCCGTTGTGATCGTGCCGCTGCTGGCTGCAGAGGTGTTACCGGTACCGCCCTCAATGATGGCGTTTGTTGCGGCACCACCACCACCACCACCACCACCACCACCACCACCACCCCCGGCGGCGGAGGCAGCGCCGGTGCCGGTGGTTGACGTCAATCCCAATGCTGCCCCAATCGAGGCGCCAGCCGAGATTGTGCCGGAGACTGGGTTCGACCTTTCAGCGGCGACCGCTATTGCGGAAGGGGTTACAGGCGGTGTGGTTGGCGGTATCGTGGGTGGCTTGCTTGCAGCACCTCCACCTCCACCTCCGCCTCCCGAACCTGTCCGGGTCGGGGGTAATATAAGCCCACCCACGAAGACGAAGGATGTCGCTCCGACGTACCCCCCCGTGGCCCAGTCGGCGCGTGTGTCTGGTGTTGTTATCCTTGAGGCCGTGATTGGTCCGGATGGGCGTGTTGCGGACGTTACGGTTCTCCGTTCTGTTCCGTTGCTTGATGACGCCGCGATAACCGCTGTTCGGCAATGGGAATATACGCCGACACTGCTCAATGGTGTTCCTGTTCCTGTCATCATGACTGTTACCGTGAACTTCCAACTGAGATAAGTAAACGAAGGCAGAGAATGATTATGGGGCGACGGCACGCGCCGGCGTCCGGTGTGTCGTGCTCAGTAAATAGGGACTTTGACTTAGGTAGGAGGCACAATGGATCTTCTTGAGCTTTGGGAACAGATGGGTCTTCCGGTTAAGCTTCTCATGGGGCTTTTGGCGTTCATGTCCATGTGGTCTATGGGCGTATTCTTTGAGAGGTTGTTTACGTTTAGCCAGGCCGGCAAGCAGTCCAAGTTGTTTGCCCCGCAGGTGGCGAAGCACCTCAAGGATGGACGCGTGAAGGACGCCATAGCGATTGCCCAGTCGAAGAACTATAAGTACAGCCATCTTGGTAAGGTCGTGTTGGCCGGTCTGCAGGAGCATCAGTTTCAGAAGGATAGCGGTGTCGACCTGGCCCGTGAGGACTTGGTTGACAGTGTGCGCCGGGCCATTCAGCGTGCCAGTGCTCTGACGGCGTCCGACTTGAAGAAGGGTATGGGTGGGCTTGCCACCATCGGTGCCACCGCCGTGTTTGTTGGGCTACTTGCAACCACCCTGGGTGTTATCAATGCGTTCCAGGGTATCGCGGCCACCGGATCTGGCGGATTGGGTGCGGTTTCGGCTGGTATCTCCGAAGCACTCGTCGGCACGGCGATTGGGCTTTTCGTGGCGATTCCGGCGGTGTGGTTCTATAACTACCTGACCTCGCGTATCGAGTTCTTTAACGTAGAGATGGATAACTCGTCGTCCGAGCTCGTCGACTACTTCATCAAGAAGGCTTAGTGCCAGATCGCTCCAGCTGGCACAGATACGAGGAGGCATATCCATGGGAATGCAAGTAGGCGAGAAAAAGGGCGCGATGAATTCGGAGATCAACATCACGCCCCTAGCGGATGTGATGTTGGTTCTGCTGATTATCGTTATGCTTATCGCTCCCCTCCTGCAGAAGGGTGTCGACGTGACTCTGCCTGAGGCGTCCAACACCAGCGACAAGCCGGAGAATGATGCGCAGACTGTACTCGCGGTTACTGCCGACGGTCGGTTCTACATCGACCAGGTACAGGTTGCGGAGCGTGAGCTATTGAATCAGGTGCAGAGTACTCTTGAGCGCAAGTTTGAGAAGATCGTGCTGATCAAGGCTGACCAAGATGCGCAGTACAGTAACGTGATGTCCATTCTCGACCGGCTTCAGCGGGCGGGGATTGAAGACATCGGATTGATCACGGAGCGCAAAGTTGGTAGTGGTGGCATAGGGGCCGGAGGGGGTGAGTAGTCGATGGCCAAGAAACGATCCGGTGATGATGATGTCTTTTCCTCAGCGGAGATACAGTCCAACGCTGACATTAACATCACGCCGTTTATCGATGTTTTGTTGGTGCTGATCGTTATATTCTTGGCGGCGCTGCCGTTGTCCCAGCGAGGGCTTGACATCAACCTTCCGCTAGAGACTAGGGGCGCTCAACAGGCTCAGAGTGACAGTACTCAGATTGTGCTGCAGTATACGGCTGACCGTGCCATCACGATTAACCAGCAGCCGGTTCCCATTCAGCAGCTTGAAGCTCGGTTACGAGACATCTTTGAGGAGCGTCGTGAGAAGACGATGTTCATCGCTGGTGCGGGTAATCTGCGATACGGTGAGATTATCGAGGTTGTCGATGCGGCTAAGGGCGCCGGGGTCACTAAGGTGGGTATCGTTACCGAGGCGATGCGGCGGGCTGGCGGCGCAGATGCACTCTAGGCTGTCCCTGTCCTGCGGGAGCCAACTCTAATCAGTTCGGAGAATCGGAGGAGAGACCGGTGGGCTGCGGAAGCGGCCACCCGGTCTTTTTTAACGCGCGCGCGCGTAGCAGGGCGACCACTGGGACCCCAAGCGCAAGTCGCAGCCGCAGGGGGTCCGGATATCAACCCAGTGGATCCAGTTCCAAACAAAACCACCAAAGGGGCCGTTCCCTCTCCGACAGGCTGCGAGTTCGCCTATTTATTATCTAGCGCCCCCAGCGCCCGTACCGGCTTGCCGTAATTTTTGGAGCTCTTCGGCTCTATCGCGCAGGATGTCTGCTTCAGCAATCAACTGTTCTTGTTGATCGATGTCCTCAGTAAGATTAGCTTGCATACGTATCAGGATGTTCTTGTAGGTCAGAGCTTCGATGTAGTCGGTATTCAATTCGAGTGCCTTATCCACCTCGGTGAGTCCCAGCATTACGTGCTCCATCTCCTCATCGTCGTTGAGGCGAAAGTCTCTGAATGCCTTTTCCCAGTAGTATGTGGCGATTGTGTAGAAGGCTTCCGGATTGTCAGGTTCAATCAACGCTCGTTCGCGGAGAGCGTCAATTGTCTTCTCGAATTCCTCGTTGCGGTTATAGAAGCCGGCCAGCTGCAGATAGACGTTTGCATCGTCCGCACGCATGTCGCGGACCTGCAACAAAATCTCCTCGGCTTCCTCGTAGAGTCCCGAGTCCTCATAAAGCTTCGCTAGCGCGAAATAATTGTCTGGATTTGTTGGATCGATTTGAATCATCTGTTGTAACACCGGTTCTGATGAAGCTGGATCATTTGCCTTGTCTGGGCCGTAGGCGGCTACCAGATACTGCATTGACAGTCTCTGCATTGCCGGGTCAGTCTCAGTGTCCACAGCAGTGATGTAATGGTCGATGGCCATCTCGAGGTAACGATCGTTGTCGGCTTGCCCACGGAGTGCCGGGCGAAACTGGTTGTCGTAGCTGTTGGCTAGGTAGAAGTAGGCCACCGACATGTTCGGGTCGTTGTCGACAACTTCCTCATACATTCGCGCGGCAGACTCGTAGTCGCCTCGTTGGTAGAATGTATTTGCGTCTTTGAACACCTTGACGGCCTGGAGTTGGTCAAGGTACGTACACGACACTAGCGGTAAAACCACAGCAACGACGAGAGCGAATCTCTTAGCGAACGGTGGCATTTGCATTACTGTCCCCTTCAGTAGCCTACGTCTTTTACCCGCCCTTTCCAAGAACCAAAACTCCAACTCTTGCCGCGCGTGAGCTGTAGACGGCCAGGCCCCCAGAACTAGCCAGTATAGTTAAGCAAAAAACGGCAAGTCAAGCGCCCAGTGACGTCGCTGGCTTGCTTTCTTCTCAAAGCAAGTCAACTCACCGCAGTATTGGTTTTCGCCTGCTTCTGGTACCGTCGCTGGCAATTCCTTGACGACGCTCGGTAGCGCTCCCTACGATCGACCGCACCGATTTTACCCCATTGGTGAATAATAACCTCCAATGATCAGTTTTGAAACGCTTGCCGATAGGGCCTTAGCTTCCAACCCGGACGCGAACACCGAACTCCTGCGCAACGCCTACAACTTCTCTGCGGCGAAGCATGCCGGTCAGACTCGGCGTTCGGGGGAGCCATACGTGACGCATCCGTTTGAGGTTGCCCTGCTTGTGGCAGACATGAGACTCGATGACATTGCGATTGCCGCCGGGCTTCTTCACGATGTTGTAGAGGACACGTTGACCTCCATCGATCGGG
>Ga0310345_10005876_pt1 | contig 10798 bp, 12 predicted proteins | sample HC15DNA20500_MG_FD_204667 | JGI IMG/M metagenome (GOLD analysis project Ga0310345, IMG submission 204667) | Marine microbial communities from station ALOHA, North Pacific Subtropical Gyre - HC15-DNA-20-500_MG | ecosystem: Environmental > Aquatic > Marine > Oceanic | place: Pacific Ocean: North...
GCACGATCCCACGGGGTGGGGCGTAGACTCCCCACACCGCACCTTGCCCCGTCATGCTCGGACGCCTCCGCCAGCGCCGCCGCGCGCGCCGCCTCGCCGCCCTCACCCTCGACGCGGCCCGCGCCCGAGCCTCGCGTGGCGCCGCCCTCCTCGACGACCGCGACCCCGGGTGGGCCACGCGCGTCGACCCGGGGTCGCTCCACCTCTCCGACGGGTCGGCGTGCGTCCTCGGCCAGCTGTGGGGCGAATACCGGCACGGTCTGGGTCGGGCGCGCGTCCTCGACTTCTCGAGCGCGCCGAGCCGGTTCGTCTCGCCCGTCGACCTCGGCTTCCAGGCCGTCGGCGACCTCGGAGACGCAGCCGAGGCCCTCGACTACACGTACCTCACGCGGGCGTGGCGGGACGAGGTCGCCGAGCGCCGCGCCGTCGGGGAGGCCCCGAACGCCGCGCCGTCCCGGAACGCGGCCCCGGGCGTCCGGTAGGGCGGGGCACCTCCCCTCGCCCCTCATGGACTGGACCGACGACCAGCAGGAGACCTACGACGCGTTCCGCGAGCACGTCAACATGCAGCCGAAAGAGCTCGAGGCGTGGCTCCAGACCGACGAGTCGACGTCGGTCGGCGACTCGGACTCGGGCGAGTCGACGGGCCACCGCTCGGGCCGCCGGATCGTCGAGATCAAGCGGGCGAACAAGGACGACCTGACCGAGAGCGACCTCGACCACATGCAGAAGGTGGTCGGCTACATCAAGCGCCATAAGGCGCAGGGCCCCGAGTCCGACGTGAAAGAGAGCGATTGGCGCTACTCGCTCATGAACTGGGGCCACGATCCCTGCAAGGAGCAGGACTGCTGAGTCGGTCCGCCTCGAGGCCGAGGCGGGCGGGGTCAGCGCTCGGCAGGCGTGGTGCCCGGCTTCGGAGCCGTTCGGGCGGAGGCGGCCGAGTCGGGTCCGCGGTGAAGGTGCTCGCCGCACTGCCGGCAGTAGTTCGCGTCGGCGACATGCTCCCGGAGGTGGCACCGTGGGCACTCCTCGTAGCGGTGCCGCTCGCGGTCCCGGTTGAGCTCGACCGTCACGATGCCCGTCGGCACCGCGATGATGCCGTAGCCCATGATCATGAGCAGCAGCGCGAGGGCCTGCCCCAGTGGCGTGACCGGAGAGATGTCGCCGTAGCCGACCGTCGTGACCGTCACGACGGCCCAGTAGACGCTCCGCGGGATCGAGTCGAACCCGTTCTCGCCGCCCTCGACGAGGTACATCATCGACCCCATCACGGTCACGAGCGTGAGCACGACGAAGATGAACACGAGGATCTTCCGCCGGCTCGCCGCGAGCGCTCGCCCGAGCGTGTTCGCCTCGTCGAGGTAGTTCGCCAGCTTGAGGACCCGGAAGATCCGGAGCACACGGAGGATCCGGACCGAGAGGAGCACCTGCGCGCCGGGCACGAACAGGCTCACGTACGTGGGTAGGATCGAGACCAGATCGACGAGCCCGAAGAAGCTGAGCGCGTACCGCGCCGGCCGGCGGACGACCCACAGCCGGAGGAGGTACTCGGCCGTGAACAGGATCGTGAAGAACCACTCGGCGATGTAGAACGCCCGGAAGTAGTCGATCTGGACCGACTCGACGCTGTCGAGCATCACGACGCCGACGCTCGCCAGGATCGCCACGATGAGGACGACGTCGAACAGCCGGGCCGTCCGGTCGTCGGCGTGGAAGACGATCTCGAAGAGGCGACGGCGGCGGGGGCCGGGGGCGGGTTCGAGCTCGGCGGGCATGGGACGGGGGGCGGCCCCGGAAGCTACTCGGCCCGCGCGACCGCGTCGGCGAGGACCCGGTCGACTCGACTGGCGATGGCGTCCAGGTCGAAGGCGCGCTCGGCATGGGCCCGCGCCGCCGCGCCCATCCGCTGACGGCGGGCGTCGTCGGCGAGGAGGCCGAGCACGGCGTCGGCGAGGGCGTCGGCGTCGCCGGGGGGGACGACGAGGCCGGCGCCCGCGCGGGTCACGGTCTGCGCGGCGAGGTTGTCGGGCGGGACCGAGAGCACGGCCGGCCGGCCGGCGCAGAGGTAGGCCAACACCTTCGACGGGACCGACACGGCGCTGGCCTCGGGCTCGAGGACGGCCACGAACACGTCGGCCGCGCCGAGCACGTCGGGGAACGCCTCGAACGGCTGGAAGGGGAGGACGACGAGGGTCGGCAGCCCACGCCGCTCGCGCTCGGCCGCCAGCCAGTCGGCGCCCTCGCCCGACGACACGACGACGAGCCGGGCCTCCGGGGCCGCCTCGGCCAGCCGCTCGCCGAGGCGGGCGAGGCCGGCGGGGTCGTGCTTCATCCCGAGCGTCCCGGAGTACAGCACGACGGGGCGGCCGGCGAGGCCGTGCGCCTCGGCCCAAGCGTTGGCGCGCGGGCGCTGGGGGAGGTCGGCGAGCGGGGCCCAGTTCTCGATCACGGCCACACGCTCCGCCGGCACGCGCCAGCGGTCGAGGAGCGGCCGGAACGCGTCGGTGATGGCGATCACGGCCTCCGAGGCGCGGAGGAGCCGGCCTTCGCGGCGCTCCATCCACCGGCCGGCGAGGTCGCCCACGATCCCGAACCGCTTTGCGAGCACGGCCCGCGTGCCGACCGACCATACGTCCTGGAGCCAGTCGACGAACGCGGCGCCGTCGGCGTGCGCGGCCTGCTGGAGCGCGGCCAGTGTGTCGAGCCCGCAGTTGGCGGCCACGACCACGTCGGCGTCCCACCGGCGGACGTGGTCGGCCGCGGCGCGGCCGAACCGGGCCTCGGCCTGCCGGCGCCGTACGAGCCCGGCCAGCGACCGCGCCCGCTTGTCGACGGGCTCGGTGACGACGGGGTCGAGCGAGAACGTCGTGGGGTCGTCGGGTCGGGGCGCGAGGTCGCCCTGGGGCGCTTCGTTCGTCGCCGAGAACCCGTAGCGGACCGTGTGCCCGCGCCGCGCGAGGTGCCGCGCGAGGCCGACGAGGAAGGCGTGACCGCCGTAGTCGTGGAGATAGATCCGCATGGGGCTGGCCGACGGGGCGGGCCCAAACGACGCGCGCCCGGCGGCGGGCCGGGCGCGGGGGCCGGGGGGCATCGGTGGCGTGGGAGAGACTTGAACTCTCGACCTCACGATTATGAGTCGTGCGCTCTAACCAGCTGAGCTACCACGCCGAGGACACGCAGGATACGCCGCCCGTCGCCGAGGCGACAATCCAAGGTTTGGGGAACGTGGGGACGGGCCCGGGCGCCGGCCGCGGGGTGGGGTGGTCACCTCCGGAGCGCGTACCGCCACGCGGCCCGGAGCATCGCCTCGCTCACGTCGGCCGCCAGCCGGGGCTGGCCGACGGCGTCGAGGACGACGTAGCGGACCCCCGCCGCCGTCCGCTTTTTGTCCGTCGCCGTCGCGGCCAGCAGCGCGTCGACGTCGAGGTCGGGGGCGGGCGGGGCGAGGCGAGACACCAGTCGGTCCGCCTCGGCGAAACGGTCGGGGGCATCGGCGACGCGGCCCAGGCGGAGGGACTCGGACAGGTGGAGCGCGGCGCGCATGCCGAGCGCGACGGCCTCGCCGTGCGTCAGCGTCCCGTAGCCGGCCTCCTTCTCGAGCGCGTGCCCGAACGTGTGGCCGAAGTTGAGGAAGGCGCGCTCGCCGGCCTCCCGCTCGTCGGCCTCGACGACGCGGGCCTTGACGGCGGCAGCGTCGCGGAGCAGCGGCGGGAGCACGGCGGGGTCGCGCGCGACGAGCGCGTCCCACTCGCGGTCGAGGCGGTCGGCCAGCTCCGGGTCCGAGATCAGCGCGTGCTTGACGGCCTCGGCGAGCCCGCTCCGGAAGGCCCGGTCGTCGAGCGTGTCGAGCGTGGCCGGGTCGGCGAGGACGACCCGCGGCTGGTGGAACGCGCCGACGAGGTTTTTGCCGGCCGCGTGGTTGATCCCGGTCTTCCCGCCGATGGCGCTGTCGACCTGCGAGATCGTCGTCGTGGGGAGGTGGACGAGCGGGATCCCCCGGAGGAGCGTCGCGGCGGCGAATCCGGCGAGGTCGCCCACGACGCCCCCGCCGAGCGCGAGGAGCGGCGTCGTTCGGTCGATGCCGAGGCCGAGCGCCCAGTCGTGGAGCGCCACCAGCCGGTCGATAGACTTCGACGCTTCGCCGGCGGGGACGGCCGTCGCCTCGACCGTCCGGCCGTCGGCGCGGAGGGCATCGGCGAGCGCGCCGAGGTGGAGCGGGCCGACGGTCTCGTCCGTGACGACGAGCGCGCGCGGGCCGTCGAGGCCGACGTCGCGGAGGTGCATCGGGGCCGTCGCGAGCGGCTCGAAGTGGACGGCGTAGCTCCGGCCCTCCGCGAGGGCGACGTGGACGGCGGGCGGTGACACAGGCGGGGGGAGAGGCGACGCCCGAAGATCGGCACGTCGCCGCCGTAGTGCCCCTAAAGACGAGCGGGGACGACGGTCGCCCGTCGCCCCCGCGTCGCCCGGCGTGTGCCGTCCCTACTTTTTGAGCAACAGCCCGAAGGACTGGCCGTCGGCGAGCGCGTCCGAGTTGTCGGCGTAGAAGGCGTCGTAGGCGGCGAGGAACACGTAGCGCGCGCCGGCGGGGACGATGATGCACCCGTCCGTCGCGTCGACGTCCTCGGCCACGTCCGTCTCGAGCCCGTCGGTGGCCGTCGCGAGCGTGACCACGTCCTCGTCCGTGTCGATGGCGCCTTTGACCCGGTCGCGCTCGTCGGAGGGCAGGAGCACGTCGCTGGAACTAAAGACGGCCGTGATCAGGGGGTACCCCCGCGAACTGGCGACGACGGCCGGCTCCGTGTAGAAGTCGCCGACGGCCCGGCCGCAAACGACGTCGCCGGGCGCCAGGCCGTACTCGGCGAGGAGGATGGCGGGCGCGTCGAGCGCGTCGTCTTTCCACGTGCGCGTGTAGGTCTGGCGCGGGTCGACCGGAATGACGTCGTCGGTCGAGCCGCCCAGCCGGTCGCCGCCCGATTCGCCGTCGGAGTCCTCCCCTGCCGAGCCACCGTCCTCCCCGGCGTCGGAGCCTCCGGATTCGGGGTGGCTGCCAGGGAGGTCCGAGTCGCCGGATGCGCAGGCCATACACGGGACGTCGTCGGCCCCGACGGAGTCGCACCCGCCGAAGGGGAGGCCGAGAGCAAGGAGGAGGCCGGCGAGGGAGAGCGATGCGCGCATGGGGAAGCTGGCGGTGGGCGGGAATCCTCGGGGCAGTGGGCCGCCCATCGGTGGACCGGTGCCGTTTGGCCCGATGCATTGTCTCGATCAGGTGCCCTCCCGTCACAGTGTTTCCAGTCGGGGACGAGGGCCGTTCGGGTACGATCGTCGCGGAGTGGAACTGCGGGCTCCGCCGGTTCGTGGCATCCTGCGCGCCCTGCGCATCTCCCTCACCAACCCTTCCCCTCATCATGGGACTCCTCGATTTCCTGAAAGACGCCGGCAAAGACCTCTTCGGCGGCAAGTCCGGCAACGAGGCCGAAGAGATCAAGAAAGAGATCGAGCGCGCGCTCGGCGACAACATCTCCGGCCTCGGCGTCCGCTACGACAACGGCCGGGTCACACTTCAGGGCACGGCCAAGAGCGTCGCGGCCAAGGAGAAGGCCGCGCTCATCGCTGGCAACGTCAAGGGCGTCTCGAACGTGAACGATGACGGGATCACGGTCTCGGGCGCTCAGGCGGCCGGCACCGCGACGGCCGCGCCCTCCAGCACCTACTACACGATCGAGAGTGGCGATACGCTGTCGAAGATCGCGAAGGAGCACTACGGCGACCCCAACGCCTACAACAAGATCTTCGAGGCCAACCGCGAGGTCATCGGCGACCCCGACAAGATCTACCCCGGCCAACGGATCCGGATTCCGGCTGCCTAGCGCGGCTCACCTCGTCCCCCTTCAGCGCCTCGCCGGCTTCGGTCGGTGGGGCGCGCGTCGTTTGGGCCCGCCCGCCTCGGTGCCGAGGCGGGCGCGGTCAGGCGGCCAGCCGGGCGGTCATCCACAAGACGAGGCCGCCACGCACCGTCCAGGCGACGGTCCGGATCCAGTTGGTGCCCACGAGACGCCCGTGCGCGTCGGCGTCGAACGCGCCGCCGAGGGCGGCGTGGAGCGGGACCTGTACGAACGCCGTCGATACCCAGATCACGCCGACGAGCGCGGCGCCGAGTACGACGGCCCAGGCGGGCAGCGCCTCGGGGCGGTCGAGGACGAGCCACACGGCCGTCACCAACTCGGCCACCATCAGCGGCCCGACGACGAGCGTGATCCGCGACTGGTGCGCGGCCTCGTACGCCGCCCACCCGTCGGCGCCGACGCCGGCGAAGAGCGGGTAGTGGACGACCTGGACGGTCCAGATCACGCCGGCCATCAGGAGCGTCGCGCCGAGGTGGACGAGGAAGACGGCCGGCATCAGGGGGCGTCGTGGCCGAGATCACGCAGGACGGCCTCGGCGGCGTGGCGGCCGGCGGCGAGGGCGCCGTTGATGGACCCGTTGCGGCGCCAGTCGCCGGCCACGTAGAGGCCGTCGCGGAGGCGGGCCGGGCGCTCGGGGGGCTCGAGTGACGGGCGGTCGGGGAGCGCGTCTGGCACGCGGTCGATTCGGAGCGTCCGCCAGCCGCCGATCTGGGAGCCGAACCAGCGGTGGAGCTGGGCGCGGGCGGCCACGTCGAGCGAGACGTCGTCGGCCTCGGGCGTGCCGAGGACGCTGCCGGTCACGAGCGCCTGGCCGGCCGGCGCGTAGCTCGGCTGGACGTTGCTGACGACCTGGACGTTGTTGAGCGGCCCGCCGCCCTCGCCGTCGAGCATCAGCACGGGCGCGTCGGTCGGCGCGGCGTCGGTGGCCCAGGCGATCTGGACGGTCCCCTTCGAGCGCGGCGGCGCGAGATCGAGGAGCCCGCCCGCGCTCACGGCGTCGGTCGCTACGACGACGGCCTTTCCTCGCATCGTGTCCCCGCCATCGACACGCGCCTCGTACGGGTCGACGCCCTCGACGCGGGCACCGAGGCGGACGGTGCCGTCGGGGAGGCTCGCGGCGAGCTGCTCCGGGAGCGCCTGCATGCCACCGGCCGGGAGCGCGGCCTCGCCCTCCGAAAAGCGCCGGAAGTAGACCTCGAACGCGCGGCTCGACGCGCCCAGGTCTCGGTCGAGGAGCACGCCGCCGAGGAACGGGCGGAAAAAGCGGTCCACCATCCGGCGGGAGAACCCGTAGCGGTCGCGTAGGGCCGCCTCGGTCGTCCGCTCGGGCCGGTTCCAGAGGTCGTCGGCTGTGCCGGCCAGGACCGAGTGGCGGAGGCGGAGCACACGGAGCTTGTCGGCGACCGTTCCCACGTCGGCGGCGAGCGTGGGGAGGGCCTGCGAGGGCTGGCGGAGCGGGTCGCCGATCCGCTGGAAGGCGCCGCCGCTCCAGACCCAGGCGCCGGGGGCGAACGCGCCGAAGCCGAGCGCGTCGTAGTCGAAGACGGCCCGGCCTTCGGGGTAGGCCGTGAGGTAGACCTGGAAGCCGCGGTCGATGAGGAAGCCGTCCTCCCGGTGCGTCCGCACACGCCCGCCGACGGCGTCGGCGGCCTCCAGCACGGCCACCTCGACGCCCCACGTCGCGAGTGTCCGCGCGCAGTTGAGGCCGGCGAGCCCGGCCCCGACGACGATGACGTCGGCGCTCATCGAGTCTCCTCGTAGTAGACCGGCGTCTCCTCACCCGGCGGATGAACGCGGATCGCCATCCTCGCTGGGCCCAGGCTTCCGGGCTCGGGGCTGTAGGTGCCGGCGGCGATCCGCTCGCGGATGGTCGCGACGTCGACGCAGGCCGTGCCGTAGCCGCGGAGCACGCGGTACCGGCCGGCGACGTCGTAGGGGAGGCGCTCACCGCCCTCGTCGGAGTCCGCCTGGCGGAGGATCTCGTACGCGCCTGTGAACAGCCCGTCGTCGCCTCGCGTGACGGCCACGCTCACGACGAGGTCCTCACGGACGTACGGGTCGACCGGGAGCGGGACGTAGCGGACCACGACCCCGTCGCCGCCGCGGCTCACGCGGAGGTCCGAGAGTGGCGCCCTGCGGAGGCCCGTTTGGTCGGCGGCCCGGCTTCCCAGCACCTCGAAGGCCGTCGTCGGAAACGCACCGGTCGCGTCGTAGACGAGCGCGACCGTGGCGACGACGTTGGTGACGCCCCGACCATCCTCGTTGCGAAAGTGCGCGGCGGTCTCCGCGAGCACGGGGTCGGACTCGGCGGTGAACGGGTCGACCTGGGCGAGGGCGGGGGAGGCGACGAGCCCCGCCAGTAGAAGAGGGCGGATCATGGGAGCGTGTGGGTGTCGAGGCGGCCGAGGATGTGGCCCAACGCGACGTCGAGGTCGGGGGTGGCAAAGCGGAAGCCGCGGTCGAGGAGCTTGTGCGGCACCATCCGGACGCTCTGGAGCGCGACGCGGCGGGCGAGCTCGCCACCCAGCGTCCGGACGAGTTCCTCGGGCACACGGAGTCCGGCCGGCCGGTTCTGGGCGGCCGCGAGCGTCCGAACAAAGTCGCGGGTGCGGACGGGCTCGGGAGCGGACAGGTTTACCGGCCCGCTCAGCCCGTCGTCGAGGAGGGCGTGGTGGATCGCGTAGACGACGTCGTCGAGGGCGATCCAGGGCCACCACGCGTCGCCGTCGCCGGGCCAGCCGCCGAGACCGAGCGCGGCGACGGGCGCGAGCGGCTGGAGGACGCCGCCCTTCGGCGTCGTCACGAGCCCGACGCGGGCGTGGACGGTCCGGATGCCGGCCGCCTCGGCTTCGGCCGTCGACGCTTCCCAGGCCGTGCAGAGGTCCGGTGAGAAGCCGTCGCCGGGACCGGCGGATTCGGTGAGACGGGCGTCGCCGCGGTCGCCATAGTACCCGCTGGCCGAGGCCGAGACGAGGACGCGCGGCGTCGGGTCGAGCGCCGCGAGCGCGCGGCTGAGGAGCTGCGTCCCCTTCGTCCGGCTCTCCCAGATCCGGCGTCTCGCGCGGCTCGTCCCGTTGAGCGCCGTGATCGGCTCGCCGGCAAGGTGGACCACGGCGTCGGGCGCGGCGCGGCGGAGCGCGGCGAGGTCGACCTCGCCCGCCTCGACGTTCCAGTAGACCGCCTCGTCCTGCGGCCCGTGGCTCACGGCGTCCTCGCGGCGGCGGACGAGCCGGACGACGGTGTGCCCGCCGCCCTGGAGGAACGCCGCCAGCGTCGAGCCGACGAGCCCGGACGCGCCCGTGATGGCGACCGTCATCGGCTCGGCATCCGCGTCGGCGTGGCGGCGGAGGTCCTCGTGCGTCACGCGGTGGCGATAGGCGAACATCCGCTCGATCTGGCGCTCGCCGAACGGGGCGGCGACCTCGGCGAGGCCGCCAAGCGGGAGCTCGTACTCGACGTCGTCCTCCAGCACCGAGCCGGACTCCGACGGCAGCATCCGGTGCGTGTGGCGCCACGCCGCGAACGGGCCCTCGACCTGGACGTCCTCGAATTGGCACGCGCCGCGCCCGTCGAGGCAGCCCTCGGAATACCCCCGGTGCTCGGCGACCCAGTCGATCCCGACCAGCCGCGTGCCGAGCCGGATCACGGCGCGGTCGCCGTCGCGGATGCCCTCGTGTTCTTTCAGGGAGACGGGCTGCCAGGGCGGTGCGAGGCGTTCGAAGGCGCCGGGCCGGGTGTGCCAGCGGAACAGCTCGGCGGCCGGGACCGGGACGTCGAGGTAGGACGTGTAGCGCATGCGGCCCCAACCCCGACGTCCGTGCGAGGGTCCCCGCGGGCGGCGCTTCGGGGCGTCCCGGAGCGCCGCCGAGGCGGCCGGCTCGGCCCCCGCGCGCGGTCTAGCGGCTGGGGGCCCCGCGGAGGTACCGCTCGCGGACGACGCGGGCGTGGTGCTGCTCGTGGCCGGCGATGATCCACCCGGCGGCGCGGGCGCTGAGGGCGTGTCCACTGGCCATCCCGACCCGGAGCAGGTCGGCCTCGGGCAGCGAGGCGAACAAGTCGGCCGTCGAGGCACGGACGCGATCGAGTTCCTCGGCGAGGGCGCCGAGCGGGCGGTCCTGCGGCATCGCGTTCCCGAGGGCGACCTCGTCGAATCCGGGCAGCGGCGTCTCGTCGCCGCGGGCGATGCGGAGGGCGCGGGCGGCGAAGATCCGCTCGGTGTCCAGGACGTGCTGGGCGAGGCCGGCGAGCGTCCACTTTCCGGGCGCATAGCGGCGGACGCCGAGCGCCGGGTCGGCGTCGCGGATCAGGGCCGCCAGGGGGCGCTGGCCGAGCGCGTCGTCGAGGTCGTCGGCGACCGCGAGATCGATGTACTGGCCGAAGTACGGGTCGTGCTCACCCGGCTCGGGCCGTCCGGTCACGAGCCGAGGCGGACGCGGGCGAGCCACTCGGGCGCCCCGGCATCCTCCACGACGCCGGTCATGCCGCCGTGACGGTACGTCTCGAGGATGGAGCGGACCTCCGCCCGGGTTTCCTCGAGCATGTTCGAGACGAGCTCGGACGAGAACCCGCGCTCGCCCATCTCGATCGTCATCTCCATGGTCACGATCCGCGAGATGGCCTTGCCGAGGTCGACGAGCTTCCGCTGCGGCATCGACCAGTCGACGTCGAACGAGAGCGTGTCGCCGAACGTGGCCGCGGCGCGGGCCGTGAGCGGCTCGTCCCGGAGGTACGCCCCGAGGTTGGCCTCCTTGATCCGCCGCATGGCCTTGACGACCGACTCCGTGACCTGCTGGTACAGGATGTCGTTCGAGCCCTCGAAGATCTGGTACGGGCGGGAGTCGACGAGGGCGCGGCCGGCGCGGTGGTCCTCCCGGTAGCCCTGGGCGCCCATGAGC
>Ga0310345_10005877_pt1 | contig 10798 bp, 6 predicted proteins | sample HC15DNA20500_MG_FD_204667 | JGI IMG/M metagenome (GOLD analysis project Ga0310345, IMG submission 204667) | Marine microbial communities from station ALOHA, North Pacific Subtropical Gyre - HC15-DNA-20-500_MG | ecosystem: Environmental > Aquatic > Marine > Oceanic | place: Pacific Ocean: North...
GCGCCTTGCGGTGCGGAAGACCATCTCCATCGTGTTGTCGAACCGGATCACGTTGAAGCGGTCGGCAGGTGTCAGCTTCCTCAGCGCGGTTTCAAGCGCCTGCTTGGCCTGCACTATGGATTCACCCGCCATCGAACCCGAATTGTCGATGACGAAGATGGCTTCGCGCGGCGGATTGACGAAATCGGCGGGCAGGCTGCTCGGCGGGGTGACAAACGCCAGCACATAATCCTGACCATCGACATTCTCGCGGAACAGGGCGGCATTGGGCGCAGTGCCTGCCGCCTTCCAGACCAGTTCGAAGTCGCGGTCGGCGGGAACGGACTCGTTCTTCAGCGTCAGGATGCGGGTGGAATTGTCTTCCTCGCGTACATTCATCTCGTGGAAGGGCGTGGTGACCGTATCGAGCGGGAAGCCGGCGGCGAGCTTCACTTCCAGCGTCACCGGGTTGATCTTGGCGTTTTCACGCGGGTCGAGCACCGGCGGGGTGATGGCCTCGCGGTCGGGAACCGGATCGACGGTGCCCCAGCCGCTGCGGCTGTTGGAGAAATCTACCGTTTGAGCAACCGGGCGCGGCGAATAGCGCGGGGCAACGACCATGGGGTATCGCAACGAGAATTCGCCGCCATTCTGCTCCACGGTCTGCTGGTACTGGATGGTGACGATCACTGTCTCGCCGGGGCCGATATTGGCGACCGAGTTGGTGAAGATGTTGGGGCGTTCCTGCTCGACCAGAGAGGCCTTGCGGCCCTCGCTCTTGGCGGTCTCGTAAATCTTGCGGGCTTCTGAACGCGGCTTGATGATGCCTTCGATCTCGCGGTCGCCGATCTTCATGCGCAGCGTGTCCACCGCGGAGTTTTCCGGTAGCGGGAAGACGTAGATGCCCTCGGCCCAGCCGTCGGAGGGGTTCTTGAAATGCTGGCTGACAGTGACGCGGGCGATCGGTCCTGAAACGTCGATATGCACCTTGCTGGAAAGCCGCGGTGCCTCGACGAAAAGGCCGGGGCGTTTTGAGGGCATCAGCAGACCGCCGGTTCCCATATCTCCGGGGCGAACAAAGGCGACCTGCATTTCTTCTGCAGCCGGCTTGTCCTGGGCCTTTGCGGCGCCCGAGAACAGCGCGACACCGGCGAGCGCGGTAGCAATGGTAATGACGAAGCCGACAAAGAGCATCACGGCCCTGTCTGCGTTCCTTATCTGCTGCCGCGAGCGAATTGGCTGCAATGGTGGTTGCGAACCAGGCTGGATGTGACCTGACATGAGATGTCCCTCCGGAATATGCGCCCCGTAGTCGTCCACGCATGGAACTCCGAATTGCTGATCTGGCCCTGCTCAACAAGAACAGGTGTGACCAAATGCACACGCGCAGGAGTTCCGTCGCGTCAAAGGTAAAGTAAGCAGCGATAATGGGCGAGCGTTGGCCCGAATTCGGGCGTGGCCGGGATTAAGTCGTGGCAAAATCGCGGCGTTTGCGGTGTCCAAGAAGCTTGCAATAACCTGCCCTTGGTCCTATCGGTTGCACCGCAAAATCCACGTCCTGCCGGAGCGTTCCCATGGCCTTTCTCGCCGATGTCCTTTCACGCGTAAAACCTTCAGCGACCATCGCGGTTTCGCAGAAGGCGCGTGAACTGAAAGAGGCCGGGCGCGACGTCATCGGCCTTGGCGCTGGCGAACCCGATTTCGACACGCCGGACAATATCAAGCAGGCGGCAATTGCGGCGATCAACAAGGGCGAGACGAAGTATCCGCCGGTCGCCGGCATCGGTCCGCTACGCGAGGCCATCTCAAAGAAGTTCAAGCGCGAGAACGGCCTCGACTACACGGCCGACCAAGTGATCGTCGGAACGGGCGGAAAGCAGATTCTTTACAACGCCTTCGCCGCCACCCTTAACCCCGGCGATGAAGTCATCATTCCGGCACCCTACTGGGTGAGCTACCCCGACATGGTGTTGCTCAACAGCGGTGAACCGGTGTTCGTCGAGACATCGCTTGAATCGAATTTCAAACTGACGGCGGATGCGCTGGAAAGGGCCATTACGCCGAAGACGAAATGGTTCATCTTCAACTCGCCGTCCAACCCTTCCGGCGCTGCCTATAGCCATGACGAGTTGAAGGCGCTGACCGATGTGCTGATGCGGCACCCGCATGTCTGGGTGCTGACCGACGACATGTATGAGCATCTTTGCTACGGCGATTTCGAGTTCGTTACGCCGGTGCAGGTCGAGCCTGGCCTGTATGACCGCACGCTCACCATGAACGGCGTGTCCAAGGCCTATGCGATGACCGGCTGGCGCATTGGCTATGCGGCGGGTCCGGCAGCGCTCATCAAGGCGATGACGATGGTGCAGGGCCAGCAGACCTCCGGGGCGTGTTCCATCGCGCAATGGGCCTCGGTCGAGGCGCTCGACGGCACGCAGGAGTTCATTCCCGAGCGCCGCAAGGCGTTCGAGGAGCGGCGCGACCTTGTCGTCTCCATGCTCAACCAGGCCAGCGGCATCAAGTGCCCGCTGCCGGAAGGCGCGTTCTATGTCTATCCGTCTTGCGCGGGCTGTATCGGCAAGAAAGCGCCTTCGGGCAAGGTGATCGAGACGGACGAAGACTTCGTCACCGAATTGCTGGAGGCCGAAGGCGTGGCGGTCGTACACGGATCCGCATTCGGGTTGGGGCCGAACTTCCGCATCTCCTATGCGACCTCGACAGAGGCGCTGACCGAAGCCTGCGAACGCATCCAGCGGTTCTGCGCCAGCCTGAAATAGGCAGCTTTGAGAATACCTCCGCGCAATCCGGCCCTTGCGCGGTTCCCAAAACAGTGAAACCATCCCGGCTTCGGGCGCGTGAACCCAGTTTTCGCGTCCGATGCGCAGACCTTCCGGACAGAAGTTTAGGGGACCAGCCGCCGGTGGGTCGCCATTGGTCGTGTCGCGGTTTCGCGGTGCGCTGCTTTGCGTTTGCCGCCAGCCGCCAATTGCGGGAGGAAGTCATGACGCAGGAAAAAGCGGGAGGAACGCCCGGCGCGAGGCGCACGGGACCGAAATGCATCGCCATTGTCGGTCCCCTTGGAACCGGAAAAACCACGCTCCTTGAAGCGGTTCTGGCGCGCACTGGTGCCATTCCCAAGCAGAACTCAGTCACTTCGGGCAATTCGACAGGCGATTTCTCGGTCGAGGCGCGCGACCACCAGATGAGCGTCGAGGCAGCGGTGGCGACCACCGAGTTCATGGGCGAGACCATTACCTTCGTCGATTGTCCGGGATCGGTGGAATTCGCGCATGAGGCCGACGCTGTTCTGGCCGGCGCGGATGCCGCCATTGTCGTGGCCGAAGCCGATGAGTCAAAGTTTCCGGCACTGCAGGTCGTCATGCGTCGGCTGGAGGAACTCGGCTTGCCGCGCGTCGTCTTCCTCAACAAGATCGACCGGCTTTCGCTTGGACTGCGCGATACGCTGAAACTGCTGCAGCCCTACAGCGCGGCGCCATTGATGCTGCGCCAGATTCCGATCCGCCAGGATGGCGTGGTAGTCGGCGCCATCGATCTGGCGCTAGAGCGCGCCTACATCTATCGCGAGCAGGAAACCAGCGAGGTCACCGAGATTGCCGGTGAGGACAAGGCGCGCGAACTGGAAGCGCGCTTCGAGATGCTGGAAAAGCTCGCCGACCACCACGATGCACTGATGGAGGAGTTGCTGGAGGATATCGAGCCGCCGCTGGACGAGGTGCTGGAAGATTTGTCGGCGGATGTGCGCGCCGGCCATGTGGTGCCGGTCCTTATCGGCGAAGCGGAAAGGGGCCACGGGATATTGCGCCTGCTCAAGACGATCCGCCACGACGCGCCGGGAGTGGCGGACACCGCAAAGAGGCTTGGCGTTGACGATGCCGCCGATCCGCTCATTCACATTATGAAGACGGTCCACACCACGCATGGCGGGAAACTGTCGATCGGGCGCGTGCTGCAGGGCTCAGTCAAGGATGGCGGGGAGTTGACCGCTGGCAATGGCGAGGCGGTGCGGGTATCGGGACTCTACCGAATGTTCGGCAAGGACCAGAAACCGCTATCGGCGGCTGAGGCCGGGGAAACGGTGGCGCTGGGCAAGCTGGGACCGGTGCAGACCGGCGAGGCCGTGACCGGCGGCAAGAAGCCTGCCGGATCGGCGCAGAATGTGGAAAGCCCGTTCCCGGTGTTTGCCGTGGCGCTGCGGCCAAAGCAGCGCAAGGACGATGTGCGGCTCTCCAATGCCTTGAAGCGGCTTTCGGAAGAAGATAGCGGCCTGACCGTCACCCATGATGCCGAGTCGGGCGAGATCATCGTTCAGGGCCAGGGCGAGATGCATTTGCGGGTGACGCTGGAACGGCTTGAGAACAAGTACCAGATCGAGGTCGATAGACAGACGCCCGCCATTCCCTATCGCGAGACCATCCGCTCGGGCGTCAGCCAGCGCGGCCGCCACAAGAAGCAATCCGGCGGGCACGGCCAGTTCGGCGACGTGGTCATCGACATCAAGCCGCTGGGGCGCGGCGAAGGATTCGCTTTTTCCGACACCATCACCGGCGGCGTGGTGCCCAAGCAATACATACCCTCGGTCGAGGCGGGCATACGCGAATATCTAAAGCGCGGTCCACTGGGTTTTCCAGTGGTCGATGTTGCCGTCAACCTTTCCGACGGCTCCTATCACAGCGTCGATTCCTCCGACATGGCGTTCCAGATGGCGGCGAAACTGGCCATGCGCGAGGCCATGCCGCAATGCGGGCCGACATTGCTGGAACCGATTTACAAGGTGGAGATATCGACGCCAAGCGACGCCACCGCCAAGATCAATGCGATCATTCCGCAGCGCCGCGGCCGCATACTGGGCTTCGACGCGCGATCCGGCTGGCCCGGCTGGGACACGGTCGAGGCGCTGATGCCGCAGGCCGAGATCGGCGACCTCATTATCGAATTGCGGTCTCTGACGGCAGGCGTAGGCAGCTATCGCGCCGTGTTCTACCACATGGCAGAACTGTCCGGCAGGGCTGCCGATGAGATTGTCGACCGGGCGAGGGAGCAAGCAGCCTGAGGGAGGCCGTTTCCGCTCTGCCCGGCAACGGCAGCACGCAGGACGGCTGAGGAGCGATGGCCTTGTACGACTCTTACGTGATCTGCACTTCTCTGCGCAGTGGCAGCACGTTGCTTTGCCTCATGCTGGCGGCGACGGAGGTGGCAGGCAACCCCGCCTCGTGGTTCCACGAGCCTTCGATCGATGCCTGGCTTGAGGAATTCAACCTGCCTGCCGATCCCGCATTATCCGAACGCGAGGTGCTGGCGTCCATTTTCAGGGCGGCGATTGCGAAGGGAAGCCTCGATACCGGCATGTTCGGGCTGCGGCTGCAGCGCCACAGTTTCGCGTTCTTCAGTAGAAAGCTGGCAATCCTGCATCCCGATCACCCAAGCGATCTGCAGCGCTTCGAGGCCGCTTTCGGCAAGACGCTCTTCATCTACCTGTCGCGGCGCGACAAGATCGGGCAGGCGATCTCCTATGTCAGGGCGCAGCAAAGCGGTTTGTGGCACATGGCGCCGGACGGGAGCGAACTGGAACGGCTCTCGCCTCCGCGCGAACCTGTATACGATGGAGATGAAATTCGGGACTGCCTTATGACGATGCAGGCATACGACCAAGGCTGGGAGGACTGGTTCAAAGCCGAGCGGATTGAGCCGGTGCGCATAACGTATGAGGAACTTTCCGCGGATCCCGGGGAAACGCTGCGTCTGGTCATGGGCCGTCTCGCCCTTGATCCCGAGATCGCCAATGAAATCACCCCTGGGGTGAAAAAACTCGCTGACGAGACCAGTCGGGACTGGGCAACACGGTTTGCGCACGAACAAGCGGCCAAAGGTTCTGCCCGAATTGATTCCTGAAGACTGGGCTGTCCTGATTGTGGCCAAGCTGCCGCACTCGTTAACGAATTCGCGGCAAATCCGGGCATATGGCCGATTTTCGTGGTTAACACGGCGCTTGCCGATTGCCACAATTGCCGCTTCTGCCTAAACAGGGGATCAAAAGGGCAGGCGAAAACAGGGCTTATGGCGGTTCGGTTCACCGGTATTGGCAGAATGTTCGGGCGCGCCGCTGCGGCGGCAGTGCTCTTTGTCGCGTGTGCCGGCGCGGTCTCGGCAGCCGATAATATCGAAATTCCGCCCGAAATGCTCAATCCCAAGCCGATCTACGAGCAGCAGCCCGCGGTCGACGGTATCAATTTCAAGGCCAGCGCGCTTACCGGCGTCATCGGCGGCTATGCCAACCACATGTTCATCCTTTCGGCGGCGGTGCCGATCCCGTATTTCGACCAGTTCGGGGCGCAGCTCGATCTGGGCATCGGTAACTACCGTTCCGACTATACGAGCGCTGCTGCGGGCCTGCACATCTTCTGGCGCAATCCCTCAATCGGCTTGTTCGGCATTTATGGCGACTGGGGCTATGTCAATCCCGAGCATGCCGGGCGAACGGGCTTTGAAGGTTCGCTTTACCTGGACCGCTGGACGATCGATGCGTTCATCGGCAAGCAGTATGGCCAGCATGTCTTCACCAAATTCGTCGATGAGGTGGACCTGTCCTACTACTTCACCGACAATTTCAAGGGCAGTATCGGCCACCGGCTGACCTCGCGCGGCCATGTTGCCAATCTGGGCTTTGAGTACATGCCCGCCAGCTACAATGGCTGGAGCGTCTATGGCGAGGCCGAGGGCGGGCAGGACGACTATTATGGTGCCTGGATCGGCTTGCGCTATTCGTTCGGCACGGGAGCGGCCAACACGCTGCTGGAACGCGACCGCACTGCCGATCCCATCGTGCGCATCCCGCGCAACCTCGCCAGCGTAACGCAGTGCGGCGATCTGCCAACGACCAAGCCGGCGACATGGTGGCGGGCAGATATGCACAATCTGTGCGCCTCCAAGGATGAATTGGCCGACGAAGGTGCGGTCATCACCAAGCACTAGAGTTATCTGCTAGACCTTTCGGCTGCGCGTCCGACCTCAAAGGAGGTCTAGCGCTGGATACGGTTGCGGCGCCGGGCGGCGTGCAGATGCAGCCCGAGCCCGGCCAGATAGCAAAGCGCCGCCAGCCCCGTCAGCAGACCGAACCCGCCCATCCCGATTGCCGCAAGCAGCAGCGGCGTGCCGCAGGTGTTTCCCAGATTACCCATCTGGGCGATGGCGCCGTTGGCCTTGGCCTGATCGGCAGCGGTGCTGTTCAGCTGCGGCACCGAGGCAAAGCTGGCGCCTTGGACGAGGCCCAGCGCCGCGAACAGCGCGATGGATAGTCCGGCATTGCCCGGAAAGACTGCAAGCAACGGCGCCAGCATGGCTGCAATGACAAAACCGGCCATGACGATCTGCACAGCCGCGAAATGGCGCAGCAGGTAGACGCCGATCGTCAGCGAACTGACGATGCCCGCCAAAGGCAGGAGCGCGGTTACCTGATCGCGGATGCTGGCGTCAATGAACGGAGGCAAGAGGGTCAGCAGCGAGACGAAGGTGAGCGTGTAGAAGAGCCAACCGATTGCCGGCGCACCAATCCACGGCGAAGCGTAGATCGCGCGGTGGAGTTGCGCCAATTGCCTCAGGCCGGGAGGGGACGTTGCTTCGCGCGGCGCAATGTGCGGCGGCAGCCGCAGATAGAGAACCATTGCGACCGTGACCATGGCGGCTGCGTGCGCCAGGAACAGCGAAGCGATGCCGAACTCACGGGCGAGTGGTGCGCCCAACCAGGCGAAGATTGCAAACGCGACACCGAAGAACGTGCCCCACAGCGTCATTGTGACCGGGCGATGTCGCGACGTGCTGACCTGCGCGATCAGGGTCGGGGCGGCAACCACGATAGCAAGATGGGACAATCCTTCCAGCAGGCGGCTGGCGAGCATCAGCGAAAATGGCGGCAGTACTGCCTGCCAGGCCGACATCGCTGCGCCGAGCAGGAGTGCGCCGATCAACAGACGCCGAAAGCCCGCACGGGCCACGGTCTGCCCGGCCGCCAGACCGAGCACGATGCCCGTCAGGCTGAGAATTGAGACCAGAAAACCGCTCCACGCGCCGGCACCGCCATAGGTGGACTGCAACTCGGCAAATACGGTGCTTATCTTGGCAAATTGCCCGGCTGCGCATAGCCCTGCGAACCACAGGAGAAAGACCAGTCCGAACCGGGTCCTTGTTGGTTCTGGCGCCATGTCAGGCATGGGGGAACTCCCCGGTCACTGCGGCTGCGGAGCGGATCGCGGCCCAGTCGGGCTGGAGTTGTGTATACAAGGGTCTAGAAAAATGCCGGGCCAAAGGCCCGGCCAATCCAGTTGGAAGGTTTACTCGAAACAAACCTTCAAGAGGGGAACAGTTGACTGTCTCGACCACCGGGAGGAACGTGTGACCGATCCAAACTCAACCAAGACCCATATGGATGTTTACTTATTGAGCAGGCAAGTGCCACGGGATGCAAGCCAGCTATGCAATTGGTGCATAACATTAATATAGGCAGGCCTTGAATTGCAAAAAATTCAGGCAAAATGCTGGAATATAAGGCGAAATTCTTGGGTTGATCCGTGACTCAACCTGACGGGGCCAAACAAGGCCTCAAAAAAGCCCACTGAAGTTTGCGACTTATTGGCAACACTTTTGTGACACGGGATTGAGGACAAACGCACCATGTCGACATTGCTTGCGAATCACGGCGACGACAGCCCGGTCGAAATGGTCATCAATGGCCGCAAGCGCGACCTCGGCGGTTTCGAAGTGCGCCGTATCCTGCCATTTGTGAAGAAGCGCATGGTGGGGCCATTCATCTTTCTCGACGAAATGGGGCCGGTGGAGTTCCTTTCCGGCACGGGGATCGATGTGCGTCCGCATCCCCATATCGGCCTGTCGACACTGACATATCTGTTTGAAGGCTCGATGATGCACCGCGATTCCACCGGCGTTGAGATGGAAATCCTCCCCGGCGAGGTCAACTGGATGACGGCAGGGCGGGGTGTTGCGCATTCCGAGCGTAGCGGCGAGGAAGCCAGGCAGAAAGGTGGCCGCATGGCGGGTCTGCAGGCCTGGGTGGCGCTGCCGGGCGACAAGGAAGAAGTCGCGGCTTCCTTTGAACATCGCGGCCAAGGCGACTTGCCGGTAATCGAGGGCGAAGGAAAGCAGATCCGGCTGATTGCCGGTTCACTGTTCGGCGAGGCTTCGCCGCTTGCCGTCTCAAGCCCGTTGTTCTACGCCGATGTGAGCCTCCGGGCAGGTGCGAAGCTGCCTGTCGATCCCGGCTACGAGGAGCGGTCGGTCTATGTGTTGTCGGGCAGCGTTTCGGCAGCAGGCGAAATCTACGAACCGCACGGGCTGATGGTGCTGCGCCCGGGTGCAACCGTGACCCTGACGGCAAACGAAGACAGCCGGCTTGTGATGCTTGGCGGCGAACCGCTGGAGGGCCCGCGCCACATCTGGTGGAACTTTGTGTCCTCATCGAAGGAACGCATCGAACAGGCCAAGGCCGACTGGCGGGAAGGGCGGTTCGACAGGGTGATAAACGATGCCGAGGAGTTCACCCCGCTGCCGGAATAGGGGGCCGAAACTGCCGCTGCGAACTCGTAAACATCATTCGGGGCTGCGATGGTGTTCCGGTATCATTGAAGCACGAGTGAACATTCGGGGCGGCTTTATTTTGGTGTAATTGAATTGTCGTACTTTTGAAGCACGATAGAATAGACTTGAATCATAAATTATATTATGATGTTTCTGCTTGAATATGACCAGATCAAATGATTCCAAATAACCTAGACTTGGGTATAAACAATGAACAAAAATAGTGATAATTACGGATAACCGGAGAGAAACGCGTTAATCGGCAACTTTATTTTCACAATATTTATCATTGCATTGTATATAATAAACTACGATGATTTGAACAATCTTGAAACAATAGGCATGTTTCTAGTTCTTTTTTTGTACATATGCAGAAATAGAATCAACGATTATCTAATTAATAAACGCCGTTCAAATTAGGGGTAATCATTTGGGTTGGGGATTTATTTTGGTTTCAAACCTCTCGGCCCGTTATCATTCACATGCCCTACGCCACGCTCCTCCGCTTGAACGCCAGCCGTTTGGCCGGTGCGCCGAGGTCTTCGATGAACATGTGATGCCAAAGCTGAGTCGTGGCGATCGCGGCCAGCGCCTGATTGGTCAGCGGGTTTCTCTTCTTGCGCTGCATGATGCTGCGCACCTGCGACGGGTCGAAATAGCCGGTTGCGCCCAACGCTTTCTCCGAAAGTAGCGCCTCGAACAGGCCGTCCCCTGCGCCTGAACCCAGAATGTTCCATTCGGCACGCAGCATCTTCTTCGGCCGCCATGCCACCGATTTCGGCAAGTCAGCCTGCGCTGCGCTGCGAAGCAAATATTTCTCCCTGAAGCGGCGCAACTTCCAAGACGGATGCAGTTTCTGCGAGAAATCGCAAAGGTCTTCGTCGAGAAACGGATACCGCGTCTCGACCGAGGAATGCATGGCCACCCGGTCGCCGGCGGTACTCAGTAGCAGGCCGGGCAGGTGTATGCGCTGGCCGAGCAGCAGCGAGCGATTGAAAGGATGCCACCGCTTCATTCTGTCCACATTGAGTTCAAGATCGGCATAGGGCACGTAGTCGTTGATCAGCCCCCGCAGCCGCGGACCGTAAAACCGGTGCTTGCGCGCGCCGGTAAGCCCGTAAACGTCAAGCCAGGCATTGGCTCCGGCCACCGAATCGAACACGCGCCGGTCGTAGGAGCGGTCGTTGGCCGGAATGCCCATAGCCATTGCAGC
>Ga0310345_10005878_pt1 | contig 10797 bp, 9 predicted proteins | sample HC15DNA20500_MG_FD_204667 | JGI IMG/M metagenome (GOLD analysis project Ga0310345, IMG submission 204667) | Marine microbial communities from station ALOHA, North Pacific Subtropical Gyre - HC15-DNA-20-500_MG | ecosystem: Environmental > Aquatic > Marine > Oceanic | place: Pacific Ocean: North...
AATGATCAGTTGAGACACAGAACTGATATTGTGGAACGCCTTCAGGGTAAAGGTACGTCTGCGTTAAATATAGGAGTATTAGTAAAAAGCATAGGATATGAGACTTTTGTTGGTCTAGATGCTTCTGGTAATCCCACTAGAATCTTAGGTGTTAATGAAGCCAGAGAGAGAGGGATAAAGGAACGCATAAAGCGTGAAGCTGCAAAGAAAAGCGTGGTTGTTCCTACACGGGCACCATACGCCCAAAGAGAATTAAAGGTTGGGTTACCTGAGAATGCAGCGGATTTAGAAAAATACATAGAAGGCGTGGTATCTGGCACAGATCATAATGCTGCACTTAACGCAGATGATCTTGACTTGTCTTTACTTGAAAGAAGGCTCCCATACAAGGGTCAGCGTGATGCACTGGGAGTACTTCGTGAAAGGATAGCCTCTGAGGAAAAAGATCCCGGTACTCAGCCCCCACTGACTGCCAAAGAGGTTCGGGATACTATTGGAAATATTCTGAGTTCTGGTGTCATAGATGAGTTGGAATCCCCAAGAGAGCGTGGTGTTGCTACCACATTTGACCCTGAGGAAGGGGCCACGAGTAACGCTACCAAGGCAGCCAAGAAGAAGATGGATCTCGCCCAGGAGAGGGTGGATGCCGTTCAGCGCGAGGTGGAACAATTTCCCAACAATGAAGCGACTCTAAGAAAACTTGATGCTGCTAAGAAGGAACACCTGAGGCTTTCTGATGGATATCAGGAATCTCTTGCAGGGGAGAAGGGCAAGAGATATAGCACGGTTCGCTTCCGCCGTGTGCTTGAACGCAAAGAGGCTATCTCTGAGGAGGGTAAGGACCTCCCCGTTAAAATGGACATCGATAATTTTGCCGAAGTCCCACTATATAATTTGGCGAATGTCCACACAATAATGCGGCGTATGCTTGCTAACACAGCAGAAGGAACAGAAAACTCAGTAATAGTTCCTGAAGGATCTGACGTTGAGGCTGTATGGGATAAGGAACCAAAAAAGAGAGGCAAGGAACCCTCAGGGATTCAAGCGGGCTGGAATTATGAATATCTAAAAAAGATTCTTCTTGGTGACGATAGTGTGGAAAAAGTGACGCCCGCTCAGATGAAAGAGATTGATCTACTTGTACCTAAATTCAAGGTAAACGAAGACGGTAAAAATGTTATTACTCAGGGTGCTGATCTCCTTGTGGCATGGAGAGGTGGACGTAAGAGGCGGGGGAGAGGACCAAAAAATCAGTTAATACATGCAGAAAAGGTGGAGGGCGGGTCCGTAGAGGGCAAATCGTTGCTCCAGCGTGTGCTGTCTGACGTCTTTGATACTAGGTCGATAATGAGACTTGGTGTCTGGCTGGACAGATATGCTGTTGATAAGCCAGCAATAAGGAACGATCCAGATTCCCCCATACCACAGACCGCCGATCCAACCTTAGTCCTTATCAGAAAGAGAATCCTTGATAAAGGGGTCACACTAGACATTATCCAAGACGCCTTGAAATACGTTGGTATGGCTGAAGCAGTGGGCGGCAGGGTGGTTCATCGTACAAGAGGGCCAGACGTACTCTATAAGAGAGCCGTTCCGAAAAAGGGGATTAAAGCGGGGGATGTCAAAGAGCGAGGTGGCGAGCTTGTTGTCGCGGATGGCTTTATAAGAGATCTAATAGATTCAACTATGGGCACCGAGAGTGTGGTTGCTGAAGGTGCCAAGGCAGATGAGGCGGCATTTGCAAGGTTGGATGAGAGTGGACGGTACATGCTGCTCGCAAGGATCATAGATAGTAAAAAAGAATCAGTGCATACCGACACGCAAAAGTCCGTGGCTATACCGGCATCTAAATTATCCGTGTCTCAACGGAACAAGATCCTACTGTATATCCGAGCAGGGACAAATAGATTTAAGCCCGGAGCGGGAAGAAACCTCGCCTCCAATAGTAAGGATATGGAGACGCTGCTCCTTAGCCTGAATATAGAGGGGGAGCCTACAGTTGAAGGAAAGGATGGCAAGGCCCTGATAAGGAAGTTTATTGAGTCTGTTACCATTGTAGAGAAAGTTGGTGCGAATGGGTACAGGATCGGTCCAACGCCAGTGGCACCTAAGGTAGTAATAACTGAGACTCAACTTGAAGACGCAGAGACTGAAGTTGAGTTAAAACCCAGGGTAGTTGAAGGCATGGAGCGGGAGGCCCAAGGCCAAGCACCTGACGGCTCTACTCCCGAAGTAAGTGAGCAATGGAAATCTAACAACGATTCCGATGAGGTAGCTTCAGCAGAAGAGCGGACAGCAGAGCTTGTCAATGCGAAGAAAAGGGTTGAGGCGCTGAGGGCTGCTGCACGGCGTCATGCAATCAAATTGTTTGGTCGCAAGAAGGGATCGAAGATTGTCATCGAAATAGAAGCTGCGTATGACAGCATATATGAGAAGTACGTTGACAAACTTTCTAATAAAAATGCGACAGCTTATATAGATACATATGAAGAAACAATTGTACTCAGCATATCGAATCTTGAGGCACAACATGCCAAGGAAGGCACTAAGCTTTCGGATGTCAAAATTGAAACACTTGTACGGGACGCGATGCTGCACGAGGGGGTGCATGTTCTCTTCCTGAAAGGCGTCCTGACCCCAACGGAGAAGCGCAACCTATGGCGCTATGGTCAGGTGCAGCGTGTGCCTGAAGCGGTGGCCGAAGATGCTGTGAATCCAGACGGTACACGCATGACATGGAGTCAATGGATAGAAGCGCAGCCTACATACTCCGATCTAAGTGCTGAAGAAAGAATCGAAGAAATGCAGGTCCAGATACTGGACGCTCTTGCTAAGAACCTCATTCCCAAGATGAAGTCTGCAGGCGCTATAAATGACATCAAGCAACACATAGTTGATCGTATCAGGCTTCTTGTTGGGATACAGGAAGAGGGCAGTCTTTCTTCTATATTTTCTGTTTTCGACAAGGTGCAAGATCGTGTTGAGATAGATCGTAGGCTACAGGTGGCAGAAGATTCCGCCCTAGCTGACCTGCGTTATATCGACCGTGCAAACCCGGAAGACCTGACGGACTTAGTCGAAGCGATAGAAGCTGATGATGAAACCAAGATCAAAGAGATAGCCAAGAAGATTGCTACTGAGCGTGATCGTGGAGTACAGACAATCCCAGCCACGCAACAGTTTCTAAATCAGATGATGGCTCGCCAAGAAATTGATGAGACACCAAAGGGCATAACCGCAATACTCAATGGCGCGGCTGTTCTTGATGGCACGATTAGCCCAGCCGCATTGGATGAATATTTCAGAATTCAGAGTGGCAAGCCCCCATATGTGATGTCCGAGCCTCGTAGGAGAGAGATGGGGCGAAGGAGAACTACGCCCTCTACGCCAGGCGAACTAGAACTTATCGCGACTTCCAAGGAAAATGATGTGGGCAGACCTGAGCGAGAGGGTAAGCCTACACTGATAGATTCCCTGAGAAATGTCTTCGGTAATGTGAATGAGAGTGGGGATGGCACACCGGAAGGCATAAAAAAAACCTGGGAATACAATGCGCGAGAGAGGAAAAGGTTTGCCATTCTGGATGGGCGTCTGCCTCACGCAAAGGCTAGTCTAGAGGGGGAAGCTTTCAGACAGGTGCAGAGAGAAGCGGAAGGTAGACTTTACGAGATTGCATCTGAGATAGATTCCATAACTGCATGGAGATATAACGACCAAGCCCAAAGTTACATGACGGGAATGTTGGAGGAGGGACCCGTAGAAAGAGCAGGTAGAGGGTTCAGGATAGTGAGAGACAGGCTTATAAAACTAGAACGACTAACAGTCTTAAATCCTTTGACGGATGAGGAAATAGTACTCAGCGAGGAAGCTGAGACAAAGACTCAGGGGCTGGCAGTTTCATTTGAGGAAATAGCTGATGACGAGTCAACTGCCGTAGCACGACAGTATCAAGAAGCTGCGAGAATCCTGGCTGCTCGCGGCGAGCGTGATAATGCACGTTCCAAGTTTGTAGATACAATGGAAGCTGTGGGCTTTGACAGAAAGACACTTGAAGATCTCCTAGAAACTGAGGACGGAAAGCGCCTGGGCGGTCAGACCCCAGCCCAAATGGCTGCAGATAGAAAGGCCAAGAAAGAGGGTAAGGAAGAGGATAAGAAGGCGTTTAAAGTTAGGCTTGGTGAGATACATGAGGTCCCGAAGCCGGAAGGCATGGACGCGAGACAGGAGAGGGTGTGGGAGCGTTTCGTGGGTGAGGATGGCAATGGTGAGATTGGTGTTTGGCAACGTAGATATGACCTAGCCCTTCTGCCAGGCAGGCATCCAGTAACGAAAAAGAGTCAAGATGAACGCTACAAGGTCCACTTGGATTTCTTACTGCAAACACAGGCAGAAGCAGCAAGAAATCCTGAGGGCATGGCTGCTAAGGTTATAAAGTTCTGGGCGAACTACCGTGCATTCAACTATGTGCAGATTCAAGAATCTTATAAGGCTGGGATTATAGATGAGTCCAGAAGGGACCTATATCTAAGAATGAGCTTCATGCCCTTTTATCGTGATCTGACTGGATGGGGTGATGCTTCTGTAGTAGGACATCAACACAGTCCTGAATCGATAGATCGACGGGAAACTGATGCTAGACAAGAGAAGAGGGTCGCGCCTAGCCGTGCAGCCACAAGGAGGAGAGAAGCAGTGCCCTCTCCAATGATTGACCGCAATGTCGATGGATCATGGGCACCAATCTCTGAAGATCTTATGGGTACGCTACTAAAAAATTCTCAGGCGTTGCTCAGAGACTCAATGTGGAACAATGCTGCTGTCGGGACAGTGGAGGAGGGTATCCTTAGCGGTGCTATCCGCGAACAGCGGTTCCTTACAATTAACGACATTGATGAAAATGATAGGCTTGCGTTTGAAGAGCAGGGTGTGCCCTGGGACCCTGCGGCTGATAGGACGAAGGCAGTGGATGGTGGATTCAATTCACAAAAACAAAGAGAGATAATGTATGAACGGCGCAGCTTATGGACGCCTAAACAATTAGACGATGCTAAGTATGGGAGTCTAACCATACGAGTTAAGCAGAACGGTGAGGCTAGGTATTATCGCACGATGGACGATCTCTTGGCGATGTCCACTATGGCGGTAAGGGTCAGCCCAAGTGAGACACTGCAAGAGTTTTTCCAAGAGAATGTTTTTCAGGGTATGGACCCGAAGTGGGCCAAGGGTGTGACGAAGATTTTGATAGGAGCATCAGGCGTCCTCAGGGATGCGGTCACGCTGTCGCCGGTTTTCCATCAAGTGAATGTTCTTAGGGACTCACTGCAGGCGAGTGTCACGTTTGGCGGCGGCATCAAGCTAGTAAGGGAGGCGTTCGCGAACTTTCACAGGGCAGATGCGGCTCATCGAAAGCAAGTATGGGATAAGGATCTGTATGAAGGTGTGGGCGGGTATCGACTCGTACAGAAAGACAAAGCAACTGGAAAATATGAGGAAGGGGGAGAGGGTACTCTAGAGCGGGGACGTCGGCTTGGCCTCAATGTCGCCATCGACTTTGTTAGAGATCCAGCCAGAGCGTTTGAAGAGGGCAAACAGATCATGGAGCACAGAACCATGCACTGGGATACCCCTCTTGATTTTGTAAAGAATTCCCTTTGGACAGGACCTGTTAGGTGGCTCAAAAAAGGAGGGTCAAAGTCTGAGATTGCTACACGACTAGCTGTCTACGATAGGGTGATGGAGGACACAGGCGGCAATCACGCTATGGCCTTCAAGCAAGCACTTGAGATCATCAACTACGGACGCCGTGGCAACAATGCAATATTCGGTGTATTCACGGCGATGTCCCCGTTTATGGCTGGGCGCATCCAAGGCTTGGACGTCACATGGAGAACACACTACGGTCATTCTGATGCCCCAGGTATGTACATGGGAGACAACCCCATCAACCCGGAAGAGGTGTTAGGTGAATCCTTGCCGGTGGACGCAGACGGCAAGTTTGTAGTCCCAACACGCGCTGCCTACAACAAACTCATGTTTGGTGAGGGACAGCAGGAAAGGGTTTTCCGCACCTTTAATAGGGGTCTCTTCCTGGCGGCCATGACAATGCTCTACACTTTCTTTCGATACGATGATGAGGATTATAAAAACGCCAGGGAGGATCAGAAAAACAATTATTGGCTTCTGCCCTGGGGTGTCAGGATACCTATTCCTTTTGAGGTTGGCACCATATACAAGGTTATCCCAGAACAACTAACGCGAATGGTGCTGGAGACGGAGCATGATGCGGCTGATGTGACTGAAGAGATTAAACGTCAACTCACTGCTTCTCTGGGGATGTCTCCCATCCCGCAGCTTTTCAAGCCTGCTTATGATGCAATTCGTAACCAAGACCGATACCAGAAAGATAATATCGTGCCGCAGTGGATGGCTGACGATCTGCTGTCATCTGAGCAGTTCAGGTCGAATACCAGCTATGTAGCCAGGGGTATATCTGGAGTAATGAGTAGAATCCCCTTGGTTAATAATATGGATTTCCTTAGCTCACCCATGAAGATGGAATACATGCTTCGCCAAGCATTCGGTACGTTGGGTGCGTATGCCATCACCACAACAGATGCAGTCTGGGCGTATTCAAACAACCTCAATCGTGCTGGGACTTCATATAACTTCGGAATCTCCTCGTTTGTCGATCCGTTCATAGGGGAGGATGTTGGAGACTTCGATAGGGAGGGGAAAAAGTACAATGTAGTACAGAGGGCAGCACAAGACTGGAACAGGATACCCATACTTGGTGACCTGTTATATGACCCACGGGAAGGTGGTGGTTATCAAGAGGATTTCTATGAGTGGATTGGGTACTTAGATGCTGTGGTAGCGACCTTGGGTCAAGTAGAGAAAAGAGATCCAGACAGGGCAGCAAGCATCAGAGAAGCACAGGATGATCTACTCAAGTATCAGCTTAGATTACGGCATTATGAGTCTCAGATGGCGCATTGGCGTGATGACAGGGACTTCTTGCTGGAGAGAACGGACCTCAGCAGACATGAAAAGAATGAGCGGCTTGTCAGTATGTATCAGGGTCGAGATAAAATACTTAGTGATATGACAAATATCATGTCTGATCTTAAGGGTAATCGCACTGTTGGAGAAAAGTTGGCAGCAGTGGGGCTGACCGCACCGTTCACAAAAAAGGGATTAACCCCACCATAGGAGTGACCATGTTCAATGTAAAAGAAATACTTTTAGATGAATCTGGTACACTGTCAGCCGCCCGCACCTTCTTGTTGGGTGTGTTGTTGTTTACTGGCACCATCATCGTGCTGGACTCCATCATACTGGCAGTGCCAGAAATTGCGTACACACTTTTGGGCAGTCTGAATGTGGGGCTGCTCGCATGGGCAGGCGGTCCACGGGTGGCTCAGTACTTGGCTCCGCAGATAGGCTCCGTCGCGGCTGGGATAGCGAAGGCAGTGAAGGGGCCACAGCGTCCCAAGCTATTAGACAACAGCCCAGACTTCAAAGAAAATGACGAAAGATGATTGGGTAGAAATCTGCGGCAAATGCCTAGCAGATCACGGCACCAAAAACTTCTCTGCGCTGGAGATATGTGACGTTGGGCGCAGAAGCGGTGGTGCTGTACTGTCCGCACCTCCGCAGAAGTTGCTGGAGAATGCGTACAAGCTGATCGACGTTCTTGAGTGGCTGCGAACGGAGGAGGGCACGGCCAGTGTACTTGTCAACAGTTGGTATCGTGATCCAGAGTACAATGCAGCGATAGGGGGGGTGAAGAACTCCATGCACAAGACCTGTGCGGCTGCGGATGTGGTAAAGGTGGGACGCACCCCATCCGAAGTAGCAGATATGTTGGAGAGGCATCCCCATTCCAAGCTGTTCGGCTTAGGCCGCTATAAAACTTTTACGCATCTAGATGTGAGGGGCATGATTAATAGGCTGTCACCTGCACGGTGGGGGAAAGCATGAAGCGTCATGTACACGACCCCGAAAGATCACTTGCCACGGCCATGGTGCGTCATGCGATAAAGGATATGCACCACAAAAAATTAACCAGCATCACGGATCATGTTGGTGCGGTCTGCTTCTTGGGATCGAAGGGTAGCACCAAATGGTTTGATGGGATAAGCATTGATCAGGAATCGTCGCTTCCCAAATTGGGATGGGACAGATACGCTAAAGATATACTATCAGACAATGAGATACTCTTGTCCGATGATCAGCGTGAGATGCTTACCTCAACGCTCAAGCACTTTCAACGCTCACACAAAGGGAACAACGATGCCTGATCTCAAACTGCTCGACGGCGGGGGTGGTATGTCAGACGCTACGGGATTCACCGACAGCACCGTCACACTAGCAGAGCAACTGCTCGACCTTGGTGTTGAGAGTGCGCTGACCATGAACGGCTACAACGATTGCGCCATAGGAATCCTAGAGCGTTACGGTATGGAATCCATCGTGATCTACGACAAAGAAAAAGTCATCGAAAAGCTCATGGCGGATGGATGCGACTCCTACGAGGGCGCTCTTGAATTCTATGAATACAACCAGCTAGGCGGCTGGCATGGTGATATGACTCCCGGCTTCCTCGTCAGGCTACCCACCACATCCTAATGGTTATCGCGGGACGCTGATATGGAAACGACTGGTATTCTCCAGATGGTCGAGCAGTACGGCCTCCCGCTGGTGCTTTTGCTGGCTGCGATCTATGCATTGTACCGTTTTCTAGTTTTTAGTTTGGTATCAGTTCGGGAAGAATTTAGTCGCCGTCACGAGGATAACGCGAAGGCCATGGGTGAACTCAAAGTTAGTGTGGCTGAAATGAGAAGTGACATTAAGATATTAGTGGAGTTTGTTCGGTCTAACCGATAACCGGCCAAATAGTGAAAGCTAAAGAGATTATCACAGTAGCTGGTGTCTTGGTCGCATTGGGTTTCGCGTACAGCTATGCGAGTGGTGCTAGGGCAGATGCTGTCGCGGCAGAAGAGCGCGTCCATGTGCTGGAGGCAGAGCGCATGGAGCTTGAGCGCCAAGTCGAGGAAGCCGTCCAAGGCTACGACTTGTTAGTGGACAGCCTTGCTCAGGCCCATGACTCCCTAGCAGAGGTCAGGGCAGAAGCCGTTGTGACGGCCTCAGAGGCGTCTAGGAGCTTTGAGCGTAGCTTCGATGTGCTGAGGGATAGCCTTGGGTCTTACGACGGTCTAGTGGAGATTCTGGATCAAGCCCAGACAGATCACCAAGAGGAGGTCACTGCCTATCAGGTGCAGATCCAAACACTTGAGGCAGACAAGGTCTTGCTGGGTCAGCGGGTGACCGTCCTCGACTCCCTCTGGGTACTGGAGCAGGGCGTCAACGAATCCTTGAGAGCAGAGATCGGTGCCCTCCATGAAGAGGCCGATGCATGGCAGCGTCTCGCGAATATCAGTTTCTTGGGTAAGCTTGGAAGCATGGCTCCGTATGCCTTGGCAGGTGCCGGGATCGCCCTACTCATTCGCTGACTGCTTGTTCACTTTGTATTTCCGATAGGCGCGATCAGCGTCACCAGCTTGAGCGGCGGCTACGAACATAGCCATCAAGAACATCCCGAAGAGGTTGCCCGCCAAAGCGCCAACGATGAAAGCCATGATAGTCTGGTAGGTCATCACTTCCCCCTAGATTCTGCCCATCTCTTTTCCGCCTCAAATCTTTTACGACGCATCTTTTCTATTATCCCCGTTAGTTTACTCATCGGTCTACTTTTGTAAGTCTCAAAGAGGATCAAACTATCCTTTTTCCCACTGACTTTCCCCACCCATGCGTCCAAGGCTTCAGTTCGCGTGATCTTGCGTTCTCTAGCATACATCCCGATTAACATCCCCACGCCTTTCTCTCTTTTTTTCTCTGAAGATTTAAGATTACTTATAGTGTTCTTCGCTTTGTCGTATTTCTTTTTTAGTTTTAAGTACTTATCGGAAACCCGATCATTCACCTGCCCTCGCAATCGGGCGACCTCCTTCAGCGTTGACGATTGATCTGTCAATTTATGTTGCAGTGTTTTGCGTTCCTTTCGCTCTATGGCAAGATTCGTTTCTAGTTTCTCTACGACGGCTTCCAAGTTTCTGATCTGTTTTTGTTCGGATATAATTGCGTGTTTACCTCTCATCTTTCTTACTCCTCATAGAGTGGACCTGGATCGTACTTCCGGCGCAATGCTTTCCTTCGTTCCTCATCCTCTGACAAACGGCGTTCCCACTGCCTCTCGTGCGCCTTGCATATCGGAAGACCTCCCATCTTCTTGATACGATCCGGCGAAACATGGGCAGAACATTGGGTGCCTTTCCTACGGGCGGCAGTACGAATGTAGGGAGACTCACTCGCTTTCCTTCTAGTTGTCTCCACCGTGCATAGGCATTGCTTCCAACCCCGCCCGCTGGGTCCGGTAAAGTCTTGGCGATCACCGTGGATCTTAGTCATATCGTCTCCTCCCGGTTGAGGATACGAAAGGTGTCGAAGTCGATGCGGCTGGTTCCGTACTTGCTCCGCTTACGCTCCCACGTTGCGTGAGCGGCGATGGCCTTGAGGGTGGCCTTGGCCGAGCGGCATATGCCTCGCGTGTAGATGTCGAACCCGGACTCGTCAGCATAGTAATCTGCATCACTCATCAATTCGGGAACGTGTTCGTCGTTGAGGTCGATCCAGACATGGCGCTTCGTTGTCTTGATCGCTACCGGAGTGTCGAGATCCCTATCTCTGTGGTCTTCGTAGAAGTAGCGTGGGATTCTGATCGTAGTCATCTCGTCTCCTCCT
>Ga0310345_10005881_pt1 | contig 10794 bp, 10 predicted proteins | sample HC15DNA20500_MG_FD_204667 | JGI IMG/M metagenome (GOLD analysis project Ga0310345, IMG submission 204667) | Marine microbial communities from station ALOHA, North Pacific Subtropical Gyre - HC15-DNA-20-500_MG | ecosystem: Environmental > Aquatic > Marine > Oceanic | place: Pacific Ocean: North...
GTCGGCACCCGCCCGCAGTATGGTGCGGATGTCATCGATACTCCGCAGGCCCCCGCCTACGGTGAGCGGAATGAATATCTCTTGGGCGGTCCTGGATACAATGTCCAACAGATTGTTGCGTTGATATAGACTAGCTACCACATCCATGTAGACCAATTCGTCTGCGCCTTGCTCGTAATAGTAGCGCGCGAATCGCTCCGGCTTTCCCAGAACCCTTAATCCTTCCAAGTGGATTCCCTTGACCAGGTTCGGCCCTTTAATGTCCAATCTTGGTATGATTCTAAGACTCATTTTATTCCCCCTGATGAGGTGGGAGTAAAAGCGGTGGGGGTAAAGTGGGAGGCATCCACACCAGAAGGCTTCAAGAACCGAGCCGGTACACCCACCATCACCGTGCCGGGTTCAACGTCTTGCAGTACCAGAGCACCAGCGCCGATAATAGATCCAGCGCCGACGGTCACGCCCTCTCGTACTGTTGCCCCGGCGCCAATGTGAACGCCGTTAGCCAGGTTTACGACACCGCAGAGGCGGCTACCTGTGGCCACGTGGACATGGTCCCCAATGATGCAACCGTGCTCTACAATAGCTCCGGTATTCACAATAACATTGTCCCCCAAGAGGGATTCCGTATTAACTATCGCTCCTGGAAAGAGGGCCGAACCTAGTCCAATTTTGGCTCCAGGGGAAACTATGGCGGACTTATGGAGTACGGTTAAAGGTGTCAATCCCGATCCCAGGCCCAACTCGAATAAGCGACGACGGGGCCGATTATCCCCGACCCCACCCAAGCCTACCACGAAATAGGTAGCGCCCTGCTGAACCAACTCGGGAAGTAAATCATCCCCTCCCAGAACCGGTACCCCCATCAGGTCTTTCCCCCATAACGAGGGATTTTGGTCCAGGGCGCACATAACATCGGATCTGCCACTGGTCTGTAAACTCTCTATTAACACCCGGGCGTGCCCGCCTCCTCCTAGGATAATTAGCTCGACCGATGTGTCAGTCAACATGTCTAGCCTTGATTAACCAGCTGTACCGAGGGATAGGAGATATCCTCAAACTGTTTGCTAATCAACTGATAGCCCAGAGATACTCCTTTCAGGCGCTGAACTATTATGTCCGACGCTTGTCCGTTGCCGTAAGGATTTGGGATCCCGACAATGCTCGCACGAAATGACGGATCCAGGGCTTTATTTATCCCCGAGACTATCTCTTCGTGGCCGTTACCAACGTCGATCACATTTACCGATCGGCTTCGACCTTGTTGTCGTGTGCCGAGATTAACCACCGGAAGCTCTACCGACGGGGCCTCAATTATACCGCTGGAGGAATTTCCTACCATGGCGGCAGCATGATGCATCAGGCTGAAATATCCTTGAGTCCCCAGATTCTCAATCATCTGGGCCTGTGAATAAGTATTAATAAACTGGTTGATCAACGAACGGACGATTCGCCCTCCGGTGTCCGCATTTGGCCCGGTAAAAATAATTGGCAAACCGACTTGCCGCAACGAGGAAAGCAACTGATCCATCTGGACCTGGGTTTGTTCAAACTCCAAAGTGACCGGATGATAAGTCACCAGCAGGAAATTTGCGGCTAGCTTTAATTGGTATTGGGACTCGATCTCCACGCGGGTGAGCAGGCTGATGTTGTGCAGGTTATCTAACCCAGGTGCGCCTGAAGTAATGACGCGCCACGGTTCTTCGCCTAGTTGGATCACCCGTCGCCGGTATTCTTCCGTTGCGACAAAGTGTAGGTGGCTAAGCTTGGTGATGGAATGGCGCAATGAGTCGTCGATCGCTCCAGCGGTCAGTTCTCCGCCATGTATGTGGGCTACCGGGATATTGAACGGCAGTGCGGCCAAAGCGGCTCCGTGCATCTCGAACCGGTCGCCCAAGACCAAGAGAATGTCAGGTCGATCTTTGGCAAAAGCCTGGCTCATGCCTATTAAGCCCAGTCCCATAGATTTGACTATCCCTTCCGGTGTGTCGGAAGAAACCAGCATCTCGATCTTTTCGGCGATTTCGAAGCCGTCTTCCTGAATTACCTGACTGGTTAGACCAAATTCGGGAGAAAGATGGGACCCGGTAACGATCAGTCTCAGGTTCAGGGTGGGGTCGGCCATGATCTTACGGAGTACCGGCAGATATATCCCATAGTCTGAGCGGCCGCTGGTTACCACACCAATGGACCTCAAACAAGCAAGTCCAGGGTAATAATAGTTCCTGCTGGGATAGTTTTACGGGTGGTGCGCCCCAGGATGTGGGATATCATGGCCGGTGGCAGGCCGGTACCGGGTCGTTTGATCGCGATGCACTCTTCAGTCAATCGTTGGCCTGCCGCGACGTCTTGCGTAGTTACCAGACTCTTGCGGGCGACCGCTGCCGTATCAGCTTCGCTGGCTGAGGGTTCCTTACGCCCGTGTCCCAGGGATGCTTCGACCGTACGTATGCCCTGTATCAGGGCCGCCAGTTCATCCGGTTCGAGGGAAGCCAGGTGGTCTGGGCCAAGTTGGTTACGGTCCATGGTGAAATGTTTTTCGATTACGCAGGCTCCCAATGCGGCGGCCGCCAGGGATACCTCTATCCCAGTTGTGTGGTCCGAATACCCTACCGGCACTTGGAACGCGGTGCTCATGGTGACCATCGCCTTCAGATTAACGTCTAAGGGGTCGGCCGGGTAATTGGAGGTACATTGTAGCAACACGATCTTCTGGTTATTCGCCTGCTTGATGGTATGCACCGCAGATTCCACCTCGCTCAAGTTGGCCATTCCAGTGGAAACTATCAATGGGTAGCCCTTTTGGGCTACATGGCTCAGGAAAGGCAGGTTGGTAATTTCGCCTGAAGGAATCTTGAACGCAGGCACTTGCATGCGTTCAAGAAGGTCGGCGCTCTTTTCGTCGAAGGGACTGGAAATAAACATGATGTCTTTGGCCAAGCAATGTACTTTGATGGTCTCGTACATGGTGGCAGAGAGCTCCAGCTGACGCAGCATCTGTAGCTGACTTTGGTCTTTATTGGTAGTTTGTTTCTGGTATTCCGCTTTGGGCGCAGATTCGGTAGCCAACAGCTCCGCTTGGAAGGTCTGAAATTTAACCGCGTCGGCCCCAGTTTGGGCCGCGACGTCAACCAACTCCAGGGCGGTTGCCAGATCCCCATTGTGGTTCACGCCAGCCTCGGCAATGACGAAGCAGGGGTATCCCGGTCCGACTGGGCGGTCACCGATCATGACGGTGGTCACCATGCCGTCCAACCCCCATCAACCACCAGATTGTGGCCGGTCACGTAGGCCGACAGATCAGAAGCGAGATAAGCCACCGCTCCTTTCAGATCCTCCTCTGTTGCCATACGCTTCATGGGGTTACGAGACGCGTATCGCTGTTGAAACGGCTCAGGTTGACCACGCCAGACCCCGCCGGGGGAGATTGCGTTTACTCTCGTCCGGGGGGCTAGGGTAGTTGCTAGATATCGCATCAGTTGCAGCAGGCCTCCTTTTGAAGCCCCGTAACCAGCAGGATTAGCCATGTTAGTACCTTCGTACAACCCAAAATCCGGGCCAACCAATCCATAGATTGAAGCGAACAATATTACTGAACCGTGTCCCGAGGCTGACAGGGCTTCTTGGGCTGCCTGAACTGATACAAAAGCAGAAGTTAGGTTGATTCGCAGCGCGGCGTCCCAGGCTTCGACGGTTTGTCTTTCAAAAGGTACCGCCCAACCTGGATCTTTGGTAGTCCCTACGTAAGCGGCGCAGTGGATCAGAATGTCTAGGCCGCCCAAATCTCCAATTGTTTGGCGCACCAGGGCTTGGGTCGCCTTTTCATCGCTGAGGTCACCGACTGTTGCCGAGGCGCTTTCTGCTCGTATCCTGGAAAGGTCTGCGACGCTCTGCTGGCAGTCGGATGTATCCAGGTCTATGATACCAACGTTGGCGCCCAATTCCACCAGCGTTTCTCCCACGGCGCGGCCAATGTGGCCGGCTCCACCGGTAACTAGTGCCTTGCGTCCGAAGAGGTTCATCAATTGGTTCACAGTGCTGTTTGTCATACCGGTGTATGGTTCAACCACGGGAAAGATATCAGGCCGGAGCGCACCAGTACTTCAGCCCGGCAGAATTCTTCTATGGAATCAATTGACATGGCCCGAGCCTCGGGGGTTTCGTAGATCAGATGCTGGTCAGACTGTCGCCAAGAATCCTTCTGCCTACGGACGAATTCGGTACGCCAGATGTATAAGGAACCATTGATCCGATAGACTGGGGGCACTTGCTGGCGACGGTCAAATTTACTCCCATCCTCAATGAGGTCGGTCATCCAACCTCCGCGCTCAATCACGCAGTGCCAAAGCGGATTGAAATCCGGCTGGGAGACTCCAACAATGCCATCGGCGGTTGGGGAGAGGGCTAACTGCTGCAGCGCCCCACTGATATCGGCGGGTTCGCGAGCCGGTGATGTCGGATCCAGCAGCAAAAGCAAGTCGTAGTTGATTCCGCTGTGTTGTCCAATTTGGCTCAGTGCATGTCGCAATACCGGCCACATGGGTGTATCGTCTTGGGCCAGTTCGGGAGGTCGCATAAACGGTACTTCGGCGCCAAACTCCTTTGCCACGGCGGCGATTTCAGGGGAGTCGGTGGAAACTATGCACCGAGCAATTTCCGGGCATATCTTGGCGAACATGATGGTGTGCGCGATCAGGGGTAGCCCAGCAAAGGGGCGAATATTCTTCCCAGGGACCCCCTTAGACCCACCACGAGCCGGAATAATGGCAAGGATTTGAGCCCCATTACTCATAATATAGTACCGTTTCCTCCCGCTTGCTGACGGAGGAACGTCGGGCCGCATCGCAAATCGCCAAGGCTTTTGTACCTTCGACTCCGGTAGCCAGGAGCGGATTGTGATATCCATTAATAGAGTCTACGAGAGCGCCGATTTGAGCGGCGAACATCTCATCGTGAGTCTGAGATGGCCGAGACTCCTGCATTTCGGTTTCTGCGAGCTTCAATTGCACTGTACCGGTGATGCCGTCCCAAACAATTGTACCTAGGCCACCGTAGGCTTTCATTCTGCGGCGGGGTGGCCTCGATAGGTAGTCTAGATTGATGGAAACTATGGATCCTGTGGTAGTTTCCCAGGTTAGCTCTGCAACTTCATCGACGTCGATGTGAAGGCGACCCAGATTCTTCACATTTCCCCAGAGGCTCAACGGCCAGCCAAATATCCACCCCGCGTAGTCGATTTCGTGTATGAGATCCAGTAAGACTCCGCCCTCCCCGGATCGGGCTGAATAGGACTTTCGGTAAGGCCGCTGTGGGCGCCAATCCGGAAGATATGATTGACATTCTATGCGCACTGAGTGAAGCTGTCCCACTTGCGGCAGCAATTCTTGGAAGGTAGCCAACCCCTGCGAAAAACGCAAAACGCAGCCGACAAAAACCTGGTGCTTTAAAATCACTGTCTGTTCGCAGATTTGATGCGCCCTGGTTGCGTCCACGGCCATTGGTTTTTCTACTAAAACATCCAACCCATGGGATAGGGCGGATATCGCGTCTTCAACGTGGCGGGACGTGTCTGTGGCAACGATAGCAGCTTCGACTCCAATTGCCACCGCATGCTGTAGGGATGCTGCCGTTGCTAGTCCCTGGTCTTCAAGCTCGGCTAATCTACTGCTTCGCATCGGCACGGCCACTGGCTCAAGCCCGGGGATAGACTCAATTGTCTTTAGATGACGACTTCCCACGCTGCCTGTGCCTAGAACTGCAATTTTCAATTCAAGTGCTCACTGATGGGAGAACCTTACTTTAACGACCGAAAGCAATAATCTTTGGTCGAACGGTCATGCGTTAGAGAGGCATGCACTTTTTCCCATTCGATGCGCTCGAGTTCATTGCCCAGATCAACCGGTGAAAAACCCATCTGTCTGAGCAAATCTAGATACTCTTGAATCGTTAAGTCCGCTTCAGCCAGGATGTCCGGCATAATTTCAGTGAACAGTATCACGTCATTTGCGCTGTTCAGAGCTTTGCTCATTCCTTGGAGAATCAACGGCTCGGCCCCCTGAGCATCGAGTTTAATGAACATGTGTCCTGTGTTGACGTTGTATCGGCTGACCAGGGAATCGAATGACAGCAATTTTACTTGTGTTCCGGTCATACGGTCAGTGTCTCCGGGGTCATATATCCGACTGTCGCCAATATGTGCCGAATGTGCCGAAGATGCGAACAGCAATCCGTCTCTATCACTGTCGGCCAGCGCTACGTTGCTGAAGTCTATATTTGAAAGTCCTGAATCTCTGAGGGTTTTCTGGCAGCATTCGTAGCATCGCCGGTCAGGTTCTACCGCCAGCACCTTCGAGAAGTGAGCCGCCAAGGGAAAAGACCATGCACCGAAATTGGCGCCGACGTCGATGAATGTATATTCACTCGAGATGATTTTTTTACCGAGGAAATCGTCTCCCAGTCGTAAAAGGGGCTGAAGGCGTATGCGCGCAGTGACCAGGGATTCGTTGGGTCTATATACAGGTTCACATCGTTGACTTTCACGGATATGGTCTTGATTCTCAGGGTTTTGAAGATTAGTGTCAACGCCCGGAACATCCAGTTTCTCAACCACCCCGTTTTTCCAAAACTGGGATGCGAAACAACTACCAATCCTGCGTATCTGATGGTCCTAAAAAGCCCATATCGGTTCAGGGCCTTGAGTCCTTTATTGATGGTCTCAATCAACTAGCGTATTTCCTTCTGGCATTGATACTGCGAGCGATTTTCCCTGCTACCAGGTTTTTTATCCCGGACGAATTAAATAGTGTTACTGATTAAGGTGTTCTAGGCAAGGATCCACAAGTGTTCGCCGCATTGCCTTATAAGAGCTTCCTGACCTAAGTGTGTTTACTCTGCAGGGCTTCAAGCAGGTTGTCAATCGCAAGTTTGTTAACTCTCATCACCGCTTCCAAGGTATTTGACGCGTTGTGGGTACCAAAGATACAGTTGTCAAATTGACGTAACGGGTTGTCCAACGAAAGGGGTTCTTCTTCTACCACCTCCAGACCTGCCCCGGCGACTTTCCCATCTTGGAGGGCCTGAATTAGGGCTGATTCGTCTATGAGCGGTCCCCGGGCAGCGTTTATGATGAACACTCCATGCTTCATCAGGGCAAATTCTCGAGAGCCAAGCATGTGTCGATTTTTGTCGGTAAGTCCACAGCTCAGCGAGATGAAGTCAGATATCTCAAGTAGCTGGTCGAAGCTCATCATTAGGATACTTTTTTCTTTGATAACCGATGCGGGAACTGGGACCACGTCGTAACCTGCCACTACCATTCCCGCAGAAGTTGCTCGGTGTGCCACGGCTTGACCAATGTTGCCCAGTCCGATCACTCCCAGGGTCTTACCTCGCAAAGAAATGCCCTGAATTTTGGGCCAACTCCCCTGACGAACCGAGCTGTTTAGGACATGTAGTTGTCTGGCTAGCATTATTATGTAGCCGATCACCACATCGGCCACTTCGTCGTTAAACACGCTGGGCGTATTTGAAATTTGGATTCCACGGCGTTTGGCAGCTACCAGGTCAATGCCGTCAATGCCCACCCCCCACCGAGCTATGGCTTTGAGTCGTTTGCCCTTTTCTAAAACCTTGGCGGTGTAATGGTCATCTCCGGCGATGACGCCATCGAAGTGTTCGATGATTTTGAGCAATTCCGATTCGTCTAGTTGCTGCTCCACAGGGGGAAGCTCAACGTCGATATTCATTTCCTCGAAGATATGCCGATATTGCTCGAAGGTAGCCTGAAGTTGAGGGCAGGTGATTAATACTCGCTGTCTCACAACAGGCCTTCCCGCTCTTTGTACAGAAATTCTGCCACGCGGAAATCCAAATCTTCATCGATATCCGTGGATTCAACGCGATCTATCTCAAACATCATAGGCCGGTCACCAATGCGGTTGTGCTTGGCCTCCAGGGTGCTGCGGGTAAATATGTACAAACACGAGTTCTCTAGATACATGGGGGGCAGATCCTGCGTACGTAAAAGGATAGCTGGATTATGATTAACCGCCTGGGCCAGACCATCCCAGATCCGGGTCTGCAATTTGGTTACTCCAAAAAGAGAGTCATACATCGGATAGTTGTCCAGGAACATCTGTAGAGAGTGACCAATAGTCTGGGAAAGCAGCAATGGATTGGTGCTATGAGTCTGCAGATAGTATTCGGATTCAACCAGGCTGACGTCGTTAAGTAGCACATCATTCATTGGAATAGTATCTGCCCTCAGATGCTCAGGACGCTCGATAAGAGTGACATCTGGGAAACGTTTGGCGGCATCCTCCAAAATCACAGGGCTGTCAGTATCTATTACCACCTGACTGATGAGGGGACAATCTAAGAGGCTGCTTATTATATGGTGGTAAAGCGGCCGCCCTGCGAAGGGCTTGTAGTTTTTCCCTGGTACTCGCTCGCTGTGATGGCGGATCGGTACCAGGGCAATGATTCGAGGTGCCATGTATTATCCCTTAACCGCTACTTGAGATAGTTGCGATTGCTGGGTGCCTTCGAACAAGGCATTATTTATTCTGTGGAACCAATTACTAAAGAATCGTTTCGCTACGCATCGAATTGTTGCCTGGAAAATGTTCAAATCAGCTCCTAATTCAATCTGTAATATCACCAGATATAGGTCGAGTGAAGGAAGACCTTTAGTTCAGGTAGCGGACCTCATAGGCAGAGCACATTTTTTGCAGTACATCTAGCCCCTCCTCGGTCGCCTCGCTGGCGGCATATTCCCAGCGATGTCTTAATTCGCTGGCCTCAGTGTCGCCTTTATCGGGAGGTCTCCAATCGTAACGCCGATAAATCTGACGGTCCAAGCCATCCGTGGATAGGCTACGGGGAACTTTCTGCTTGCTCAATGCTCGGCGAGTCGATTTGCTTGTAGTAGTATTTAGGAGGTCCGCGATTTGCTGTAGGTAGACCGATGGCTCAACTACAAAGCGCTCAAAGGGGATTAATAGCACCCTCCGGGCATCGGTAATGGTCAGGTCTTTGTAAGCTTGATCGGCCAGATGAGTTAGCCGGTCTATGGTAAAGATAACCCGGTCCATCTTGTTGCAGGCCAGGTATCTTTCTTCCCAACCGGCGGCGAACCAAGGCATATTGACTCCGTCGTGAGAAATCCAAACCGTAAAATCCCTCGGGTCGGTACCGTGCCGGTCAATGTAGCTGTACCAATGCTGTAACAGATGCAATGGGTGGCGTACCGCTTCGATCACTGTTAAACGTTCTCCCAAGGCGGAGAACAGAGTTTCGGAAATTCCTAACACTTGGTGTGACACAATCTGTACAATGGGCTGAGATTGGTTGATCCGCTCTATAACGGGTTCGCCGTCGGGTTGAAAGAGCCGCCATACATAGCGCCAGCCGCCGGGGTTGCTCAGTACGCCAGAGAGGTCTTTCCAACGGAAATTGCTTTCCCGACCGATCATGGCGTTATAGCATGCCAGGTCCAGATAAATCTGAACCATTTCAATTGCTGCGTCTTCCTCAATCCGATCTAGATACCGCAGGGCGCAGATATGTTCGTAGATGTGCTCGAGCCGCTGGACTTCTACCCTGCAGAAAGTGGATAGGATCGGAGCTAGCATAGTCTTACCCGTCCCAGTCAAACCGTCCAAAAATACGACTTGTTCAGCTATGTTGACCTGACGGCTGAGCGATACCAAGTTATAACCTATCTATTGTCGGAAATAGCGCAAGTATTTTGGAACCCCCGACGGTATATTACTTACGAAGCTATGCTCCTGCCAAAATAAAGATGTAATCTTTGGCCCCGTACCGTTTTGAATGACGGGATTCTAATTCCATCAAGTCCAGACGATATCCAGCTACTAAGTCTTCGAAAACTGGGATCGACTTCCATTGGGTTTGATAAACCCACTCCGCATCGGTGGATGAAAGATTGGTCTGCTCAGACTGTTCAAACCAATGGGTCTGCTGGGAATACCCGAAGGTAGCTAGAAAGAGACCGCCTGGTTTGAGCGCCGTAAGGCTGTCCTCAACAGATTTTCTCTGTTCCTAGATAACCCATGTGGGAACTGGAACACGTCGTAACCTGCCACTACCATCACCTCAGAAATTGCTCGGCGTACCACGGCTTGACCAATATTGCCTAGTCCGATCAAGCCGTTCAAAAATACGAACTGGTTTGTTATGTTTAACTGGCGGCTGAGTAAAGGATGAGTTTTATCTTCCTACCCAATACCAGATGTGCTTCCAGCGAAATCAGGGTTAATCATGCGTGGCGGGTTCTAATGACGTTTTTATTCAATCACTATGTATCCGGATTCGGGATTGTAGGGTGTCCGTTTTATTGCATAACGATCCAGACCGAACACCTCCTTAAGCGCTAGTGTCTCTCCGGGCCAAGTGTGATAGTTCAACTCATCAAACGCTACGATACTGCCTTTGGTTAGTCTATCTCTGATTGCTTCGAGGCAGACTTTGGTTGGCTGGTACAGGTCAAAGTCGAAATATGCGAATGCCACAATGGTTTCCGGGTTTCGCTCAAAATATTTATCAATCTCAACGCACGCATCGCCCTTCACCAGCTCGAATTTTCTGATGTGATTAATGGGGGACTCGCTCTCATGGCAGTCGAGGACTTGCTCCAGATAATTCTCGTAACCCGGGGTCACGCTATACGCTCCTGGAACGGCAACCGGTGCATTACCGTCGTTCTCATGAATTGCCGGAAACCCTTCGAATGTGTCGAAGCCTATGATCTTGCGATTGTGGTTAAACGGTTCG
>Ga0310345_10005882_pt1 | contig 10794 bp, 7 predicted proteins | sample HC15DNA20500_MG_FD_204667 | JGI IMG/M metagenome (GOLD analysis project Ga0310345, IMG submission 204667) | Marine microbial communities from station ALOHA, North Pacific Subtropical Gyre - HC15-DNA-20-500_MG | ecosystem: Environmental > Aquatic > Marine > Oceanic | place: Pacific Ocean: North...
TGGATAGCTGGCGGATGCTTTCCCTGGCGATCGCCATGATGACCGGTACCGCTTCGCTGCCGCACATCCTGATGCGCTACTTCACGACCCCATCGGTGCGTTCGGCTCGCCGTTCTGTCGGCTGGTCGCTGCTGTTCATCTTCCTGCTGTACTTCACGGCGCCGGCTCTCGCCACGCTGACGAAGCTTCAGCTGCTTGACCCGACGCTGGCTACTTCAGTGATTGGCAAGGCGGTGGAAGAGGTTCAGGCGCTTGAATGGGTCAAGAACTGGTCTGCAGTCGGCATGTTGGCGGTCGTCGATCAAAGTGGTGACGGTATCGTCCAGCTCAATGAGTTCTTCATGCGGCCCGACATCGTGGTTCTGGCAACGCCGGAAATCGCGGGTCTGCCCTATGTGATCTCGGGTCTCGTGGCCGCCGGCGGTCTTGCCGCGGCGATGTCCACGGCTGACGGCCTGCTGCTGGCAATTGCCAACGCACTGAGCCACGATCTGTACTACAAGATCATCGATCCCAAGGCGGATACACGTACCCGTCTGATCGTTGCCCGCGTATTGCTGATCGTCATCGGTGCGGCTGCAGCCGGTATCGCGATGCTGAAGCTGACCGGTATCCTGGGTGCGGTTGCCTGGGCGTTCTGCTTTGCCAACTCCGGCCTGTTCTTCCCGCTCGTCCTCGGCGTGTGGTGGAAACGGGCCAATGCGGCGGGCGCGGTAGCCGGCATGGTCGTCGGCTTTGCGGTCGGCGCCTGGTACCTCTACATGGTCTATGCCGGAGGCATGACGCCGTGGCTTGGGCTTGACCATCTGCGCTTTGGTATCGTCGGCATGCCGGCAAGCCTGATCGCGATGGTCGTGGTGTCTCTGCTGACACCTGCTCCGTCCAAGGAGATCCAGGACATGGTCGACGAGACCCGCCTGCCTTCAGGTGAGGCGATCCTCGGCCAGACCCACTAACGCTCAATAGCGCTCCGCACCTTCGGGATTGCGGAGCGGAGTTGACGCAGATAACAAGCAAGAGGGCGGGACACCGGTTCCGCCCTTTTTCGTGAGCAACACGCGTCCTTAGGAGTTGCAATGGCCCCCGATCCGTTCGCCATTTTCCCCTGGTGGGTAATCGCCATCGATTACACGATGGGGGTGATCATGTGGACTTTGATCGGCCGCGCGGCGATGCGCATATTCCTGCCGGAAGACAGCGAGTTCTTTTTCATGAAGTTCTTCGTGAGGGCGACCAATCCCATCATCCGGGTTTTCAAACCCATTACTCCCGGTTTTCTGGCCGAGCCGCTCTATCCGCTCTATGTCGCATGGTTCTTCTTCATGTTCCGCTTCTACCTGATGCCGTGGCTGCTGGGGTACTCGGTAATGGGGATGCTGTCCTTCCCGTTGGAAGGCGAAATCGCCCGGGCGATCTGGGAAATCTTTACACCGCAACGCTGAACGGGCTTGATGCGCCTGATCTGCTTGGAGGCGATCCGGTTTGGCGCGCGCATTGATGTTTCAGGGAACGGGCTCGGATGTCGGCAAGACCGTGTTGGTCGCCGGACTGTGCCGCGCCGCGCGCAGGCGCGGGATCCGGGTGGCGCCGTTCAAGCCACAGAACATGTCGAACAATGCTGCGGTCGCCGATGCGGGCGCCGACGGGCTTTCCGGCGAGATCGGCCGCGCACAATGGTTGCAGGCACTGGCCTGCGGAGTGGCGCCATCGGTGCATATGAACCCGGTTTTGTTGAAACCGCAGTCGGATTACGGCAGCCAGATCATCGTGCGTGGCAAGGTGGCTGGAACCGCTCGGGGCAGGGATTACCAGACGCTGAAGCCGGGTTTGCTAAATGCCGTGCTGGACAGCTTCAACCATCTTGCCTCCGGCCACGACCTCATCCTGGTGGAAGGCGCAGGGTCGCCAGCGGAGATCAATCTGCGTTCCGGTGACATTGCCAATATGGGCTTTGCCACCCGTGCCGGTGTGCCGGTCATACTCGTTGGAGACATCGACCGGGGCGGGGTGATCGCCTCGTTGGTGGGTACCCATACGATCTTGCCGCAAGCCGATCGGCAGATGGTTTACGGCTACCTCATCAACAAGTTCCGCGGCGATATCTCACTCTTCGACGATGGATTGGAAGCGATCAACCAATTCACCGGCTGGCGCAGCTTCGGTGTGTTGCCGTGGCTCGATTGCATGCGGCGTTTGCCAGCGGAAGACTCCGTCGCGCTTGAGCGGCTGTCTGCTTATGGCGAAGGCCAGGTGAAGGTTGCAGTACCTGTCTTGGGCAAGATTGCGAATTTCGATGACCTGGACCCGCTCGTGGCCGAACCGGGCGTCGAGGTCGTGTTCGTCCGAAAAGGAGAGGCGTTGCCGGGGGATGCCACGCTGATCGTCTTACCCGGCTCAAAATCCACAATTGCCGATCTTGCAGAGCTGCGCGGTAATGGTTGGGACGGGCAAATCAAGCAGCATGCCGCACGCGGCGGGCATGTGATAGGCATTTGCGGCGGATACCAAATGCTGGGGCGCACCCTAAAAGACCCCGATGGGATCGAGGGCAGTGAGCGAGCGGCACAAGGGCTTGGTCTGCTCGACATTGAGACTGTGCTCGAACCTGAGAAGTTGGTTCGCAACATGACGGCGTTCGATGCTTCCACGGGTGAAACGCTGGAAGGCTATGAAATCCATATGGGGTTCACCCACGGGGCAGACTGCGAGACACCGATGGTACTGCTTGGCGGGCGGCGGGACGGGGCAATGTCGCATGATGGAAAGGTGATGGGCTGCTACCTGCACGGACTGTTCGGGAATGATGGCTGGCGCCGCAGGCTGCTTGAGAGGCTGGGGGCCCAACCCTCGGAACTTTCCTACGGCCAGTCAGTCGAGGAAGCTCTGGACGAACTGGCGGAAGCCATCGAGCGGCATCTTGATGTCGATGGTTTGCTTTCAACCGCTGCGCCGGTCGCGGAACGAAATCCGGCGCATGCTGATTGACGCGGCCAAAGCGCGGCGGATAAGACTCGATCAGCACAAGGTTCCCGAACGCGCAAGCAGACGGGATTAAGAGGGAACAGGGAAGGCTTGGGTGCATGCCCATTGGCCAACCCGGCCGCCCCCGCGACTGTAAGCCGGCGAGGATGCGCCGAGGCCACTGGTCAAACGACCGGGAAGGCGGCGTGGTCCAACTGAGCCGGTAGCCAGGAGACCTGCCTTGTGCCGCACGGATGAAACGGGCGGGGTGTTCCGTATGCCGGTCATGTTAGCGGATCCGCCGCGTCATGCCGCATGCAGCCATTCCCGCCAAACGCATTGGAACGCATGGCCAATTCCCCGCCCAAGGTTTCGCTCATTTTAGGCGGCGCGCGCTCCGGCAAGAGCAGCTATGCTGAGCAACTGGTGTTGAGCAGCGGCCTTGCGCCGGTCTATGTCGCCACCGCGCAGTCGGGCGACGCGGAAATGGCGGAGCGCATCGCGGCCCATAAAGTCAGACGTGGCGGCGAATGGACGACCATCGAGGAACCGCTTGATCTGGCTGGTGCGCTTGCAAACACGGATGCCGCCGGTAATTGCGTGCTTGTCGACTGCCTGACGCTTTGGATTAGCAATCTCATCCTGGATGATCGCAGCGTCGAGGTGGCCATCGACAGTGTTATCGCGCACCTCCCTTCGCTCGCCGCCAGACTGGTATTTGTCTCCAACGAGACCGGGCTCGGCATTGTGCCGGACAACGCGCTTGCCCGGCGCTTTCGTGATCTCAATGGCATCGCCAACCAGAAACTCGCTGCCGCCGCCGACCAGGTGATCCTCATGGCGGCAGGTCTTCCGCTTACCCTGAAACACCCCGCCTAAAGGAAACTCCATGAGCCAGATGGCCACGTCCAAAATACCTGCTACCGTCATCACCGGCTTCCTCGGCGCGGGCAAGACGACGCTTATCCGCAATATGCTGGCGACGGCCAATGGCCGGCGCATTGCGCTCATCATCAACGAGTTCGGCGACCTCGGAGTCGATGGCGATGTGCTGAAAGGCTGCGGTGAGGAGACATGCAGCGAGGACGATATTGTCGAACTCACAAATGGTTGCATCTGCTGCACGGTGGCCGACGATTTCGTGCCGACCATGGAAAAGCTCATCGAGAAGGACCGGCACGTCGATCACATCGTCATCGAAACCTCCGGGCTTGCGCTGCCGCAGCCGCTGGTCAATGCGTTCAACTGGCCTCAGATCCGCGAACGGGTGACCGTGGACGGCGTGGTGACAGTGGTGGATTCCGCTGCGGTTGCCGAGGGCCGGTTTGCTGATGACGAGGAAAAGCTCACCGCGCAGCGCGCCGCCGACGAGGCGCTCGACCATGAGAGTCCGCTGGAGGAATTGTTTGAGGATCAGTTGACCGCCGCTGATATGATCGTGCTCAACAAGTCCGATCTGGTGGACGATGCGGCGTTGGCCAGAATTGAGAAAGACGTATCAGGCCATATCGGCCGTGCAGTGAAGCTGGTGCGCGCGGCGAATGGCTCGTTGCCCGCCGATGTGCTGCTCGGGCTGGCGAGCGCCACCGAGGGCGAAATCGTCAACCGCAAGTCGCATCATGAAATTCACCATGCAGACGGTCATGAGCACGACCATGACGAGTTCGACTCCTTTGTGGTGGAAACCAGCGCGGTCGCGGATGCGGCAAGTGTGAGGGACAAGCTGCGTCCGGTGATCGAGAAACACGATATTCTGCGCATCAAGGGGTTTGTGGATGTGGCCGGCAAGCCGATGCGGCTGCAGGTGCAAGCGGTGGGCAAGCGTATCGACCAGCATTTTGACCGCGAATGGGGTGGGGACGCCCGCAAGACACGTTTGGTGGTGATCGGCCTGCACGACATGGACTGGGTCGCCATCGAAGCTGAATTGCGCGCGGCGCTGGCCTGAACCGATGCATCTGCTGCTCGCCCAAAAGGGCGCGATAAACGAGGGTGAGGAGGCTGTCGATCTCGGCCAGTCGCCCGGGGATATCGTGTTTCTGTCAGCGGCGGATACCGAACTGGCGAGTCTTGCCGCCGCGTTGGCGGAATTGGGCGATGACGCGCCTGCGCTTCGCCTCGCCAATTTGATGCAGTTGACCCACCCGATGTCGGTGGATGTGTATGCGGAAAACACCGTGGCGGCATCGAGACTGGTGGTGGTGCGGGTGTTGGGCGGCGTGTCCTACTGGTCTTATGGGCTGGAGAAGCTTCATTCGACGGCCGTGGCAAACGGCGTGCGTCTGGCGGTGCTGCCCGGCGACGAAAAGCCTGATCCGGGGCTGGGCCAGTTCTGCACACTGAAGCCGGAGCATTGCGCGAGGTTGCATGCTTATCTGATCGAGGGCGGGCCGCAGAACGCGAATGCATTCATTTCCTATTGCCAATACCTGCTCGGCCAAGGGGAACAGCCAAATGAGGCGGTGCCGCTCCTCAAGGCGGGTATCTGGTATCCGGGTATCGGCATTTGCGAACCCGACGCATTGGCCGGTGATTGGGAGGTTGATGCCCCCGTTGCCGCGATCATCTTTTACCGCGCATTGGTGCAGTCGGGTGGATTAGCTCCGGTCGAAGCCTTGGTCGATGCGTTGCAGGGCGAGGGTGTCAACGCGCTGCCGCTTTTCGTATCCAGCCTGAAGGATGCTGTTTCGGCGGAAACAGTGCGCGGGCATTTCGCCCGATTTGACCCCAAGGCCGTGCTAAACCTGACGGGCTTTGCAGTGTCGCAGCCTGGAGCGGAGCATCATCCAACGGTGCTGGACGAGACCGGCGCGCAGGTCATACAGGCAGTGTTGGCGGGTGGGTCGAGAGAAAGCTGGGAAGCGTCCAGCCAAGGCCTGTCCGCGCGGGATCTTGCGATGAACGTGGCGTTGCCGGAGATTGACGGACGGGTGCTTTCGCGGGCCATTGCCTTCAAACAGGCAGACCGCTTCGACGAGCGAACGCAGGCCAATATTGTCACGCACCAGCCTTTGCCGGATCGCGTGGCGTTCGCGGCGAGGCTGGCGGCAAACTGGATCAGGCTGGGTGAGACAGCCGCCAGCGAGCGCAGGATTGGCTTGGTGCTTGCCAATTATCCCAACCGCGACGGTAGGCTGGGTAACGGGGTTGGCCTGGATACGCCCGAAGCTGCGATTGAAGTGCTCAACGCCTTGCAGGGCGAGGGATACGCGACCGGTGACTTCCCCCAATCCGGCAATGCACTGATCGAGCATCTGATGGCCGGGCCGACCAATGCAGCGCGGGACGGGCGCGAGGCGCGCGAGGTTCTGCCACTTGACGAATACCGGGCATTCTTCGGCAGCTTGCCGGAGAAATTGCGCAACGAGGTTTCGGAACGCTGGGGCGGTCCGGAAGGCGATCCCTCCTTTGATATGCAGATCGGTGGCTTCGCCCTGCCACTATTCATTTCCGGCGAGATCGCCATCGGTATTCAGCCAGCGCGCGGTTACAACATCGACCCCAAAGAGAGCTATCACTCGCCCGATCTCGTGCCGCCGCATGGCTATCTGGCCTTCTACGCCTGGCTGCGCGCTGAGTTCGGAGCGCATGCGGTGATCCATCTGGGCAAGCATGGCAATCTGGAATGGCTTCCGGGCAAGGCGCTGGCGCTCAGCGAAGGCTGCTACCCGGAAGCGGTGCTCGGACCGATGCCGCATCTCTACCCTTTCATCGTCAATGACCCCGGCGAAGGCAGTCAGGCGAAACGGCGCAATGCCGCCGTCATCATCGATCATCTGACCCCGCCGCTGACGCGTGCCGAAAGCTACGGGCCGTTGCGCGATCTGGAATCGCTGGTGGACGAATATTACGAGGCGAGCGGCCACGATCCGCGCCGGCTGAAACTGCTGGGAAGGCAGATCTTCGATCTCGTCGCCGATATCGGGCTCGATGCAGATGCGGGCATAACCACGGGCGACAGCGAGGACGAGAAGCTGACCAAGCTTGATGCGTGGCTTTGCGAATTGAAGGAATTGCAGATTCGCGACGGTTTGCATGTGTTCGGCAAGTCGCCGGAAGGCCGCCTGCTGACCGATCTCGCGGTGGCGCTGGTCCGCCTGCCGCGCGGTGGGGGCGAGGGAGGCAATGCCAGCCTGCACCGGGCAATCGCGGCGGACGCCGGTCTGGTTTTCGATCCGCTCGATTGCGACATGGCAGCGGCATGGTCCGGGGCAAGACCACACGAACTGGCCGAGATCAGCGGCGATCCATGGCGCACGCATGGGGACATGGTGGAGCGGATCGAATTGCTGGCGCAGGCGCTGGTGGAAGGCCGTGTCGAATGTCCGATTGAGTGGCCGGGAGTTCTTGCCGTGCTGGACGAAGTCCGGGTTAACATCCTGCCGATACTCAGGCGCTGCGGCGAAGACGAGTTGAAGGGCTTGTTGACGGGGTTAGAGGGCAAGTTTGTCGCGCCCGGCCCATCTGGTGCGCCGACACGCGGCCGGGTTGATGTGCTGCCCACGGGGCGCAATTTCTACTCGGTGGACAGCCGTTCGGTGCCGACGCCAGCCGCATGGGAGCTAGGCCGAAAGTCCGCCGAGTTGCTCATCACACGCTACCGTCAGGATCACGGCGAATGGCCGCAATCCTTCGGTCTGTCAGCATGGGGCACGTCCAACATGCGTACCGGCGGAGACGACATCGCGCAGGCACTGGCGTTGATCGGCGCAAGGCCGGTATGGGACCATGCATCTCGCCGCCTCACCGGATACGAGGTGATGACATTGGCCGAACTCGATCGCCCCCGTGTCGACGTCACCTTGCGCATTTCGGGCTTTTTCCGCGATGCTTTTCCTGCACAGATCGAACTGTTCGACAGGGCGATCCGCGCCGTCGGCGCGCTTGACGAAGATTGTTCCGACAATCCCGTTGCCGCCACGATGCAAAACGAGCAGGCGAAACTCGTTCAGTCCGGACTTGATGAGGAACTAGCTGCACGGCGGGCGGGTTACCGCATCTTCGGCTCCAAGCCTGGCGCATATGGCGCGGGTCTGCAGGCGCTCATCGACGAGAAAGGCTGGGACGATCTCGGCGATCTGGCGGAAGCCTATCTCTCGTGGGGGAGCTACGCCTATGGCGCGGTCGAGGAAGGGATTGAGGATCGCACCCAATTCACGAGTCGTTTGAATCAGTTGCAGGCGGTCATTCACAATCAGGATAACCGCGAGCATGATCTGCTGGACTCCGACGACTACTACCAGTTTGAGGGGGGCATGAGTGCTGCGGTACAGCATTTGGCCGGCGAGCGGCCAGCGATCTATCACAACGACCATTCGCGTCCCGAACGTCCTGTCGTGCGGGCGCTAGAAGAGGAAATCGCGCGCATCGTGCGCGGCCGGGCGGCCAATCCCAAATGGATCGCAGGCGTCATGCGCCACGGTTACAAGGGCGCCTTCGAGATGGCGGCGACGCTCGACTACATGTTCGCCTTTGCCGCGACGACCAGGGCCGTGCGCGACCGCCACTTCGATCTGGTGCATGAAGCCTGGTTGGGCGATGACGAGGTGCGGGATTTCATCCATGACAATAATCCCGAAGCGCTGAAGGAGATGGCACTGCGCTTTCTGGAGGCGATGGATCGGGGCCTGTGGACGCCGCGCTCCAATTCGGCGAAATTCGAACTTGAGCAGATGGCAGGCGGGGAGCGCAATGGCTGAGAAATCGAAAAAACTGAAGAACCTCTCGGAAGAGGAACTGAACGCCCGCCACGCTGAGAAGATGAAAAAGAAGAAGGCGGCGCGCGACAAGATCATCGCCACCAAGACCATCGAGAAGGGTCTGGTGATCGTCCACACCGGCAAGGGCAAGGGCAAGTCGACGGCTGCCTTCGGCATGATCTTCCGCGCCATCGGCAATGGCATGAAAGTGGGGGTGGTCCAGTTCGTAAAGGGCAAATGGGGCACCGGTGAGCGCAAGGTGCTGGAGGCGTTTCCCGATCAGGTGGAGATGGCGACGATGGGAGAGGGGTTTACCTGGGAGACACAGGATCGGGCGCGCGACATTGCCGCTGCCCGTGCGGCCTGGGGCAAGGCCAAGGCGATGATCATGGACGAGAAGCTCGACATGGTGTTGCTCGACGAACTCAACATCGTGCTGCGCTACGAATATCTCGCCCTCGATGAAATCATCGGGACGCTGAAGACGAAACCGCAAATGAAGCATGTCATCATTACCGGCCGTAACGCCAAGGATGAACTGATCGAAATCGCTGACCTCGTCACCGAAATGGAAATGGTGAAGCATCCCTTCCGGTCCGGTGTGAAAGCGCAGATCGGGGTGGAATTCTAGGCGACGGCAATGGCGAGTTTTGATGTCGCCGTGTTGGGCGCCGGTATCGTCGGCATCTGCTCTGCGATCCATCTGCAGCGCGCCGGGCTCTCGGTGGCGCTGGTGGATCGCCGCGAACCGGGGATGGAAACCAGCTTCGGAAATGCCGGCATCATCCAGCGTGAGGGGGTGCATCCCTATCTGTTTCCGCGCAATATCATCAAGCTAGCGCGCCATGCCCTCAACAGGGGTGCCGAGTCGCACTACCATCTTTCGGCGCTTGCGCATGTCGCGCCCTTCTTGTTCCGTTACTGGCGAGCCTCTCGTCCGGACAAGGCCAGAGCGACGCTTGCCGCCAACATCCCATTGTTTGCGGAGTGTCTATCCTCGCATGGCGAACTAGCCGAAGCCGCCGGTGCGGGTAACCTGATCGCCAGGAATGGCTGGTTGCGATTGCTCCGTAATGAGAGGGCAACGGCCGCCGCGGAAGCCGAACTGACAGAGTTGCGTGAATTGGGTCTTGTTTCGACCTTGGTGGCGAAGCCGGATCTGGCGCAGCTGGAACCGCATCTGAGGACCGACGCGCTTGCCGGCGCGGTTCACCATGCCGATCCCTGGACCGTGAGCGATCCTGGGGCGCTGGTTTCGGCCTATGCGGCGCTGTTCGAAAAGGAAGGTGGCACGGTGGTGCGCGCCAACGCGTTTGATTTTTTGCGCGAGGCAGGCGGGTGTTGGTTGTCGGGAGTGGAGCTTCGGGCCGACAGGATTGTTGTAGCGCTCGGACCGTGGTCGATGCCACTTCTGGATAGGCTTGGCGTGAATTTGCCCATGGGGATCAAGCGTGGATATCACCGTCACTACCGCGGAGTCCACGGTGCTACGCTCACCCGGCCTGTCGTTGATGATGCGAACGGGTTCGTGCTCGCTCCCATGCGGGCCGGCATCCGTCTGACGTCCGGCGCGGAATTTGCCCGGCTGGACGCGCCGCCGACGCCGGTTCAGTTGGAACGGGCGCTGCCAAAGGCTCGGCAATTGCTGGCATTGGGCGAACCGGTGGAGGAGAAACCCTGGATGGGCGCGCGCCCGGTTTTCCCCGACATGCGGCCCGTGATCGGATCGGCACCGGGCAGGGGAGATGTCTGGATCAATACCGGCCATGCCCATCATGGTTTCACGCTTGGACCGGCAAGCGGAAAACTCCTTTCCCAAATAATGACGGGTGGCGAACCGCTCTGCGATCCGGCGCCGTTTTCGGCGGCACGCTTCGGCTGAGGCCTTCTACCCTTGCAAGTTGCGGCGCAATCGATCAGGATTCTGTTGTCCGGCGGAGTGGGGACGGATCATGGTCAAAACCATTGTTCAGCGCATTTTCGAGTTCGTGGAGGGCAATGCCTCGGTGCGCAAGGTGGCCGAGGACATCCGGCTTACCAGCGAACTGATCCTGCTTGTGCGGATGATGTTTGCCGACGGGGAACTACGTCCCGAGGAGATGCAGAACTTCAAACGCATTTGCAGGACCGCCTT
>Ga0310345_10005884_pt1 | contig 10793 bp, 11 predicted proteins | sample HC15DNA20500_MG_FD_204667 | JGI IMG/M metagenome (GOLD analysis project Ga0310345, IMG submission 204667) | Marine microbial communities from station ALOHA, North Pacific Subtropical Gyre - HC15-DNA-20-500_MG | ecosystem: Environmental > Aquatic > Marine > Oceanic | place: Pacific Ocean: North...
GGCCTTCACCAGCGGCACCGCCTGGCGCTGCATGTTCGAGCCCATCAGCGCGCGGTTCGCGTCGTCGTTCTCGAGGAACGGGATCAGCGAGGCCGCGACCGAGACCAGCTGCTTGGGCGAGACGTCGATCAGGTCGATGTTCTCGCGCGGCGACAGCATGAACTCGCCGCCCTTGCGGGTGGAGACGAGGTCGTTCACGAACCGGTAGTCGTCGGTCAGGTTGGCGTTCGCCTGGGCGACGGTGTAGCGCATCTCCTCGGTGGCCGAGAGATACACGACCTCGTCGGAGACCTGGCCCTCGATCACCTTGCGGTAGGGCGTCTCGATGAAGCCGTAGCGGTTCACGCGGGCGAAGGAGGCGAGGCTGTTGATCAGGCCGATGTTCGGCCCTTCCGGCGTCTCGATCGGGCACATGCGGCCGTAGTGCGTCGGGTGCACGTCGCGCACCTCGAAGCCCGCGCGCTCACGGGTCAGACCGCCCGGCCCGAGGGCCGAGAGACGCCGCTTGTGGGTCACTTCCGACAGCGGGTTGGTCTGGTCCATGAACTGCGAGAGCTGCGAGGAGCCGAAGAACTCCCGCACCGCCGCCGCCGCGGGCTTCGCGTTGATCAGGTCCTGCGGCATCACCGTGTCGATGTCGACCGAGGACATGCGCTCCTTGATCGCGCGCTCCATGCGCAGGAGGCCGACGCGGTACTGGTTCTCCATCAGCTCGCCGACCGAGCGGACGCGGCGGTTGCCGAGGTGGTCGATGTCGTCCACCTCGCCGCGGCCGTCGCGCAGCTCCACCAGGGCCTTGATCACCGCGATGATGTCCGTGTTGCGCAGGGTGCGCATGTTCGGATCGGCGTCGAGGTCGAGGCGCATGTTCATCTTCACGCGGCCGACCGCGGAAAGATCGTAGCGCTCGGAGTCGAAGAACAGGCCGTTGAACATGGTCTCGGCCGCGTCGACGGTCGGCGGCTCGCCGGGCCGCATCACGCGGTAGATGTCCAGAAGCGCCTGCTCCCGGTTCATGTTCTTGTCGGCGTTCATGGTGTTGCGCATCCACGGGCCGATCGAGAGATCGACGTCGAGCGTCGGGATCTCGTCGAAGCCCGCGTCGAGCAGCTCCTGAACGTTCTCTTCGTTGAGCTCGTTGCCGGCCTCGACATAGATCGCGCCGGTCTTCTCGTTGATCATGTCGCGCGCGGCGTAGCGGCCGTAGAGCGTCTCGAACGGCGCCAGCGTCTCGGCGACGTCGCCGCGCTCGAGCAGCTGGTTGATCTTGCGCGGGGTGACCTTCTTGTTGGCCTCGAACAGCACCTCGCCGGAAGCGGCGTCGACGATGTCGAAGTCGGGCTTGGTGGCCTTCAGACGCTCGCCCCGGAACGGCACCGCCCAGCCGTCCTTCACGCGACGGTAGGGAACCGTCCCGTAGAACTCCTCCATGATCTGGTCCTGCGTCAGGCCCAGAGCATAGAGCAGCGTCGTCACCGGCAGCTTCCGGCGACGGTCGATGCGCGCGAAGACGATGTCCTTGGCGTCGAACTCGAAGTCCAGCCACGACCCGCGGTAGGGGATCACGCGGGAGGCGAACAGCAGCTTGCCCGAGGAGTGCGTCTTGCCCTTGTCGTGGTCGAAGAACACGCCCGGGGAGCGGTGCATCTGGGAGACGATGACCCGCTCGGTGCCGTTGACCACGAAGGTGCCGTGCTTCGTCATCAGGGGCATGTCGCCCATGTAGACGTCCTGCTCCTTGATGTCCTTGACGGACTTCGCCTCGGTGTCGGGGTCCACCTCGAACACGATCAGGCGCAGGGTCACCTTCAGCGGCGCGGCATAGGTCATGTCGCGCTGCTGGCACTCTTCGACGTCGTACTTCGGCGCCTCGAGCTCGTACTTGACGAACTCCAGCACCGCGGTCTCGTTGAAATCCTTGACGGGGAACACGGACTGGAAGACGCCCTGCAGGCCCTCCCCGTCCATGGGGACGGCGCCGTCGCCCGAATCCAGGAACAGGTCGTAGGAAGATTTCTGAACCTCGATCAGGTTCGGCATCTTCGCGACTTCACGGATCTTGCCGTAGCTCCTGCGGATGCGTTTGCGAACGGAATGCGTCTGAGTCATGCTCAACCTCGGCCTTCGGCGTCGTCGGTCCGGCGGGGCGGTCCGGCCGCGACGCGTCCGCAATGGGCGCGGTTCCATATTCGTGCAGACGTCCCACGGCCTGCGTCCCGGAACCCGCGCGCCCTCCGGGGCGCCCGTGGAAGAGCCCTGCTCTTCCCGCGGGCGCCCCGGAGGACGCTCGGTCGGTCGTCGATCCCTCTCGTCTTTTCCGGTGCGAGCCCCATCATATGGGAAGCGCGCCGGCGATCGGGACCCCCGTCCCGCCTGGCGGGGCGGCGCCCCGTCATTCGGAAACGGACGAGCCGGCCCCGCGCGACGCGGGGCCAGCCCTTGTTTCAGTAAGGCGCAGCCGCGGCTGCGCGCAAGCTCACTTCAGCTCGACCTTGGCGCCGGCTTCCTCGAGCTTCTTCTTGATCTCCTCGGCCTCGGCCTTCGGAGCCTGCTCCTTCACGGCCTTGCCGCCGGCCTCGACCAGCTCCTTGGCCTCCTTGAGGCCCAGGCCGGTGATGGCGCGGACTTCCTTGATCACGTTGATCTTCTTCTCGCCGGCGTCGACGAGGATCACGTCGAACTCGGTCTTCTCTTCCTCGGCCGCGGCGGCCTCGCCCGCGGCGGGGCCGGCCATCATGACGGCGCCGCCGGCGGCGGGCTCGATGCCGTACTCGTCCTTGAGGATGTTCTTCAGCTCGTTGGCCTCGAGCAGGGTCAGGTTCACGAGCTGCTCGGCGAGAGACTTAAGGTCAGCCATTTCTCAGTTCCGTTTCCGTAAGTTTTGCGTTCAGGCGATCGTCGCGACGCACCGCGTCCGATCTCTCGATGGCGAATGCCTCGATCACGCGTCCTCTTTTTCCGCGATGGTCTTGAGGATGCCCGCGATGTTGCTCGCGGGGGCCGTGATCGCGCCGGCAAGGTTCGAAGCGGGGGCCATGAGCGCGCCGACGATGGAGGCGATGACCTCCTCGCGCGACGGCATCTTGGCGAGGGCGCGAACCCCCTCCGCATCGAAGACTTCCGCGCCCATGGCTCCGCCAATGATAACGAGCTTCTCGTTCTTCTTGGCGTAAGCTTCGATCACCTTGGCCGGGGCCACGGGATCTTCTGCATAGGCGAGGACGGTCTGGCCGACGAGGTGCTGCGCGAGCCCCTCGCAAGCCTTGCCTTCCAGGGCGATCTTGGCGAGCGTGTTCTTGGCGACCCGGACCTGTCCGCCCGCATTCTTCATCTGAATGCGGAGGTCCGACATCTGCGCCACCGTGAGACCGGCGTAGTGACACACCACGACCGACCCGGACTCGGCGAAGGCCTTGTCGAGTTCAGCGACGACGGCCTCTTTCTGCGCTCTGTCCACAGGTGCACTCCAAGTTTGGGAAGCTTGCGCCTCCCGGCTCCATTGCCGCCGATCCCGGGCGAGCGCCCCTTCACGACGACGTTCAGGTCCCGTCCGGGTCCCGAGCCATGACCGCCGAGGCGGAACTGGAACTCGATCCCCGTCTATGGCGGGAGATTAAGAAGACCCGAAGGTCCCCACCCGCCGTCTCGGACGAGATGGGCGTCCGGTCTCCCGGGCGCCCGGCTGCCGCCTTCAGGTCAAGCGACCCTGGGGCGAACATCGGGTCGCGGCGCGCGGCCAGGCCCCGCGCCGCGGAAACTCACTCGGCGGAGGCCGAAGCCACGTCCACCGACACGCCCGGCCCCATGGTCGAGGAGAGCGAGATCTTCTTGAGGTAGGTGCCCTTGGCGCCGGTCGGCTTGGAGCGCGACACGGCGGCCACGAAGGCCCGCACGTTCTGCGCCAGAGCCGCCTCGTCGAAGGAGACCTTGCCGACGCCGCCGTGGATGATCCCGGCCTTCTCGACGCGGAACTGCACCTCGCCGCCCTTGGCGTTCTTCACCGCCTGGGCCACGTCCATGGTCACCGTGCCGACCTTGGGGTTCGGCATCAGGCCGCGGGGGCCCAGCACCTTCCCGAGACGGCCGACGAGCGGCATCATGTCCGGGGTGGCGATGCAGCGGTCGAAGTCGATCGTGCCGCCCTGGATCGTCTCCAGCAGGTCCTCGGCGCCGACGATGTCCGCGCCGGCGGCCTGCGCCTCGTCGGCCTTCGGGCCGCGGGCGAAGACGGCGACGCGCACGGTCTTGCCGGTGCCGTTGGGCAGGGTCACCACGCCGCGCACCATCTGGTCCGCGTGACGGGGGTCGACGCCCAGGTTCATCGCGATCTCGACGGACTCGTCGAACTTCGCCTTGGCGTTGGCCTTGATCAGGGCCACGGCCTCTTCGACGGCGAGGTTCTCCTTGCCCTCGACGGCGGACCGGTTCGCTTTCGCGCGCTTGCTCAGCTTAGCCATGATCAGCCCTTCACCTCGATGCCCATCGACCGGGCGGAGCCGAGGATGATCTGCATCGCCGCCTCGACGTCGTTGGCGTTCAGATCGACCATCTTGGCTTCCGCGATCTCGCGCACCTGCTTGGCGGAGACCGACCCGGCGGTCTCGCGGCCCGGCTTCTTGGAGCCCGAGTTCAGCTTCGCGGCCTTCTTGAGGAAGTAGGACGCCGGCGGCGTCTTGATCACGAAGGTGAAGCTCTTGTCCTGGTAGTAGGTGATGACGGTCGGGCACGGGGCGCCGACTTCCATCCCCTGCGTCGCTGCATTGAATTCCTTGCAGAACGCCATGATGTTGATGCCGCGCTGACCCAGCGCGGGGCCGATCGGCGGCGAGGGGTTCGCCTTGCCCGCCGGCACCTGCAGCTTCAGGCTGCCGATGATCTTCTTGGCCATCTGTCCTCTCCTTCATCCCGCCCCCGGAACGCGATCCGGGCGCTTTCGGTTAGCGGTGCGGTCCGGACGACGCGTCGCCCTCGCCTCCCGCGCCTATCCGCTCAGGCCTCTTTCTGGACCTGGGCGTATTCCAGCTCGACCGGGGTGGACCGGCCGAAGATCGAGACCGCCACCTTCAGGCGGGCGTTGGCCTCGTCGACCTCCTCCACCATGCCGGTGAAGCTCTCGAACGGGCCGTCGGTGACCTTGACCTGCTCCCCGATCTCGAAGGTGATGGCGGGGCGCGGACGCTCCACCCCTTCGGCGACCTGGTTGATCAGGCGCTCGACCTCCGAGTCCCGCAGGGGCGTCGGACGCCCCATCGGGCCGAGGAAGCCGGTCACCCGGTTGGTGCCCATGACGAGGTGATAGGCCTCGTCCGTCATCTGCATCTTCACCAGCACGTAGCCGGGCATGAAGCGCCGCTCGGTCTGGACCTTCTTGCCGCGACGCAGTTCCACGACCTCTTCGGTCGGAACCAGCACGTCCTCGATCTCGTCCTCGAGTCCGTTCTGTCGCGCGCCCTCCTTGATCGCCTCGGCGACCTTCTTCTCGAAGTTGGAGAGCACGTGGACCGTATACCAGCGCTTCGCCATGCCGCCTGCCGAACCTCGCCCTTCGCGCCCTTCATGGACGCCGTCTTCTCTCAAAGCATCAGGCGCGCGGCCTCGGGGGACGTTCCCCGAATCGCTGCGCGCCGTACTTCCTGATGGGAGCGCTTCCCCTACAGAGGATGCCGCGCGATGGCAAGGGCCGCGTCTGCCCCCCCTGCCCTTCCCCCGAAACGACGACGCCCGCCGGAGGGCGGGCGGTCGGAATCGGCGGGCTGCGCGGGCCTCAGAGGCTGGAGGCGCCGATGTGCAGGATCTGGTCGATGCCGAAGCCGATCGCCATGTCGACCAGGAAGAAGAACACCGCCGCCACCGAGGCCATCACGAAGACCATGATCGTGGTGACCACCGTCTCGCGCCGGGTGGGCCAGACCACCTTGGCGGCCTCGGAACGCACCTGCTGGATGAACTGCAGGGGATTCGGGCGGGCCATCGGGAGGTCTCCTCGTTCCGGTCGCCCGCAGGGGCGGGTCCGTCGGCGGGTCCAGGCCCCGGCGCGGGGCGTATGCTGGCAGGGGCGGAGGGACTCGAACCCCCGGCCCTCGGTTTTGGAGACCGATGCTCTACCAACTGAGCTACACCCCTCCAGCGGCGCGGGATGTAACCCTCGCCGGATGGGAGGTCAAGCGGGGGCGTGCGGGTTCGCCCGGGGCGTCGCGCCGCGCCTCGCCGCAGGCATGGGGGCGGGACGTCGCGGAAGCGAAGGCCCGCCCCGGTCGCCGACCGGGACGGGCCCTGCGGAGGAGGGGCGCGGCCCCCCGCCTCGGGGTGGCGGTGTGCGAGGGCGCCGGCGGACGCGGGATGCGCCGCGCCCCTCCTCCCCATGGCGCGCCCGCCCCTGCGGCCGGGCGCGCCCGGTCTCAGTCCCGGCTGCGGCGGCGGCGCAGGACCACGCCGCTCACCCCCAGCGCCCCGGCCAGCAGCGGCAGCGCCGCGGGGACCGGCACCGCCGAGACGGCCACCTTCGAATCGCCGTAGGTCTGGGTGTCGCCCGTCTGGTGGGCGATGTTGATCACGGTGGTCAGCGAGAACGGGCTCGCCCCCATCGCCACGTCGTCGTCGTCCATCGAGAACGATGTGAAGCCGTCGAGCGAGTCGTAGTCGAAGGTCTCGCCGATCTGCACCGCCTCGCCGAAGGCCGTGTTCGAGGGGTCGTAGTAGGACGCGATCGACACCGTCCCTTCGGTGAACCCGCTGAGCGTGGCGTCGAAGTCGAACAGGGCGTCGCCCAGCGTCAGGTCCGTCTCGGTCACCGAGATGGTCAGGTCGGCCGCGTCGCCCAGGCTGTTGGCCTCGAAGGACAGCGTGAGGTTGGGACAGTCGAGCGCCGCGATGCAGCTCGACGCCTGGGTGGACAGGAGCTGCCAGCCCGTCAGCGGCCCGGAGGAGCCCGAGTCGTAGTTGATCGAGCCGGCGATCGCGTCGTCGTCCCCGGCCCCGCCGTCCGTGACGGTGAAGTCCTCCGAGGGATCGCCGTTCGAATACTGGATGGACAGGGCCGAGGCCGGCGCCGCCGCGAGGACGAGCGCCGCCGCGAGCGGCAGGAGCCGCCCTTGGGTCGTGATCTGCATGATGTCGCTTTCGGTCAGACGATACGCGTCTTCGGTCGGAGACGCGCATACGCCCGCGCACCCCCCTGCGGGACCCGCGACGGCGCTGAACCGTCGGAGCCAGAGGCGAGACTGGAGCCCCCCTCGCCGCCGGCCAATCCCTGCAGAGGAATTGGGCGCCCGGGGAGGCGGGTTTCCCGGCCGCCGGCATGACCGCTTGATCCGTGAAACGATTGCGACCGCCGGCGTCGCAATGCGGCGGTTCCCGCCTTATTCGCCAGGCCCCTCCGGCCTATCGGCGAATCGGAGCGGCGGCGGGCGAATCGCAGCCGGCGCCGCGAAGCCCCTGAACGCAAAGGGGCGGCGCCCAGCGGCGCCGCCCCCTCTCCGGCCGGGTCGGCCGGTCGTCGTCTCCCGCCCCTCGTCGCGCCCGGGGGCGCGGGGGTCGCCGCGCCCTCAGGCGCCCAGGCACCAGCGCAGGATCGCCTTCTGGGCGTGCAGGCGGTTCTCGGCCTCGTCGAAGATCACCGAATGGGGGCCGTCCATCACCTCGGAGGTCGCCTCCTCCTCCCGGTGCGCGGGCAGGCAGTGCATGAAGAGCGCGTCGGGCTTCGCCTTCGCCATCAGCGCCCCGTTGACCTGGTAGGGGCGCAGCTGGTTGTGGCGTCGATCGCGGGCCGAGGCGTCGTCGTGCATCGAGAGCCACGTGTCCGTGACCACCAGGTCCGCCCCCTCCGCCGCCTTCAGCGCGTCGCGCTCGATGACGATCTGCGCGCCCTCGCCGCGGGCCCAGTCGACCACGCGGGGGTCGGGGTCCAGCGTCTCGGGCCCGGTGAATGTCATGTCGAAGCCGAAGCGCCCGGCCGCGTGCAGGAAGGAGGCGCAGACGTTGTTGCCGTCCCCCGACCACAGCACCTTGCGCCCGGAGATCGAGCCGCGGTGCTCCTCGTAGGTCATCACGTCGGCCATGATCTGGCAGGGGTGCGAGCGGTTGGTCAGCCCGTTGATCACCGGGACCGTGGCATGCTCCGCCAGCTCCAGCAGCGTCGCCTCCTCGAAGGTGCGGATCATGATCGCGTCGACGTAGCGGCTGAGCACGCGGGCGGTGTCGGCCACCGTCTCGCCCTGGCCGAGCTGCATCTCCGAGCCGGTCAGCATCATCGTCTCGCCGCCCATCTGGCGCACGCCCACGTCGAAGCTGACGCGGGTGCGGGTCGAGGGCTTCTCGAACACCAGCGCCACCATCTTGCCGGCGAGCGCCAGGTCGTCGTCCGGCGTGCCCTTCGGGCGGCCGGCGCGGGCGTCCTTGACCGCGCGCGCGTCCTCGATGATCGCGCGCAGCGTCTTGGCGGGGACCTTGTCGAGGTCGAGGAAGTGCCGGGTCATCCGGTCGCCTCCTTCAGCTTCGCCTCGACGGCGAGCGCGGTCGCGTCGAGGCGCGCGACGGCCTCGGCCATCTCCTCGTCGGTGATGTTGAGGGGCGGCAGCAGGCGCACCACGTTGTCGGCCGCCGGCACCACCAGCAGATGCGCGTCGTAGCCGGCCGCGACCACGTCGGTGTTGGGCGCCTTGCACTTCAGGCCCAGCATCAGCCCCTCGCCCCGCACGCCCTCGTAGACGTCGGGGTGGGCGGCGATCAGCCCCTCGAGCTTCTGGCGGAAGGCGCCGGCCTTGCGCGAGACCTCGGCGAGGAAGCCGTCCTCGAGCACCGCCTCCATCACCGCGCAGCCCACGGCGCAGCCCAGCGGGTTGCCGCCGTAGGTCGAGCCGTGGGTGCCGAAGCCCATGCCGTCGGCCGCGGACTCGGTCGCCAGGCACGCGCCCAGCGGGAAGCCGCCGCCGATGCCCTTGGCGATGGTCATCACGTCCGGCGCCACGCCCGCCCACTCATGGGCGAAGAGCTTGCCGGTGCGCGCGACGCCGCACTGGATCTCGTCGAAGACCAGCAGCAGGTCGTGCTCGTCGCAGACCCGGCGCAGAAGCTTCAGGAAGGCCGCGTCGACCATCCGGATGCCGCCCTCGCCCTGGATCGGCTCGATCAGGATGGCGGCGGTTTCCGGCCCGATCGCCGCGCGGAGCGCCGCCTCGTCGCCCACGGGGACCTTGTCGAAGCCTTCGAGGATCGGGCCGAAGCCCTTGGTCATCTTCTCCCCGCCCGAGGCGGCGATGCCCGCCGAGGAGCGGCCGTGGAAGGCGCCCTCGAAGGTGACGATCCGCACCTTCTCCGGCTTCCCGTTATGGGAGAAGTGCTTGCGCACCATCTTCACCGCGCACTCGATCGCCTCGGTGCCGGAGTTGGTGAAGAAGACCGTGTCCGCGAAGGTGTTCCCGGTCAGGAGCTGCGCGAGCTTCTCCTGGTTGGGGATGCGGTAGAGGTTGGAGGTGTGCCACAGACGTCGGGCCTGGGACTCCAGCGCAGCGACGAGACGCGGGTTGGCATGGCCCAGAACGTTGACCGCGATCCCGGCGCCGAGATCCAGATAACGTTCCCCCTTGTCGTCGATCAGCCAGGGGCCGGACCCTTCCACGAAGGAAAGGGGGGCCCGCGCATAGGTCGGCAGGACCGGCGTGATCACCTCGAGGACTCCTCAGGTTCGATGCGGCCGCGAAATGGAAATCGCCCCGCATGGGCGGCCGGGCCGGGCGGGGCGAAGCGGTTTCCTGCGGGGTGAACGGGGAAAAGTCAATGAAAAGGGCGGAGGCGGGCTGCGCGGCGCCGCCCCGCCGGGCCGTCTCCGGCCGGCGAAGCGCCTCGCCGCGGGCTTTCCGGGGTTCCGGCAGGGCCCGGCGCTGCCGGCCGGCGCCTTCTGCGCGGCGCGCTCGCGCCCTCAGGCCAGCGTCGAGAAGGCCAGCACCGCCGCCGCCCCGGCCGAGACCAGCGCCAGCGCCAGGCCCAGCCCCAGCTTCGTCGCCCGCCAGACCAGCCGCCGCAGCAGGCCCGCGCCAGCGGGCGCGGCGGCCCCGGCGAGGCTCGCCGCCGCCCCGCCTCCCGAGACCCCGCCAGAGACCCCGCCCGGGGCGCGCCGCGGGATCGGCTCGCGCGGCGGCGCGGCCTCGTCCGGGGCGTGGGCGGCGGGCGAGGGACCGGGGGCGGCGAGGGGATCGGCGTGCAGCGGGGGATCGGTGCGGGGCATGGGGCGTTCCGGTGCGGTTGCGGGAGGGGGAGAGAAGGCTGCGTGGCTCAGAGGAGCGTCACCGACAGGACGACGACCGCCGCCGCCAGCGTCACCGCGCCGAACAGCCAGCGGGCGCCGGGCGCGGGCTCTCCCGGCCGCGGCCCCGATCCGGCGCGCGCGGGATCGAGCCGGCCGGCCGCCTCTCCTGGCATGTCGGCGTCCTCGAGGTCGCGGGCGACGGAGCCGAGCGGAACCCGCCCGTCCCGAGCCGCGGCCGACCCGCCCGCGCCGGCCTCCGGCGCGCCTCTGTCCTCAGGCCTGCGGGAGGCGAGGGCTTCGCCGCGCGCGCCGGCGCCCGGCATCGCGGCGGGATCGCGGAGGGCGGTCTCCTGGGTCATCGGGCGTCTCCTTGCAGCGCGCCGCGCCGGCGTCGGGAGTCCGTCCGCGTCCCCGGACGGTCCCCCCGCGGCGCTGGTTTCCAGATCGGTCCGCAGGCCGGTCCTGGCAACGGCCGGGCGCGGAAACCCCTGCCGCCCCGCGGGAGCGCCTGTTCTCCGGAGCCGTCCATCGCGGATGCCGATCAGAGCGA
>Ga0310345_10005885_pt1 | contig 10790 bp, 10 predicted proteins | sample HC15DNA20500_MG_FD_204667 | JGI IMG/M metagenome (GOLD analysis project Ga0310345, IMG submission 204667) | Marine microbial communities from station ALOHA, North Pacific Subtropical Gyre - HC15-DNA-20-500_MG | ecosystem: Environmental > Aquatic > Marine > Oceanic | place: Pacific Ocean: North...
CTGGAGAGCCTGCTGGGCTCCGGCGGGATGGCCGACGTGCACCGGGCCACCGACACCACGCTCGAGCGCAGCGTCGCGGTCAAGGTGCTGCGCGACGTGGCCGGCGACGAGTCGGCCCGGCACCGCTTCGTGGCCGAGGCCCGCACCCTGGCCGGCCTCTCCCACCGCAACCTGGTGACGGTGCTCGACGCCGGCATCGGGGAGGACGACGACCGCCCCTTCCTGGTGATGGAGCTGGTCGAGGGCCGCTCGCTGGCCGACGCTCTCCAGGACGGGCCGCTGACCCCCGAGGACGCCGCCGCTGTCGGCGCCCAGGTCGCCGCCGCGCTCGCCTACGCCCACGACCGGGGCGTGGTGCACCGCGACGTGAAGCCCGGCAACGTGCTGCTGGGCGGCGACGGCCGGGTCAAGCTCGCCGACTTCGGCATCGCCCGGCTCCTGGGCGACACCGCCCGCCACACCCGCACCGGCACGGCCATCGGCACCGCCGCCTACCTCGCGCCCGAGCAGGTGCGCGGCGAGGACGTCACGGGCGCCGCCGACACCTACGCCCTGGGGCTCGTGCTCCTCGAGGCGCTGACCGGGCGCAGGGCGTTCCCCGGCAGCCCCACCGAAGCGGCCCTGGCTCGGCTCCAGCGCGACCCCGAGGTCCCGGCCGACCTGCCGGGCGGGTGGGCGGCGCTGCTGGCGGCGATGACGGCGGCCGACCCGGCCCACCGCGTGGACGTCGCGGAGGTCGCGGACGTGCTGGCCTCCGGCGTACCGGCACCGGCTGCTCCAGAGGCCGCTCCTGCGAGCGTCGCTGACGGTGACCGCACCGCGCTGCTCACCGCCCCCGTCGCCACCGCCCCGGTGGCCGCGGCCCCACCGGCTGCCTCGGCAGGTCCCGCAACCAGACCGACCGCGGACCGTGCCGGGGACGCGATCGCCCGCACGCCGGGCCGACTGCTGGCGTTCTGGCAGGGGTTGGCGCCGCACCAGCGCGGCGTCGCAGGGGCCGTGGCCGGGCTGGTGCTGCTGGTCGTCGTGGCGGGCCTGGCGGGCGGCTCCCCCGGCGGCACCCAGCCGCTCCCGCCCACCGAGCCCGCCGGGCGGACCACCCCACCCGAGGACGGCCAGGACGCTCCGGAGGGCGAGGGCGAGGGCGAGGACGATGGCGAGGTCGTCTCCCCGATCCTCACGGACCCGCAGCTGACCACCCCGGGCAAGAGCGAGGGCAAGGGCAAGCAGAAGGAGAAGGGCCCGAAGGAGAAGCAGGACGACGACGAGGACGACGACGACTGACGGCCCGCGGGCCGGGCGCGCAGGACCGGGCTACGGTGGGGTCATGGCCACGATCGAGTTGACCGCCGAGAACTTCGAGTCCCACGTCAAGGACGACGACATCCTGTTCGTCGACTTCTGGGCCAGCTGGTGCGGGCCGTGCCGCCAGTTCGCCCCGACCTATGAGGCCGCCAGCGAGGCGCACCCCGACATCACCTTCGGGTCGGTCAACACCGAGGAGCAGCAGGAGCTCTCCTCGGCCGCGGGCATCTCCTCGATCCCCACGCTGATGGCCTTCCGCGAGGGCATCCTGGTCTTCGCCCAGCCCGGCGCGCTGCCGCCGGCCGGGCTCGACCAGCTCATCGGGGCGGTCAAGGGCCTGGACATGGAGGACGTCCGCGCCCAGGTGGCCGCCCAGGCCGCTGAGTCCGGCGACGCCCAGAGCTGACCGGCCCGTCGGCGCCCTGGGCCGGGTCGGCCCGGATCCGCCGAGATCCGCTCTTGTCAGCCCCGATCAGTCGGTGGGGCGCGCGGCGTCCTGGCTCTGGTCGGCGGTCTCGGGCTCGTCGCCGTAGACCCCGCGCTTGCGGGCGTCCTCGACCTTGCGCAGCTGACGCACCAGGCTCCACCCGAGCAGCGCGACGGCGACGAGGCCGAGGATGAACAGCAGGAAGGCGATCGATCCCGCCTTGACGTCCTCGGCCTCCGGGACCTCGTCCACCAGGGGCGCGAGGAGCGGGAGGACGGTGTGCACGACGTCGAGCAGCATGCTCAGATCCTCCCACCGGCCGCGTCAGGGTGGTCCATCAGCCCCGCGAACAGGTCGTCCTCCGGGGTGGGCGCCTCCACGTGCGTGGTGACGAGCTCGTAGTCCTCGGTGGGCCACACCTCGGCCTGCAGCTCTCGTGGGATGGCGAACCAGAAGCCGTCGGGGTCGATCTGCGTCGCGTGGGCCAGCAGCGCCTGGTCACGGACGCCGAACCAGCGGTCGCAGACGACGCGCGTGGTGATGCGGGCGTCCCACTCCGGCTCGGGCTTCCAGTCCTTGAGCCGCTCCTCCCACGGTGACTCCAGGCCGTGCTGCTGCATCGCGTCGTGCAGCGCCTGCATCCGCGGGCGGTTGAAGGAGTGGTGGTAGTAGAGCTTCAGCGGCTGCCACGGCTCGCCGGCGTCGGGGAACCGCTCGGGGTCGCCGGCGGCCTCGAAGGCCGCCACCGACACCTCGTGGCAGCGGATGTGGTCGGGGTGGGGGTAGCCGCCGCGCTCGTCGTACGTCGTCATGACGTGCGGCCGCACGGCCCGGACGATCCGCACCAGCGCCTCGACGGACTCCTCGAGCGGGGCCAGCCCGAAGCAGCCCTCGGGGAGCGGCGGCTTCGGGTCACCGTCGGGCCAACCGGAGTCGACGAAGCCGAGCCAGTGCTGGGTGATGCCGAGGATGTCGCGGGCCCGCTCCATCTCCTGGCGGCGCACCTCGGTGATGTTGGCCAGGATCTCGGGGCGATCCATCTTGGGGTTGAGGATCGACCCGCGCTCGCCTCCGGTGCAGGTCACGACGTGCACCTCGGCGCCCTCGGCGACGTAGCGGGCGGTGGAGGCAGCCCCCTTGCTCGACTCGTCGTCGGGGTGGGCGTGGACGTGCATCAGACGCAGACCGGCGTACGGCCTGTCCTGGGGCTCCTGCGACATGCCCTCCATCGTAGGAGGGCCCCCGCGACGCCCTGCGGCGAGGATGGGACCATCGGGGGGTGACCTCACAGGACCTCATGGCGCAGCGGTACGGCGCTCCCGCGCCCTGGCGGCGTCGCGCGGCCGTCATCGCGACCGTCGTGCTCGCGGTCGTCTCCGGGCTCCTGGTCGCCTGGGCGGCGTGGACCCACGCCACCCCCGAGGCCCGCTCGGAGCTCGTCGGGTTCACCGTGACCGACGAGCACGAGGTCGTGGCCGACGTGCAGGTCCAGCTCAGCGACCGGGCCAGCGACGTGCAGTGCGTGCTGCGTGCGCTGGCCGAGGACAAGAGCGCGGTCGGGGAGGCCGTCTTCACCCCCGGGGACTCCGGCCGGATCAGCGTCCCGATCCGCACCGAGCGGCGCGCCACGGCCGTGGAGAAGGTCGGCTGCACCGCCGACGGGCAGAAGCGGCCCCGCTGACCCCACCCGGGAGGGTGTGAGCATCGACCTGCGTCAGGCGGGTCTCGTTGCTACAGTGGCGAGATCGACCGTCCCGCAGGGCTGCTTCGCGAAACGGCCCGCGACCTCCGTCGTACGGCCACATCGTCGGCCACCGGAGGCGGTCGGAGCAGTTCGCACCCGACAGTGACGAGAAGTGACGAGACGGGCCGGCGGGCCGCACCGCGAGATGGCGGGGCGGGGTCCCGCGGCTCCATGGCAGGAGTAACCCGATGACGCAGTCCCCGCAGCAGGAGAAGATCTGGCTCACCCAGGCGGCCCACGACAAGCTCGTCGCCGAGCTGGAGGACCTCAAGGGCCCCGTGCGCCAGGAGGTCATCGAGCGCATCAGCGCCGCCCGCGACGAGGGCGACCTCAAGGAGAACGGCGGCTACCACGCCGCCCGCGAGGAGCAGGGTCGCATCGAGGGACGCATCCGCCAGCTCGAGGACATGCTGCGCCGCGCCGAGGTCGGCGAGACCCCGCCCGACGACGGCATCGTCGAGCCCGGCATGAAGGTCACCTACAAGTTCGTGGGCGATGACGACGACGAGGCCGAGACCTTCCTGCTCGGCGCCCGCGAGATCGAGCCCGACGGCCTGACGGTCTACAGCCCGCAGTCGCCGCTGGGCGCCGCGATCAACGGCGCGTCGAAGGGCGACACCGTCTCCTACGAGGCGCCCAACGGCAAGACGCTCGAGGTCATCATCCTCGACGCCGAGCCCTACACCGGCTGAGGGTCCGCCGGGCCTGTTCCACCACCGGGTGGTGGGACAGGCCCTACTCCGCCACCCGGTAGCCCTGCGCCCGCAGGGCCGAGAGCACGGTGTCGGAGTGCGTCGACCCGCGGGTCTCCAGCTGCAGCATCACGTCGACCTCGTCGACCGAGAGCAGCGGGGAGATCCGCTCGTGGGCGACCTCCAGGACGTTGGCTCCGGAGTCGCCCACGACGGTCAGCAGCTTGGCCAGGCCACCGGGCACGTCGGGGATGGTGACTTGCAGGTTGAGGTAGCGGCCGGCGGCCGCCATGCCGTGCCGGATCACCTTGCCCAGCAGCAGCGGGTCGATGTTGCCGCCGGAGACGACGGCCACGCAGGGTGTCGGGAAGCGCGCGGGGTCGTCGAGCAGGGCGGCCACCGCGGCCGCACCCGCCGGCTCCGAGACCAGCTTCGCCCGCTCGGCCAGCGCCAGCACCGCGCGTGCCAGGGAGTCCTCGGAGACGGTGACGACGTCGTCGACGTGGTCGCGCACCGCGGCGAACGTCAGGTCGCCGGGCCGTCCGACCGCGATGCCGTCGGCCATCGTGCGCATCTGCTCCAGCGGGGTCGGGCGCCCGGCCTCGAGCGAGCCGGGGTAGGCCGCGGCATCCTTGGCCTGCACCCCCACGACGCGTACGTCGGGCCGCACCGACTTCACCGCCAGGGCGACCCCGGCCAGCAGCCCCCCGCCCCCGGTCGGCACCACCACGCTGGCCGCCTGCGGCAGCTGCTCGAGGATCTCCAGCCCCACGGTGCCCTGACCGGCGATCACGTCCTCGTGGTCGAAGGGGTGGATGAAGACCGCCCCCGTGCGCTCGGAGAACTCACGCGCGGCGACCAGGGCGTCCTCGAGGTAGGTGCCGGTGAAGACCACCTCGGCGCCGTACCCGCGGGTGGCGCGCTCCTTGGGGATCGGCGCCCCCTCGGGCATGAAGACGGTGGCGCGGGTGCCGACGAGCTGCGCTGCAAGCGCGACGCCCTGGGCGTGGTTGCCGGCGCTGGCTGCGACGACGCCGCGGGCGCGCTCGGCCTCGCTGAGCCGCGAGAGCCGCACGTAGGCGCCGCGGGCCTTGAACGAGCCGGTGCGCTGGAGGTTCTCGGCCTTGATGCGGACCTCGCCCCCGGCCACGGCCGAGAGCCAGCGCGACTCCTCCATCGGCGTGCGCACCGCGATGCCGTCCAGCAGCAGCCGGGCCGCCTCGATCTCGGCGAGTCCGACCTGGCTCATGGCTGCCCCCCGGACCCACCGGGCTCCGCGGGACCGTCGGGGTCGGGGGCCTCGGGCGCTCCCCCGGTCTCGACGTAGTCCTCCTCGAGCTCCTCGACGGGGTCGTCGCCGGGGTCGGTGTAGGCCGCGAGGTGCAGCCCCACGGCGTTGACCGCGGCCGCGAGCGGCACGGCCACCAGCGCGCCGACGATTCCGGCGACCAGCACGCCGACCGCGATCGCGACGATCACCCCGAGCGGGTGCACCGAGACCCAGCGGCCCATCAGGAACGGCTGCAGCACGTGGCCCTCGAGCTGCTGGACCACGATGACGCCGATCAGCATCAGCAGCGCCGCCCAGGGGCCCTGGTCGACCAGCGCCACCAGGATCGCCACGGTGCCGGCGACCGTGGCACCGACCATCGGCACGAAGGCACCGAGGAAGACCAGCACCCCGATGGCGGCGACGAAGGGCAGGCCCATCACGGCGGCCCAGATCGAGATGCCGATGGCGTCGACGAGCGCCACGATCACCGTGGCCCGCACGAACTGGCGCAGCGAGATCCAGGCGACGCGGCCCGAGGAGTCGACGCGGGCGCGGGCGGTGCGGGGCGCGAGCCGCACCAGCCAGGACCAGATCCGGGCCCCGTCGGCCATGAAGAAGTAGGTCGCGAAGAGCACGATGAAGAAGCCCGCGAAGACGTGGGTCAGCGTCGTGCCCAGCTCGGTGATGCGGGTGAGGATCTCGCCCTCGTCGGAGCGCTCGGCGATCGCCCGCTGGGCTTGGTCGATGTAGCCGTCGATCTGGCTGTCGGTGGCGTGCAGCGGCCCCTCCTGGAGCCACTGCCGGATCTCCCCGAGCCCGGCCACGGTGGAGTCGGCGAGGTCGCTGGCGCCGCCGGCCACCTGCTGCCCCACGAAGGTCAGCAGCGCGACCACGGCGGCGATGCCCGCCGCGACGGTGAGCAGCGCGGCCAGCCCGCGGGGCACGCCCCAGCCGGCCAGCCGGTCCACCAACGGCACCGCGAGCGCGGTGATCAGCAGCGACACCACGACGGGGACCACGATGACGATGAGGTAGCCCAGCACCCACCCGACGACGGCCAGCGCCGCGACGATGACCAGGAAGCGCCACGCCCACGCCGCGGCGAGGTCGTAGCCGACCGGCACCGGGGAGCGGGTCATGGAGCCGGCGGCGGCCAGCTGCGGCGGCGGCGCGAGCTGGCGCTCGCGCTCGTCACGCAGCGCCGACCACTGGGAGAAGAGCCGCTGCGCGAGGCTCTCCGCTTCGGACTGGGAGCGCTCGCGCCGCAGCCGACGGCGCTCGCCGAGGCGGGTCTGCTCGACGGGGCCGACGTCCGGGGTCCCGGAGCCGTCGGTCGCCTGGGACCTCCCGGGGGGCGGCTGCTCGTCGCTCATCGCCTCAACCTAGATCACCGCGCCGACGACCTCAGCGCGACAGGGCCGAGGACAGCGCCTGGTCGAGGTCGGCCAGCAGGTCCTCGACCGACTCGATGCCGACGCTGAGCCGGACCAGGTCGGCGGGGACCTCCAGGTCGGTGCCGGCCACGCTGGCGTGCGTCATCCGGCCGGGGTGCTCGATGAGCGACTCCACACCGCCCAGGGACTCCCCCAAGGTGAAGACTCGGGTGTGCTCGCAGACGGCCAGCGCCGCGGCCTCGCCGCCCTTGACGCGAAACGAGACCATGCCGCCGAATCGCTTCATCTGGCGCGCGGCCACCTCGTGGCCGGGGTGGTCGGCCAGCCCCGGGTAGATGACCTGCTCCACGGCCGGGTGCTCGAGCAGGTGGGCCACGATGCGCTCGGCGTTGTCGCAGTGCCGGTCCATCCGCACCGCGAGGGTCTTGAGCCCGCGCAGGGTCAGCCAGGCGTCGAAGGGGCCGGCCACCGCGCCCATGGCGTTCTGGTGGAAGCGGATCCGGTCCGCGAGGGCGTCGTCGCGCACCACGAGGGCGCCGCCCACCACGTCTGAGTGCCCACCGACGTACTTGGTGGTGGAGTGGACGACCACGTCGGCGCCGAGGGCCAGCGGCTGCTGGAGGTACGGCGACGCGAAGGTGTTGTCCACGACCAGCAGTGCGCCCGCGTCGTGGGCGACGGCGGCGAGCGCCTCGATGTCGCCGATGCCGAGCAGCGGGTTGGTCGGCGTCTCGACCCAGACCAGCCGGGTCTCGCCGGGGCGGATCGCCGCGCGGACCGCGTCGACGTCGGAGACGGCCGCGGGGGTGTGGACCAGGCCCCAGACCTGCTCGACCTTGTCGAAGAGGCGGAAGGTGCCGCCGTACGCGTCGTCGGGGATGACGGCGTGCTGGCCGGGGCCGCACAGGGCGCGCACGAGCGTGTCCTCGGCGGCCAGGCCGCTGGCGAACGCGAAGCCGTGGGTGCCGCCCTCGACCGCCGCGAGCGCACCCTCGAGGGCGGTGCGGGTGGGGTTGGCAGAGCGGGAGTACTCATAGCCCCCGCGCAACCCGCCGACGCCGTCCTGCTTGTAGGTCGAGGTGGCGTAGATCGGCGGGATGACCGCGCCGGTGCTGGGGTCGGGCTCGTAGCCCGCGTGGATCGCCCGGGTCTCGAAGCCGGCGTCGGACCAGTCAGGGTGCTCGCTCACCGACCGAGCGTGTCAGATCCCGAGCGCTTCGGCGACCTCGGGGTGGAGCCGGTCGGGGTCGACCAGGTGGCCGCTGGGTTGGTCCTCGGCACGCGCCAGGGGAGCCTCCTGGGCGCGCGTGAGGGAAGCGGGCCGCCACAGCCCCTGGTGCACCCAGTGGACCAGCGGCGTGACCGGCCCCGGGGCCACCGCGTAGGTGCTGCGGACGTAGTCGGCGAGGTGGCCCAGCGCGGACGCGGCACCGGGGCCGTCGACGACCCGGATGGCGAGCTGGTGGCGGTACGGCGCACCCACCAGGACGCCGCGACCGCGGTCGGCGAGCCCGAGCCGGTCGAGCAGCGCGTCGAGCTGCAGGGCGAGGCTGGCCACCAGGCCCGACTCCCCCACGACGACGTCGAAGCCCTCGTCGGGGGCCTCCTGCGGGGACACCTGCTCGTGGTGCAGCGGCAGGCGGTGGGCCAGGTCGCGCAGGTTGTCGGCGGCCAGCTCCCGCCAGGGCAGGAGCGGGGCCCGCTCGCGCAGGGCGTCGGCCGGCGGCATCAGCGCCTGGTCGCCCAGGTCGATCGCGACGACGGAGACGAGGTCGTTGGTGACGTGCTCGGCGTCGGGATCCCACTCCGGCGGGAGGAGCGCCGCGGGCAGCAGCCTGGCCACGCAGGCGGTCCCCAGCGTGGCGTCGTCGAGGTCGGCCAGCGTGGGCGCCGGCGACACCTCGGCGTGCACGTGGCGGCGTACGACCTCCGGCCAGGCGGCGGGCGACTCGGTGGCGCACGCGGCGGCGAGGTCGCGCAGGCCGTAGGCACGGCCGCGCTCGTCGACGGTGTGGTCACCGAAGACCTCGACGACCACACCGGCCTCGCGGAACGCGTCGGCCACCAGGTGGTAGAGCCGACGCGCCTGGAAGGTGGACAGCGGTAGGTCGGGCTCCGGGCGCACCGGGCTCCGACGACGGAACATCCCCACGATCGAGCCTCCCGAGCGGTCTCGTGGCGCATCGGAGGCGGGGCCCGAAGCGTTTTCTTGGGTCCGGGGAACATGCTCGGAGCAGCGTTGTTGCAAACGTGGAGGGCCTCACATCGGCCCTTCCGCACCACCCGTCACACCCGCCCCTCCTCCCACCGTCGCAAGGAGACTCCCGTGTTCCTCGGCCGCAAGCAGACCGCCCTCGTCGCCCCCGAGCAGACGCTGCCGGGCCGCAGCGAGCGCCCCTGGCACCTCTCGGAGCGGCACGCCGTGCTCGACGCGCCGCTGGTCACCGACACCGCACCCGCCGGCCACGAGGTCGCGATCTTCGGCCTCGGCTGCTTCTGGGGCGCCGAGGAAGTCTACTGGCAGGTGCCCGGCGTGTGGTCGACGTCGGTCGGGTACGCCGGCGGGGACACCCCCCACCCGTCGTACGAGGAGGTGTGCTCGGGCCGGACCAACCACACCGAGGCCGTGCGCGTCGTGTTCGACCCCACCGTCGTGTCCTACGCCGACCTGGTGAAGCGCTTCTTCGAGGTCCACGACCCCACGCAGGGCATGCGGCAGGGCAACGACGTCGGCACGCAGTACCGCTCGGCGATCTACTGGACCACCCCCGAGCAGGAGGCCACGGCCCGCGAGCTGACCGAGGTCTACGGCGCGGAGCTCGCCCGCCGCGGCCTCGGCTCGATCACCACCGAGATCCGCTCGGCCGAGGACACGCCGTACTACTACGCCGAGGACGCGCACCAGCAGTACCTCCACAAGAACCCGTTCGGCTACCGCTGCCACGCCAACACCGGCGTGGCGTTCCCCGCCTGACTGCCCGACTCGAGTCGGGCAGCCTCACGAGCACAGCGAGCAAGGCTTCTAGCCACTAGGGTGACCGGCGCCGTCGCCTGCCGATGGCCCCTCCGGCGAACGTCCAGTGGGTAGTGCTCGCCAGCGAGGTTCATCTCAGTGCAACGACGTCTGTTCCTAGTCATGCTCACGTGCGTCGTTCTCCTCTTGCAGGTGCGCACTGCAGAGGCCAAAGCCTCGGACGGAGAGACAGCGGACACGCGCGGTCCGTCCCTGAACTCCATCTCCATGGAACCGGCCGGCCCATTCACCACCGGCGACACAATCACCTACACCTGGGACCTGACCGACGACTCCGGCATCTCCAGTCTCACGATCGAATACCAAGACGCCTCCGGCCGCACCAAGTACGTCACTTCCTATGGCTCGTCCACCGGAACGACCTACACCTTGGACGACAACTGGGCCAACGGCCGCGCAACCGTCTCCCGAGTCACCACCTACGACGTCCACGGCAACTTCAGCGGCTACTACCCCGCGTCCGACGCGCGCCTCTCCGCCCTCACATTTAGGGTCGGCCGCGATGCGCCGAAGGCGCCCGGCTCAGTCGTCGCTACGCGAGGGTCATTTGAAGCCCTCGTCAGCTGGTCGGCGCCTTGGGATGACGGAGGATCCCCCATCACCGGCTACACCATTACCGCCGACCCGGGCGACGTGTCGAAGACCGTCTCCGGCGACACCACCACCGCGACTATCACCGGCCTAGACAACGGCACCAGCTACACGTTCACCGTCACGGCTTCAAACGCCGTCGGCGACTCACCTGCCTCCGAAGCCTCGAACGCCGTGACTCCGACTCCTTCGGACACTGACGCTCCTGTGGTCACCGAGTTCGACTTCAACCCCAAGACCGTTGAGCTCAACGACGGCGAGAAGACCGTCACCGTCACCGCACGCCTCACCGACGACACCGGCGCCAACCCACCCACCGTGATCCTGTCC
>Ga0310345_10005886_pt1 | contig 10790 bp, 7 predicted proteins | sample HC15DNA20500_MG_FD_204667 | JGI IMG/M metagenome (GOLD analysis project Ga0310345, IMG submission 204667) | Marine microbial communities from station ALOHA, North Pacific Subtropical Gyre - HC15-DNA-20-500_MG | ecosystem: Environmental > Aquatic > Marine > Oceanic | place: Pacific Ocean: North...
CTCGCTGCAATGGGCCGTGGACGTCAAGCTGCCTGGCATGCTGCATGCCCGCAACGTGAAGCCGCCGGTGGCGGGGGCGAGGCTGATCGGCATCGACGAGTCTTCGGTTCGAGATATACCTGGTTTCGTCAGGGTCGTGAGCAGGGGCAACTACGTCGCGGTCGTCTGCGAGCGAGAAGAGCAGGCCATCCGAGCGGCCAGACAGCTCGCGGTCAACTGGCAGCGGCCGGCGACACCGTCCTTCCCGACCTCGGAAGACCTCTACGGATACATGCGGAACGCCACGCCCACCTCCAGCGGCACGCCGGACATCGTGGGCAACCTCGACGCGGCGCTGGCGGGTGCGGCGCGGGTCATCGACGCCGACTACGACTTTCCGTTCCAGGGGCATACGGCCTTCGCGCCGGCCCATGCCACGGCCGATCCGTCGAACGGACAGATGACGATCTATTCAAACGACATGAAGTCCTACGGCCTGCGGAACGGCGTTGCCGAGTTTCTGCAGATGCCACGGGAGCAGGTGCGCGTCGTCTGGATGGAGGGACCGCAGGGCTATGGTCGCACGGCCGCCGATGACGCGGGCTTCGAGGCGGCGTTTCTGGCCAAAGAGCTCGGTCGGCCGGTTCGGGTGCAGTGGATGCGGGATGAGGAGACGGCCTGGGATACCAAGGGCCCGGCGTACGCCATGCGCTTGCGCGGAGGGCTGGATGCCCAGGGGCGCCTCGTCGCACTGGAATACCAGGCGCGAGCCGCAGACTATCATCACCTGGGTTACAACGAGCCCGATACGGTGCTGATCGCGCAGCTTGCAGGAGTGGGGCGCTCCACGCCGGCCAGTGGCCGCGCCGCTACGCCTTCGGACATGTACGTGATCCCGAATCGGCGCACGGAGACCCACGTGGTCAGCCTGCCTCTCGTGTTCGAGACCCCGCTTCGCACCGGTAATCTGCGGGATCCCAATGGTCCGCAGGTCACCTTCGCATCGGAATCGTTTATTGACGAGCTGGCGGCGGCGGCGGAAGCCGACCCGGTCGAGTTCCGCCTCGGTCTCCTTGCAGCCAGCGCTAGTGATGACGACGGGTTCAGGCGCGCGCGCTCCATCGCTGTGGTGCAGACGGCGGCGGAGGCGTTTGGCTGGGACGCCCGGCCGTCACCCAGACCGCTCGGCGCCGCTACCATCCTGACCGGGCGCGGTATCGCCTACGCCTTCCGCGGCCAAACCGTCGTGGCCCAGATCGCCGAGGTCGAAGTCAATCGCGAAACCGGTCATGTGTGGGTGAAGCGGCTCGTGTGCGCGCACGAATGCGGACTGGTTATCAACCCCGAGGGGCTGCGCCGCGCTGTCGAAGGCGCCATGCTCCACTCGTTGAGCCGGGCGCTCCACGAGGAAGTCACGTTTGACACCGAGAAGGTCACCAGCCGGGATTGGAATTCGCATCCCACCCTCACACATACGGACACGCCGGCCACGATCGACGTTGTGCTTGTGAACGGAGATCCCGATCCGAATCGGCCCGACCTGCCCCACTACGGCGCCGGTGAGGCGGCCTGCAAGCCGATGATCGCCGCCGTCGCCAACGCCATGTACGATGCGACCGGTGTGCGTGTCCGTCGAGTGCCGTTCAGAGACGCGCGCGTGCTGGCGGCGCTGACCGCCGCAGGCGTGTGACTCCGGATCTCCGAGGTCTCATTTTCTCTGGGGTCCGTCACGTTCGCGAACCAGTCCCCAGGCGGGGCCTCCCGTCTGGCGGCGGTACGCCGTGGGGGTGGGCGCTGAGTGCACCGTGTGAACGCGTCGGACCACCTGATGTTACTCACGCTCGACAACCCGTCAACGTAAGGCGCCGCGCCAGAACGGCGCATCATGCCAGCGGCCGGTGCGTCCGCACCGTCAGTCATGGCGCCTTCGGCCGGACGATGCCACGCGGCTCCATCTCCCAGACGACCACACGGATCGCCGCTGCCTGTCGGCGAGGCAGGGGTGCCTCTTTTCGACCTGCGCCCCAGGACCTATAGACTGCTCTGGATGCCTCGCGATGTGACCGTCGGACTGCACGCCGCGATCGTCGCGGTGACCGGGGAGGAGCCCAGGGTCCTGACCGTGCCGGAGGGCGCGGCCGACTGGCGGACCGCTGCGCTGCCATTCGGACCGCTCGATCCGGATCGCCATCGCACCCTTGAGCTGGGTCTGCGTGGCTGGGTGCGTGAGCAGACCGGCATGGACCTCCCGTACGTCGAACAGCTCTACACGTTCGGCGACCGGGACCGCGCGGTCGCGGCCGACGGTCTGACGCTGGTGCTGGCGGTCGCCTACCTGGCGCTCGTCCGCGAGCGTCAGGTAGGCGAGGGGCATACGGCGGCCTGGCGTGGCATCTATGGCTTCCTGCCGTGGGAGGATCGTCGAACCGGCGAGCCAGAGATTCTCCGCGATCGGATCCGCCCGGCGCTGGCCCAGTGGGTGAGTGCGGCCCCCGGGGACAGGGTGCGGCGCGCGCGGCGTGGGCGTGTGGACATCACCTTCGGGACCGGCGCGGCGGCATGGGACGCTGAACGGGTGCTGGATCGATACGAACTGCTCTATGAGGCCGGGCTGGTCGCGGAGTCCGTGCGCGACCGGGAGCCCGGGACTCCAGGCCCCCGCGCGGGGAGTGCTGGGACCCGCTTCGGGGCGACGCTCGCGCTGGATCACCGTCGGATTCTCGCCACGGCGCTCGGGCGGCTGCGCGGCAAGCTCAAGTACCGGCCGCTGGTCTTCGAGTTGCTCCCGCCGACCTTCACGCTCTTCCAGCTCCAGCGGACGGTCGAGGCGCTGGTGGGAGGTCGTCTGCACAAGCAGAACTTTCGTCGGCTGGTCGTGCGGGGCGGTCTGGTCGAGGGGACGGGACAGCTCGAGTCTGACACCGGCGGGCGGCCGGCCGAGCTGTTCCGGTTTCGCCGTGAGGTGTTACACGAGCGTCCCGCGCCCGGTGTCGGTCTTCCCGGTCTGCCGGCGGGTCACTAGCGAAGCCCCGCCTCAATCGCCCCAGGCTACGTCAGCTCAGAGCCCATCACGCCCTGGGGGGACAGGCTCATTTGACATCTAGCTTATACTCAGAGATAGTCTATGAGTGGCCATTCACTTGGGGAGTTGAGATTGCTGGCGCCTAGTTAATCCTCACATTGAGCATAAATGAAAGTCACCTCATGACGACCTTGGAAACCGGCGGTGTCTTGCCCGCGTACACGCCTGCCGTCGCCGCCGCGACCGCGGACCTGTACGAACGGGTTCGTTCGGTGGTGCCGCCGCTGGAGTGGCCGGTCCACGCCCCGTATATCGACGCGATTCAGCGGCTGAAGCAGACTCGCGGGGCGGTGGTGCTGGCGCACAATTACCAGACCCCTGAGATCTATTACGGCGTTGCGGATCTGGCTGGCGACTCGCTCGCGCTCGCCCGGCAAGCAGCCGAGATCGATGCCGATTTGATCGTCATGTGTGGCGTGCATTTCATGGCGGAGACCGCGAAGATTCTCAGTCCAGAGAAGACCGTCTTGATTCCGGATCTGGAGGCCGGGTGCTCCCTGGCCTCGTCGATCACGGCTGCCGACGTGCGGCTGCTGCGCGAGCGGTATCCGGGGGCACCGGTCGTGACCTATGTCAACACCTCGGCCGACGTCAAAGCCGAATCGGATATCTGCTGCACGTCATCCAACGCAGTCGAGGTCGTGGAGTCACTCGGCGCCGAACGGGTCATCTTCCTGCCGGATGAATTTCTGGGCCGGTACGTCGCCGGGCGCACGGCGGTCGAGATCATTCTGTGGCAGGGACACTGCGAGGTGCACGAGCGGTTCCGCGCGGACGATCTGCGCGACTATCGCACGAGCTATCCGGGCATCCAGATCTTCGCGCATCCCGAGTGTCCGCCGGACGTGCTGGCGGAGGCCGATTACGTGGGCTCGACGTCGGGGATGATCCGGCACGTCGACACGATGCGGCCTGAGCGCGTCGTGATGGTCACCGAGTGCTCGATGAGCGACAACGTCGCCGTGGCGCATCCCGAGGTCGAGTTTATCCGGCCGTGTGCGCTGTGTCCGCACATGAAGCAGATCACCTTGCCGAAGATTCTCTCGTCGCTCGAGGCGCTGCAATACGAAGTTACAGTCGAAGCGGACGTGGCCGCTCGGGCGCGTCTTGCAGTCGAGCGGATGCTCGCGGTCGGGCGTGGGACCGGCGGATGAGCGGCGACACCGTTCGGAATAGGATCCGGGCCGTCGAGACCCACGACGTGCTGGTGATCGGCAGCGGCGTCGGGGGGCTGACGGTCGCCGTCGAGACACCGGGGCTCCGGGTCGGCCTGCTGACCAAGACCGAACTTGGCCGGGGCGGTTCGAGCCCGATGGCGCAGGGCGGCGTCGCGGCGGCGATCGGTCCAAACGACTCGCCTGCGGCACATGCCGAGGACACGCTGACGGCGGGCGACGGCCTGGCGGCGCCCGAGCGCGTTCGCATTCTCACCGAGGAAGGACCGGCCCGGATCGCGGCGCTCCTTGCGCTGGGTGCCCGCTTTGATAGAGACGCGACAGGACACCTGGCACTGGGGCGTGAGGCGGCGCACGGGTGCGCCCGGATCCTGCACGCCAACGGCGACGCGACCGGCGCCGAGATTGTGCGCGCGTTACGGCAGGCGGTCGAGTCGGCGCCAACGGTCGACGTCTTCGAACGCACGTTTGCCTGCGACCTGGTCCAGGAACAGGGACGTGTCGTCGGGGCGCTGGCGCGTCATGCCGGCGGCACGATCGTGCTGCATCTGGCGCGGGCCGTGGTGCTGGCGACGGGAGGCATTGGCCAGGCGTACCGGCACACGACCAATCCGCCCGAGAACACGGGTGACGGTTTGGCGATGGCCGCCCGGGCCGGGGCCCATCTCGCCGATCTGGAGTTCGTACAGTTTCACCCGACTGCGCTCGACGTCGGCGCCGACCCGATGCCGTTGCTGACCGAGGCGTTACGCGGCGCTGGCGCGGCGTTGGTCGACGACCGTGGCAGTCACTTCATGGGGAGCTTCCACTCCGCGGGCGAGCTGGCCCCCCGCGATGTCGTGGCTCGCGCTCTCTGGGAGGTACAGCGGCGGGGGCGGCGAACGTTGCTCGACGTGCGGGCCGCGGCCGAGTCTCGGATCGAGTCCGCCTTTCCAACCGCCCTGCGGCACTGTTTGGCCCACGGCTTCGACCCCCGTTGCGAGCCAGTTCCCGTGTCGCCAGCCGCCCACTATCACATGGGTGGCGTAGCTGCGGACACGTACGGTCGCACGAGTTTGGCCGGGCTCTGGGCGTGCGGTGAGGTCAGCTGCGTCGGAGTACACGGCGCGAACCGTCTGGCCAGCAACTCCTTGCTCGACGCCATGGTGTTCGGCGCGCGGGTAGGTCGCGACCTGAGGCGTGAGGTGCGGGGACTGCCGCCGTCCAAGGCGCTGATCGGCCGGGTCGCGGCCCCGCCCGGTGATGAGTCGGTCGGTGAGCCCGCACGCAGCGAGTTCCGGCGGGACATCCGTGACCTGATGTGGAACGACGTTGGTCTCGTCCGCACCGCCGACAGCCTCCAGCGGGCGCTGGAGGGCTGCGCACGGATCGCCCGGCGGCTCGGGCCCGGTGCTTCGGAGACGCACAACCTGCTCGCCGTCGCCGGATTGGTCGCGCAGGCGGCGCTCGACCGGCAAGAGAGCCGGGGCGCCCATTTTCGCCCCGACTGTCCGCCGGTTCCTGGGTCGCGGCACGAGACGTCGGTCGGTCGCGGATGACGACACCCGAGTCCGGCCTGCCCGCGGGTGCGCCGCTCGCGCCAGTCCACTACGAAGACCTTGTACGGCGGGAACTGGCAGTGGACTTGGGTTCGGCTGGGGACATCACGAGCGGCGCCATCGTCCAACGCCACGTCTCTGCCACAGCCATGATCGTCGCCCGCCGGGACGGGCGAGTCTGCGGGCTCGCGTGCGCCCTGTTTGCGTTCGACGTATTCGGCGGCGTGCGGTACCGGATCGAGCGGGACGACGGCGCCGATGTCACGGCCGGCACCGTCCTTGCGGTGCTCGATGGCCCCGCCATGGCGCTCCTGGCTGCCGAGCGGACGGCGCTCAACCTGCTTGGCCATCTGTCCGGCGTTGCGACCGCCACCCGGGACCTCGTTACCGCGGTTGGTGGTGTGGGTCACGCGCGCATCACGTGCACCCGGAAGACGACACCAGGATTGCGGGCGCTCGAGAAGTACGCAGTCCGCATTGGCGGTGGCTCGAACCACCGTTCCGGGCTCCACGACGCGATGCTCATCAAGGACAACCATCTAGTGATCGCGGGCAGCGTGCCGGCGGCCGTCGCCGCGGCCCGCGCGGCCCAGGGGCACCTGATCAGGTTGGAGGTTGAGGTCGACACCCTTGAACAGCTCGAAGAGGCGCTCGAAGCGCGCGCCGACGCCGTCTTGCTGGACAATATGTCGCTCCCCGACCTCGAGCGGGCGGTGGCTCTGGCCCGTGGCCGGGCGACCACAGAGGTATCCGGCGGGATCACGCCGGATACCATCCGGGATGTCGCGTCGACCGGTGTGGATGTGATCTCGGTCGGGTGGATCACGCACAGCGCCCCGGCGCTCGATGTCGGGCTGGACTTCGAGACTAGCGCCTGAGACCTACTAACGTGGGGCTCCGCCCCACACCCCGGCTTGGTCGCTCGCGGGAGTCCGATGCCCTGTGCCGCTCCCTCGCGGGAGCGCTGGGTGCCGGTAGCGCCAGGGTAGCTCGCCAGTGCGGGTGTCCACCGCCAGCACCTGGTTCTCCGGCGTCGTGATGAACATCGTGCCTTCGTTGACGATTGCCGTTACCTCGTGGCCTTCTGCGACGCCGGTCGACAGCGTCCAGACCGGCTCGAGCTGGGCCACGTTGTCGGCGGTGATCTAGTCGAGGGGGCTGTAACCCCAACCGTCGTAGGTGCGCCGGTACATCAGCCTGTCGCCGGTTATCGGTCGATCGCCGACGGCAACAGCGCGAGGCTCAGTGCGCCTCCACACAGGAGAATGATGACTCGCTTCGTGACGGGTCCAGACAAGGTGAGCACTTTTTCTCTCGTCGACGCGGTGCGTATGCGATCCGGACGGTTCCTGCTCATGGTCAGGGTCGTTGACCGATCGCGGCGTCAGCCGGCAGTATGACCGGAGGTCCGCACTAGCACCGCATCCTCCGAGACCTGTCGCAGGACGCGGAGGCTAGCTCCTAGCGCCTGCATCGCGCGCATGCCGCCTGGGGTCGTCACGACGATCGACCCGGCGTGGTCCCGCATGCTCCACTCGGGCACCGGCCGGCGCAGGTAGTACTCCAGACCGTAGTGCCAGGCACGGTGCAGCCCGTACGCGTGAATTGGCCCGCCGTTGGCTAACTCCGCGACGTCCTGCGCCGCCGAGCGTGGGCTGATGAGCTGGTCCAGACGCGGCAACACCGTTGTATTCAGCTGCCACAGTGCGATCGCGATGCCCAGCGCGGAGATGGCCACGGCGGTATGGAGCCGCCCACGATGACCGGCGTAGCCGGCGGCGATGGCGGCCAGGCCGAGCGCGACGGCCAACGGTCGGACTGCGCCATCTTCTACGCCGGCGCTTTCGACGCCGGGCGCGACGATGAACGTGACCGCCATCGCACCGAGCACCGCGGCTGTCCAGAGGCCGAGAGTTCGGGCTCGCGACGGGCTGTGTTCGATGGTTGCGGCCAACGCGTGCGCTAGCAGTAGCGCGGCAGGCGGGACGGCCGGGAGTACGTAGCCGGGAAGTTTTGACTGCGACAGGCTGAAGAAGACCACAGGGCACAGTACCCAGCTGGCCATGAAGATCGACGGCGACCCAGCCCACGGGCGGCGAATGAGGGTGGTCGCCGCCTTGCTGCCTGCGGCAACGAGTGCTGCGGTCCAGGGGGCGAGGCCCAGCAGCAGCACCGGTCCGAAATACCAGAACGGCTGTTCGTGTTGGAAGACCGGTGTGAGGAATCGTTCGACGTTATGGGAAATGAAGAAGACTTGGATGAACTCCGGGTTGCGCACGGCACAGAGCACGTACCACGGGAGCGCGATGACGGCGAAGCTGGCGAGCGACCACGGACCGGCCAGCCGCCACACGTGCGCACCCCGTTTCGTCAGCAGCGCGCCGATCAGCGTGGCGGCGCCAGCGAGCACGACCCCAACCGGGCCCTTGGCGAGTACCGCCAGCGCAAGTGCTCCGCCGAAGGCCGCCTGATACGGCGCCACCCCACGGCGTGGGTGCAGCAGGACCAGCGGCGTGGCGGCGGCCAGCGCCAGTGCCAGCGTCGACGAGAACAGCATGTCGGGTGTGGCGGCACGGGCGAACGCGAGCGCGGCGACACTCGACGGGAAGACCAGGGCGAACAGGGCCGCGGTGGTCGGACCGTAGACCCGCCAGCCGACCCAGCCGAGGGCGAGTATGGTCGTTAGGGCGCCGAGCACCGACGGCAGCCGCGCCGCCAATTCGCCGTCGCCGAACAGGCGGTAACCGGCAGCGGCGACCCAGTAGTAGAGGATCGGTTTCTCCAGCCAGGGCTCTCCATGGAGGCGGGGCGTGACCCAGTCGCCACCGGTCGCCATGTCGCGGGCGATGCTGGCGTATCGAGGCTCGTCAGGCCCGACCAGGCCGAACGCCGTCAGACCGTTAAAGAAGCAGACGTAGACCACCACCAGGATCAGGAGGCCGCCGGCCGCCCTGTCCCCCTGGCGCCACGGTGTTTTCCGCGTCTGAGCCACCGGTCGATTGTCCCGTGCGCCCATTCCCAGGTTCCCGCGTTCGTAATCCGCCTTAGGGGCCCGTGTCACGAACACGACCGCATTCGGCCGCCGATGTGATCGCTCCTCATGACGGACGGGCCGTCGGCCCGCAGCGGTGCTGACCGAGACTCGCCACTGGTGGGCCGATTGTACGCCCGATACTGAGAGTTCGCGTGCATGGGCCGCGAGTCGAGGTTGAATCCGGGTCACGACGGACCTGGAATCGAGCCGGAATCAGTTGGGACGTCACGAGTGGGTTCCCTTGCGCTGAACGGTGGCCTCAAGAAACCGCCGGCGTTTCCCTCGCGGCGAGGGTCGAAGTGCACGAAAATTTAGGGAATTGATCGAAGACAAACTAGCCCGCACATGATATCTTCCGATATCCGGTACAGCGGGCTGACCGACGGAATTCAGCCTTTGAGGACTTCGGAAGAACGAGTGAGGTGATCGTCCCATGAGCCAGGAGATCATTGGGTTAACGGAGGAGACGGCCCAGCAGGGTGTGTCCAGACGGAGCTTCATCAAGGGCGCCATCGCCGCGAGCGCGGCGGTGTCCTCGTCCAACTATCTGTTTCGCGCGAACGGCGGGGCAGTGCTGGCGCAAACGCCGGCGGCGGGCGCGGTCGAGCGGCTGATCACGGTGAACGTCAACGGCCGGAGCCGGCGGATCGAGGTGCCGCCGATGGAGACGCTGGCGACGACGCTGCGGTACAAGCTGGGGCTGACGGGCACGAAGCTCGGGTGCGACCGGGCCGAATGCGGTGCCTGCACGGTGTTGGTCGACGGCGTGCCGCACTATTCCTGTTCGCTGCTGGCGCACTCGGTGCAGGGGCGCGAGGTGACGACGATCGAGGGGCTTGAGGCCGAGGACGGCACGTTGCACCCGATGCAGCAAGCGGTGCTGGAGGAGCAGGGGTTCCAGTGCGCGTTCTGCATGTCGGGGTTCATCATGAATACGGTGGCGCTGCTGGAGAGCAACCCGAACCCCACGCGGAAGCAAACGGCCGAGTGGCTCTCGGGCAACCTATGTCGGTGCGCCGACTACGACAAGATCCTGACGTCCGTCATGCGGGCGGCGGAAATTACGCGGGGGGCCTGACGTGGCAGATTACAAACTGCTTGGGAAGAACTACCAGACACCGGATATGTACGCGAAGGTCACCGGGCGCTCGAAGTATGCGGAGGACCACCGTGCCGAAGGCATGGTCTTCTGCAAGCTGCTGGTCAGCCCGATGCCGCATGCGCGGGTGCGGTCGATCGACGCTAGCGCGGCCGAGGCGTTGCCAGGCTTCGAAGGTATCCTGACGGCCGACGAGTTGCCGGACGACGTCGAGGCGCCGAACGAGGCGTCCCTGACCAACGAGCCACTCTACGAGGGCGAGCCGATTCTCGCCGTGGCGGCGGTCGACGAAGAGACGGCGGCCGAGGCGATCGAGCTCATTCACGTCGACCTCGAGCCGTTGCCGTTTGTCCTCGACCCGCTCGACAGTCTGCGTCCCGGCGGGCCGAACGCGCGGCTCGACGGCAACACGATGGTTCAACGCGAGTTGAGCGAGATTAAGTGGACCGCGGCCGACATGGCGGGGTTGGGGCCGGACGAGATTCCGATGGACGCTGAGGCGGGCGAAGAATGGCAGTATGGCGATCTCGAGGCCGGGTTCGCCGAGGCGGACGTGGTCATCGAGGAGAATTCCTACTTCCAGTCACTGTCGCACCAGCCACTCGAGAGCCGGACGACGCTGGCCTACTGGGCGGGCGGGAAGCTTTACGTGTACCCCTCGGTGCAGAGCACGGCGCGCAGCGTCGGGCCGATGGCCCGGTGGGCGGGTATCGAGCCGGCCAACGTGGTGCTCATCAACGAGTTCACGGGCGGCGGGTTCGGCAGCAAGGGCAGCGGCTATGTCCAGGCGCAGATTCCGATTCTGCTGTCGAAGAAGATCGGCAAGCCGGTGATGATGCGGGTCACGCGGCGTGACGAGACTTCGTTCGGTCGGGCGCGCCCG